>OGNQ01000136.1_pt1 | contig 70849 bp, 60 predicted proteins | sample 1573481 | NCBI WGS metagenome assembly OGNQ01 (sample SAMEA2581920, study PRJEB24529) | metagenome | biome: Human gut stool | place: China | collected 2011 | reverse complement strand
CCTGCGACCTCCTGGTCCCAAACCAGGCGCTCTAGCCAAGCTGAGCCACACCCCGGTATTCACGTTCAAACGCTTCACCACACGACGCAAAATATATTATATGGTATCATTCCAACAATGTCAACCGATTTTTATATTTTTGTGGTAATTTTTTTATCGCATTTGGTTGTGCGTAATAATGACTGTTTTCATTATTTCTGTTATACAAATGGCATATCATAAGTGCCAAAGGTAAAAGCAGATTTGCCGCAACTGTTCAGTACGGATCGAAGCATGGGCTGCCAGTTCCGTAAAAATATAATACAGTAACACAAAATCCCATTACAGATACCGGATCTCAAAGCTTACATCCTGTTTGATTCCGTCTGTAATTGTCATCACAATATAAGAAGGGCTTCTTCCCTCCTGCCTGGGATAAGTTAATGATCCCGGATTAACAGCTATGATATCCCTGTCCTGATCCACAACCGGCTTATGCGTATGTCCGTACATCACAATGTCAACTCCCCTGTCACGTGCCTCCTGCTTCAGCTCCTGATTTCCCATGGATACGCCATAGGTATTACCGTGTACCAGCAATACCTTGTACTTTCCGATCTGAAATTCCTTCTCTCTTGGCAGATCGGAAAAGAAATCATTATTTCCTGCCACCATATAAACAGGACACCCTGCCCGTCTGCTGATCAGATACTCACTTCCCTCGATATCACCGCAATGAATCAGCAGATCAATGGGCTCCTCTCTATCCATCACCCGCATAAAATTCTCATTTTGTCTATGCGTATCACTTACAATCAGTACCTTCATTGATGTACTCCTCAATCTTTAGTCTCATAGCTCGTAATGCATTTCCTCTGTGACTGATTGCGTTCTTCTCCTCTTCGGTCAGCTCCGCAGAGGTCTGCACATAAGGTGGAACCAGAAAGATCGGGTCATATCCGAATCCGTTCTTTCCCCGTTCTTCATAACCGATTCTTCCCTCGATTGTACCCTCAGTTGTAAGCAATGTTCCGTCCGGCATCACGGCTGCAATCGCACAGACAAACCTTGCTGTCCGTTTTTCATCCGGGACTCCGTTAAGACGTTCGATCAGATTCGCATTTTTAATCTGATAGGAGGTATCCTCTCCGAGATATCTTGCTGAATAAATCCCCGGCTCCTTATTCAGGGCATCAATCTCCAGCCCTGAATCATCTGCCATGACAAAATCGCCCGGAGCAAGGACTGCAATCGCTTTCGCCTTAATTGATGCATTCTCCACAAAGGTCATTCCATCCTCAACAATATCCGTATAAACTCCGGCTTCTTTCATGGACAGAATCTCTATCTCTTCTCCATTCACCCGAAATTCCTGCATGATCTCACGGATTTCTCTCATTTTATTCTGGTTTCCTGTTGCAAAAATAATACGGGACATGCCGCTTACCTCGCTCTATTTAGTGTTCTTCGGTTAAATATGTCTCATATGAACTAACAATAGCATTATAAATGCCATTCGCAATTTTTTCAATATAATCCTCCCGCTTCAAAAGGATGGCTTCCTGCTTGTTGGACAGGCATCCAACCCGCACCTCGGCAGCCGGAACTGTCGCATAACGAAGCTTACTTTCTCCGGATGCCTTTTCCAGTCCCAGAGCCTTCGTCTTAATCTCTGATGCCAGTTCTTTTTCCAGAAGATCGGCCAGTTCCACACTGCCAAACCCCGGAATAAAATACTGGTCATTGTAGATCGTGCTGACTCCGTATACCTCTTCCTCTTCTCTGTTATCCACCGATATTGCGATATACATGTCTGCCTTTACTTCATTGGCAAGCGATACTCTCTGCTCTGCGGCAGGATTTACGTCAGCCATCCGTGTATAGTATGCCTTGATCCCGCTTTCATCAAGCTTCTCTTTCAGTTTTCCTGCAATCTGAAGCGTCAGTTCCTTTTCCACAACGCCATTTTCCACGCTTCCTCTATCCAGTCCACCGCAGGAAGGGTCAATGACGACAATCTGATTATAAATCTCCCGCGGATTTAAAAAACTGATGTACAGCTCATTATTCTCAAAAACGGTACGATATTCATAAACCTGTGTTAATGCAAAGATAAGCGCAACTCCATCCTCTGTTTCATGATAAAATCCCGTCTCTATCCCCGTGCGGTTTCCCATGAGTGCATGCTCTGCATAAAACGACTTCTGCGCATTCCGGATCAGCACATAAAGCTCCTGATCCATATAATGATTTTCTATCGTGATCTCTTCTGCCTTACTCCCCTCCGGCAGCGGAATACAGAGATAATCCGTTGCTGTCTCCGTATCAAAAGCAAGTGCATTTTCGGAGTCTGCTGAAGAAGTCTGTGGGACAATGGTATTCCCGGTTCCCACAACCTCATCCTGTGCGACCTCTGTAATCGTAACCAGCTTTGTAGTGGATAAACCGATGATCAGCCCCAACGTCATCATAGAAAACAGACACACCAGCACTGCCGTTCTCTTCATCAATTTCTGTAGCATATCTATCCTTCCGGTAACTGTTCCGTACTCTCACAGTTACACTGCATAATTCATTTCAAATCGGCTTTGCCGATGGGACATTGATCTTAAGGATTTTTCTTAGGCGGCTTTGGCCCCGGGAACTGATAAAAATAGGTTTTCATCATTCCATTATATATTTTACGGTTCTTATCCGCCTTAAGTCCGAGTGCCTCCTGTGCTTTATCATAAGAAGTAATCAGATACAATGACCAGTCATCCAGCTTCTTAAACCGCTCACCAATCGTATGATACAGGTCAAAAAGCGCTTCCTTTTCTTCCAGCCGCTCTCCATAAGGAGGATTCGTAATCACAAATCCATATTTTTTACTGTGGCTTAACTGATCCACTCCTCTTTTCTGAAAATGAATCAGACGATCTACACCTGCAAGACGTGCATTCTGCCTTGCATACTCCACCATCGTTTCATCCAGATCATACCCCTGAATATCTGTTTCTACATTCAGGTCAATCTCTTCCTTCGCTTCTTCACGGACTTCCGTCCATTCCCTCCCAGGGATCAGATGATTCCAGGTCATTGCCGTGAAGCTCCGGTTCACTCCCGGCGCCATATGGGCCGCCATCATCGCTGCCTCAATCGGAAATGTCCCGCTTCCACAGAACGGATCCACCAGAATGCGGTTTCCTCTCCACGGAGTAAGCATAATCAGGGCTGCAGCCAGATTCTCTGCAATCGGTGCCCTGGCGGTCAGCTTACGGTATCCTCTTTTATGCAAGGATTCCCCAGTCGTATCAATCCCAACCAGTACCTCATCCTTATGCAGAAATGCCCGTACCGGAAAAGGATCGCCATCCTCTGCAAACCAGCTGATGTGATGAACCTCCTTCATCCGCTCTACCATAGCCTTCTTCATAATAGACTGAATATCGGAAGGACTGAACAGCTTACTCTTCACACTGGCTGCCTTCGTCACATAGAATTTACCATTCACCGGTATGTAATGCTCCCACGGAATTGCCTTCGTTCCCTGAAACAACTCCTCAAAGGTTTCTGCATGAAATTCCCCTGCTTTAATCAGGATTCTCTCTGCCGTACGCAGATAAATATTCGCGCGGCACACTGCTTCCGCATCTCCTTCAAACAGGATTCTTCCATCCTCCACACGGATAATCTCATATCCAAGCTCCAGTATCTCTCTTTTTAAAACCGCTTCAAGTCCAAAATGACAAGGAGCAATCAGTTCTAATCGTTCCATATTCAAACCTTCGTTTCTACTCTCTATCAACATGCCCTCAGGCTGCCGGCATTGTTTCACTCTCTTCGTATTTGTTCCGTACCTTCATAATTACGATGCCAAAATCCATTTAAAGTTACCTCTCTTCAAAGAATAACATACCTCTCTTTTTCAGGCAACAAAGAGTTAACAAAGAGTTTTTAAGGCGCCCGTAAAGGGCGCCTCCACCGGTCTTAATAATCGCTCTTGTTGGTATTTTTGTCCTTAGAGCTGTTGGTAGACTGGTTCTTCTGGGAATTCCTGGAAGAATTCTTGGAATCCCTGGAAGAAGTACTTTCCTGAGAATTGGTTGTCTTGTTTTCACTGTAATCGTTCTTAGACATAATTCCTCGCATTCCGCCGTATGATCTTTCTACGGCTTACTATAATTTTTTTGTTACAGGAGTATTATGAACGATTTGAAATTTTTTATTCATTATTGCTTTTCATTTTTTACTGATTTTTACATTGTCCCTCTCACTAAATTCATGCTGCACTTCGTTTGCATTCATTAAGTGTTCCGGACTGGTTCGCACTAAATTCAAGCTGCACCTTCGGTTTGCTTTCATTAAGTGCTCTACACAACAAAAGGGACATTGCTTTCGCAATGTCCCTAAAGTTTCAAGTTTTATTTAATTACTTGGAAGCTTTCCAATCTTCGTACTGCTTAGAGAACTCAGCAAGTACATCCTGGTATCCAGCTTCATCAAGTGCTGCGTTGTACTCAGTGATGATGGATTCAACATCTGCTGCAGCGTATCCACCAAGCTCAAGAACGAATCCGTACTGATCGAATACGTTTGTACATGCTGCGTACTGAGCTTCAACAGGTGCTACGTTAAATCTGAATCCTGCTGCACAGGAAGCCTTAGCCTGTCCGTTCATATCCTGGTAGATCTGAACCTTGTCATCAGGTTCGCCAGCGCAAAGGGTAAGAGGAACTACGGAAGTGGATTCCCAAGCGGCATGACCATACTTCTCGTTGTTCGGGGTTACCTTACCGTCAGCATCTAAGGTATAATCTACATCCTGAATACCATAGGTATAAAGGTCAGCTACAGTAGTATCTGTGTACAGTAAGCCTAAGAAGTCGATACAAGCCTTAGCCTGCTCTTCAGTAGAGTTAGCTGTAATTGCGAAGCAGGATCCAAGAGTAGTGGTAGAATGAGCATACTTACCGGTAAAGCCTTCTACGAATACTTCTTCCTGCATATCACGGCCTTCGGAGTTGGACTCGTCACCAGGTACACATGTCCACCAGTTAACGCCCCAGTTCTGAGACTGTGCTTCACTATCGGAAGTGGTCTTGGTTACTTCGTCTTCAGAGATGTAACCCTTCTCACCCCATTCGCACATTAAGGTACAGAAATCAAGGTAATCCTGAGTTAATGTAGGGTTAACTACAGTATCGGTAGCACGATCAACTGCGAATAAGGAGTTAGCTCCATCGAAGAAGTCATACTTGTCAATGTAATATCTGAAGAACATAGGTGTCTTACCTACAAGGTAAGGATACTTAAGTCCCTTCTCTGTCTTACACCACTCAAGGTACGGCTCAAGATCCTTAAGTTCCTTAATGGAAGCGGTATCAAGACCAAACTCGGTAGCATATCCTTCAGGGAACTTTAAGTCATAGCCTTCGTATGCTTCCTTGTAAACAGGAACGAATAAATCTTTTCCATCATAACGGGAAGCGGTCCAGATGGATTCCGGCATAGCGCTGTAAAGAGTTGTTCCGGGTAAAAGATCTGTGATGTCATAAGCTGCGTTAGCCTTGTACAGATCGTTGGTTCCGATGGTTCCCATCCAGCTTGCGGTCCAAAGTAAGTTGATTTCGTTGTTTGCTAATGCAAGGTTTGCCTTATCTGCATATTCACCTGAAGGAATATCGTTGATAGTAACCTGTACATTGATCTTGTCAGCGATGTACTCGTTGATAGCGTCCTGAACTGCCTTTACTTCTGCACTGTCAGGCTGTGCCACGTTGTAGCTTGCTCTGTAGATGTTGATGTTAACCACATCTCCACTAGCTGCTTCTGTTGTGTCTGCTGCAGCATCATCTGTTGTGTCTGCTGCTTCTGTTGTTGTGTCTGCTGCTTCTGTTGTTGTGTCAGCTGCAGGTGTTTCTGTGGTGCTGCTTCCGCATCCGGCAAGAGTGCTGACTGCCATAGCTGCTACCAGCAGAGCTGATAAAAGTTTTTTCTTCATTTGATAAAAACCTCCCTTTTTAATTATATTCTCAAAGGTGACACCGGAATTGGCATCACCCGGAATACCAAATGAAATTATGTAATTGTATACTGCCATTTAAGGCATCGAATATTATATTAACCCTTAACAGATCCTACTGTTAATCCTTTAATGAAATATTTCTGGAAGAACGGATATACCACCATGATCGGTCCGATAACGATCAATACGGTTGCCATTGTGGAAGAATACTGTGGAATATTACCACCCATAGCTGCTCTCGCTGCCGCAGGTACATTGGTGTTATTCAACAGGAATTCGATACTCTTCTGAATACTTACAAGCAGGAGCTGTAACGGCTTCTTACTATCAGAGGTAATGTAAAGCAAAGCATTCTGCCAGTCATTCCAGTAAGCGGTAGCCATCATAAAGCCTACAGCTGCCATGGAAGGCTTAAGAAGCGGAAGGGTGATCTGGAAGAAGGTTCTGTACTCACCGGCACCGTCAATCTTGGCTGCTTCCATCAATTCATTCGGAATGCTGTTAGCGATGTATGTTCTTAAGATGATAACGTTCATCGTAGATACACACAACGGAAGGATTAATAACCATAAGCTGTCTTTTAAGTGATAGTAGCTTGTGAAGATAATATATCCGGAAAGCTGACCACCATTGAACAGCATAGGGATCAAAAGGTAAACGGATAAAAACTTGGATAACCGGAAGCCCTTTCTGCTGATGGAATAAGCAAACATACTCATTACCATCAGACCTAAGAAGGTACCGAATACCGTAACAAAAATAGTAACTGCATAAGAGGTCAATAACTGATGACCATATTTCAAAACGGATTGTACACCTGCTAAGGACCACTTCTCCGGGAAGTAGCTGAAACCATTATTCAGAATTGCACCTTCATCTGTGAAAGCTGCGATGAATACCAGCAATACCGGCAGAAAGCAAAACAGTGTATACAGTAAAAGGAAAAATCCGAGAACATACTGACCGATTCCTTTTTTCTCTTTTCTGGATGGTGCCAAATCGGCAGCATTACCTTTTTTCTTGCTCATCTTCTATTCTCCTTTCCCTTAGAACAATGCATTATCGGGTGCAATCTTACGAACCATTCCATTCGCAAATAGCATCATCAGCAAGCCTACCACAGACTGGAAGAAGCTGGTTGCAGCCGTAAATCCAAAGTTAGAGTTTTTAAAGATCGCATTCAATACATAAGAGTCAATAACCTGTGTTGTCGGGTAAAGCACACCACTGTTTCTGGTTACCTGATAGAACAAACCGGTATCAGACTTCATAATGCTACCAACAGATAACAGCAGCATAACGGTAATCATCGGGATCAGCGCCGGAATGGTAATGTGCCAGATCTTCTGCCACTTATTTGCACCATCGATTTCTGCTGCTTCGTATAACTCGGTATCAATACCGGCTAATACGGACATATACAATACGGAACCGTAACCTACGCTGTTCCACATTTTTACGATGGTCAGGATCACCGGCCAGTAAGAAGCCATTGAGTAAAATCTTATATTGGCATCCATTGCATGATTGATGATACCGGTATCGGTACTGATAAATGCATATACAATAAACTGTACTGCTGCATAAGAAATGAATACCGGGATGATCATAATGGTCTGCATTGTCTTAGCCATTTTTTTAAATACGAACTGATCAATAGCAATTGCCAGTACTACATTGAGGAAGGTTCCCAATGCCGTAAACACAATGTAATACAGCAGGGTATTTCTCGTCATGGTCACGAAGGTTGCTTTGGAAGCAAGAAGGAATTTGAAGTTATCAATTCCATTCCAGGGGCTCTTCCAAATACCCAGTGTGTAGTCAAAGTTCTTAAACGCCATTACAAGACCAGCCATAGGGACATACATGATAAAGAATAAAATCAGGAATGCCGGCAACGCCATTACAACGTGCGCTCTGTGCTTCCACGTGTTATGCAAGAAGCTTTTCATAGTCATCTCTCCTTTTTCCGTTAGATTTGCTTTTCTTTATATTATATATAGAAGAAACGCATCATTACCGTTCGCTGCCGTTCTTCTTATATATCACATTTTATGTACAACCGGTAAGATTGTATGCTTTGTTTCCTGAATTATAAATGCTTCACTGAATTACCCTCAAAAACCACGCCGGGAACGACAATCTGTTCCGTAATTGTCGACTTCGGATTTTCAATCAGGCTGACCAGTTTCAGTGCTGCTTCTCTTCCCAATCTTTCCGTATCCTGAATGATTGTAGTAAGTTTCGGTTGAAAATGTCTTGCCAGTCTCAATCCATCGTATCCGACTACCGAAATGTCATCCGGAATCTTAAGTCCCAGTTCATTGATGGCATTGATTCCGCCAAAACAGGAAAAATCATCCGGATAAAGGATGCAGGTCGGAATCTCCTTAAGTCCCAGGAGTCTCTTCGTTTCCAGGTAGGCACCGTTCGTATCACGGTAAGGCGCTTCTCCTATGTACTCTGCCGGAACATCAATACCAAGCTCCTCACAGGTCTTATAGAAGGAAGATAACCGGTTCTGTGTAACCGCTGAAGATGCTCCATGAATGTATGCAATCCTACGGTGTCCCATGGAATAAACATATTGTACAAGATCTCTCATGCCGGATACGTTATCTGAGATAATGGCGCATCGGTTATTAAAAAGATGATCAATGGTGACTACCGGGATATCACTCCGTACCAGTTCTTCCACTTCCGGGTCATAAAAATCCACACAGGCGATCATCACCCCATCGAATCCACGATACCGGCTATGTTCCAGATAAGACATCTTGTTGTTGCCGGAACGGTTGCTGTTAATAAAGGTAATGTCATATCCTTTTTCTTCAGCAGTTCGCTTGAAGCTGTCAAGAACATAGGTGAAGTAGTCATGCTTCAGTCCGCTGTGGGCGTCATCTACAAAAAGGACTCCGAGATTCTTCGTACAATTTGTTTTCAATGCCTTGGCTGCGGAGTTTGGTGAATATCCCATTTCCTTGGCAACCTGTCTGATATGCTCCTTTGTTTCTTTTCCAATGTCCTTGTGATCGTTCAGGGCCTTGCTAACGGTTGCTATCGATACCCCGCAGGCTGCTGAAATATCCTTCATCGAAACCATAGCTGTAATCCCTTCACTGCTCATCGATTTCTTAATCGTTTTCGTATCATTATCGTACATCATTTCTTATAACTTCGCAATGCTTTTTATTATTTTTTTATGCAAAAATGATATTTTTAGCAAATTTCACAGAAAGAGCAAGTATATTTCTACTATTTTTAACAAGGATTTTACTATTGACAACTTAAATTTTCGCTATTAGCATTTGTTCATAAGCTAATCTTAAGTATTTTTAAGTAATTTTAATTTAATTAGCCTTTGAAAATCATAGTTTTGCACTAGAAATCATTTTTGTCCTTTCGGAAATGCTCTAATATGCACAATTTTGTTGTTGCAATAGCATATCCTTTTATGTATAATTCTAATTAAGAAGTTACTTAAACGTTTTCTGTATGTTTATCAATATCAGCAACGTTTACTTTATACTATAGGTAACTATTAATACAATTAAATAATAATTAATAAGGTAAGGAGAAAGTGCTATGAAATTTGGTTATTTTGATGACGCGAACCGTGAGTACGTGATCACCACTCCCAAAACACCGCTTCCCTGGATCAACTATCTTGGCTGTAATGATTTCTTCAGTCTGATATCCAACACCTGCGGTGGCTATTCCTTTTATAAGGATGCAAAGTTACTTCGTTTAACCCGTTATCGTTACAACGATACCCCCAATGATGTGAATGGTAAATACTTCTATATTAAAGATGGCGATACCATTTGGAATCCCGGGTGGAAGCCCACAAAAACTGAGCTTGACTCTTATGAGTGCCGTCACGGTATCGGCTACAGCCGCTTTACCTCAAGCAAGAATGATATACAGGCTTCTGTTCTCGCTTTTGTTCCGATGAACGATACCTGTGAAATCAATCAGGTAAAGCTCACCAACAACTCCTCTTCCGTTAAGACACTGTCCTTATTCTCATATGTAGAATGGTGTTTATGGAATGCGGACGATGATATGAAGAACTTCCAGCGTAACTTCAGTACCGGTGAAGTTGAAATCGTAGATTCCACCATTTTCCACAAGACAGAATACAGAGAACGTCGTAACCACTATGCGATCTATTCTGTTAATACAGAAATCGCCGGTTTCGATACCATCCGTGATGAATTCCTCGGTGCTTACAACGGCGCAGACGAACCGGATGCAGTCAAGAACGGTGCCTGCACAAACTCCGTTGCCAGCGGATGGCAGCCGATCGCTTCCCATCAGATCAACATCTCTCTGAATCCCGGTGAAACCAAGTCCTTTGTTTTCGTGCTGGGCTACATAGAGAATCCCGAAGATGAAAAGTGGGAATCCAAGGGCATTGTAAATAAGAAACGTGCTTATGAAATGCTGGATCGTTACAAGACAGATGCAGATGTGGACAAGGCATTTGCGGAACTGAACGATTACTGGAAGGCACTCCTTTCCAAATATACTGTAAAGTCCTCTAACGATAAGGTTGACCGTATGGTTAACATCTGGAATCAGTATCAGTGTATGGTTACCTTTAACATGTCACGTTCTGCTTCCTACTATGAATCCGGTATCGGCCGTGGAATGGGATTCCGTGACTCCTGTCAGGATCTGCTCGGCTTTGTACATCTGATTCCGGATCGTGCAAGAGAAAGAATCATCGATATCGCATCTACCCAGTTCCAGGATGGTAGTGCATATCATCAGTATCAGCCACTTACCAAGAAGGGGAACTCCGACATTGGTTCCGGATTTAATGACGATCCGTTATGGCTGATCGCAGGTACATCCGCCTATGTCCGTGAGACCGGTGATACCACCATTTTAACCGAGATGGTTCCTTATGATAATGATATGTCCGTAGCTACTCCTTTAATGGGACACTTAAAGAGAAGCTTTGATTACATCGTAAACCACAAGGGTCCTCACAATCTTCCTCTGATCGGACGTGCCGACTGGAATGACTGTCTGAACCTGAACTGCTTCTCCGAGCATCCGGGTGAATCCTTCCAGACCTTTGGCCCTTCCGAAGGCCCTGTTGCAGAATCTGTATTCATTGCAGGTATGTTTGTTAAGTATGGCGAAGAATACGCACAGCTTTGTGAACTGATGGGTGACCAGAAGGAAGCTGACTATGCAAGAGAAGAAGTAGCCAAGATGTATGACGCTGTTCTGAAGGATGGCTGGGATGGCGACTGGTTCGTTCGTGCATACGACGCTTACGGTCAGAAGATCGGTTCCAAAGAGTGTGAAGAAGGTCAGATTTACATCGAATCCAATGGCTTCTGCTCTTTAGCAGGTATCGGTGTAAAAGAAGGACTTGCTAAGAAGGCGCTGGATTCCGTTAAGGAAAAACTGGATACCAAATATGGTATCATGATTCTCCAGCCTGCTTATACCAGATATCACTTAGAGCTTGGAGAAATCTCTTCTTATCCGCCCGGATATAAAGAGAATGCCGGTATTTTCTGCCACAACAATCCTTGGGTTTCCATCGCCGAAACCGTAATCGGACGTGGTGACCGTGCATTTGAAATTTACCAGAAGACCTGTCCTGCTTACTGTGAAGAATTCAGTGAGATCCACAGAACAGAGCCTTATGTATACTCCCAGATGGTTGCCGGCCGTGATGCCAAGTTCCATGGCGAAGCTAAGAACAGCTGGTTAACCGGTACTGCCGCATGGACCTTTGTCAATGTATCCCAGTACATTTTAGGTGTATATCCTACCCACAACGGATTAAGCATTGATCCTTGTGTACCGAAGGATTTCGGTGACTTTGAATTAACACGTAAGTTCCGTGAAGGAATCTATAACATCAAGGTTCAAAACCCTGACAAGGTTGAAAAGGGAATTAAGAGCATCACCGTAGACGGCAAGGCAATCGACGGATGTGTCATCCCTTATGTAAAGGGCAAAGAAACCTACGACGTTGTTGTTACCATGGGTTAATTCTTACTGACAGAACAATTTAGAGAAAATTATGGGGTTATGTAGAAAGGGACATCCGTTGACCGGATGTCCCCTTTCTCTCTCCAGTCTTAAATGACTGCTTTCGCATACTTATCATAATACGCCCTTGCCTCATCCTTCTGCTTATTCATTCTTATATTATCTGAAAATAAGCATAGATTCCGGAAATATAATTAAAGTATTCTGATTCACAACAAATGTAGCAGTTCCTCGAAGCATACACCGTTCTTCGGCTCAATATGCATCTCGGCCGTCTTGATCATACACTTCTTAATAAAACGGCATGCTTTGCGCACAGACTGTTCAAATTCTACGCCATTCACGGCATCTGCAGTGATAATGGAAGCAAACAGATCTCCGGTTCCGCAGCGTTCCTCGAAAACACGGTGCGTCCGGATCATCCGGGGTTCCCTGCCCTTTTCATACATGAAGTTCGCAATGAACTCTCCCTGTGGAATTCCGGTAATGACAACCTTCTGTGGCCCATAATCTGTCAGGTGCTCTGCCATAAGAAGCAGCTCCTTCCGCGTCCATCCATGATCCCGGTAGGACACATCCGTTAACCTGCAGCCTTCGGTCAGGTTCGGTGTTACAATATCGGCAAGAGATACCAGCCTGCGCATTAACAGGCACATTTCTTCCGTATAGACGCTGCTGATTGTTCCATGATCCCCCATCACCGGATCTATGACAACAACCGTATCCTCCCTTCGAAAGGTCCGGATAAAACTCTCCACCATACCGATCTGCTGTGCAGAGCCTAAGAATCCGGACATGATTCCGTCAAAGGACAGTTTCAGCTTCTTCCACATAGCAAGATATTTCGGCAGGCGGTCGGTATAATCATCAAAATAATACTCCGGATACCCGGTATGATTGGATAAAATCGATGTCGGAACCGGACAGCATTGCAGCTTCATATGGGAAATCACCGGAAGAGAAACGGTCAGTGCACACCGCCCGTATCCGGTCAGATCATTAATGGCTGCGACCTTTTTCTGCCGGCTCATCCGTTGTGCTATCGATTGTGTATTCTCAATGTTCTGTTCCATGATTATCTCTTTCCTCTTACCATTCCTGCTTATTATTTCCCGCTACATTCCATACTGCCAAAACAGATTCTCACAGATCACTCTTGAATTTATTTCCGTGTGATTTGTGACTACTCAAGCTTAGAAGTACAATGAGGGCATCTCGTTGCTTCTATAGCAATCTGTTCCTTACAATACGGACATTCCTTCGTGGTTGGTACCGGAGCTTCTTCTTTCTTCTTACGGGAAACCTTATTGATCGCCTTAATGATCAGGAAGATCACCAGTGCAATCAACAGGAAATTAATAATTGCCGAAATAAAGGAACCATAATTGATCGTTGCTGCATTTTCTCCTTCTCCGAGGGCAATGCAGAGTCCGGAAAAGTCAAATCCGCCGGTCAAAAGAGAAAGCAACGGCATCAGCATATCATTTACCAGTGAATTCACAATTGCAGTAAATGCGCCACCGATGATGACACCGACGGCCATATCCATCACGTTTCCTCTTGAAATAAATTCCTTAAATTCTTTGATCAGTGCTTTCATTTGTAATCCTGTTCCTCCTGGTATCATATATTTAGATATTTAAAAAAGCATAACTATTTCAAATACTATTTGCAAAAGTACTGCCCTTTTACGCATTTACAAACAATTGCAAACTGGGAATGTATTCACATACATTCCCAGTTTAACGAATCTTTCCTGTAATTGCAAGAACCGTGTTACCAGCTTCTTAAAAAGCTTCCTAAAAACCAGTCGATACCCTTTTTCGAAACAAGGTACTCTGAATAATCTTCCACACAGGAGCCTTTTTTGCCTTGCAATCTCCAATGTCAAAAAACATATAGCGCTGCTCTGCCATATTACATGATGGCCATTCCGCTCTCCCCTTACCATTAGGATTCCCCGTCCGGATAAAACTTTCAAAATAATCCATCATTTTATCCGATAATTCATAATCCTCTTTTTGAAAAGGTCTCCAGCATCGGGAAAGAGAACCATATGTATACCATAGATCTGCCGAATGCCAGGCTCCCTTCTGATCACCAGGAAGCTGCCGGCAGAAGTAGTAACTGTATACAGGAGCCGTATGCTTCTGTTTTCCGGCGAGGAGCTTCATCATCAGATAAAGAACCAGTGGCATGACATCTTCGGAGGTTATACCACAAATGATATTGGTATCTATCGGCTTATTTTTAAAAGATCCTGTAAAGTTTTCATCATAAAGCAGGCTGGAATAGCTTAACTGATCCTGTCCGGCTGTCCTCATAAAAGCGTCAAAAAGCGTCGCCGCAGGCAGTTCTTTTAGCTCACGCACACTATTGCAACCGGTAGCTGCATATACCTTATTCCATAGCTCAAATATTTTCCGGTGATTGTCTTTCGCCTTCACCGCAGTAACAAATCCTGCACTGCTTTGGATAATCGCATTTTTAAAATAACCTTTATTTAGTGGACTCTTAATCTGCGTTTCACAGCTCGCAGCACCCGCAGACTGTCCAATTAATGTCATATTTTCTGGATTTCCACCAAAGGCTGAAATATTATGCCGGATGAACTCAAATGCTGTATGCTGATCATAATAAATATAGTTGCCGCACCTTCCATCGTCCTTAGTCAGCTCTGGAATAGCCATCAGACCGAACACATTGATCCGATAATTAAGTGTTACAACCACAATTCCACGTCTGGCAAATGCTGTACCGTCAAATTCTTTTTCATCTGCCTGACCGGTCATATTGCCTCCGCCATATAGCACTACCAGTACTGGGCAATGTAGTGCATGCTCAGGTGTCCAGATATTTAGAAACAGACAATCTTCCGAATAAGCTGCTGATACTCCTTCCATAAACTCATGTTCATAGTGGTCATCCGACTTACAGTATTTTTTATACGCTCTTATCTGAAGCGGTGCTGTACCGAAATGAACCGCCGGATACACTCCGTCCCAGTGCGTCACCTCCTGTGCATACTCAAAGCGCTCTGCTGTCCCATACCGTATCCCCAAAAACATATTTACTTTATCCTTTGATATTCCCTTTACCTGTCCACAGGGTGTATTAATTACTATTTCCTTCACGTTATTTTTCCTTCCCATTTAGACATTCTTCAGCTTTCTCTTTGGTAATGTCACCATTATTGCATGCAATCATAATTGCAACATCCTTATCTCTCAGCTTGTAACATTTTGCCATAATAGGGATTGCGATAAATGCGCCAACAGATGCAAAAACAGTATAAGTAAACCAGACACCTCTTTGTCCAGCCGATGTCACATCAGCAGCAGAGAATCCCATTACAGATATCACATACGCCGTAACTGTCGAAATGATTGCCGAATTCAGCTTGCAAACAAAGGTCTGTAAGCTGAATGAGGTTCCTGCATTCCGCCGTCCTGTCGTATACTGACCATATTCAATGCAATCTGGAACAAACATAAACATCAATGATGTAACCCCTCCATATCCGATTGCACGAATCATTGTAAATGCCAGGAACATGGGCATATTTTCATATCCCACAAAATACTGAATGACTGAAGTTACTGCGTACAATACCATACAGAATAACAATAACCGTGTTTTGTCAAAATGACGGGTGAGGGTCGGAAGTAATACCGCCAGCAATATAGTCGGCAAAGAAATCAACAATGCCAGAACAGAAGCAATTGCTTCATTTCCCATAACATACTGTGCAAAAATCGGGTTCAGTACTTCCATGGTAAATGTCAGTAAAAACAGGAGGCGGACAACAATAATGATAAACAGATTTTTATTATGCAGCAACGCAGAAAATAGTTCTTTAAAGGTTGCTTCCTCAGCCTGCTCCTCATGAAATCGTTCTTTTGCACAAAATCCAACCGGCAGCATGCATACAAAGCCAATCACACTGATAACTATTGCAGTAACGGACCACCCAAGGTTTACGCCGTTGCTTCCATATAATAAAGGAATAATTATGGATGCAAGCAAACCGCCGATGGCTCCTGTGATTCCACGAAATGAAAGAATTGTGGTACGTTCATCCATATTATTGGTCATAGATGTACTCAATGCATAAATCGGAGTATCACTGATGGTATATCCTGTATCCCAAAGAATATATCCGGCAATAACCCAGACACACTTACCTGTCACCCCCATGGAGTCAGGGACAGAGAACAAAAAGATAGTTGCAATCGGCATAATTATTGCAGACAGCTTAATCCAAGGAAGGAAACGGCCTCCCTTCAAATGAATCCTGTCTACAACAAATCCAAACAACGTATCATTAACTGCATCCCAAATCTTCGGGGCAAGAATAATGGTTCCTGCCAAAATCTCATTCATCCCGATGTTCAACAGCAACACTAACACAAAGGACATTACGATAGTATTAAATATCAGTTGTCCCGAAAAAAATAAGTAGTATGACAGTCTCTCTTTCTTTGTAGTCTGCCATCCGATTTTGTGTTTCTTCATAAGAAATACCTCCTTTTTGATATATTTTTAGTATATCTGCTGATATTCAGGAAATATATAGTATAAAATGACATTATTATATTGTTTTTTTGATATTTGCTCTTATAATAAAGATAGCGATTTGAATAACAGTTTTCATCAGGAGGAAATATGTTTGAACAGGAGCTTGAAGAACTTCATTCTTTATCAGAAATTGACCTGATTGGCAAAAAGTATTATCTGGAAACAGGAAACTATCTCTCCAGACAAACCGTTACCCGATCTATGATAAAGCAGTTTGTCCAACTTGGAGGATTATTGGCTTATATGGATGATTCTACACAATATTCCGATAATATAGCAGAACTTGCAAATGCCACTCTGAAACAGGAATCTCCTTTTTTTAATGAAGAAAGTGATGTGTCCATAACCAAGTCAACGCGCTATTTTGAAAGCTTTGAGCATTCCCATAATTATTTTGAAATTCAATGTGTCCTTCACGGGAGTGCGGAATATACAGGTGAAACAGGCACATTCTCCATGATCGACGGCGACATGATTCTCGTACCAGCCAATACCGTTCACGGTCTGCGGGTAGACGGAGACAGTACCATCGTTAATGTAGGTATCCGTAGAAGTACATTTGAAGAAGCCTTCCAGGATATCCTGTCCGGTTCCCTCCCAATATCACGCTATTTCCGGGGGGCACTGGCAGGACGCAGAAAGGACTCCCTGATTTTTCAGGGAGCCCTTGATCCATTTTCACTGGAGCTTCTGTTGATGATCTGCCATCAACAGAAAACAGGCACCACCGATTCCGGTAGGATTAGTAATCATTTGGTCCAATCCTTCCTTTATTATCTGGCTGATCACTCCACAGAGGAAAACATCTATGATGCTTCCGAGTTTTCACAGGATAAAATCTGGGAAATTCGAGCTTACTTGTCAAGTAACTACCGAACCGTTACCCTCAGTTCACTGGCAAGTCATTTTCATTTTTCGGAATCTTACCTGAGCCGATTCATATCTAAAAGTTTCCGGCAGTCCTTCTCGCAGATGCTTCAGAATATCCGTCTTCAGAAGTCTTGCGAACTGCTCACAAATACTACTCTGAGTTTATCAGAGCTCTGTGAACAGATCGGATACAGCAATCAGTCCTATTATATAAAAATCTTCCATATGGCATATGGAATTACCCCTTTGCAATACCGGAAGAGACATAGGAAACAGGTCTGAAACGAACAAACACTATCTCTGAAAAGCAGACTACTTTCTGGTTCATCATGTACTGCTTCATGGAAGGATCGGATATGATTTTATCCTCTCCCTTTTGCTTCACATTATCTTACGTTGTACGATCCTTACAGCCGTTCGAATACCGGAATAGCCTCAAGCGGAGCTTCACTCATTACGTAAGAGCCACCTAAATATTCCTTACCGTCTACCAGATTCTTCCAGGTTCCCTCTGGAAGATAAACCTGACGTTCTCTGCAGCCAAGCTCCAGAACCGGTGCTACCAGATACCTGTCACCAAACATATACTGGTCTTCGATCTCCCAACACATCGGATCAAGTGGGAATTCATAGAATAAAGTACGAAGCAGGGGCGCACCGGTCTGTGTGGCTTCCTTCATCAGCTTTTCTATATAAGGCTTCAGGGAAAGGCGCAGATCCAGCTGCTTTTTCATAATGGTAAAAGCTTCCTCGCCATAGCTCCAAAGCTCATTATCATGTCCGGTGAAAAGGCTTCCACCTCCCCATTCCCTTTCATCCAACGGCTCAATGTCGTGCGGTCCGCGGTCGCCGTGCATACGCAGGACCGGACTGAACACGGCAAACTCATACCAGCGCAATAGCAGTTCACGGAACGCTTCATCCTGCCAGTCATCGGTCATAAAGCCACCAATATCTGTTGTCCACCAGGGAATTCCGGCAAGTCCGGCATTGAGGCCTGCATTGATCTGATCCCTTAAGGATTCAAAGGTACTCGGCACATCACCGGACCACAAAAGAACACCATACTTCTGTCCGCCTGCCCAGGTAGAACGGATCAGATGAAGAATCCTGTCCGTCTTAGCTTCCTTTTTCATTCCATCGGTAAATGCCTTGGCAAGAAGCTTTGGATATACATTGGTTACTTCCAGTGCTGTTCCCATATAATAACGGTAATTGTCATAATCATATACGTTATAATCCGGTTCGGAATTGTCCAGCCAGAATAGATCAATTCCGTAATCGTAATAGCTTTCCTTGCACTTCTCCCAGATATACTCTGCCGCTTCCGGATTGGTTACATCGATTTCCAGACAGTCCCCCTGGAAATCATAAGTCTGGTTGCCGCCATGCTCTGTCCGGATCAGCAGGCCGCGCTCCTGCATTTCTGCAAAATGAATACTTTTTTTGTCCACGGTCGGCCATACAGAAACAACCACTTTGGTTCCCATTGCATGAAGTTCTTCACACATTGCCTTGGGATCCGGCCAGTATTTCTTATCAAACTGCCAGTCTCCCTGTCTGGTCCAGTGGAAAAAGTCGATCACGATCACATCAATATGGATGCCCAACTCCTTGTATTTACGGGCAACTCCCAACACCTCCTCCTGGGTCCGGTAACGAAGCTTACACTGCCATAAACCAAGCAGTTCTTCCGGAAACATCGGTGTTCTTCCTGTTACTTCGGTATAATTCTCCATAATCTTTGCCGGATTGTCATCTACGGTAATCCAGTAATCCATCTGCTTTGTTGCTTTTGCTTCCCATTCCGTATAATTCTTACCAAACGTAGCCGTTCCTACGCCCGGATGATTCCACAGGAAGCCATAACCGAGACTGGATACGGCAAACGGAATACTTACCTGGGAATTGCGCTGTGCCAGCTCCAGTGTACAGCCCTTCAAATCCAGATATTCCTGCTGGTACTGTCCCATTCCATAAATTTTCTCTCCGTTGTTGCTTTCAAAACGAACCTTTAAGGTATAGTCTCCACCGATGATTGCCTTGTACTCTCTGCCACGGATCTTTAAGCACCGGCTTTCGGGACAGGACGGCTGATCGTAGTCTCTGTGATATTCCCTTAAGAATTTCTTACCATCGCGGTAATAGGTCAGAATACCGGATGCATCAATTTTGAGGCTAAGTCTCCCGTTCTGAATGGATGCAGTGTTGTCCTCATTGATTTCAATGGAAACTTCTTGGGCTGTATCAGGAACCACTTCCTCCAGTGCCCAGTCATGCTGCGTAAACTGTGGGTACTTTGTCGCACGCACGCGTAACGCATTCTTTCCCCATGGGGTAATCATCATGGTTTCATACTGATGCTTGAAGCATAAACTGTTGTTTTCTTTAAAGAATCTCATGTCTCATCCTCCTTGTGTGTTGTTTTATGTTGTTTTATGTTGTTCTGTGTTGTTTTATGTATTGTGTGTTAATCCATGCAGTGTTCTTTCCTCCATATATTGAATTTTCCTGCATGTATTGTGCATTGCTTCATGTATTGTTTTTCCTATATATATTGTGTGCTGCTTCATGTCTTACGCTTAACTCCATGTATTGCGTGCTGTGTCACGGCTTGTGCTTAACTCCATGTCCGTGTGCTGTGTCATGTCTTACGCTTAACTCCATGTATTGTGTGCTGCTTCATGTCTTACGCTTAACTCCACGTATTGCGCGCTGTGTCATGCCTTGTGCTTGACTCCATGTATTGCGTGCTGCTTCATGTCTCACGCTTAACTCCATGTATTGTGTGCTGTGTCACGGCTTGTGCTTGACTCCATGTCCGTGTGCCATTCCATATATCCCACTTTGCTTCATGCATGCCAAGTCTCATTTTGTACATATATCTGGTTTTTAAAATTATATGTCCAAAATTTCTTTGACTTACGAATAGATATCCATATTTTCCTTTTCTTTTGGATATAAAAAGCCTTACTTTACTTGTTTATGTCCAATTTCCATCAAATTCAATTTCCCTTTCTCCTACATCATCCTTGATTTTGGATATTTCCTGCTATTTTCTCATGATTATGTCCAATTTCCATCTTGCTAAATTATTTTTTCACCTGCTCTGCTCTTCATTTTGGATATTCCCTGCTGTTTTCTCATAATTATGTCCAATCTTAATAGATCTGTGCAATTATATTAAGAAAAACATCCGTAAGCAGAACTTCTGTAAGCAGAACTTCTGTAAGCAGCACAGCCATATGCAGCACAGCCATATGTAGACCCGCCATAAGCAGCACATTTATAGTATAAAAGACTATCTTCCTGCATTGTCCCTTCCAACACATTATAAAATATTATAAACAAATCACCTGTCAGGGATTGCGCGTTGTGTTTTTGATCTTTATAATAACAGTATAATGATACTTCTGCTCTATTACTTGAATTTTATTGCATGATATTGGTACAATATTGATATTTATTTACTACTTAGTCAGATACTCGCCAAACATTGCCTTCCAAAAGTATCCAGCAAATAATGATATGTCCGTTGAAAAAAGATGAACACACATCTGTCCAGCAAATATGTAACCGCTAATAACCAGATGCATATATATTTTTTAAATTTGTCTGTACTATTCGGCAGCCTATGAATGGATGCAGTCAGACAATTACCTATACACGATCATAAGGAGCTTACATGAAAAACGCCAGCACGAAGAATTCCAGCAAGGATATTATTCTTGCGAAAAATATCCCTGTGAAAAATATCCCCGCCAAAAATATCCCTGCGAAAAACATCCCTGTGAAAAACATTACGAGCAATAATACTCCGCAATTACGTGAGACACGGATTCACGGCAATTCCCTGTTTCCGTTTATGCTCTATGATATCCAGTCGGACACTACCTTCCCGGAACGGGTGAACTGCCACTGGCATGAAGAGGTGGAAATTCTGGTCATCAAACGCGGAAACGGCCATTTGTATCTGGGAGAGGAGGCCTTTGCCCTGAAAACCGGAAGCATCTGTCTGATTCCCTCTAACGCCCTTCACCTTGTCACCTGTGAAATTGGAGAAGCACTGGACTTCTACGCGATCGTTTTCCACCCGGATCTGCTCTATAGTCTTGGAAATGACATCATCCAGCAGAAATTCTTAAATCCGCTTTTTCATCAGGGTGTACAGTTTTCTACACTTTATGAGACCTCAAGGGTCATCAATCCGGCATTTGCCTGGGAATTCACGCTGCGCGAGGTACTGGACGAGATCCACAAAGCCTTTCTTATAAAACCCTATGGCTATGAACTGCTCATCAAGGCTGCGCTCCTCAAATCCTGCCACCTGATGATTTCACATGCGATCGTAAATCAGGAAGAAGCTTATTTGGATTCCGATTACCGCACCGGGCTCATTAAATCCATTATGAAATACCTGCAGGCAAATTATAATGATACTGTTACCTTGGATGAATTAGAAAAAACCTTTAACATCAGCAAAGGGTATCTTTGCCGTTCCTTTAAATCGGTAACGCACATGACACCCTTTGAATACCTGAACTATTTCCGCATCAGCAAAAGTACGGAGCTGCTTTTGGAAACAGACCGCGAGATCAGCCAGATTGCTTTGCAGACCGGCTTTAATAATATCAGCTACTTCAACCGGACCTTCCAGCGGTTTATGCATATGACGCCCCGGGAGTTCCGACGCAGTGTCGTCCGGCGGCCCTCAGAATCCCTGTAGCCCCTGGATTACAGGTTGTCCTTAGATTACAGGTTATCCCCGGATTACAGGTTATCCCTGGATTCCCAGCACAGTCCCTGACAAATCCCCTGGGCTGCCCTTACATAGACTATGAGCATTTAAAAGCTTTCGAAATAGTATACAGGAAAATCAGCATATAATTTGGAACTGATGAAGTGTTATAAATAAAGCCAAAGCCGGTGAACTGTCATAAATAATTGACACTTCTCGCAAATAGTGATAAATTATTATCATTGTGACCCATGAGGGAGTAGCAAGCGTATATCGTAGCAAGTCAACATACTGACCATCCGGTCTGGCTTGTTTTAAATTGCGAGACTCATGTATAGGAAGTAACTATACATGCAGTCCATATATCGAATTGATTGGAACCTGGATATAGTTACTGCTGTATCCGGGTCTTTTTATTAAGAGTATACCAATCGGAGGAACAAAAAATGGAATGGAATGTATTATTTTTCTTGAACAGTGCCCTGCTCGGGGTTGGACTGGCTATGGATGCCTTTTCGGTATCGCTTGCGAACGGCCTGAATGAGCCTCACATGAAGAAAAACAAATCCTGCGGGATTGCCGGTGTCTTCGCTTTCTTTCAGGCATTGATGCCTATGACCGGATGGATCTGCGTTCACACAATCGTAGAGTATTTCCATGCATTCGAAAAATTTATCCCATGGATTGCCCTGATTCTTCTTGCCTTTATCGGCGGAAAGATGATGGTTGAGGGAATCCGCAGCAAGGGAGATGATGCAGAGAAAACAAGGCTCGGCTTTGGAACACTGATGGTACAGGGAGTTGCCACCTCCATCGATGCTTTATCGGTCGGCTTCACCATTGCAGAATATGGTTTCGTCATGGCACTGACCGCATCCCTCATCATCGCAGTAATTACCTTCTTTATCTGCATTGCCGGGTTAGTAATCGGCAAGAAATTCGGAACAAAGTTCTCCAATAAGGCCTCTATCCTCGGCGGAGTCATCCTTATTGCCATCGGACTGGAAATCTTTATTACCGGAGTTGTCTCTTCTTTCAGCAACGTATAGATTCTGCTACGGATAATGGTTGCGGTAAAACCAATAAATATTTTTGTATCTATCGACTCATTTGAATATACCCTTTCGCACTGTACCCCAAGGTACGATTTATCACCACGGAATGTTTTCCAGAAGCATCTCGGCTCTTATATAGCAAAAGTGCATCCTCCGCTGTCATTTTTGCTGAGGTTACAATTACAAAATATCCGCACAATCCGATTTCCCTGTTGATGACATCTGTCTTTTCTATACCCGTCATAAATTTCTCATCTTCAAATCCTTCGTGCCAGAACACAAGGTCAAAATACTTTATATAATCTCCTCCAGAATGGATGGATTCCCCCATACATTCCTTCAGCTTCCTTCCCAATAATCCTTGCAAGCAGCACATCCAGATGGTAATCAGAGACGATCTTCCGAATAACCAGATACGCACCGATATGCAGACATCCACTTCTGCGGCTTCCTTCCTTTTCCGAAGAAAGGAATTCTCCGGAAAAGAATTTCAGAAATTTCTCATTTGGATACATGTATGCCGGTTGCTCCTGACCGCGTTTCCCGATGCAGGTTCGCTTTGGTATATTATAGTGCTTATCCTTCAGGTATTGGCGGCCGGTTTCGTAGTACACATATGGCGTCCCACTGATTGTTTTAACAAACATTTCAACAATGTTCAATAAATTTTAGCCTCTGCCGCAGCAATAAAAACTGCCTATAAGCACATTTGCTCATAGACAGTTTTGTCTTACATGATTATATGAAATCAATTACTAATTTTCAAGTTTTTCTCTTTGAAGCCCCACCAGATCAAGCATGTTTCAGTAATGATAACGCTGTTTTCTTAATAGATTACTCTTATTATATTGTGTCGGGATCTGAATGTCGATTATTTTTTTGCCATCTTTAGCTTATTTTTACTGAAGCGATCACGCTTATGCATTACAAGTAAAACAAAATGCCACTACTACAAAAAGAAATAGTAGCAGTGGCTTTAATTTATCAATGATTCTCTGTCCGCTAGCTCTTTTTCTTTTTCCTGAACCGGAGGAAAAGTAATAGTGCTTCTAAAACTAAAATGATTACTACAACAGTTGCATCTATTGTTATAAATGTTTTTGTCATATTATCCATGGTCGCTGTATTTGTTGCGGCCGCATCTTCATAATATCCGCTTCTTCCAACACTGTATAAAATATTTTTACATGCCTGGCGCATTGCAAGAACACTTGTTGCCGCTTTTGTATCATGAAATTCATTAGACTCTGCCACACCATATCCAAGCATAAGGTCATTTCCGGCACGTACACAAGCTTCTGACATTTGGAAACCGTAGGAACCATTATAATCTGTAATAACCATTCCTTTAAATCCCCATTCGTCCCGTAAAACGGTAGTTAATAATTCATAGTTACTACAGCAAGGTTTCGTACCCAGCCAGTTATAGGCAGACATCACTGCCAAAGCACCGTTTTCATAATCGAAATTCTTTACTACAATTTCAAAGGGCTTCAATACAATTTCTCTAAGGCATTGTTCATTTGAATAGGTCATTAAAAATGCACACCGGTTTGTTTCCTGGTCGTTTGCTGCAAAGTGCTTGATATATGCGTAAACACCATACTTCGCAGCTCCGTTAACCTGATTGGATGCAAATTTTCCGGAAAAAATCCCATCCTCTGAATAGTATTCAAAATTACGTCCTGCAAACGCTGAACGATGGATATTCATTCCGGGACCATACCACCCAAAATTCTCTGCATTGGCAAACTCCTGACCCATTGCATCACCAATCTTGTCGGCAAGCTCTTTACTCCACGTCTGTGCCATTAATACTTCTGCGGGGAAGGTCGTCCCTGCTGCACCTGTAACATAATTATTAAGACCTGCAGGGCCATCACAATCTGATGTTGCAACTTTTCCTACAGATGCGATAGCTGCTGTCTGCCATCCACCTGTATTAATCAGCGTTACCATATCATCAATACTCATTTGATTTAACAAACGATCCCAATCAGCATCCTCATAATCTTTGCCTGCCACATCAGCCAGTGTTATTTCCTTTTTTGCCTTAGTTTCAGGCATAACATCTTCTTCCCTGTCATAATCTTTAGGGTTATACCCCAAAATAGTATTATTAATCACTTTTTCCTTTGTATCCTGATCCATTAAATACGTTTCTTCATCAGGAACATCTAAAACTTCAGCATAATTGGCAAATCCATCTGCACGGGAAAGATAGGAAACGCTTCCTTCTGCATCTAAGAACCTGTTTGTGGCTGTCAGTTCATCCGCTGATCTGCCTGTCTTACTATAATCAATATCTGAATGCTGAACAAAGCTTACGCTATCTAAAATGGTATGGGAATCTGCCCTGACGGAAAGGATGTACTCACCCTCCTCCAATACATAACCACCATTGTCTGTCTTAATAGCCTCTGAATCGTAGGATGCCATATCTTCCAGATTAATTTCAAAAGTAACCTTTTCGGACTCTCCCGGCTGCAGTTCTTTGGTCTTTTCAAAATCAACCAGATTTACAGATGCCTTTTCAATACCACCGTTTGTGTATGGTGGTGTATAATATAACTGTACAACATCTTTTCCTACCACACTGCCGGTATTTGTAACTGTAACCTCAACATTTAAAGACTTTCGATTTTCTTTGAATCCGGTTATCTGCTGAGTGAAAGTAGTGTAGCTTAATCCATATCCAAAAGGATATTGTACATGATCCTCGTAACTGATTAGACCTTCTTCCGCAGCTGTTTCGTAGAATTTATAGCCTACGTAAATTCCTTCTACATAATTTACAAAAGAAATCGCCCCTTGAAAAGAGCCGTCCAACTGCGCAAGTTCTTGTTTCAAATCGTCAACATTCGTATAACTATAGTTTCCAAAATTGTTCCAAGTGGGCGTTTTCGTCAAATCTTTCACATATGTATCTACAGTTTTTCCGGAAGGATTCACAGAACCACTAATAATCTCTCCGAGAGCTTCCATACCGGTTGCTCCTGTTCCCGGTACTAAAATTACTGCCCCGATAGAATCATATTTATCTACCCAATCAAGTTCCATTGCATTATTAGCATTTATGACAACAATAACATTCTGGAAAGATGAACATACGATTTCAATCATGTCTTCTTCTGTATTGGATAACTCAAGATAGTGTTCTCCTGTGTCGAAGTCATCATAATTTCCATTATTCTTGTATATACCATTAAAATAATTATAATTATCTGCAGAGTCTGCCAATATCTCGTCTGTCTCGGAAATATTCCAATCTCCATGAATAACTGCATTCATATCTGTTGGCAGATCTGCATTTTCTCCTCCACTGCGGCCAATTACAATTAAAGCCGTATCTGAAAAATCAGTTGCATTCTTCATGATTTCATCGGTATAATATTCTGCCGTTGGCTCCGGAAGCGTCCAATCCTGTGCAGACATACTAATTGTGGGACGCTCGGAACAGTAATTTACATACATATTTGAAAGTTCTTCATTGATTACATAACCTGAATTTCTAAGGGAGGTCAGTATATCAATGGCAGCATCCTTATCTGAACCCGATGAACTGGAACCTGTTCCGCTATAAATCGGATTGGTGGAAGCCCATCCAAAAACATTAATATTGGTTGTATCAGAAGATAAAGGAAGCAAGTCTTCATTTTTGACTAACACCATTCCCTCTTCTCCAATTTCTTTAATGACTTGCTGGCTGTTTCCAGTAACATCTTCTGATATCTCTGCTCGTGAAGCATTTAATACACCCGAAACATTCGCATACATCGGACCATAGCATATTACATTAATAATCACAACAACCAACAGAATCCATGCGAAAAGGACATTACTGTTAATAATATGCCGTACACCTTTTTTTACCACAAAGCAAACTATAAGCATAATAACTATCATTGCTAAAAGTGAACCTGCGATAATATATATATATATACTTAAGGAATGAATATAACTGTTAATATCTGCAGCACTGACTCCCAGCGATGTAAAAAAAGGTGTTAATAATTCTATCAACCATTCAAGCATCTTCTTTTTCCTCCTTTTTTGATTCATCCTTAAAAATCACCTTAAATATAGGGAAAAATATCCAAAATGAAATTGTACAATTGATAATCATTGTTACGATATCTGCCAACACAATACCTAGCGAACCCATAAGCGATTGAAGTAAGTTATATATGGGATCTTTATAAAAACTCTGTGCTGATGCCGCGCCTATTGTGATAATAATGTATGCTATCATATACCAAAAGGCTGCTTTAAAAATGTTGCTTTGAGATTTAAAGGTTACATTTCTTTGGAGAAAAAAATTAATAATCTGTGCAACAAGTATTGTGATCTCTACTGCCAGAAAGTATGCCATTCCACCACCTCCTCCGGTAGCGATAGAACCTGCCGGATAGTCAAAGATGTAATAGGGGTTGCCATTTATGCTGCCACATCGCAAAACCTGAATGTTAACATCAACCAGAGAAGTCATTCCAAAAAAGTATTTTATAATCGGCATTAATATAATTTGTATAAGGGTAACACCATTACTGACAGCAAAAAACACTACAAACTGTGTTACAAATGGATGTTTGACGGAAAAATTCTTCCACCCTTTATGAATTGGATTTATAGATGTCTCTCTCATTCTTCCTTCTCCAAGTATATTACAAATTATTTTTTCCTGTACAGATGATTATAATCTGTACAAAAATATAATTTATTTGTAATAAAAGGTTCGCCGATTTTACTGGCGAACCTTTTATCTTAAACTATGCTAACTTATTATTTTTCGCTAGTCTTTGCTTCGGGTGTTACCAGAGCCGGAACCATATATTTTTCTGTTCTCTCATCAGAAATAACACCGCTCCAATTTAAGCCAAAGGTAAAGTCATATACATTTCCATTACTGTCTTCGTAACATTCAACATCACGTGGAACATCTTCACACTGTGCTTCTACCGTTTCCATATTTGCAGGAACCTGCCAGTTACAAAGACCGGTGGGCTCTACAGCGCCTCTGATTACATCAATAAATGCTTGTTTTCCAGTTGTGTATCCCTGCAAAATTACATCGACCTTATCTTCAAATTCACTAACAATTGTTGTATTTGTTGCTGTGATTGATACGATTACTTTTGCACTTTCAGGTACAGTTGTTGCTGCATAAAGGATAGCCTCTAAATCAGTAGAGTTAATAATAGATGCAGTCTGTCCGTAATAGGATGTATCAACTTCTGTAGTAACTTCTGCTTCTGCATATTCATTCTTCACGGTTTCTTTCGTAAACATCTTTGCAACAGATTCTTTGCGAACAGAATCGGAATCTGCAGTGTATTCTCCATACTGTAAGGATTTCGGAATATATTTTTCACCATCATATCCGCCATCTGCATAACCAAAGGTATTTTGTGCCGGACTATCCACGAATACTAATGCGTAATCAACATCTGCCAATTCTTCTGCTGATGCACGAATAATATCTTCATAAGCAATGGTAGGATTTCCTTCCTCATCTGCAGGACCTGTCAGAGTTTCACTTAATGTATCTGTTATAACATTGTAATACTGCTCCAATAAGGAAAGATCTACCGGTAAAGAAGCTGATGCGGGTGTGTTTTTAACATTTCCTTTTTGCTCTGCTCTGTATACATAAGGAACATATACCGTAGGCTTTTCGGAAGATTCTTCCGTTGCTTCATGAATAACTCCATCGCTATTTTTCAACATAACTACAGATTTTGCCTGAGCTTCATTAATAAGGTCACTTGTAGTTGCGCTGGTTGCAAGCTCTGTTGCAGCAACAGTGCTCACATAAGGATTTTCAAAAGATCCTACCATAAAAGTCAGTTTAAGCAAACGTGCCGCACATCCCCGGAAACGAGCCAAAGCCGCTTCTTCACCTTCTTCTTCAACAAAGAGAGCATATGCATCACTGATCTGCTGTGGGTCACCCACACCACCCATCTGGTCTACGCCATTGGCAATTGCAGCGTAGGTACGCTCTGTTACAGACAAATCTTCTACACCATAAGATTTACCATTGTTTTCTGCTTCTTTTGTTATATCCCAGTCACTGATTACAGCACCGGAAAAGCCGTAAGAACGAAGTAAATCCATCTTATATTCGCTATAGGCTGATCCAACAAGTTCACCATATTCGCCGTCTTCGCTCCATGCGATAGAGTAGCTGGGCATAACACCTGCTGCCATTTTGGTAATACTGTCAAGGTTCATTGCTCCATCTACAAAGGAAATAAGTGATGTTTCAAACTGATTTCCGGGATAAACTGCATTACGTCCCGTAGAAGCATGCGCTTCACGTCCACCTTCACCTGTACCGTCACCTGGCCAATGTTTTGTAACACAGATAACAGAATCTTCTCCCCAGCCAAGATCTATTCCGTTTTCATCGTAAGTAGACTGATAAGCAGACATCATGACATTAACCATATCACGAACAAGTGCAGGGTCTTCACTGAAAGAATTTTGATTACGTTTTCCTCTCGGATCCGTTTGAATATCTGTATTGGGACCAAGTACCATGGTAACTCCAACCGAACGATACATCTTTGAAACTACTTGTGAAAGTTCAGAGACAAATTCTGTATCAAAGGATGATCCCAGACCGGAGTACTTCGGCAGTGTCGGTGAATCGGATGAATTTGCATCTCTCGGGTCTGTGGAAATTGTCAATGGAATACCGTATAAGCTCCCCTCAACATATGCCTGCATTTCATTATTAATCTGCGCCTGTTCAGCTGCTGTAGAAGACATGATATAACTTAATTCATATCTGATTCCCAGATCCAAATTGGCTGTCAAATCCGAAATCTCCATAGAGAAAAAGATAGGGTGAATCATCAGAGGGAAAATTTCCTCTGCTGTAAGAACAGATGCCAGATCTTCTGCTCTTGTTTCAGCATCCAGACGCCAGTCTTCGTATTTATCCAATAACCCATTTTGATTCAAATCTTTAAAAGCATATCCGTCCTGCTGAATCAGTTTTACTCCAGATTCAGAACTGTATCCTAATGTCTTGCCATCACCATTTGAAACTTTCATCCATCCGTCTTCAGTCTCTTCTTCTGACCACTTAACTTCTCCGGAACCCAGTTCTTCCGGTTCTACGGGATAAGTAAGCTCAGGAGCTTCCACTGCACTAATGGATGTAGTTTCTTCTTCATCAGTTCCAGAAGCACTTTTATCTCCACATCCGGTCAAAATTGATCCTGCCATTGCGGTTGCCATAACCAGCGCAAGAAATTTTTGCAGAGATGTTTTCTTAATTTTTTTTTGCCTTTTCATAGTAAACCTCCTAATACAATTTTAATCAATTGATTTCGATTGATTATACTTTACCATACAAATCTTCTTTTTTTTGTTTATGGCACAAAATGACTTTTTTATGTCATAAACAGTTGTTTTTATTCTACCTCTGTTTCATTTCTCCCTTCTTTTTCCATTGATTCTGCTTCTTCAGAGTCCATCCATACTTCAGGTTGCCAGACATGTTCCCGACAAATCCACTTATAACATTCCAAACACCACGAAACAATTGAAGATTCATCAGCTGTACCATTCCTCTCACCATCTTCATCGAAATCATGCCACCGGTCATTTTGGCAATAGCCCTAAAAGACATATTATACTGAAACATTAAATTCAGATTTGGTATACCCTTCCGGAAGCTACGTTCCAGTGAACCAGCCATGCATTTTCCAATCAGCCTGGAAATGAGCCCTTTTGCCTTTTGCATTTTACTAACAGGATCGTTGATATCTATACTGCACTTTTGGGGCAAATAATGGCCTTCTCCTCTTAGCAGTTTTTGAAATTCCGCCTCTGAAACATTAGCTATCTCACCGGAATAGTAGGAAGGAAGCTCTCTGGATCTGTACGGGTTTACCGCACCGCTTCCCTCTACATCAATCTGTCCTTTCAGACGAATATCCGATGAAGAGGCACCCACTAAAATCCAGTAAGTTCCTTCTTCCACTTCCCATTTCCCTGTTTTTACGTTCCAATATCGAAACGTTTTATCATCTAATGGAATCACCACTCGTCTGGATTCTCCGGCCTTTAAGAAGACTTTTTTAAAAGCTTTTAATTCCTTTTCCGGCCGAAAAACTGTTGCATCCGGAAGCGCTATATATAATTGTGCGATCTCTGCTCCGTCCACTTTGCCGGTATTTGCTAATTGGAAACATATTTCGTTATGATTTACCCGGAGATCACTGTATGTAAATTGCGTATAGGAAAGACCATAGCCAAAAGGATATCTGACAGGCATCTTCGCTTTATCATAATAGCGATAGCCTACATAAATGGACTCCCTGTATTCTGCATCCAAGCCTTCCGATAAGAAAAAACGACAGGAAGGTGTATCTTCATATTTTACAGGTATGGTTTCGCTTAATTTTCCCGATGGCGCATATTTTCCGGTTAAAATATCAAGCATTGCACCTGCTCCTGCCTGTCCGGCCAGCCCAGCATATAAGATTGCCCTGCAGTCCTGCTCCCAGTCCATCTCAATTACAGCTCCGGCACTGATTACACAAACCAGATTTTGATTTACCTGCGCCAACAACTTTAACAAAGAAATCTGATTGTTTGGAATTTTTAAATCTTTTCTGTCCAGGCCCTCCGACTCGCTGCTTTCCGTTAATCCTGCAAAGTATAAGACTACCTCGGCGTTTTTTGCTGCATCTATGGCTTTTTGCTGCAGGTTTTCATCCACTTTACCGTCTCTTCCATATCCTTGTTGCATTCCTGCTATTTCCAGATCATAATCTGAAATTACTTCGTATATAGAATCCACATGTTTTACATTTACTAAGGAGGATCCTGCTCCCTGATACCTGGGAACAAAAGCAAAATCTCCAATTACTGCAACTTTTGTTCCCTTTTTTAAAGGGAGGATCTGTTCTTCATTTTTCAGCAACACAATACTTTCTGTGGCTGCTTTTTTAGCCAAAAGATGTCTCACGTTCTCTTCTGACTCTTTCTCTATCTTTGGAGCCCGCTTCACAGTCCTGTTCCTGCCTGCCGATAATACCAGATCCAATAACTCATCTACTCTCTCATCTAACTCTTTTTGAGAAAGCTTTCCATTCTCTACCGAATGCAAGATCTGTCTTGCAGAGTCATATCCGGGCGTAGGCATTTCCAATGTTCCACCATTCTGCACAGCAAGAACCGAGTCATTGGATCCACCCCAATCCGATACAACAATACCATCAAATTTCCAGGTATCTCTCAAAACTTCTTTAAGAAGATATTCGTTCTCATGTGCATAAAAACCATTTACACGGTTATATGCAGACATGATTGCCCTTGGTTTACCTTCCTTGACTGCTATTTCAAAGCCTGTAAGGTAAATTTCCTGTAAGGCTCTCTCATCCAGAACAGAATTAATTGCCATCCGCTTTGTTTCCTGATTATTCACAGCAAAATGCTTCGGACAGGCAGCAACTCCCTTATCCTGAATTCCCCTTATAACAGATGCTGCCATTTTTCCTGATAAATAGGGATCTTCTGAAAAATACTCAAAATTACGACCGCATAAAGGGTTTCTTTTGATATTTAATCCCGGACCTAATAATACATCTACCCCCTGTTCCCCTGCCTCTTCGCCAAGAGATTTACCTACTTCATTTGCAAGCTCAATATCCCAACTATTCGCTATGGTTGATGCGCAAGGATAACAGGTAGCGGGCATAGAAGGATTCAGTCCCAGATGATCACCGGTTCCTGCCTGTTTGCGAATACCACTGGGCCCATCTGAAAAGGTTATAGCTGAAATATTTAAAGCCGGAAACTCACGTGTATTCCATTGTCCTGCACCACTGAGGAATGCAGCTTTTTGTTCCGGTGTCATTTTGTTAATTATTTTCTGATGCCGCATTTAATATTTCACCTCACCAAATTACATTTCTGTGATTTTAACTATACACCTAAAAATGGCCCGGAGATCTGTTTGGCACAAATGGTTGAAAAAATGTCACAAACAAATCTCCGGGATCCTTCTTATGATTTCTATTTATTATTTTTCATATTCACCGTGTTGCACTTGGAATCAAAATCCTCATCGAAAAGAAATGATCCTTTACATCAAACTGTATGGTTCCCCCATATTTTTTGACGGTATAGCTGATACTCTTTATACCAAAACCATGATTTCCTGAATCCTTTTTTGTCGTCACCGGAAATCCGTTTTTAATTTTTATATCACTATCACAGTAATTCCTGACTTCTGCATATACAAATTGCTTTCTGGAAGATACCTCCATATGAATGATCCTTTTTTCAGTATCCTGCACTAAAAGTACATGCTCAATTGCATTATCTAATGCATTACCAAAAATGGTGCAGATATCTGTTACATGCATAAAAGAAAGCAGCTTTCCGTCTGCCACACAGGTAAACTGAATATGATTATTATGTATCACAGGCATTTTCCCATCCAAAACTCCATCCAACACCTGATTTCCCGTCTGACGCTCCGGCTGGTATGCTGCAAGCTCATTTTCCAGCTGATCAATCCACTGTGCTCTTTTTTGAGGATCATTTTCTGCTCTAAGGCCTGCTATCTGATGTTTTAAGTCATGGTATTTCATGTTAATTAAATCTGTTACTTCCTGATAATTGCGATAACTATCATATTGTGCTGTAAGCATGCTTTGGATTTTTGACAATTCCTTTTCTGCATTAATTTCGTAACGCAGACTTTGGTACGCATACAAAATTGCCAATCCGGCAAAGTCTACAAGAGTACGAATATTAAAAATATCCCCAACAATAGTGCCGCTAAAAGGAGTGTTTCGATAAATAAAACTTAAATTACTGAGTGTAAACGCACTCAGTACAATTAGAAATGTACTGGCAAGCTCCTTCCAATTAATATCCGGATCTACTTTTTCCCATTTCATCTTTGCTTCTATCACCCAGAGAATTCCTGCTGTCCCACCGTATATAATCGGAAGCATAATTAACTCTGCAAAAGTAGCCCCACGATCTCCACCATGAATAAAATACTCCAGCTGCCATTCCAGAGATGCCATAAATTCTGCTGTCAGAAAAGCTTTCATGCAGCAATACACAGTCATGGAAACCGGAACATCGATTATCAAAAGCAGAAATAGAAACATAAAAATAATTGCCACTAACATACAGGGAATCCAAAATATAGTTGGTGCATTTCCTGTAATTATCAGCCAACTTATTTGCAGTGCCAGTGCAGACAACGCAATAAATATAAATTTTACCCGACTTACTTTTCTTCTGTAGAGAAAACAAAACAGCATACAACCTATCCATTCCGCTATTGCAGTATAAAAGCGTGGAATATCTTGATAGCTGCTTTTTAAAATTTCTTCCATTTTTAATGTTCTCCCATATAGAGTGTCAATGCAGTCATAAAATCGTTCCGACGTGCCCTACTGATCAAAAGCTGTTCCCCATTTATAATGCAACACCCTTCCTTCACTCCGTCCACGTGCTCCAAATTCACAAGATACCCCTTATTACAACGAAAAAAACCAAATGGCACAAATTTTTCCTCTGCATCCTGTACTTTGGCTCGCTCCTTAAGTTCTCCATTTTTTGTATGATATATAAGATTGTGTCCTTCACTTTCTATATAAAATATATTTGACGCATCCAACCTCACCAATCCTTCCGAGGTATTGATTGTAACCGGATGTCCCGCTTTTTTAGAAAGTCGTTCAATTGCTCTTTCCAGTTTTTTTGAGAATGCAAAATAAGATACCGGTTTTAATACATAATCCATGGCGTCCACCGCATATCCACGAATAGCATAATTGGTCATATTCGTGATAAACATAATAACTACTTCTGAATCAAGTTTCCGGATCTCTTCCGCAGCTGACATACCATCCATAAAACGCATCTGAATATCCATGAGAATAATATCATATTCTCCTGTATATTTCTCTACGATCTCATCTCCATCTGAAAACCGGATTGTTTTAAAACGTTGTCCCAATTCTTTCTGGTACTCGTTAATATAATCTTTTAACTGCTCAGCGTATGAATCTTCGTCTTCTACAATTGCAATAGTTATCATAATTTATCCTATTCCTCTACTTTACTCCGAATATTATGTAATGCAGCCTGCAGAATGACTCTTCCAAAACCGGTCGATCTTCAAGTGTACTTCCGGGCAAAAGATCAAAACGCACTAGCACCTGATAAATACTTTCAAGGAGCTCTTTATATTTTTCACAGAATTCCTGATAATTCTCGTTAATATAGGTGCATCGCTTCTCCCGGCCATTTCCTGCGCTCGTACCTTCCGGAAGTGTAATATCACCAACCTTCTTTGTGCTGTGTGCCGGAGCCATTGTGGTTTCCGGCATGTTTGGTGCCTTAGCTGCTTTAATTACAGCAAGTGTAAGCTTTGTATCAACAACATTATAATTATCTGTATCTGTTGGTGTAAATACTGCCTGATAGCTCTTGTTATTTACAGTCGGAATGATGTTCGTTCCTGTAACAGTTCAATCATTTCTATAGAGCAGACGCCCGACATGAAATAAGTTGCCGGAAAACACTTATATTTGTCAGCCAATTTGTACAACCCGGCAGCTTATGAACGGGCATGGCTGAACTGTTATGTGATTCTTAAAAAAATCATGCCACACCTACATCGAAATCCATCCAAATGCATTCGCTACAGAGCTGATCAGGATAATTGCCGCAAATACCGGACAGAGATACTGGATCATAAAGTAGAACACCTTTTTTCTACGGAATCTGCTTTCTCCATGCAGCACCTCCTCTTCCACACGCTTCACACCGATCACCTTAGATACCAGCAGACAGATCGCAATCGCTGCAATCGGCATCATAACGGAATTTGTCAGGAAATCAAAGAAGTCCAGGAACTGCATGTTGATGATCTTCACACCGCCCAGCGGGCCATATCCTAAGGAAGAAAGCGTTCCAAGCAGCAGCATGATCACGCCGATTAACACCGTCGATTTCCTTCTGCCCCAGCCAAGCTCGTCCTCGAAGGTTGATACAGCACTTTCTGTCAGTGCGATCGAGCTTGTGATCGCCGCAAACAATACCAGAATGAAAAAGACAATTCCAATTGCTGTTCCGAATCCCATGCTGGCAAATACCTTCGGAATGGTGATAAACATCAATGCAGGACCAGCCTGCAGCGTGTCCGGATCTCCACCGGAAAAGGCAAACACCGCCGGAATAATCATCAGTCCTGCCATAATTGCAATCAGCGTATCAAATATCTCTACATTTCTCGTAGAATCCTCAATGGAAATTTCCTTTTTCATATAGGAACCAAAGGTAATCAGAATTCCCATGGCGATCGACAGGGAATAAAACATCTGTCCCATCGCGGAAACCACAGTCATCCAGGAGAAGTTTTCAAGGTTCGGGACAAGGAAATATTTCACACCGGCAATTGCTCCCGGTCTTGTCACGGAATAAACCGTAATAATGAGGGACAACACAACAAGCACCGGCATCATAAATTTGGAAACACGTTCAATTCCATTACGCACACCGGCAAAAATAATGCCAAGAGTAAATAACGCAAAGACTATAAAACAGATTTCCGTGGAGGCACCGTTTGAGATAAATTCTGAAAAGTAACCATCCTCTGCAAGCCTCGCACCATTTCCAAGCACATATTCCAAGAGATATTTAATGACCCAGCCGCCGATTACTGAATAATATGGCACAATCAGAATCGGAATAATCGCATTGATCCAGCCCCCGAAAGCCAGCCATCCGGATTTGCCAAAGGACTGATAGGCTCCTACCGGACTTTTTCCGGTCATACGTCCAACCGATGTCTCTGCCACAATCATTGCATAACCGAACGTCAATGCCAGAATAATATAGATTACCAGAAAGATACCGCCTCCATACTTCGCAGCCAGATAAGGAAATCTCCAGATATTCCCCAAGCCCACGGACGCTCCCGCCGCTGACAGCACAAAACCGATCTTCCCGGAAAAGGAACTTCTCTTTTTGTTTTCATTTTTCATATGTCTTCTCCATCCCAATTAAAATCATAAGCAGTTCCAGTGTAACATATCTGCTTATGAAAGACAATAAAACGATTTTCAGCGCTCATTAAGAGGAACCATCCGAATCTCTACGCTTCCGTCCGGATGCCGGGTAATCAGTGTTCCACCCCTCTGGGTGTGACGCTTCAGAATCCCATTGTAGCCCAGATAATCAATCGACATGCCATAGGTCATCTGGATTCCTTTATACACAACGGACAGTGTATTCAGATGATCATGTCCACAAAACATCCATTTAATTACGCCGTTTTCCACTGCCTTCCGGAAAAAGGTTCCTTCATTTCCTGGAATACCAAAGTGATCGTTCACCTCGCCGACATTTCCATGCATATACGTTACACTTTTATCCCCCAGACGCATCTTTTCATAAGCCTCTTTAAATTCCGCTACAGGTATATGAAAAAATGCCATTGCCTTCACGTCCGGGTCTCTCTGCTTTAATGAAAGGAGCCTGTCCATACACCAGTCTGCCTGATCCTCATGAATGCAGTCAAATCCACTGTAAAACCAACCGTTCTCACCATACATATTCGAGTCCAGAAACACCAAAGGGAGCAATATCCTTCCCTGCTCATCGGTCAGATTCAAGAAGTAGTTGCCAACTCCGTAAATCTCCGGTCTTCCCTTCATAAAAATACTGTATTTACCGGAGGCAAACAGCTCTGCCATCTGCTCTTTGTTATATCTGGAAAACATCTCGCAGTCATGATTTCCAAAAACCATTGCATAGGGAATCCGGAATTGATCCATAAACCGGATAAAAATCTGCGCCTGCCGTTTGTTGTTGAACGTTCCGGCTTTTGGAAAAAAGGGAAATACTGAATCTCCGGTAATAACAATCAGATCCGGCTTTGTTTTCTTTATGATGTTGCTTACCGCTTTCAGAGCAAGCTGATCCCGCTTCTTGGAAAACAGCCCGAAGCCAAGATGCAGATCCGTAAGCTGGAGAATCTTAAAATCCCGGTTCGGTGATATTTTTAATATAAAGGTTTCGTCGTCTGCTTTTTTGAAATTATCTGCTGTATACATGATCGAAATTTGTCCTTTTTATTCTTATTAGTAATTTCACTTTTTATATTTTGTAACTATTCAGAGCCATGCAAAATCGTAACAGTTCAGCCATGGACATTCATAAGCTGCCGGATTGTACAGATTTTATATGGCGAAGTAACCACATGAGTAAAACCGCTGCTAACGCAGCTTCTAAGCTTTTATTTCAACGGCAGCATTGCGCCAACTGCAGAAACGATTGTAGAAACCATCATCAGCACCTGAAACGGAACCGTTCCGAAAATACCGCAGATCGGGCTGCTTCCCACCTTTTTCCTCGATCTTCCATAGGTAAGAACCAGCATAATACTTACTAAAACCACAACACCACTCATAATTCTTGTAAGCACAATAAAGCTGCTCACTCCGAAAACAGCAAACAGAATACAGGGAACGGTTGCAATCAGCCAGCTTACCCGGTTACCGGTTCCGACCTGCTCATGCACCACATCCCGGAGTGCCAGTGTGTTTGACCAGAAGGTCGTAAGCAGGGCAAACAGGGAAAATATTCCGGCAAGGATGAGTGCCCATCCTCCGATGCTTTCCCCAAGCTGCATATAAGCAAGCTCTTTATCCACGGCTCCCTTCGTCCCAAGCAGGACGGTCAGCGTTACAACGAGGACAAAAAGAGAAGACAGACCAAAGCCTGTGAAGATCGTCTTCCGGATCCTCTTCGAATCACCGTTTAATCCCTTTACCACCTGAATTACTGCCTGATTTGCAGAGGTTGCAAATACAACCATACTGTAAAGAGCCAGCAGGTTATTGATATGAAAAGGGGCCGTATACAGGGTGTTCCGCGGATGCAGGAATGTTCCCGCGGTCATCACCGCCACGATGACCAGTAAAAGAGCCACCGAATATTTCTGTGCAATTCCCACCGCTTTCATTCCCATAAACACAACACTGCCGGCTATGAGATAATAAATAAGCTGTGCCGCCCACAGCGGAAGTCCGAACCAGTTCACGAAAATCTGTGCTCCACCGTTGATATTTCCACTGACGCCCACCATAATGGCCAGACCATAGACTATGAACATGATCCAGCTGAAAATCTTCTTCATCTTTCCATGAAACAGTTCTCCCTCGAAGCTTTTCACAAGCTGGACACCACCATTATTATAGGAAAGCTCTGCAATAATCAGATGCAGAATCACATTCACAATATAAGCAAAAGCAACCATCCACACAACATCCCACATGCTGTTCCGGACAGCCAGATAGGGAACTGCAATAATTCCCGTCCCGATACTGTTTCCCACGATCATGCTGATTGCTTCAAATGTCGTAAGCTGTGCTTCTGAATTCATCTTTTTATTCATGTCTTTTTCCTTTTCATTCATCTCTTTTATTCGTATTTTTACATGACACTACGCTCTTTATTATATTACAATATTCAATTAAATGAAAAGCCTTTCTCACACTTCGTAATTTCGTAATTTCTCCTATATAATAGCTTCTGTTACCTTTCTTGTTCATTTCCCCTCTTGTTCGTTGCTATAATTTCCCGGAAATGTTATAATGAGGTACAAATTTTCAAGCAGATTTACAGGGGGATCGTTTTATGGGGTTAATAGATCGTGAATACATGTATGAAGATAAAGCAGATAGCAAAAAGAAAAAAGTGAAACATATGAGTAAAAAAGAACGCTCAAATGAACTATGGCGTTTGTATGGTAAAAAGCACAAAACCATATTTGACAAATTAAAGATTCGGAAATTGGAAAATTTGAATCGTCTAAGTTAGTAATAATTTGAAAACGCACTTATATATGTTTATTATTGAAATATTATAATGCAGGTAAGAAACGGTATACTTTTATCTATACCGTTTCTTTTATTTATCTGTAAAAATAATTATTGGAGAATCTGCTTCAAGTCTTCCTCCGGCGTGGTGATCGGCGCAATTCCATAATTTTCTACAAGGTAGTTGAGTACATTAGTTGAGATAAATGCCGGCAGGGTAGGACCGAGACGGATGTTTTTGATCCCCAGATACAGCAGCGTCAACAGAATACACACTGCTTTCTGCTCGTACCAGGAAAGCACCATGGACAACGGCAGCTCATTCACACTACAGCCAAATGCATCGGCAAGCGCAAGAGCAATCTGGATGGCACTATACGCATCATTGCATTGTCCGATATCCATTAGCCTAGGCAGCCCTTCAATTGTTCCAAGATCCAGGTCATTGAAACGATATTTGCCACAGGCAAGGGTCAGCACCACGGTGTCCGGAGGCGTCAGCTTTACAAACTCCGTATAGTAGTTACGACCGGGACGTGCTCCATCACAGCCGCCAACCAGAAAGAAATGCCGGATCTTGCCGTTCTTTACCGCCTCAATAACCTGATCAGCCACGCCAAGCACGGTTCCATGTGCAAATCCGGTCGTGACTGTGCTGCCACCGTTGATACCGGTAAATGCCTTGTCCTCCGGATATCCACCAAGCTCCAACGCTTTTTCAATGACCGGGGTAAAATCCTTATCCTCCCCAATATGGATCATCTCTGGATAAGATACCACCGCTGTTGTGAATACACGGTCCGCATAGTTTTTCTTCGGCGGCATAAGACAGTTGGTTGTAAACAGCACCGGAGCGGGAATATCCAAAAATTCCTTCTGCTGGTTCTGCCATGCCGTACCAAAGTTTCCCTTCAGATGGGAGTATTTTTTCAGCTCCGGATAGCCATGTGCAGGAAGCATTTCACCGTGAGTATAGATATTGATCCCCTTGCCCTCGGTCTGCTCTAAAAGGAGCTTCAGATCGTGCAAATCATGACCGGAAATAACGATAAACGGTCCCTTTTCCACGGTCAACGGAACCGTGACCGGTACGGGTGTCCCATAGCTTTCGGTGTTCGCCTTATCCAGAAGTGCCATGCATTTCAAATTTTTCTCTCCTACCTCCATGACAACAGGTAAAAGCTGATCCATCCCCCAGTCCTCTCCTACTACATAGAGGGCTCTTGCAAAGAACCGGTTCACTTCTTCGTCCGTATAGCCCAGTACCAGTGAATGATGCGTATAAGCAGCCATGCCGCGCACACCGAAAAGAATGAGGGATTTGAGGCTTCGGATATCCTCCTGTGCATTCCAGACATTCTCCATAGAGTAATCATCACCCTGTCCGCAAAGCCTTTCCGTCTCCTTATGCACCTGAGCAATCCGTTTGCGCAGAGTCTTTTCATTGAAATCCACATTGGTAACTGTCGCAAACAGCCCTTCAATCATCATCCGCCATGTATCCGTACCTACCTCCGGTGCCTCATGGATTCCACGCGCCAAAGCCACCAGTGCACCAGTCAGTTCATCCTGAAGCTTCGCCACATCCGCAGTTTTTCCACATACACCTGCTGCTCCCGTACAGCCGCCGCATCCGGCCGTCTGCTCACACTGATAGCAAAACATCTTATTATCCATTGTTTTTCCTCCTAATTTTCTTTTCTCACAATATTGTTTCCCCGTATTTGCGGACTTATTATGAGATTATTAAAAAAGCAGAAAGAAACTAAATCCGTGCGTTAGAGGATGCAGAGGATGCTGGTAACACTCCTTATCATGCCATTTTCTCTTCGCTCTATCAGTCGGTTCAATCGGTGTACAAATGGATAAATGATCTTGTGGTAATTAAGCAGGTGTAAAGCGTCAAAAGGAAGAGCAGTTTCTTTAGAGAATCTTCTCTTCCTTTCAGTAGATGTTCATATTTAATTATTTAAGAAGTTCGTCCAGATAATGTTCGTCTTTATTATGGGAACCATTATGCTTGTGGTATTTTTTGATACAGTCTACAAGAAGTTTTGGATTTTCCCCGAAATATTCCGTGTAGAAGGCTGTGCTGTTATCATAGTTTCTTTTTCCGAGGGATATATGTTCTTTGGCAAAAGTTTTTGCTTTCATCGAAGATTTTAATTTTTCGAAGTCTTGTTCAAGGTTTTCGGCCAGAATAAAAAGCATTTCTAATTCTGGCTTTGTACAATATTTATCCACGGAAAGTATTTTTTCCTTATACTCCGATGGAATGACAAGCTTATCACTTTGCTTATCGCCGATTCTGAGAATTCGTACCTGACCGGGATAGATATTCAATTCCGTTTTTACCTGTCCGGAGCTCTTTATTTTCCTTGCGTGGTAAGGCGTTAATCCGAGCAGATCATCTTCCGTAAATTTTAGAAGATCATTTTCAAGAAGAATTTTTATGATTTCTTTTTCGTTTGGACCTTCACACATGATCAGGAGTTTTTCCATACTTTCAACTCCTTTTTAAGCTGCATCAGTTCATCGTAGTTGACAGCGGTTTGGAATACATTATTATAAAACTGCCTGCTTTTTAGCAATTCCGATCTGATATTGAATCCCTCGTACATATTGGTAAGATAAACCTTATCGTTTGACTTGGCAATATAGATATTATCCTGCCGGTTAAAAAGATCCAGAAGCTCGCAATAGTGTGTCGTGAAGATAAGTGTTGCATTCTTTCTGTTAACGGTTTTGTCCTTATAGAGGCTGATCATGTTCTCGACCAGCGTTTTGTGAAAATGATTTTCGATCTCATCAATAATTAAATCGAATCCCTGCTGGAGAGATGCAGCCATCAAAATATATAGAAGCATCCCTTTGGTAGTGCCGCTTGACAGCATATAAATCAGTTCCTTGTCAGAAACAGTTCTTGTTTCGTTGCAGAAAGAAAGTTTAAAGTTGTGATCATCCAGCATTTGAAGATCGTGGATGTTTTCGTCAAATATGGAGATAACCTTTACTAAAAGCGCCGGGCGAATATGGTAATCTTTCAGGGTTGCAAAGATGAGCCGATAGGTGTCGGCACCATTTCCAAAACTGTCAAAATAAACTGCCCTTGTTTCTTTCTTTTTTAAAACAAAGAAAAGAATGGAGGTATCTTCGGGAAGTTCACCGGTTATTTCTACATCAACAAAATCTTCGTCATTATAGAGAGCCTTTACTTTGCTCTTATAGTATTTCTTTTTGCGAAGTCGCTGTTTCATAAAAATCGCCTTGGAAGCAATACTGTCTGCGTTTTTTAAAATGGTTTCATAGCGGTAAATAAATCCATCGTGATAAAAATCTATGCATAATTCAACGTTTTCATAGCTGTATGGCTTCCCATCCAGGCGGAAATCACCCAGAATAGAATAGCATGCATCAAGAAGTTCAACTGCGGTGGTTTTCCCGGAAGCATTTTTGCCGATAAAGGCCATTGTATTATAAACGTGAAGGTCATCCGCAATCTCTTGCAGCTCGTATTCTTTATCTTCAGCAGTCTTTTTGGACTTCGAAACAAAATCTATCTCGAAAGAGTCATTACAATTTTTAAAGTTATTTGCAATTACATGCAAAAGTTTCATGGTATATGCCCTCCTTTATCAGTTATTATAACAGTAAATCTAACTTTAAACAAGAAAGATGTTTAAAGTTAGATTTAAAATTCAAAACACTCATTTTGCAGATGATATGATGTGGATTCTGTTTTGAATCAGTTTTTATATAGGATATCCGAATCGTTAGGCTTTACCAATCACGTGCGCTAGAGGGCGCACAAGGTCCGGGGGACCTTGGTCCTGCGCCGACCGGAGCGGAGCGGAGACCGCACAAGATCCAGGGGATCTTGGTCTTGCGCCGACCGGAGTGGAGCGGAGACCGCACAAGATCCGGGGGGATCTTGGTCTTGCGCCGACCGGAGCGGAGCGGAGATACGAACCCGGGTTCGTATCATCCGAGCCCGCTTCTAAAACAAAAAAGAGATGCTTCTGCATCTCCTTTTTGTTTTACAGCGTGCGCTAGAGGATTCGAACCCCCGACCTTTTGGTCCGTAGCCAAACGCTCTATCCAGCTGAGCTAAGCGCACATTTCTTCATTGTCATATCCGACAACAAAAGATATTTTATTATATGAAACAAACTTTGTCAAGTGTTTCGGAACATTTTCCAAATTTATTTATCCTGAACGACATCGAAACCAAATTTGTTCTTTGCCGCATCCTGAATCAGGGCTGCCACCTGCTCTACGGTATAGCTTCCGGTATTAATACACAGATCACTATCCAAGGTTGCATTCTGGTAACCAGGAATATATCTCTTATGATAGCTCTCTCTTGCCTTGTCTACCGCAGAAATCGTTTTAACTGCTTCCTTCTCGGTCATGCCAAGCCGTTCCACACAGTTCTTCAGACGTATCTCATAGGGAGCATAAAGATATACCTTAAGAAGATTCTTCTCATTGCGGAGACAGTAACCACCACAGCGGCCTACGATAATGCAGGATTCCTTCTTGGCAAAATCCTGAATAATGCTCTGCTGCACCTTAAAAAGCTCGTCCTTCACTGCCGGAACACCAAGTCCTAACGGGTACATCCGGTAAGAAAACCTGGAGCTGATACCCTCCTCTTCATCACTGATCTGACGAATGGAAGCATTCATACGCTTTGCCGTTTCATCTACAATATCTCTGTCCAGGAATTCAATGTGAAGCTGTTCTGCCAGTTCCTGTGCAATTGATCTTCCCATAGAAGCAAACTGTCGGGAAATGGTAATTGCATATTTTTCCATTTTTGTCCTCCTGCTTTGCCCTTAAAGCACCTTATTTAAGAAGCTGATGGTTCTCGGCTCCTTCGGATTTAAAATCACTTCCTGTGGAGTTCCTTCTTCTACAATATAGCCGCCGTCCATAAAGATGACGCGGTCAGCAACCTCTCTTGCAAATCCAATCTCATGCGTTACAATCACCATGGTCATACCATCTGCGGCAAGCTGCTTCATAACAGCCAATACCTCACCAACCATTTCCGGATCCAGCGCAGAGGTCGGTTCATCAAAAAGCATGATATCCGGCTTCATGCAGAGCGCTCTTGCGATGGCAACACGCTGCTTCTGTCCACCGGAAAGCTGGGACGGATAGGAATCTGCCTTTTCCAGAAGATCGACTCTCTTAAGCATTTCTTCTGCACGGGCTCTTGCTTCCTTCTTATCCGCTTTCTTTAATTCCAACGGAGCAAGCATCAGATTGTCCAGAACATTCATATTATTAAACAGATTGAAGTGCTGGAATACCATTCCGATGTTCTCACGCACCTTATTCATGTTTACTTTCTTTGCTGTAATATCAATATCATCTACAATAATCGTTCCTGCCGTTGCGTCCTCAAGACGGTTCAGACAGCGGAGAAAGGTCGATTTACCGGAACCGGAGGGTCCAAGAATAACCACTACCTCTCCTTCTGTAATTTCTGTAGAGATATCCTTCAGCACTTCAAGATCTCCGAAGCATTTCCGGAGCTTATCCACTTTAATTTTGATTTTCTTATCTGTTGATTCCACGGTTCATCCTCCTCTCTACGAGCTTAGCCAAATAGGAAAGAATCGTAATCACGATCAGATACATGATACCGACAATTGCCCATGTTTCAAACGCCCTGAATGTATTTGCCTGTACCTGCTTGGCTGCCAGAACGAGTTCCGGGAACCCGATAACAGACAAAATGGAAGTATCCTTAACCGTGATGATGAATTGGTTAATAATACTTGGAATCATGGTGCGGATTGCCTGTGGAAGAATGATCTTTCTCATTGTCTTCCAGTACGGAAGTCCGAGTGATCTGCCGGCTTCCATCTGGCCGATATCCACAGACTGGATACCGGCACGGATGATTTCAGCCATATAAGCACCACAGTTTAAAGCGAGACAAATGGTTCCTGCCTGCAGAGCCGATAAGGTAAATCCTCCACCTATCCCAATAATCGTATTAACAAAATAAGGAATACCGAAGTATATGAAAAACGCAAGTACAATCATCGGAACACCACGTATCACAAATACGAAGATATTCGAGATAATATTGCACGCTTTATTTTTCAATACGCTGAGCAGACCAAAGATCATACCCAGTATACATGCAAAAACCAAACCCAAGAATGCTAACAGCAGGGTACGCCCCATTGCTGTAAGAAGCATATTTCCGTAGACAGTAATAATTTTAACCATATTGCCTCACCCTTTTATTATTCGCCTAAATACTTAGCGATGATCTCGTCATAAGTGCCATTAGCCTTGATATTGGCAAGACCCTTGTTGAACATATCAATTAATTCCTGATTGTCTGCATTGAAGATTGCAAAACCATATGCTGCAGGATCATTTCCTGTACCGTCAATAATTTCCATTCCGATACCGGTATCCTTAATGTTGCTTGCCATGATCGGTGTATCATCGAAGCATGCTGCAACCTGGCCACCTACAACTGCCTGATACATTGTCGGTGAATCTTCAAAATAAGTAACTGTGAAGCCATACTGGTCTGCAAGGCTTTCTGCATAGGTAGCACTCATGGAAGCTGTCTTAACTGCAACAGACTTACCATTCAGATCTTCAAAGCCTTTAATGTCAGATCCGGCTGCAACAGCCATACTCTGGTTTGCATCATAATATCCATCGGAGAAGATCCATCCGGTTTCTTTACGTTCATCAGTAATGGAAGCTCCGGCGATCATACCATCAGCCTGACCTGCCTGACATGCTGCGATGGAAGCATCCCATCCAAGAGACCGTACTTCATACTGGAATCCCTGATCCTTAGCGACTGCAGCAAGAATATCCATGTCAATACCTACGAAATCTCCGTTGTCATCTGTGTATTCAAAAGGCTTGAAAGCTGTATCCGTTGCTACAACCCATACCTTGTCAGAAGCTGCTGCATCTGCAGTCTCTTCTGTTGCTTCCGCAGTAGTGTCTTCTGTCTCTGCTGCGTCTGCTGTTTCTGTTTCAGCTGTATCAGCTGCTTCTGTTGTGGTGTCTTCTGTTGTTGTGGTGCTGTTAGAGCTTCCACATGCAGCAAGACCCATTACCATGGCTGCCGCCATAATAAGTGCAAGTGTTTTTTTCTTCATAATATTGTCCTCCTTTTTATGAATTGTGAAGCTTGCGTCTTCACAAAATCTATCCTAAACGGCGCTATGCCGTAACAGGATCCTGTCAGCAGGCGTCTACGAATGCCTGAACCAGCTTTAAACATTCCGGATCTTTTTCAAACGCAAATTCCGGGTGCCACTGTACACCTACGATGAATTTCTTATCCGGGATACAGATCGCTTCTATAAGGCCGTCCTCGGAATAAGCCATTGCTTCCGCACCGGGCGCCAGCTCCTTCACTGCCTGATGGTGATAACTGTTCACACTATGCTCTCCTGCTCCGATCATCCCGGCAAGAAGACTTCCTTCCTTCACGGTTATCTTATGGACTCCCCGTTCGTAAGGCGGTGTCATATGATGCTCTGTCTCTGACGGATGCTGGGTATCGAGATCCTGATATAAGGTTCCTCCAAGACTCGCATTCATAAACTGAATACCGCGGCAGATGCCAAATACCGGAAGATCCTTCTCTACTGCGCGTTTCAACAGATATGCTTCCATGACATCACGGGCATGACAGCACTGACCGCATTCGGGAATAGCTTCTTCTCCGTACACAGCAGGATCCACGTCATGTCCACCTGTCAGAAGCAGACCGTCACACATGCCTAAGCACTGTTCCAGTTCCTCTGTATCTTCCGTAAGGGGAAGCATGACCGGTAATGCGCCACAGCGTTCAATCACCTTCATGTATCCGGGAAGCATCCAGTAGCTTTCCTTTTCTTCATCATATAACGGTATCAGACCAATTACCTTTTTCATTCTGTATCATCTCCTGTGTCAGAGGCTCCTGGCTGATGTTCACCCCAAAGCCCGCTACCTTCCTTTGGGGAATATCTCTGCGGAGCTTTTTGCTTTACAGAAAATACCGACGGAATTTTCTGTAAACAAAGAAAAAGGGGGCTGCAAACTGTAGACCCCTTCGTCTGTTAAAAGATTATCACATTATGTTATTGATTTCAAGAGCTTTTTGTAACTATTCAGAGTCATGCAAAATTGCTTTTCTGTTTGAATGCAAGCATTCAAACAGAAAAGCAATTTTATATGGCGAAGTAACTCCATTCCCTAATATCCCGCATAAGGGCTTCCACCGCAGCACAGGCCACCGCCACCGCAGCACAGATTGCAAAGCAGATTGGCAATACACAGCTTCAGACAGAGATTTCCATTCCCAGCAACCGGACTGCCATAGGTGTACTGCCGCTGCTGATACCAGCTTCCTCCATTTTCAAACCGGTTCACCAGATTCCGGTATTCACTGTTATTCGGCTCCAGCGCCGATGCACGTTTGGCATGCTCTAATGCCGATACCTGATTACCGAGCCCCGCATGTGCGAGTGCACTATAATAATACCAGCGGGCATTCCGTGTGTTCTCTTCCATATTATCCAGAACTGTCCGGGCTTCCCTATAATAACCGCTTCTTAAATAGTTTCCTGCCGCACGCAGGTAATTATCCTCTTCGTAGCCGGTATTGCTTCCGGTATAGGAACCCTGTCCAAAGCCACCGAATCCTCCGAATCCACCAAAACCGCCAAAGAAATCTTCAAAATCTCCATAATAACCGCGGTTTCCGTAGCCGCCCTGCTGTCCACCGCCATAGCTTCCGGAGCCGGAGCCATAACTGCCCTGTGATCCCCCATAGCCATAACTGCTGCCTCCGCCGGTACGTTCCTTCATGATCTGCTGGTACGCCTGTTGGATCTCCTTAAACATTTCCTCTGCCTGATCCTTGTTCGGATTATTGATATTTGCATCCGGATGATACTTCCGGCTCAATGTTTTATATGCTTTTTTAATTTCTTCTTCAGTGGCGTTCCTGGATACGCCAAGAACCGTATACGGATCACGCATACTTCCCTCCATCTCCGCGCCGGCTCATCAGCCGTAACTATTCCGGCAGCTGTTCTGCTGCCTCACAGTTATCTGTTTTGATATAACAGTTCCACCATGACATTCATAAGCTGCCCTTAGCAGGCAGGCTCCCACAGTCGTCCTGCACAATCATTTCTGCATGGCTGAGCTGTTACATTTTGATTGATTCGCGCGCTTCTGATTTACTGCCTCGTAACGATACCAGACTCCTGAATAAATAATATTCCTCAAAATTTCCACATTGTCAAGGATCGGAAGCTTTTCAAATTCTCTCGAACATTCCGCCATCATCATGGTAAGAATCGTCCGTACCTCCTCTTCAAAGTCCGGATCGTCACACTTTACCGTAAAAGGATTGTATCTTCCCTTCCCACGGTCTTCGTACACATCTTCATATGCATCCAGAAGATAAATAAACTTGCCAAGATAAAATCCCATGTTTCTCAGGGATTCCTCCCATTCATCCGCCTTCGGTGCAAGAACTTCACTCATAATTCTTCCAAAAATCCCCGCCATCCGGTCAATATCAGCAGACTGCTTTTTTTCTTCCCTCGACAGCTCCCGCAGCAGATTCTCAATCCGCCTTGCCTTCTCCGGATATTTGTTATAAGCCCTATGATATCCCTTTTTAAGCAGCTTTGCATAGGTAAATCCGGTTAATTTCTTTTCATCTGCCCAGTCATCCATACATTTATAATAAGAAAGCAGAACATTCATATCTGCTCCATACTCTGTATAAATGGTCTGCCGGGTCTGATGCTTCTCAAACGGGTGTGCCACACAGTTCACAACATCCTCACTAACCTGCGGCTCGTAAAGACTGCTTAACAGCATGACAGCAAAGGTCATATCGTAAGTCAATGTCAGCTGTCCTGTAAATCCGTACTGCTTCTTAAGCATCTGGCACAGACCGCAATAATAGGAATGATAAATATCAAACTCTTTAAATTTCATATCACCCTTATTAATAATCACATATCCAAACACGACTTCACCACCTGTCTGTCCATTCTTTCCAATCTGCTGTCAAATCCAGCACATCAGCTCTTCTTGATAAACTTCGTTCCGCATTTGGGACATCGGATTTCAATCCTGCCCTTGCCTCTTGGAACCCGGATCTTCTGTCTGCAGGTCGGACACCTGTATATATGATGTGTCTTCAACTGCTTAAAATGATTCTTCGTCCTTGCAAAAAAGTTCTTTACTTTATATTCCTGCTTTAAATAAAAATTATTCTCCTGCTGCCTCTTATAATAGTTTCTGGACAGAAGCCGGAAATACATATAAACAATCAGTACAATTGCAATGATATAGGTAAACGGCACCCTGAAAAAGGATAATAGAATAAAAACAAATGTCAGAATCGACAAAAATCTGGTAAAGGCGTCTGCGCCTCCCGCTCCGTATCTTCCCTGCATAAACCGGTAAATCCGTTCCCGGAATTTCATAATTCTTCGCCTCCTAAGCTGGATTCCTTACTGAATCTTTCTCCCATGTTACAGATTTTTATACCAAAAATCAATGAATTGCATCTAAACGTTTCTTAAAATTTTATAAACAACGCTCCCTCTACCCAAAAACGTCCTGTTTCCTCATCGGAAACAGGACGTCATTCGACTTCTTATCATTCTCATCTGCAGGCGGCAGAATTCTGCCATCAGTCTTCGGATTCATCATCCTGCTCTGCTGCCACTGCGGAAACTACAGAAGAAACCACTGCAATGACAACTGCAAAAATAATGATTAATAAACCGCCACCTAATAATAAAAATTCCATCTGTCAGCCTCCTTATAAACGTTACTGTTCACTCGTACCTCGTTCCAGTAACGATTCGCAGGCCCATTTGAAGTTTTGCTTCGCAAAAGGAGCCTGCTCACTCCTGAACAAGCTTCACTAGACTCACCTTCGGTTTGCCAAGTGAACTTGTATGGTTCGCACTAAGCTCGAAATAACCTCGCTAAGTGCTCTACTCAAATCATGTTCTTACGCAGCCTGACAGCAAGTGTCTGGCTGCTGTGTGAACTGTAACTTATAAACTACTTTTTTAGTGTACACGATACCGGAAGTATTTTCAAGACAGTATTGCATAAGTTTTACCCGGCTAAACCATTATAAGATTTTATTTACTGCAGATACCAGCGCATCTATAGAACTTTGGATAATATCGTCCTTGATACCAACGCCCCAGTACATCTTATCTGCATGCTGGATGCCTACGAAAGCGGCTGCCTTGGATGAGGATCCCATGGAAATTGCATGCTCTTCGTATACGGAAAGCACATAAGCAATACCAAACCTCTGCTTCAATGCTTTGCTGACTGCATCCAGACGTCCATTACCGGAGGCCTTGACGGTTTCTGTTCCATCCGCAGTCTTAATGGTAACCGCAGCTTCAATGTCACCCGGTTTTTGTACAAAATGGCATTCCGTGATATCGAACCTGTCACGTACCGTAACATAATGGGACTCAAAAATTCCGAAGATATCAGCCGGTGTCAGCTCACTGTGCTTCTCATCGGAAATACCCTTAATAAGATAACCAACCTCTTCTCTCATATCCTGTGGCAGGGCAATACCAAAGTTCTGCTTTAAGATAAATGCAACACCACCCTTACCGGACTGGCTGTTGATACGGATGACATCGGATTCGTATTCACGTCCGAGATCCTTCGGATCAACCGGCAGATACGGAACGGTCCACTTGTCTCCACTCTTTCCTTCCTCCCACCATGCCATTCCTTTGGAAATCGCATCCTGATGGGATCCGGAGAAGGCAGTAAATACCAGATCTCCGGCATAGGGAGTACGTTCATGCACATGCATACCGGTAAGACGCTCATAGGTTTTACGGATCTTCATGATATCGCTGAAATCCAGTCCGGATTCCACACCGTGAATGGTCATATTCATTGCAACCGTTACGATATCCACATTACCGGTTCTTTCACCGTTTCCAAACAGAGTTCCTTCCACACGGTCTGCACCTGCCAGAACTCCAAACTCGGCATCGGAGATGCCGCAGCCTCTGTCATTGTGAGGATGAACGCTCAATACCACGCCATCACGATATTTGAGGTTCTTATGCATATATTCCACCTGTGTTGCAAACACATGCGGCATCGCATTCTGTACCGTTGTCGGAAGATTTACAATCACCTTGTGTTCCGGAGCCGGCTGCCATACATCCAGAACAGCATTACATACCTCCAGGGCATATTCCATTTCCGTTCCGTGGAAGCTCTCAGGGCTGTATTCAAAGGAGAAGCTTCCATCGGTATGATCTGCAATATCCTTTAACAGCTTCGCACCATCTATGGCAATCTTCTTTACTTCTTCTTTGGATTTCTTAAACACCTGCTCCCGCTGTGCCAGGGATGTGGAATTGTACAGATGTACAATCGCATGCGGAGCTCCCTTTACTGCCTCAAAGGTCTTCTTAATGATGTGCTCTCTGGCCTGTGTCAATACCTGAATGGTAACATCATCCGGAATCATATTCTTCTCAATTAAAGCACGGACGAACTGGTACTCGGTGTCAGAAGCGGCAGGGAAGCCCACTTCAATTTCCTTGAATCCGATCTTTACCAGCATGGTGAAAAATTCCAGCTTTTCATCAAGACTCATCGGCTCAATCAATGCCTGATTCCCGTCACGCAGATCCACGCTGCACCAGATCGGCGCCTTTTCAATCGTGTCCTTCTTCACCCAGTCATAGGTCGGGGTTGGCGGTAAAAAGTACGTTTTTCCATATTTCTTTGCTGCATCCATGATTTGTTCTCCTTTTCTTTAAAAACCTTATAAAATAGAAAATCTCTATGAAATCTCCCCCTCAGAGAGATTTCATAGAGACGTAAATTCAATCTACGCGGTACCACTCTACTTCACGATTCCTCGTGCACTCGTCAGCACTAACATGCCTGCTCCTTTCTACGGCGGAGACTCCGTCCGAACCTACACAGAAGCTTCTGCCCGATTAACTGGTCGTGCTTCCTTCAGCCGGCTGCTCAAAGGTGAGTTCCTAATTCACTTCTGACTGCCTCGCACCACCCGGCAGTTCTCTGCTTTCCAGATCCTTACTACTATTCCTTATCATCGCATTTATGCGCTATTCAATTACCAGTCAATCATAACATATGCCCCATGAAGTTGCAAGTGCTTTTATCATAAAAGTGCTATTTATGACACATCGTAATCGCTATGACACCTCCGTCACCGTAAGAACTCCTTCGTTTACCACAAACGAAATATTCTGTCCGGCAAAGCTCAGTCCATACTGTCTTTTCTCATCCCTGTGATACGATGGACGCGGATCCTGGGAAAGAAGCTTTTGCAGTACTTCCTGGCGGTCCGCCGGAATCCGGTCAAGAAATTCCTTCGGAATCACAACCTCCACATGATAATCCATCGCTTCTTTGGCAAAGCCATCCCACGCGTCCGGATGACAGTCTGCATAGGGCAGATACGGTTTGATGTCATAAATTGGCGTCCGGTCCCGCAGGTCCACACCGGAAACCTCAAGCACCGGCCCTTTTTCTGTTTCCTTAACTGCGTCCAGGTGTACCGAGGATAAGCCTATGGGATTGGGCCGGAAGGGTGATCTCGTTGCAAAAACTCCCACTCTGGTATTTCCACCGAGCCTCGGCGGACGTACGGTTGCATTAAAATGCGACCGGTCCACTCCCTGAAACTCCCACAGAAGCCAGATGTAATTGAAACCTTCGATCCCCTTAACGGCATCCATGGAACGATATTCCGGTTCAAAAATAATTTTCCCCTTCAGCTCCTTCACAAGACCGCTCTGCCTTGGGATGCCGAATTTTTCCGGGAGATCCGTATGAATATATGCGATTGGTTTCATCTGCCCTTCTCCTGTCTGTTTCCATTCAGATCTCGATCTCACCTTCAAATACCGTCGTTGCAGGGCCGGTCATATATACAACATTTTCTTTTCTGTCCCAGAAGATTTCCAGGTTACCGCCCAACAGCTCTACCGTAATGCCATCTTCCGTCAGTCCGTTTAAGATACTGGCAACCGTAACGGCACAGGCACCGGTCCCGCAGGCAAGCGTTTCACCGGTTCCACGCTCCCACACACGCATCTGTACCCGCTCCCTGTCAAGAACCTTTACAAATTCCGTATTGACTCTCCGCGGGAAACACTCGTGATGTTCAAATAACGGTCCGATCTTCGCCATTGTTTCATCATCAATCATCTCATCCACATAGACAATTGCATGCGGATTTCCCATGGAAACGCAGGTCATGCGGTATTCTCTTCCATCGACTGTGATCGGTGTGTCAACTACAGGAGACTGACTGGCCACAACCGGGATTTCTGCGGCTTCAAGAACCGGAGAACCCATATTGACACGCACCTTCGTAACCCTTCCGTCTTCAACGGTCAGCTCCAGATATTTGATCTTCCCACAGCTCACAATCGACAGGGAGGTTTTCCGGGTAAGGCCATGATCGTACACATACTTTCCGACACAGCGGATTCCGTTTCCACACATCTCGGAACGACTTCCATCCATGTTGTACATTTCCATCTCGAAGTCTGCCACATCACTTGGATTAATGAAAATTACACCGTCCCCGCCGATCCCAAAATGACGGTCACTCAAAAACTTTACAATCTCACTCTTGCGTTCTGCAGGGATGATCTCCCGTGCGCCATCCACATAGATATAATCATTGCCGCAGCCATGCATTTTTGTGAATTTCATTGCATAAATCTCCCTTCTTAAAAATACTATAGTAAAAAAGATATCTTAAAGGATTTCCCATGAGTGCCAAAACCAAAATCATCGTACTTCGTCTGAAAGAATTAATTTATACCGGTATTTTTATTGTGCTGGGCCTTCTGCTCATCATTCTCCTCATCGTTGTTTTTTCACCGAAAAAGAGAGAAGAAGCTGCTTCTCCCACACAGGAACCCACTTATGTACCAGGTATTTATACAACCTCTCTGATGCTCAATGACCGCACTGTCGATATTGCTGTAACCGTAGATGAGAATAATATCAATGACATCCGGATGGTAAATCTGGATGAAGCCGTGACCACCATGTTTCCTCTGCTCGAACCAGCCTTTGATGATCTGGCAAATCAGATCGTGCGCAACCAGTCCGTCAGTGATATTGCCTATTCGGATGACAATAAATATACCTCGCTGGTATTACTGGATGCGATTAAGACCTCGCTGGGCAAGGCAAAAACCGGGGTGCACTAAGCTCAATCTGCGCCTCCGGCTTGCTTTCACTAAGTGCTCTACAAAGCATAAGACAACAGTGCCACTTACTGTTGTCTTTTCTATTCCCTGTACTATCTGGCTTTCCTTAATAAGCCCTTCAGCTCCTCTACGGAAAACTTATAGGCTGTATTACAGAAATGACAGTTAACTTCAATTTCCTGTCCGTCATCAATCATATCCTGAATGTCCTTCTTCCCGATACTGATGATTGCCTTCTCTACCCGGTGCCTGCTGCAATCGCAGCGGAATTCACAGGGACTCTGTTCCGTGATCACAGGATCCATCCCGGCAAGCAGCATCTGCAGCATTTCTTCCGGCGTCTTTCCCTCATCGAGAACCTTTGTTACTGTGGAAAACTCTGCCAGATTTTTTTCCAGCTGCCCAATCACCGCTTCCTCGGTAAAGGGCATCAGCTGGATGATAAATCCGCCCGCCTGCTTCACGGTATTGTCCTTTTCCATCAGAACACCGAGTCCGACACTGGACGGCACCTGCTCCGATGTTGCAAAATAATAAGTAAGGTCTTCCGCAATCTCTCCGGATTGAAGCTCGGTCTGTCCGACATACGGCTCCTTTAAACCCATATCCTTAATGACGCGTAAAAACCCATTGCCGATCGCCCCTCCGACATCAAGCTTCCCGGCAAGGCTCGGAGGCAGCATGATCTGCGGTTCAATGGCATAGCCCTTTACATGACCTCTGGAATCTGCGGTCACAGTCATTCCCTTTAACGGACCATCACCACTGATCTGTAAGGTCAGAAGATCATCCTCTCCCTTCAGCATCTTTCCCATCATCACCGCTCCCGTCATCAGGCGTCCCAATGCTGCGGTTACCACCGGGCTTGTATTATGAACCTGTCTTGTATGTTCCGTTAAATTCCTTGTTGTAGCAGCAAAAGCCCGGATCTGGGCATCTGCCGCCGTGGCTCTTACAATATAATCCATTCTTCTGCCTCTCTTTACTGTTCACGGATACCTCTGTGTGAACCATCATTGCTTTCCGTGCTCCCTTGCAATCACATAGATACGCTCGCTGGTTTCTGTCGGAGCCTTATGTGTCTTCTCATCCAGGGCTGTCACGAAGATAAGCCCTGCCTTTTCAAGGAAGGTCTTCATTTCCTCCAGGGTATACCCTCTCTGATAATGGGTCTCCGTAAACCTGCGGTACAGATCGTCCTCCTGACGCTCAAACACCGTTACATCATATTCGTTGATATGATCCTCACAGCTATAGAAATTCTCCCAGATAAAGCTGCAATCCTCACGGTTTTCGGCAATCGTGGTATCACCGATCACCTCTTCATATTTATAAATCGTATTAAAATCAAAGATAAAAATCCCACCGGGGAACAGGTAATTGTTCACCAGATGGAAGGTCTGAAGCACATCCTCATCCATCAACAGATAATTCAGGGAATCACAGACACTGACAACGGTTCCGACCGTACTGTACAGATCCAGCTCCCGCATATCCTGACACAGATACAGAATATCACTCCCGGTCTCAAACTTCTTATCCAGGGCGATCTGCAGCATCTCTTCGGAGCTGTCCACCCCAATCATGTCATAGCCCTTTTCATATAAAAGCTCCGTGATCGTTCCGGTGCCGCACCCCAGATCCAATACCAGATTCCGTTCCGAAATCAGGGCATCTTCTTCGGTCACTCCGGGTTCTTCCTGCACTTCTTCAAATTCCTGTACCTCTCCGGATTCCGGTGCTTCTTCAAATCCCTGTATATATCCGGATTCCGGTGCTTCTTCAAGCTCCTGCACTTCTCCCGGTTCACGTACCGGACGGCTCACACCGTAAGCTTCAATCAATGAAGCAAGAAAATCTGCCCATTCTTCATACGGGACATCTCCCATAAAGGTATCATAAACTTCCGCAAAATCCGTATATGCTTCCATTACAATACTCCCTTCTCTTTAGCCAAGCAGTGCCCCTGCTGCTCCAAAGACGCCCATGCTGGCTGCCATCATAATTATACCGGCAAGCAGCACACCAAGCATTACGGCAATCACACTGTCCTTAAACTTCATATCCAGAAGGCTGGCTGCCAGTGTTCCGGTCCAGGCACCGGTTCCCGGTAACGGAATCCCTACGAAAAGCATCAATGCCACAAAGAGTCCGCGTCCTGCCTTCTCCTGCAGCTTTTCTCCGCCCTTCTTACCCTTTTCCAGACAGAAGGTAAAGAATTTGCCAATGACAGGCTTGTCTGCTCCCCACTCCAGGATCTTACGTGCAAACAGATAAATAAACGGAACCGGCACCATATTCCCGATAATGGATACCACATAAGAGGTCCAGATCGGCAGCCCCATTCCCTGTGAAATCGGAATAGCACCACGAAGCTCAATTAACGGAACCATAGATACCAAAAAAACAATCAGATATTTCTTTAACATAGCATTCTCCTTAACAACTTCAAACAAATTTTCAATATTTTATAAGTGTCTCTCAAGTAACCATCCCTGTCCGAAACATCTATACCGGAGCATCCATTAGCCTGTTTTAACCAAGAATCTCCTCTAACGCTTCGCACAGCTTCTCCATCTGTTCCGGCGTTCCGATCGTAATTCGTAAATAGTTTTCGATACGCGGCTTGTTCCAGTGGCGCACATAAATCTTCCTCTTACGCAGTTCATCAAAAATCTGCTGTGCCGGAACCTTTTCATGTGCTGCAAACAGGAAATTACTCTTCGAATCTGTAAACGTGAATCCCAGATTCTTTAGCTGAACCTTCGTCCATTCTCTCGTTTCAATGATCCTCCGGACAGTATTTTCAAAATATTCCCTGTCCTTCACTGCTTCCACGCCAAGCTCAATTGCCGGCAGGTTCATCGTGTAGGAATTATAGGAAAACTTCACGTCCTTCAGATACCCGATCAGCTTCTCATTGGCGATCGCAAAACCGATCCGCATACCGGCCATGGCGCGTGACTTGGAAAAGGTCTGTACTACCATGAGATTATCGTATTTATGAATGAGCGGCAGCATGCTTTCTGCCCCGAAATCTACATAGGCTTCATCGATAATGACTACCGAACCCGGATTTCCTGCCACAATTTCCTCTAATACACTGCAGTCCTCAAAGATTGCTGTCGGTGCATTGGGATTTGGAATAATGATTCCCCCATTCGGGCGGAAATAATCCTCCTTGCGGATCCGGAATGCTTCATCCAATGCACAGGTTTCATACGGAATCTTAAAAAGCTCTGCCCAGACATCATAAAAGGAATAGGTAATATCCGGGAACAGAATCGGATTAGCACTGTTAAAGAAGGTCATAAATGCCATTCCCAGCACATCATCCGAACCGACTCCGACAAACACCTCGGATTCTTTTACGTTATAATAATCGGCAATCGCCGCAACGAGCTCTGCCGCATCCATATTCGGATATAACCGCAGCCTGTCCACGCACAGCTCCTTTGCCCGCTTCTCTACTCCCGGTGCCGGAGGATACGGGCATTCATTGGTGTTTAACTTAATCACATCCGTATCCTTTGGCTGCTCGCCTGCGACATACGGAACTACTTTTCGTACATTTTCTTCCCAGCTCATGTTGTTCCCCATTCGTAACTGTATCGTTATCCTTATTCTAATTTATGTAGTGTAACTATTCCGTACACCATCCGTAAGACCGCTGCTGACACAGCTTAAGTTTTACTCATGTAACGCACTTATGGTATCATCTATCCCGGCTCTATGCAAGATAATTCCTTCTGATAATAAGCCTCCTGCTCACTCATGGATAATGCATGATAGCACGCAATGAGTCCTTCAAGGGGAATTTCCCTCTGATAACGGATGTTCAGAATACTCTGCTGCTCATAGGCGGCATTATAAAACCACAAAATTGCTTCCTCATAATCCTGCCGATTCTGATAATACTCTCCCAGAATACAGCAGACCTCACTGCTGGCCTCGCTGGCGGCATCCTTCATTGCATACTGGTACATCGTAAGTACATCCCCTGCTTCAAAGCAGCTCCGCACCACGACCGCAAGCGCCGTCTTCAACCGGTCCGCATCTGTTTCGCTGTCTTTCACAATCGAAATAAAATAATCCTTTGCATGGATTAACTGTTCTTTCGTTCCGGCCACGAACAGCTCCCTTGCATAAAAATCAGTCAATCTCTTTGAAAGTGCCTCTCCGCGGGCAAGGAGCTGTTCAAAAATTGCAATGTCACGGTCTCCGTGATTGTGCTCCGGCTTATGGGTAATCTCGATCTCGCTGTCATAAACCAACGGAAGGAGACGTACCGTTTCATGAACCGGCTCGGTCCACACAAAGTTCCGAAGCCGCTTAAACAGCTTGGGACGGAGCTCTCTGTCAAAATTATAGACTGTGCCGTTTGCAAGCTGGTTTCCATAGTACATCTGCACAATTTCCACCTCCGGCATCAGATTTTCCTTTAAAAGCCGGAATTTCTCATGATTCTCTTCATCAAGCACCTCATCGGCATCGGCTGAATAGATATAATCACAGGCTGCTTTTTCAAAAGCAAAATTCCTTGCCTTTGAGAAATCATCGCACCAGGCAAAATCATAAATCCGGCCGGTATACTTCCCTGCAATCTCCTTCGTCCGGTCTGTCGATCCGGTATCCACGATAATAATCTCATCCATGAGATCGAAGATAGAAGCAAGACACCGGTCTAATACCTTCTCTTCATTTTTGACAATCATACATAAACTGATCCGAATCATGGCTTCCTCTTTTCAAAGAAGCCGATACACAGGTACATCTGTCTGTATTTCCGATGTACTGCATACCGGCTTTATCTTTCTTAAACTGTAACTATCCGGAATAGTCCCTTCCGCTTACAGCACCTTGGATAGGAAATCCTGCAGACGCTGGCACTGCGGATTGTTAAAGATTTCGGAAGGTGTATTTTCTTCCATAATAATTCCTTCATCCATAAACAGCACCTTCGTTCCGACCTCTCTTGCAAATCCCATTTCATGGGTAACAACCACCATCGTCATACCGGAATCTGCAAGCTCCTTCATAACGGCAAGAACCTCACCCACCATCTCCGGATCGAGTGCGGAGGTCGGCTCATCAAACAACATGACCCTTGGATTCATGGCAAGGGAGCGGACAATCGCAATACGCTGCTTCTGTCCACCGGATAACTGGCTCGGAAAGGAATCTGCCTTTTCTTTCAGGCCGACACGCTCTAAAAGCTTCAAAGCATTCTCACTGGCTTCCTCCCTGCTCTGCAGCTTCAGCTTCACAGGTGCAAGGGTAATATTATCCATAATGGAAAGGTTATTAAAAAGATTAAAGTTCTGGAATACCATTCCCATATGCTGACGTACGTGATTGATGTTTACCTTATCACTTGTAATCAGCTGTCCATCAAACCAGATCTCACCGCTTGTCGGTGTTTCCAGTAAATTGAGGCATCTAAGGAACGTACTTTTACCGGAGCCGGAGGGACCGATAATAACGATCTTTTCTCCCTGATGTACATGATAATTCACGCCACGAAGTACGTGGTTATTGTCAAATTTTTTATGAAGATCCTTAACGATTATCACTCTTACGCAGCCTCCTCTCCAATACACCCAGCAGAATGGTTAAAATCTTGATAATCACAAAGTAAATCACTGCTGCACCAATCAATGGCATAAATGCTTCGTAGGTTCTCGAAGAAATCTGGTTTGCGGCTCTGGTAAGATCTGTCAGGCTCACGTAGCCGACAATCGCAGTCTCCTTTAACAGCACGATAAATTCATTACCGATCGGAGGCAGCACATTCTTGATTGCCTGTGGAATGACTATATAGATCATGGTCTGTGCCTTGGATAAACCAAGTGATCTGCCGGCTTCCGTCTGTCCTTTGTCTACTGCAAGGATTCCGGCACGGACAATCTCTGCCACATAAGCGCCGCTGTTGATACCAAAAGAAAGAACTGCAACAAGTACACCGTTCTTACAGCTCTTCATAATGATGAACCACATAATTAACAGCTGCAGCACCGACGGTGTTCCACGGATCACGTCAATATAGCAGTTCGCGATAAAGGACCAGATGGTTCCCTTTCCTTTCTTTCCGGTGGAAAGCTTCATCAGTGCAATCACCGTTCCAATTACCAGTCCGAGGATTGCGGCAAAAAACGCAACCTTCAGTGTCACTCCCAGTCCGGCAAAATATAATTTCCACCGGTCTTCTGCAAGGAATGCTTTATAAAAGCTTCCTTCTACCTTGTTCAACCATTCCAACATCTGTGCTTAACCCTTCCTGTTTGACTATGTATATGTATGTGCTCTACATGTACCTGGATACTAAATTCGTACTTCGCTTCGCTCGTTCTCATTAAGTGTCCCGGTACCGTTCGCACTAAGCTCAGACTTCTCCTTCGGATCGTCTTCTCTAAGTGCTCTACACTCAAAAATGATCCACTGGATCATTTTCTCATATGCATGGCAATGAAAAGAGGATAGCATAATATGCTATCCTCTTTGATATGCTATACGCTATATTGAATATTAACACAAAAATGATTATTCTTCAATATATGTCTTTACCAGTTCATCAAAAGTTCCATCTGCCTTTAATTCTTCAATAGCCTTGTTGATGGCATCTACTAAAGCGGTATCTCCCTTGGGAACTGCAATTGCATAATATTCCGGTTCGAACTCAAACTGTGCACCGTCTACTGCTGTAAGCTTGGAACCGTCATCCTGGAACTTGCTTTCGAATACGAGTGCCGGATTCTTGTCAATGATGACACAGTCTACTCTTCCGTTGATCAGGTCGTTTACCGCATCCACACCCTTGTTATAGGTATTCACTGTAGTTCCTTCAATATCGGATGCAATGAAGTCACCTGTTGTTCCAAGCTGGACACCGATGGTCTTGTTCTTCAGATCCTCTGCAGTTGCGATCTCGCTTCCCTCAGGAAGAAGAACATACTGAACTGCTTCATAATAAGGCTCGGAGAAATCAACTGCTTCTTTTCTTTCATCGGTTATGGTCATACCTGCAATTGCAACATCAATCTTGTTACCGATGGAGGATACTAAGGATGCGAACTCCATGTTGTCTACCTGAACGTCTACACCAAGCTTCTCACCGATTGCCTTGATTAAAGCGATATCAAAACCATCTGCTTCTCCGTCATCCCCAACATACTCAAATGGAGGGAACTCTGCGTTCGTACCTGCGGTAAGCACACCATCTGCAAGTGCTTCGGAAACAGCGGCTTCTGCGTCAGCGGTTTCTTCTGCTGCATCTGCAGCTTCTGCGGTTTCTTCTACTGCTGCATCGTCTGTCGTGGTATCAGCTTCTGCTTCAGTAGTTTCTGTTGTGGTGTCTGTGGCTTCTGTGCTGCTTCCGCATGCGGTCAGCATAGCCATTGTCATTGCTGCTGTTAATAAAACGGCTAATAATTTTTTCATAACTCTCCTCATTTCTGCGTTTTTAAACGCGAATCTAGTTTCTAAAACAACTAAAATCTATCACGGCAGATTCGGAAAGTCAATAGTTTATGCATCTTTTTGTTATAGTTATACATGCCTTAAATGGTAAAGGTCATCTCCCTGTCAAGATACACGGACTTTTTCCTGCCGTCCTTCACCACATAAATCTCCCAGCTGCTGTTCTTTCCGATCAGGAACAGATCCGGGCGGATGCTGTAACGGTTCGTTGCGGCACGTTCCTCAAGCTTCTCCGTAATCCGGATGTAATATCCTTCTTCGGAAAGTGTCACGGCAGCTCTTCCCAGATACTTCATTCTGCCTTTGCCATTATCATTATAGACTCTCACGCTTCTCCGTAGATAAAGAAGCAACAGTACAAGCGCTGCCAGAGAAAGAACCGTTCCCGAGGTAATGGACAGCATTTTAATGACCGGTGTAAAGACTGCCCATCTGCGCTTCAGTACAAGCGGTTCCCCTCCCGCATCCTCCGGCTGTGCCGCTGCCGTAGGAAGTACCACGCTCTCTTCTTCTACGATCTTTGGCAGCACCTGCTGGGTTGGAGATGGCGACGGCGGCACAAGGACAGGCTCCGGTGTCAGCGAGGGCTTTGGCACGGCAGGCTTTTCCTTCTTTCTCACCGGAGCTTCTTCGGTTACTTCTGCAACAACCGGCACAGCAGACGGAGAAGGCTTCACAACCGGTTCTGCCGAAGGAACCAGTGTCGGCAACGGCTCGCCAGGGGCTTCCTCACCACCTTCATTTCCGCCATTTCCATCGTTTCCATCACTTCCGCCATTGCCATCTCCGTCCCCCTCCTGCCCGGAGGAATTGCCATTGTCACCAGTATTCTCCTTTGGTGGATCAGGAATATAGATCTCCTCTCCTTCTTCCCTACCACAGGTTTTCTCATAATAGTCAATATCCGCCGGTGTTTTCGTACAGGTGAGCTCATAGGATTCTATCGTTTCTTCTGTCTTCCCACAGTTCATCCCATATCCGGTCACTTGTCCTTCCGTTATGCTGCAGGAAAGGCGGTAGCCCGTAATGCTTCCGTCTTTTCCACAGGCAGGATAGCGATGCCCTCCGCATTCATAAACCCTAAAGCCGTCACACCCATGTCCATTTCCATCCCAATCATGAATCGAGCCACAATCATAAGAATGATATTCGATATGGCTCTGGCAGGAATCATTATGACTTCCCTCTGCATAGCAGGAATCACTATGGCTATGGTAAACTGCCGTATAGCAGGCTCCGCCCTGGCTCGTGCTTCCCTCATGGGTATGCACCGTTTCTTCTCCGTAACAGCCGCCTCCGTTTACCTCATCCCCGGTATGTACATGATAAACCGGAGTGCTGTAGCAGCTGCCACCTTCTGTTTCATTTCCTTCATGGGCATGATATACAGGGTTTGAAAAGCATTCACCTCCATTCTGTGCATCTCCGGAATGTTCATGCCTTATGGTCTGTGCCGAAGCCTGCATTCCCATTCCTGAAAGCAATAAGGTTCCTGTCATCAGCATGCCGAAAAAGGCTGCTGCCATTCTTCCCTTTTTATTCCTGCTTACAACTCTTCGTTTCTTTTTCTGTCCGATATTTCTGGTTCTTCTTAAAATTAATTCAAATTTTCTCACGTTACTTTCCTTTCTTTGTCTGATTTGTAATCTGTACTCATTGAAAACCGGTTGGTACAAAAAAGGCACCCTTTGTGAAAATCACAGAAAGATACCCTTTATTTCAAATTCGTATTTACTTGTCCTTCAAAGAAAGTGTTTGTAGAATACCATAGCTTTCAACAGACGTCAACTCATTTTTCAGGATTAGCCCGAAATTTCGTTGAACATTATTTCCGGCTAATTTTCTTGCCCACAATATATTGTGTTCCATTTGCCAATAGCAACGGCATTCCTGTTCCCAATGCAAGATAAAACCATTTTCCCACATCACTTCCGCCAATCGCATAAACATAATTGATATCAGAAAAGAACTGTGCTGTGTCAAATTCCGCACACCACACAGTGGTACGGGAAAGCAGATAACAGATCGAATTCACCACAAAGAACCAGAACACATGATGCATCATAATGGCATAGGTATGTCTTCCGATTTCCATGAACCATGAACAAGCAGACGGAATCCTGCTGATCAGATCCGATATTCTCAGCCAGAATGCAATTCCGGTCACCACAGTAAGATAAGGAATAAAGGCGGCATTGGCAAACCCGGTTACCCATACTGTACTGAAGGCAAGCCCTCGGCAGCATATTGTAGTCAGAAGCTGGACTCCCACTACAACAAAAAAGTACCGTCCATCACTGATTTTATTTACCCTGTTCTCTAATTTTTCCTTATAAATACGTCCCAGCTGGAAGCCCGGCATCATAAAAAGAAGTCTTCCGGGAAATTTATAATATCCCCAGACATGTCCTCCCTTTGCAAGCGCAACCGTAGCAATTCCGAGCAGGAAAGATACCGCGAAGATCAGCCATTCCTTCTTTAAATGAAGAAAAGACAGCACCCTTCTTCCCAGTACATTGAGAACCTCAATCAAAAACAGTGCCGGGACAAACCATGCCGGGAACTGATACAGAAACTGATGCCCGCTCACGAACGGCTCTATAAAGAGATTCCACAGCGTCAGTTCTCCTCCAATGGAAAAGCCTGTGCGGTGCAGAAGCACTGCCAGAATTCCATAGACCAGATTCCAGATGAAATAAGGAAGCAGCAACGCTTTGCACTTTTTACCAATATATCGTAACAGCTGCTGCTCCGCTTCCTCCCGGTAAAAATAACCGGAAACAAACAGGAAAATAAACACATGGAACGAATAATAAGGAAACAGCCCACCCACATCAAACAAGGAATATCCAAGATGTCCTGCTACGACCAGAATCATACCGATTGCTGACAGAATCCGCATTTGTTTATTTTCTTCCCGCATAAGCTGCCTCCCCAACTGTTTCTCTTGTCTGCCGCTCAAAAAAAGTGTATAGTAAGCGTACAATTGATTTTATTATGATGGATTTGTATTGGAGTTGTCAATGAAACTGAGAAAATATACGATTTTAACCTTATTCCTGTTCCTATTCAGCACGCTTTGCTTAAATGGCTGCGCCTCTTCCCGTCCGGAGCCTGCCACGCCTTACGATGGCACGGTCTATATAAGAGAGTCGGAGCTGCTCTCCTACGACCTTGCGGACTATGAAACGATTCCCACAAATCCCAACGGCTCTTTAAGTGTTCCTACTTATATTACTAAACTGGACGATCAGTATTTCATCGTGGACTGCTATCACAATCAGGTCATCTACCACGACAATCTGACCGATCCTCTGTACCTGTGGAAGGTGATGACCAATGACCTTTCCATGGGACATACGATTGCCAGCGACGGCAATGTCTATCTGATTGACGATACTGAAAATAACCGGGTTCTGATTATGGAAAAGATGCAAAACAGCAGCGGTGAAACCGTTTATGTGCCCACACAGGAATTCACCGGAATCGGCAACCGGCCTCATTACATCATATACGATGATTATACCGACACCTTTTATGCATGGAGCTCCCAGAGCGGGGAGATGTTCCTTTTCCGCCACACAGACGATTCCACGCGCATGTATCTGACGAAGATTTTAAGTATCCCGGAGCTTGACGGTGTTTATGTGCGCTCCTTTACGATTCTGGATGACCGGATTTACTTTGTCTCCGGCAATTCCAACATTATTGAGGCCGACCTTTACACCTTCGAGGTATTAAACCGCTATCCGGTTCCCGACGCAATTGCCGGCATGATCCAGCTGGAAAAGATCCAGAATTATTACTATATTACGGTTTCCACCGACATTACCGGAAATCAGGATTTTGCCACGCTGATCCGTGTGAAGCATCTGAAGGATCTTGAAAAGGGCAATTACGAGGATGTCTATGCAAGCTTTTTAGGAGGCGGCACCCCGTACAGCCTTACGCAGATTGACGACCGCTACTATCTTACCGAGCATCGTCTCCCCGGTCACTCCATCTGGAGCTTCCGCGTGGAAAACGATGAAATCACGGATGTCGAGGCTGTTTACTAGGGCTGCTGACCTGCTCCGTAAGATATAAAATAAGCTGCATTACTGATCACGCACCGGAATTTCTGGGAACGGTACCGTAAGCCTGCGCTCCCTTTTCTCATCCCGTTCAAAGGTCTCCATGGTTTCCCTGGAGGCTTTTTTTACAATCTCATGGAACTCGCGCGAAGAAATCAACAGGCACCCCTGACCGATAATAATCACCTGCTCAAGACCATCCGAGGTCACGACGGTGATCTGATACTTCTTCGAATATTCATGGGTAAACCGTTCAATGTAATGATCCGCCGTCTCTGCCTCTTTGGTATACACGACATGAATGTTATGATAATCAAGGCACTCCGTCGGGTGTCCCTGCAGACGGTACGCATCAAAAACAGCAATCAGCTCCCTTCCGTCAATCGCCTGATAATTGCATAAAAGATCAAGGAGCTGTCCTCTGGCGCTGTCAAGATTTACCTCTGCCAGCTCCTTCAATTCCTCCCATGCAAAGATGACATTGTAGCCATCCACCAGAAGGTATTCCGCCTTTCTCTCCTTCGGACGGTATTCATAGGGCTTTGCCTCCACCGTGCGTGCAACAGGCTTCTGCACGCTCCCGGCCTCCTGCTTATCCCTTCTGCGGTTCGCCCCCGAAGCCCGGTCAATGATGGCATCCACCTCCTCCGTTCCCAGTGTCGTTGTGATGGTGGTCTGCTTCCTGCGTCCGCTCTCTTTAGCCAAAGCATCTTCCTGCATTCTTCTCTGTGAAAGAATCCCCGGAAGATGCATGTATTCCGGCACCTCATACCATGGTACGACAAAGCCTGCTCCGTGTGCACAGAACACGGAATCTGCCGTATTATACACATCCCGCTCCGGATCATAACCGCATTCTTCCATGACCTCCTCCGGATTGTGACAGGGACCATACCCGTCAAATGTCATAGACCAGATCCCCTGACCTCTGGTATAGGAAATCACCATCTGTCCATAGTCCCCAATCGTTTCCATCGGAGCCCGACCCTTTAACACACTGTAGCCTGCGCGCTCCACTTCATTACGAAAAACTGCTCCGGCATTCGACAGATCCGTCATGGCACGTCCCACATACTCCTCCGGAAGCTCCAGCCGGAATTCCATAAACGGCTCTAAAATCCGGCAGTCTGCCTGCATCAGTCCCTGACGGACAGCCCGGTAGGTTGCCTGCCGGAAATCACCGCCCTCGGTATGCTTCTGGTGTGCCCTGCCGCTCTTTAATGTGACATGGATATCCGTAACCGGTGCTCCAAGCAGAACGCCACGGTATTCCTTTTCCATGAGATGGGTGAGCACCAGCCTCTGCCAGTTCCGGTCCAGCTCATCCTCACTGCAGTCGGTATCACAGACAAATCCGCTTCCGGGCTCTCCCGGCTGCAAAAGAAGATGTACCTCTGCATAATGACGCAGCGGCTCATAATGTCCGACTCCCTCTACCGGCTGTGCTTCCGGTGCAATGGTTTCTTTATAAAGAATTCTTCCCTTGCCAAAGGTGACGTTGATGTCATATCGTTCCTTCATGATCCGTTCAAGAATTTCAATCTGTACCGGTCCCATCACATGCGCCGTCAGCTCCTTCGTATGCGGATTCCATTTCACCTGTAACAGAGGATCCTCTTCCTCTAACAGATGCAGCTTTTCGATGACGATGTTCATCTGATTTTCCTGTTCCGGCAACACACGATAGCTCATTACCGGTTCGAGCAGAGGATGCGTCTGCTCCGTTTCCACACCAAGTCCCTGTCCGATATAAGTCTGCGAAAGTCCGGTCACCGTACAGATCGTTCCTGCCTGCACACAGTCTGCGAGCTCGAACTTTTCTCCGTTGTAGCAGCGGATCTGGTTCACCTTTTCCTGCCATCCCTCCTGCTGCCGGTTCTTTCCGGTAATCACTGTCTTAACAGGGAGCTGCCCGCCCGTGATTTTCATATGGGTCAGCCGGTTTCCCTGCGGATCCCGTGTAATCTTATAGACTCTTGCCCCGAATTCCGTATGATAAGCAGCCGGCTCTCCATAGGTGTCAATCCCTTCAAGGAGCTCCTTCACGCCTTCCATCTTCAACGCAGCGCCAAAGAAACAGGGAAACAGCTTTCTCTCCCGGATCAGATGCGCAATGCTCTCCCTCGAAACCTCACCGGTCTGCAGATACTGCTCCATGGCTTCCTCACCACACATGGCAACACTTTCCATAAAGGCATCCCCATGCGGCAGCCGGAAATCCACGCATTCTCCGGACAGGCGCTCCTGCAGCTCCTTATATACCGCATCCGCATCCGTTCCCGGCTGATCCAGCTTATTCACAAACAGAAAGACAGGGATATGATACCGGGAAAGCAGCTTCCACAGCGTCATCGTGTGCCCCTGCACCCCGTCCGCTGCGCTTACCACCAGCACTGCCAGATCCAATACCTGCAGGGTACGTTCCGCTTCTGCAGAAAAATCCACATGTCCCGGCGTATCTAACAGAATCAGTTTGTCCTCATGCACAGGCAGCACCGCCTGCTTGGAAAAAATCGTGATTCCACGCTCCCGCTCCTGATTATCCCTTTCCAGATAGGTATTTCCTTTATCTACACGCCCTATGCTGCGGATGACACCACTTTCATACAGCATTGCTTCCGACAGTGTTGTTTTCCCTGCATCCACATGGGCGAGAATTCCCATTACGATTGTCTTCATGTTCTGCTCCTTATAGCCTTCTGCGTAACTGCCCCGTACTCTCACAGTGACCCTTCTACTTATTTAATAATAATGTAACTATTCAGAACCACATTCGTAAAATCGTTGCTAACGCAACGTAGTTTACGAATGTGGTTACTCCGCCATATAAATTATGCCAAATGTCCTTACGAATGTGAGCATTCGACGTCCATATTGTCATAATTTGCATGGCTCTGAATAGACAATATGTAATGACCTCCGATTTGTAGCAACGTGGATTTACCTGTATACTATGAATTGGAAAAAAACAATGGTAACAGGGATTACCGCATACAAATGGAGGTCATCAAATGAATTATAACACAGTTTACGTAGGAATGGATGTTCACAAAGAAAGTTTTACACTTTGCTCAATGACAATTGAAGATGAGAAAGCTTCTCACTACCAAAAAACAGAAGCCGATTACAAAAAGGTTCTGAAATATCTGGAGTTTCTTCGTACCATTTACGGAGACAATGCTAAATTTATATGCGGTTATGAGGCTGGTTGCCTCGGCTACACCCTCTATCATCAACTTATGTCTCAGCATGTGGAGTGTGTTATACTCGCTCCAACTACCATGTTGGAGCAGCGCAGCAGAAAGCGTATTAAGACAGATAAACGTGATGCTGAGATTATTGCGAAATGCTTGGCTCAGCGTAACTACAGTCCTGTTCACATACCTACTGCCACAGATGAGCAGACAAAGGAATTCCTTCGCATGAGGGATGATCATAAGCTTGCTCTAAAAAAGATCAAGCAGCAGATCCTTGCGTTTTGTCTTCGCCATAATTATCGCTATGATGGTAACAGCCATTGGACGGCAGCGCATTTACGTTGGTTAAAATCCTTACAACCTGAGGCTCTATATAAAGAGATCCTCGATGAATACCTGCTGACATATACTACCCTTAGTGATAAGCTTGAGCGTCTTGATAAGCGTATTGAAGAACTTGCATCTAAGGATGAATACAAGGAAGCTGTCAAAAAACTGTGTTGCTTTATTGGTGTCAAAACGCACACTGCATTATCTGTACTTGTAGAAGTGGGTGACTTCAATCGTTTTGCAAGTGCCAAGAATTTTGCATCCTATCTGGGGTTGGTACCTGGTGAGAATACCAGTTCTGACGATCGCAACCTACTTGGAATTACCAAAGCTGGCAATCGACATGTTCGCTTATTGCTAACAGAGGCTG
>OGNQ01000130.1_pt1 | contig 72100 bp, 65 predicted proteins | sample 1573481 | NCBI WGS metagenome assembly OGNQ01 (sample SAMEA2581920, study PRJEB24529) | metagenome | biome: Human gut stool | place: China | collected 2011 | reverse complement strand
AAGAGAAGAAAGCAAAGAGAGGAAAGCAGGAAAACAGGGCCTGAATTGGACATAAAGGAGTGAGAGAAGCAGAAAAAGTCCAAAAGAGAAGAAAGCAAAGAGAGGAAAGCAGGAAAACAGGGCCTGAATTGGACATAAAGGAGTGAGAGAAGCAGAAAAAGTCCAAAAGAGAAGAAAGCAAAGAGAGGAAAGCAGGAAAACAGGGCCTGAATTGGACATAAAGGAGTGAGAGAAGCAGAAAAAGTCCAAAAGAGAAGAAAGCAAAGAGAGGAAAGCAGGAAAACAGGGCCTGAATTGGACATAATGGAGTGAGAGAAGCAGAAAAAGTCCAAAAAGGGAAGATACTAATCAGGAAAGTCTGGAATCTACAGAAATTACAGAAATTGCAGGTATAATCCAGGAATGAATGGGAATGATACAGAGTAAATGAATCTGCATAGGCAGAATTTGTTTACTCTGTTTCTTTGTTGTCATGCATATGTGAAAATGGTCCGGTGGATCATTTTTGAGTTACTATGTATTGAAACCATGGGCATGTGCATGAAATTATTACTATGCATATGAAACTATGGGCATGTACATGAAATTATTACTATGCATATGAAATCATGGGCATGTATATTTTACTATGTATATAAGAAGCACATAAAAGCTGTATTGGTGAATTGTTTTACGGAAAAGGTCTAAACAGTCTGGTAGTTTATGAATGGCAGTGTTGGATGCACTAATCCAACATATTTAGACAGGAAAGGGGTTTTAAGAAAATGAAAAGTGATGACAAGAACATATTACGTGAGGTTCAGAAAAATACCCAGATGGCAATGCAGGCTATTGATTCCATCAGCAGTAAAATTTATGATGACACATTAGCGGCACAGGTGACGAAGGACAGCATGAGATATGGGGAGATCTACAATCGGGCAACGAATGAACTGTTACAGGGAAAGGCAGAAAGCTACAAGGAAACCGGATATCAGGAAATGATTCTGCGTGGGGCAATTAAAGCGAATACCATGCTCAATTCCAGCACCAGTCATGTAGCAGAGCTTCTGATCCAGGGAACGAACCGTGGATTGACGGATATGTGGAAGATAATGAATCATTGTGAGAATGCAGGTGACCGTTCCGTGGAGATTGCCAAAGAACTGATGGATTTTGAAGAAAAAAGCATTGAAAAGCTGAAAGAGTACTTATAAATTTATGTAACTGTTCAGTACCTTCACAGTTACGATGCAAAATCCATTTAAAATCAGCTTCGCTGATGGGATTTTGCACTATTGAATCATATTCGTACGGTCTCAGCAGCATGTGCTTCGACCTGTACTGAATAGTTACAAATTTATTACAATTGAATAGATATATCTTTTGAATATTTTTCACAAAATTTTACCACGATTTTTTACCACTTTAGTGTAAGAAAATGCTTGAAAGGAAAAAAAATCTGATATATAATAGCAACAGATTGAGAAAGCGGTGTACTATAGCATAGATTGTATACAAGGATACCGTGCCACAACAAACATTTAAAGGAGGACATGACAATGTCATACGTTGATGAAGTTTATCAGATGGTCGTAGAGAAAAATCCTGCACAGCCGGAATTCCATCAGGCAGTAAAAGAGGTACTGGAATCTCTGAGAGTTGTTATTGAAGCAAACGAGGAGAAGTACAAGAAGGATGCTTTATTAGAGAGAATCGTTACTCCTGAAAGACAGTTGTTATTCCGCGTTCCATGGGTAGATGATAAGGGACAGGTTCAGGTTAATAATGCATATCGTGTACAGTTTAACAGTGCAATCGGACCTTACAAGGGTGGTTTAAGATTACATCCTTCTGTAAACCTTGGTATTATCAAATTCTTAGGTTTTGAACAGATCTTCAAGAACTCATTAACCGGACTTCCTATTGGTGGTGGTAAAGGTGGTTCTGATTTCGATCCTAAGGGCAAGTCAGACAGAGAAGTAATGGCATTCTGCCAGAGCTTTATGACTGAACTTCACAAATATATCGGAGCTGACACTGACGTTCCTGCAGGTGATATCGGTACGGGAGCAAGAGAGATTGGTTTTATGTATGGTCAGTACAAGAGACTGACAGGTCTTTATGAAGGCGTACTTACCGGTAAGGGCTTAAGCTACGGTGGATCTTTAGCAAGAACAGAAGCTACCGGATATGGTTTATTATACTTCGTAGAAGAAATGTTAAAGTGTAATGGCAAGGACATTGCAGGAAAGACTGTTGCTGTTTCCGGAGCAGGTAATGTTGCGATCTACGCAATTCAGAAGGCACAGCAGCTTGGTGCTAAGCCTGTTACCTGTTCGGATTCCACCGGATGGATTTATGATCCGGAAGGAATTGATGTAGAATTACTGAGAGAAGTTAAGGAAGTAAAACGTGCACGTCTTACCGAGTATGCAGCAGCAAGACCGTCCGCACAGTATCATGATAAGAAGGCAGAAGGAACCAACCAGTGGTCTGTTAAGGTTGACATCGCTCTTCCTTGTGCAACACAGAACGAACTGAACCTTGAAGATGCAAAGACACTTGTTGCAAACGGCGTATTTGCTGTAGCAGAAGGTGCGAACATGCCTACTACGATGGAAGCTACTGAATATCTTCAGGAGAATGGTGTTTTGTTTGCGCCTGGTAAGGCCTCCAATGCAGGTGGTGTTGCTACTTCCGCATTAGAGATGAGCCAGAACTCAGAAAGATTGAGCTGGACCTTTGAAGAAGTAGACAGCAAGCTTAAGGGAATCATGGTTAATATCTTCCATAACCTCGATGATGCAGCTAAGAAGTATGGCATGGAAGGCAACTATGTTGCCGGTGCTAATATTGCCGGATTCTTAAAGGTTGCAGATGCTATGACAGCACAAGGAATCGTATAAGATAGTCTTGCGAGCCCCGAAAGCGTTATGCTTTCGGGGTTTTTAAGTTGTCAGAATTGTTTATAAACCGGAGATAAAAGCAGTTAAAATGAGGTCGAAGTACACAGGTGGGTTACAGGTAGGTTACAAGTGGGATACACAATATTTTCTGGGAAGAAACAATGCAAATCCGGATGCCTTGAATGACCGGAGAAGATGTGCTATACTGCCGATATGGGAAACCACAGAGCCAGGCGGCTTACCCTCTTTATCGGAGGGGCTACCCTCCAGACGAAAGAAAGGAGGGCGTTGCCAATGGTTACATATTCTGACATGATTCAGTTTTGTATATTCATTTGCGCCCTTGTCGGGTTGTGTTACACGATCTTCAAGGGGAAACGAAAATAGCCGCCAACTACCACGAATAGTTGACGGCTGTTATTAAGTAACAGTCAATTACTTTGAGGGTAGAGCCGCTTCTGTGGCTTTCCCTTTTCTTAGGTATAATATAGCATATCTGTTTTGAAATATCAAGTAAAGCCATAATGGCGGTGCAGCTGTCAAATAGCCCTTATTCTGCTGGAAAGCTGGTCGGCAGCTTATTAACGGCCTCTAGGAGCTGTGGAAGTGTCTTTTCCGTGTACACATCCCTTGTAACGTCACTGGTACCTGCAGTCTTAAAAGCAGTTCCTTCCTTGTTTGCTAGAGAATGTCCCATAATGATTTTTTTGCATATTTCATTCATTCCTACCTGATCCGCAAGAGCAGCAAAGGTGTACCGGGTATCATGGGGAGCATGGTTCATCTGCATCCGGCTCATAAGTGTATTGAAATTGGAATTATGATAAACCGCTCGTGTGTACTGATTACCGTATTTATTTGTGATGAGATATTTACGGTTCTGTTCCAACCGATATTGAACCAGCGGAATGATGGCATCATGCAACGGGACTATACGATCTTTTCCGGCTTCCGTTTTGAAACCACCTATAATATACTTTTCTTTTAAATGTACATTTTCTGATTTGACTTCTAAAAGCTCTCCAGGACGCATTCCGGTATAGATGTAGATTAATACAATATCAACGTTATTGATGGTCCATAAAGCGTCCCATAATGCTGTAATTTCTTTATCTGTGAATCTTGTATGAATGGGAGTACCATTCTGAGTACCTTCAAAGACAAGATGCTGCGTAATATCCTTCTCTACATATTCATTTACCACAGCATACTGCCACATACCCCGTACAATAGCTCTCATATTACCAACAGTGGTCTTTGACTTGCTGCTTTGTGCTGTGATGCATTCCTGAAGCTCTGACGCCCTCAGAGATATAATTTTTTTGTGATGTATCGGCGCATACATTCCAAAAGCAATATTATAGTTTTTCCAGGTTGATGCAGAGGGATTTGTCTTCAGGGATTTTCTGTATTTGCACCATTTATCATATAATTCTGCAAAGGTGGGAGTGTCGGCATACTTCTGATGCTCTTTAACAACAGCTCCATTATTATATTCTGCCAGATAGGAGAGAGCATGTTTTTGATCAGAAAAATAGGCAATGTATTTACGTTTCCTTTTGGGAATGCCATTTTCACTGTCCATATAAGTGATTCTTACTGCGTAAGGTTTTCTTCGGTTTCCAGGCAGTTTCACAACAGAACCATATCCATTTGGTAATTTCATGTTTGTCCCTACTTTCTTATTGTGTATATTGATAGAACCATATATGTCTGTTCTTATAGAAAAAATTCTTGCCAGGAACAAACAAACTGGTTTATAATATATTTGACAAGAGAACCGATAGTTAGACGGAATCCTAAATGTCGGCAAAATGGTTTATTAAAAGTAGCGCCTTACTTTACCAGAGCGAGGGCGCTATTTTTGCGTTTTGTAAATTTTTTCATTTGTTTGAACCACAGGGAAATGAAACTACTTTGCAATTGGTAGAGAAGATTCTCTTTTTTCTTCTAACCGTTGTTGACGAAGTAATTCTCTCGAATGTCCAATAATTATATCTTGGCTTTCTTCATTCATTTCGTTAAAGTATTCGATCATTTTTTGACATCTACCAGATACTACTTTTAATTCTAAAGGAACAAAATTATTGTTTTTTCGGTCCATAACAAAAAAAACATCCATACTAATATTAAAATAATCAGCCATTTTGACTAAAATCTCTAGAGAAGGACAACGTTTATTTGTTTCCCATAAACCTACTGCGCCTGAACTTACATTAAGAATTGAAGCTAATTCTTTCTGGTTTATTCCTTTTTTTTCTCTTTGCTTTGCTATGATATGTCCGATTTGCATTTGACTCTCCTTACTATTTGTATATAAGAATGCTATCATGATTTTTGGTAAAGAAAACAAAATGCGAGCAAACACAAACAAAATGAAAGAAAAGTATTGACAACTTACAGAATGTAATCTATTATACTGATATGGAACTTACAAAATGTAAGTGAAACAACATAATGAAGAGAAGGAGGATAATAATGAAGAAAGATAAACAGATACCATTGAGTGTGTTACGAAAATCTAGAGGTCTAACGCAGAAGGAATTTTCTGATGAGTTAGGAGTTAGTAGTTCTCTCATAGCATTGTATGAGACTGGAAAAAGGAAACCTAAGTTGGAAAGAGCCATAGAAATAGGAAAATTTTTTAATGTGCCGGTTGAAAACATTTCTTTTACTGCAGAAAAATAGTGAAGATGTTGGAAAAGACACAGTATTGAGAGGTAGCACCATGAATGCTATGGAAAGAGTTAAAACGAAGCAGGCGGCGGCAGAATTGAATATAGGAGTTGATTCATTACAGTTTTTAATGCAGATGGAGAAAATGCCAATCGGATATGCATATAAAAAGCCAGGATGCAAAAGGTATTCGTACATTATTTACAGAGGATTGCTTGATCAGTATAAAATGCAGTTGGCCGCAGGAACTGCGAGGATAGGTATATGAATAGAAGAAAAGAGAGAAAAAGAAGCAGGAAAGCGTACCAACGTTTAATTGTGTATCTCCTTCAAAATATAAAATCATTAGAAAACTATGAACGGATTTTTTACTTTATCCAGGACATAGCAACAGATGAAATTCAAAATGATGGGGGAGGTGGTTAGGATGGCGGTACGTTAAAATAATTTTCGCATAACCTCTGACATTTTGGATAGAGAAGAACGTTCCTTGTCGGAGAGCGAAATGTAGCGTTGTATAAATTCAATATCGGTATCTCGAAGTGAATATGCTTTTTTTAAAGCATCGAGGGCTTCAGATTGCTGGTGCAGTTTGTTGTGTCTGGCTTGAAAAATGTTATCATTACCCCCAATACCATAAATAAGCCAATTAAGATTTACATTTAAGGATGAAACAATCTGCATAAGAAGTTCGATATTGAATTCTTTCTTTTGGTTTTCCAAAAGAGAAAGGTATGTCTGACTGATTCCAACCACATCTGCGAATTGCTGCTGAGACATACAGAGAACATCCTGGCGCAAATAAATAATGCGATCAGTAATTTGTTGTAGTTCAGCGTGATTTAGTTCAGCAAGTGGGTTTATGGCATGATTTTTCATATAACAATTCCTTTTGGTCAAATTATCACGAAACGTATGGGAAATCATCCTGTGGTGGTCAGCCATACCAGCTACAACAAAAATAAGACTCTGTTCTGCGAAACAAAGTCTTATTGAGTGGAAAAGAACTTTCTAACGTAAGCTCCCCAGCCGGTTAGAAACCATAAATATGGTATTACGTTTCTTGTTCCGCTTCGTGTATAGAATTATAGCATTTAAGTATGGAAAAAGCAATATATTTCAAGGAAAACGGAGGTTAATCATGGGAAAGGTCATTGCATGTGTTAATGAAAAAGGTGGAGTAGCTAAGACAACCACTATTAAAAATTTGTCGGTAGGAATTGCCATGAAAGGATATAAGGTTCTTGTAGTAGACTTGGATCCTTCTGCTAATCTTACGAAATGCCTGGGACTTTCACAATCCGGTGAAGAAGGCACGATATGCGAAATCATAGGTGCCTACATTGAGTGTGAAGATGTACCAGAGGGATTTGGAATTGTAAAGAGTGAAGAGGGAATTGATGTGATTACCAGTTCTAACGCACTGCACTGTTATGAATCAAAATTAGCAGCTGCATATCAGAGAGAAGTGGTTTTGAGGAGATATATTAATACTATTAAGGATAAATATGATTTTATTTTTTTGGATTGTCCGGCAGGACTCGGCATTTTTGTAGACAATGCATTGTTTGCTGCTGACTCTATCATCATTCCCACAGAAGCAAATTATTTGGATGTAGAAGCAATGCAGAACCTGTTTTCTAAGACAGCAATGGTACGAAAACTGAATGGAACCGGAACAAAACCGGAAATCAGAGGAATTGTATTTACATCGGTACGGCTTAGTACCAAAAATAACCGTGCTATTATGGAAAAACTTAGGGAGCAGTATGCTGGCAGACTTAATATCTTCAATGCATATATTCCGTTAAATTCAAAAATACCGGAGTCTGATCTGGCGCAGGAAAGTATTTTTAAGTATGCCAGAAACTGTACTGCAGCATTAAATTATATGGATCTGGTAGAAGAATTCCTTAATATAGAAGTCGGACAAAAAGCGTAATAAAGGAGATAGCGCTATGGCAAAAAAGGATTTATTTGAAAATATGAACATTACGGATAATTCATATCTTTTGGATGACAATCTGCTTGCGTCGGAAGTGAAGACAGGACGGAGTAATGAAGAAACGGTAAAACTGTCTGAACTGGAAGAATTTCCGGGACATCCCTTTATGGTAAATACGGAAAATGAAGATTTTGAAGAGCTGGTTGAAAGTATTAAAGAAAATGGATTAATTTATCCGATTTTGGTACGACCTGTTGTGGGTAAGGAAAAATATCAGATTATATCTGGACATAGGAGAGTCGCAGCAAGTAAAGTGGCTGGTCTTAGTGAAATACCGGCGATTATCCGGCCAATGGATGAGTTTGAGGCTACTGTTTTGATGGTGCATTCAAATTTATATCGACCAGAAATTTCTATTAAGGAGAAAGCCCTTGCCTATCGGTTATGTCATGATGCCGAAAAGCATCAGGGAAAGCATTTAGGAGGAGATACTGCAGTTAATATTGGGGAAAAGGCGTCTGATTCTCGCCGGAAGGTATATCGATATATTCGGTTGTCGTATCTTTCGGATTTATTGCTTGATGCTGTCGATAAAAAGAGGATGCCAATCAATGTAGGAATTGAGTTGTCATATTTAACGCAGAAAACACAGGAACAGCTATCGGAGATTATAGAGGAATATCATATGCTGCCCTCTATAGAACAGGCGGCAGTATTAAGGAAACTGTCAATAGAGCATGGTGACATTTCAAAAGAGAAGATGGTTGCACTTCTTTTGGGAGAAGAAAAGAAAAAGGCAGCTAAAACAAGTGTTTCTTTTAAGAAAAAGGATTTACAGGATTTTTTCGCACCTGATACGGAAGTAGACAGGATGTCTGAAATTATCATGCAACTTCTCGCCAAATACAGGGATGGAGCTTTAAAAGACTTTATTGATTGAAATAATGTGGGAGGTAATGATATGAGTAGCAGGGAACAACAGAAGAAAGAAATCGAGGAAATAAAAGAGAGAAAAATAACAGTGAAATTGTCCGATGCAGATTGTGACCGACTGGCAAGAAAATGTGGGGAGCATGGGTTGACTATCGGAGAATTGATTGAGAATTTTATAGGGGATTTAGTCGGTGGTACGTATTCCAACGGAAGTGATGAAAGAGATTATGCCGAGAGGTGGTTCGAGCGTTGCTGGTTTGGAATGTTCCCAGAACAGACACTCTTAAATCATCTGCTTTGTTGGGGATATGAACCAAAGGATTATTTGGACACATTGGACAATATCAAAATAGCACAGGAAGATAAGAAGTATCTGGAAGAGCATCCGGAGGAAGCAGAAGAGGAAGCTCGGTATATTGATGATGATATAGCAGGGTGGGAAGAAGAACTGAAAGGCTTGAGAGAGGACTGGAAGCCAGAGAAAGAGCCGAACATGGACGAGGAAATCGCACTCATTAGAAAGTGGGTAACGGAAAGAGAGGATTTCATTAATGGATAGATCAGTAAGGACAAAAAATTGCAAGGGTTGTTATGCAGCAGATACGGGTGCTCATCCTTTGCAGGGAGCACCGAAAGGCTGCATATTAGGATATAAAACGGATGCACAGGGACAAGCACTTGAGCGGTGCCCTAAACCAAAATCATGGAAAGAGTTAAATAAAATGATGAAATAAGAAGTCAAAATGAATCGAATATAAGATGGAAAGGGGGTGTGTTTATCGTTGTACAAATTGAAAAATACATATATTGACAAAATGATAGATATGCAGGTTAGTAAAAGCGAATTGGCATTTATTTTATATATTGCACAACACCAGGACGATTATGGAATCGTCCATTCTGTGTATTACAAGGATATTTGTACAGCGATAGACATTTCCGTTCAAAAGTTCTATGATATCCTTCATTCATTGACAGAAAAGAATCTGATTTTTTATGAAAAGGTTAATACTGCAGATGTAAAAGTGCATTTGATTAATAATAATTTTGCTGATAAGGATTTTTCCCAGGGTTATATTAATGTGGCCGGAAAAGACTTTCGCAGGGCGTCATTTACAGGCATGAAAGCCGGTTCACAGTTGCTTTATTTATTTTCGCAGCGCTTTACAAAAGGAAAGCATATGCTTTTGAAGAACTTTTATGAGGAATTCAGTAAGCGTTTTCATATTAAGAAAAAGACATTGCAGTTATACTTACAGGAATTAAAGGAAAAGAAATATTTATTTGTGAGTAAGAAGAGAAACCGGGCATATAATTATGAAATGACAATGCAGAGAAGCAGCTGCCTGGATAAGAAGGGAATTATTCCTAATGAGAAAGCCGGCTATATAGATAATATAAAACAGCTTATCCGTGTGAATTTTCAAAAAAGTCTTACGGAAACTGATAAAAAATCTATTGATAATGTTGCTGGATTGGCAGAACAGCAGCGTGCCCTGGAATATATGGATTTTCCTTCTTTAATTGTGAACGCAATTCGTAGCAGCTTTTCTTTACAACGAAAAGAAAAGCGAAAATCATTGGCTTTCAATGCGGCCTTGATCAATAAGTTTTTAACACAACAGTTATCAGGAGAAATTTAATAGAGACATAGAAAGAACTACTCTGGAAGATATTTTTCAGGGTTTTTTGTCATATCAAGTTATAAAAAATTTGAGCATCATAAGCTTCATACACTTTGTAAACCAGTAATATAAGGTAAAGCGGAGAGTATGAAGCTGTTTTTATATTCTTTTATTCAAGTTTTACGGATATAGTGAAGTAGTATATTCAAGTATATGGGATAAACTGAATGAGATAATTTTCAAGAAATAAAGATATTGTGGATAAGATTATTCAAGTATTACTGCCTATTTATTTGAAAATAAAGCATTAGAAACACTGATTTTCTAATGTTTTAAATGATATATGATAGAATAATTCATTCTTATTCCTTTTTGTATTTAAAATAATTTCTCTTAAGTATGAATGCATTCAGATATTCATACTTTCAAATATCTGAAATCCAAAACAAAGCAAGCTGGGTACGCTTTCTAAAATTGCTACAATGCTATAATAATCTATAAGTTATCAATTTGAGATATTACAATTAAAAAAGAAAAAGCAATCATTGTTTGCGTGGAGTCTAACAATGCATATTACCGACTGCTGTATGATGATAGCGGAGGTGATTTGGTCTTATGAGATACATTAAAAAGGATGGGGTGGAAGCAATATCTTATACGCCGGAAGAAAGAAAAAAAGCACTCGATATAAGTCTTACAGCTATTGCATCAGCACTTGGCTATACGCCGGTACGTGCCGGCAGTCATTATCATTTAAAAGAAATGGATAGTCTGATAATATATAATGACCGTTCATGGAATCGGTGGAGTGGGAAGGGAAATAAGACAGGCGGTACCCAGATTGATTTTATGATGGAGTATGGAGGAGCTGCATCAGTTCCTGAAGCAATCAAGAGGCTTTTGGATTTTTCAGGAGAAGGAATGGCGGTTGCTGCAGTACCGGTTGCAAATAATTCTCCAAGTAGGAATGACGGGTTTTCCATGGAATTGCCACCTAAAAATAATAATTTTAGAAGAATGTACGCATATCTGATCCAAACAAGAGGAGTATCACAGGAGGTTGTTTCTGATTTTGTTCATCGCAGACTTATTTACGAAGATTCTGTTCATCATAACATCGTCTATTGTGGAATGGATCCGGAAGGAAATATTCGATATGCAGGATTGCGTGGAACTGGAGACATTTATGGAAAATCATTCAAAATGGATGTTCCTGGAAACAACAAAAATTATGGCGTAAATATTGTCAATAAAGAGAGTGATAAACTGAAGGTATTTGAATCAGTTATTGATTGTATGTCATACATTGATATGTACAAAGATAATGTGTCGAATAAACTGATTCTGGGAATGGTGGAGGATAACCCACTGGTACAGTTTTTAAAGGATTATTCCCATATCAAGAGTATTTCTTTTTGCCTGGATAATGATGAGGCAGCTCATATTGCTTTATATGGACGGCATGACACAGAGGGGAACATTACGAAACAGGGATTAGTCGAAAAGTACAAGGAACAGGGCTATAGCGTCAGAGTAGAAGTTCCGGAGAGAGGAAAAGATTTCAACGAAATGCTTAAAAGTAAGCTTACTGATCAGCAGAATGAACATCATGTTTTATCAGAAAAAGAGAATTCATTGAAAGCGTCTATACCAGAAGAAAATGATGAGCGTACAGAACCGGCAGCGGCAGCTCTTATGCAACAGAAAAGAAGGCATGGAAGATAAGAGGGTGAAGAAGAGGGAATTGTGCTCTGAATAGTGGCATAATTCCTTTTTCTTTCATAATGAGATTGACAAAATAAAAATAAAATGATACAATTTATTTAAGAAGAGAGGTAGGTCTTATGAAGAAATCAAAGAAAATCAAAGAAACACTACAAAATTTTCCAAAGAACTTTTATCGGAATAATAAGAAATTTATATGGAAGATGGTTATTATTATTGCAGTAGGCAATATGGCTCTTTTTGTCAAAAACTATCAACGCCAGAGAGCATATGTAGAAGCGTTTCCAATGGGAATGGAAGTAACTTCTTTTGATGAATATATGAAAACGCAAAAGGATGTGCCTTCGGATATTGAGGGATTGTCTGTGTATGATAAATATACAATGGGATTACAGCGCCAGGATGGGTCTGATTCTGATTATGATGGTCTGACAGACAAAGAAGAAATTGAGATATATGGCACAGACCCATTAAAAGCGTCCTCTGCTGGAGATCTTTATACAGATGCCTATAAGGTTCAGAATGGTCTTGATCCTTATACTTACAAGGAATATACAGAAGAGATAGCATTTCCTTATCTGGAATGCGAAGAGGTGCAGCTTACAGCATCTTCTCCAATAGATTTTAATGCAGTGGTAACAGATTGCACATTTGCTTACGATTTGAGCAGCTTTGAGGTAGGTAAGGTATATAAGGGATATGACCTGTATAACTATGGCGGCATAGTAAAAATTAATGTGCATGATCAGCTGACTGAAAATGATATAAATGATTTTGAAATTTATATTACAAATGGTCCTTTTGTCATTCCGGGAGAAAATAGCTTTAAAAAATGTAGTTATAAACTAGAGGGTGATAATGCCACTTTGGATTATGAGTTTGAACATGGAAGTGAATATCTGATTTTCTTAACAGAAAAGCAGGGATTTAAAATAAAGAGTTTTATCAATGGGATTTTTAACCAGGATGATGCAGCAGTTTCGACTAATATTGAAACCACTGATAGCGGAAAAGTATTAATTAGTGGTTCTCCCTGGGGCGTTTTGTTTGGTGGAAAAATAAAAATATATTATACCGAATGTATAAAGGAAGAAAATACGGAAAAATTGAAATTGGAAGCAGAAAATTTAGCAATGGAAATGTTTGGTGGCAATCTTGAAGATAAAAAGCTGGTATTAGAATCTGCAAACAAAATTGATGATAAAGAAAACTTATATAATAAATTTTTTAAATTATTTCGATATCCAGGAAAGGGCGCAGATGTTGCATGGTATGAGTTCTTTTTTAAGTATGGAATATTCTGCTATGATACTTATGAGAATACCTATGAGTTAGCAGATGGAAGCGATACGACGAAAGAGGAACATCAGGCAATGGGAACAGGCTTTGATAAATATGAAGATGAGTTGCCCTTTCAGAATTTCCGTTCCTATATTGGAACAGGTGGAAATTGCGCAGGCATAACACATTTAACCTCTTATCTGTATAATACCGGCAGTTTCCCTTCCAGTGGAACATATAACTGTAGCATAAATGGAACCTATGAACAGATTCAGTGGGATTTATCAACAGACAATGAGAATGCAACATTATCGAATCCGGGGCTTATAGATTATAAGGACATTGAATTTGTTACGGAGCATTCAGAAAATGGGGATTATCTCAGCGTGAATCTTACGAAAGGTGAGCAGGAATTTGTAAATATGATTGGTTGTTATTGGACAGAAGCCAATGACAGAATTAACATGAATGCATATGAAAAGACCACTGGAGAATACTATGATGCCTCTCTCCTTAATCGTATGACCGATCTGCTTGATCAGGGGAAGATTCTGGATGTATATTTGTATATGCGTGGTGGCGGTGCTCATGCGGTTAATATTTACGGTTATGAGTATATCGCTGCAAATAGTGTTTTGTTTACAGTATATGACAATAATATTCCGCAGGATTGCAAAGATGGTTATATGATTAACGCTGATGCCAACGGAAACTGTTACCTGCAGGTAACAATTCGAAAAGATGAAGGCGGTAATGACATTTTAGAATATTTGTATATGCCACTTCAGGGAAGTAAAGATTATATTGCATCTTCTATGAAAAATCTGATGAAGTCTAATGCGATGGTAGTTATGGATGAAAACTGGAATGTACTGAATTAGTATGATGTAGTATAATTAAAAGACAATGAAATGTAACTTCGTGCCATTGTGGCACTAAGTTGGATGAAAAGAATATTAAAAGGGCTTGGAAGAGAAGTGGATGAGATTACCATTATTATTTAATATCAGAATTAAAAAGCATCAGATACTCAAAAATATTTATTCTGCAAATATTTTTCAATCGCAAAAAGCATTTGAAGAAATGATCAGAATAAAAGATAAACAACCTAAAGATTTATATGGCTATTATGTTCGGGCCATGCTACAAACTGATATCTATGATTTGCAAAAAGAAACAGCCATGGAAGCAATCGCTGGTATCCCCAGAAGATATCTTATGAGCCGGAGAGAAATGAAAATTTACCATCGGTTACCTAAAATAATTACTATATACAGAGGAACTGATAATGCAGAAACTAATCCTAGATTTTCCTGGTCATTAGATATCAATGTTGCACGAAATTTTTATAAGGGTACTTTATTTTCGGCAACAATTGAAAAGGATCAGATTATTGCTCTTTTTTGTGAAGATACAGATGAATTAGAAGTAGTGGTAAATTTGAATGCTGATCAGGTAAAAAAGATAGAATAGTATAATAAATACCATGGGAAGTATGACATCGTGCCATCATGGCACTAAGTTGGAAAAGAGGTAGAAAATGGGAATTAAGAATAAGACATTAATAGATATGATAAGGCGGAACAATGAATATTTTGAAGATTATATAACCAGGAGCGTTTACCATTCAAATGCGATTGAGGGAAGTACTCTTTCATATTATGAAACTTATCAGATTATTTTTAATTGTTCTTCTGATGAGCTGCTTACGAATGTGAAACCGAGAGAATTATACGAGGCCATCAACTTGAAGTATGCAATGGATTATATTTTCAATCATCTGGATGAGGATATAACAGCCTCCTATTTAATTGATATTGGAAAAATTATTAACAGAAATATAAATGAGATTAGCTCCTTTAGAACAGCTCCGGTATTTATATTAGGAGCAGAACATATTCCGCCAGCAGCAGCGGATGTTCCAAGGCTAATAAATGAACTGATTTATACATCCTTTAAATCAGAAGATTTTTTATATGACCTGGCAGATTTTCATATCCGTTATGAGAGAATACATCCGTTTGGAGATGGGAATGGTCGTTCTGGTCGTGTCCTGATGAATAAAATAGCTTTGGCTGAGGGATATGCGCCTTTTGTGATTCCAAAGGAAGAAAGGACGCAGTATATGAATTTATTAGCGGATTGTAATATTGAAGGGCTAAAGACAATGATTGAACATCTCATGAAACTGGAAATAGAACGCATGAAGCAGTTTAATATTCAGTTTGAAAAGACATCAAATATGCTGAAGGATGTACCTGATCCGGAATCAGCAGCAGCTTCTTCAGGAAAGCGCAGAAAAAGCAGATAGTGGTAATAGTACTAAATTGAACAACGAGAATAAGTAGTTGTAATTGGAAGTTATTCAGATAATGAATAGCTTCTTTTTTTGCCATTTTTTTCTTTATTTGTAGAATATCTGTGGGGTGTTAGGGGAATTTCCCCTTGCTGCGAATCCGCCTGGCGGTTCGGTTGGCATAAAAGGATGCCGGAGCGGAGCAGGAGGTATACATTTATGCGTATCCTGTTACCGAATTTTGTAAAAAATTCGGGTGTTTTGGGGAGAATCTAAAGTAACTCAAATAATAGTTTCTAATCAATCCTTTTCTAGTTAGTTAAGTTTCCATATTTGTACCTTTTAATTCTTGATAATAAGTCAATATTTATTTGCAAGTGTTAGGTTGTACTCTAACAGTGTCGCATGAGACGAGCCGTATACTTTTCTTATGGTGGAAAGTATGTGCAGGAGAAAAAGTATATGCCAAACAGAACAGAATTATTAATAGCGAAATTTATACAATACAGAAAAGTCTATGAATATGTGGGTGGTGCAGAAATATCTCGGCAGGAATTGTTGGATTGTCTGGATTCACTTAGTGTCATAATGGCACAAAGTGATATACCACAGAAAAAGGTGACGATTGAGGAACTGGAACCATTCCTGATTGAAAAAAGAAAAAATTGTTATGCAATGGATTTTGATGCTCTGGGAACTGTATTGCATGATTTCCTGATAGATTTTCTACCAGGAATTTTTAGTTGTGAAAGAGTAAGAACACTTGTACAAAAATATATACCGGGAAAGCTGATATGCGATGCATCAGAAGTCGAACTGGATAAGCAATCATATAAGTATTTATATGAAACTCTAAAAGATAAATACAATTGCTTGGAAAGAGATTTCCATTCACAACGATTTGATTATGAAGATTGCCAGCGTGAGCTGGCATCATTAAATGCAGACTTACAGAATCTGAAAGAAAGCGGAAGTATGTATGCAGACAGTACAAAGTCATTAATGCAGTTTATTAGTAGGCTATTACATGAGGATATACAAATTAATTCAGTATATGCAGCTGATGGTAAAGGAAGAAAGATAGAAACTGCTTCTGACAAAAAAACACAGGTGGAAGAAAGTTCACTTGCAATTTGTCCAGGCATTTATAATTTTCAACGACCATCCTGGTTCACTGAATTGCATAATGAACTGAATAAGGAAAATGCTGGTAAGAAGGTTGTGAAAAATACAATTCCCTTTTTAAACAGGATATTGAGGGAAAGAAAAAGCATCTGTTCCGACAATTTGACCCCGGAAGAGAAAGCCGATGCGATTGATCGTAAACGGCGTGAAGAGATTACAAAATTGATAAATGATGCGCAGAGCAGCAATGAAGAAAAATATATTAAGTATATGCTGCTTACTCCGGGAATGACAAAGGAATATATGAAAACGTTGAATGGAGCTTCTGAATTAGGCTTGGATGCTAGAACAGTAATCCAACTTCTGGAACAACCCAAAGAATCTTTTAACAAAGAAATTATAGAGGCTTATGTTTCTAAAGCACATAAAGGTTTGGAATACAATCTAAAGCAGGAATTGGCAGAAGAATTAATAAAAGGGGAATGGACAATTCATGCACTTGTAAATGGTGCGGACGAAGTATTTCAGCTTTTTCCTTATGAAAAAATACAGGAATTGGCAAAGCAATTTGAAAAAGTGTATGAGGCACTGGGAAAGCGTTCTGAATCACTTAGTGCCACAATGGCACTAAGTGATTCAGCATCAGAAACACAAGAAAATGAAAATAATTCCAAAACGGCAGGAAGTTTTGATCAGGCATGGGAAAATATGTTGAATGATACACTAAACGATGATGAGGCGGATCAGAGTGAATATGAAGAAGATGAGAACGATGATTTTTCCGGATTTGATAAGGAGGCATTTTAGTATATGGAAAGAAAGAGATTTATGATTTCCATGTCAGAAGAAGATGTTAATTGCTTTGAAGCAGGAAGAGAGGCAGCTGGTATGAACAAATCAGCCTATATCCGACTTCTGATTGCAGAGCATGAAAAGAGAGTGCCAGGACTCATAAAGTACAAGGACATAATCAAGGAAATAGCAGATACCAATACGCTGATCAAAGAAGTTATTTTAATAAAAGGTATAAATGATGCGGATAAAATGGTACTGCTTGAACGCTTGGACATAATTCTGGAGCATTTGAAAAAACTGACATAAATTTTGGTGTCATATAACTTCGTGCCATTATGACACGAAGTTATATGACACAGAAACGGATAAGAAAAAATGAGTGAAGGAATTGTATGTAAAGTATGGAATATATCAGCCACGCAGAAGAAAGGAAGCAATTTGCAGCTTGGTGACAGTATTAATTATATTTTGGATGAAGAAAAAACAGAGGCTATATTGTCAAGTGAAACACAGGAACATTTTAATGAAAAACAACTTGGCCGGGAATGTCAATACATTGAAAATGATGTGAAAACAATAGATGGTGCTTATGTTGCAGTCCAAAATCTTGTATCTGCAGATGTAACCGGTGCTGTAAAAGAAATGATGGATGTAAAAAAGTTTTATGGAAAACTAGGCGGAAGAGCAGCTTTACATGGCATTATTTCATTACCTGTTGAAGAGTCCGGGAAGGAACATGCCGGAGAACTTATGGCAATGTGTGCAGAAGTTATGCGAAAAGTGTTTCCTAATCATCAGGCAATTTTTGCGGTTCATACGAACACGGACAATCTTCATATTCATTTTGTTGTGAATTCTGTAGGATTGGATGGAAAAAAGATACATCAACCGAAAAATTTTATCAATGATGTGTTGCATCCATGTATTAATGAATTTGCCAAAAAGTATGGTTTTACACCTAATCTGGAATGGGATAAACCTCGAAAGAATAATATTACAGATTACGTGGCATTAAAGATGAATTTGCGTAAGTCAATAGATTTAGCTATTGAAGGAGCAGATTCTTTTGATGAATTCATAGAAAATATGAAGTTAGGAGGCTTTCAGGTAAATTGCGGAAAGCATATTTCCGTAAAAAATAAGGATATGGAGAAAGCGGTGAGGACACATCAGCTTGGTGATAATTATACAAAACAAGCAATTATAGACAGAATTATGAGCCGTAAACTTGCATTTGAAAAATTACCGGAATCGGATGCGCTTCGTGCCATGGTGGCACAAAGTGAAAAATTTTCAAGTGCTGATATATATGATCCTGCATTCACGGTAATGAAAAAGTATCGGGATATGTCTGTTGAAGAACGCCGGATGTCAATAAGCCAGCTGAAATCCGGAATTAACCCTTGGAGAAGGCATACGGCCACGAGTTGGCAGATGAAAGAAATTGCCGACAATCTGAATATGACAGTAAGAGCCAATAAATATATTAAGGCTTATTCACAGGATGGCACGGTAGAGACAGCATTAAAAGGTATTTTAGAATTAAAAAAAGATTGTGCAGATGAAAAGAAAAAGTTAAAAAAATATATTCATTCATATAAGCCGGTGATGGATATCTATCAGAGAATGCAGAAAATTGAAAGAAAATCCTACTTATATGAGCATGAGGGGAGAACAGAGTATAGAAATGAATATGAAGAATATAGAGAGCTGACCAGAAGATTGAAAAAAGGGTATAACAAGTCTGTTTCTGATGTTGCAGAGTTTGCAGAAGCATATGAACAACAATATATGCTTTTGAATGCACAGATTCAGGAATTATCACAGGAATACCGTGAACTGAAGAAGTATGCAGAAACCAGAGGATATTGCGTATCACAAGATAGAGGATTATGGGAAACGTTGGGAATTGATGATATGAAAAACGAAATCCGAAAGGGAGTATTTGATACAGGAATCCAATATCTAGTATCAGAAAACAATCCCAATGTTATGATCCGTATAGTGAAAAATCCTTATGTAGATAGCCAGGGAAGAACACAGGAGAATATCAGTGTTTCTTTATTATCTAGGTATGGAGAGGTACTGGAGAAACATAATCTTTCAGATGGAACTACAGAATTGAAGAAATTTGTTTCCAAATTGGAAACAGAGTATAACCTGAAAAACTGTGAATCCTTTAAGAATATTACGTTGGCAAGAGAATATAGTGCGGGGTGTCGTAATTCTAATGGAAAGATGGCAACGGGTGAACTTCGTGCCACAATGGCACAAAGTGTAGAAAGAGAATATCATAGAAAAACTTATTCTGTTACACAGGCAATCAATCTACTCTCGGTAGGAGAAAAAACTGGAGTGTATGTGATAGCAAATGCTGAAAATCCATCTTATATGGGGATTGTGTTTTCTGATAAAACCGGAATTCGTTTAAAGGTATCAGATTTGGAGGGAGTCCTTCAGGAAGAATTTACAATTCCAAGCTTTAGAAATCGTAATCAGAGTGGATACAACACTATAACAGCTCTTAGCCAGAAATATGGCTTTTCGGATGAAATGTATGCTTTTGATTCATTGGAAGAGGCAAGAAGCTATTCTTCTGTGGAAACAAAAAAGAACACAATCAGATGATATTGTTATGCTTTGTGCCATTATGGCACGAAGTAGCATGATAAGGAGATTTTATGAGAATAAAGGTATGTCTTAGGTATGCCCGTGAGCCGGAACTGGTAGCCCTTCGGTTCAATCCTGGTATCTATATGCCAGGATTAGCAAAACAGGCATTGCAGGCACAAATAACAGGACATGAATTCAAGATTAAGATGCAAAAAGATGTAAATTATGTGCAGAGGTCTTTAGCTTTTTACCTGGTACTTAATGAAGAGTTGGATCGGGAAATTATTCAATGTCTTCATCATCAGTGTGCTCCTGCTACAGCATTTATCCGAAACACACTTATTCGATGCATCAGTGGAAATACGGACTTTATTTATAGTGATATAGAATTGAAAAAACTGGCATTGAATCAACATCGTGCCATTGTGGCACCAAATGATAATTCATATGAAAATAATATGAAAAGTGAAGAGGATGCTCTTCTTGCAGTAGCACTTGGTTTGAAAGGAGGTATGGATTAGTCATGAATAAATTGAATTATGATAAAAGTAATCTGCAGAATGAGGATTATTATCAATCCAAGATTTATAAAGTGAATTCCCTTTATAAACATAAAGACTTACATGCTATATTTTTACAGCTTAAAGCAAATGTAGTGGATCTAAATCCTGCACTTATTACAAAGTGTATCCAGGGCACAGAACAGGATTTTATTATGCTGATGAATAAGGCAAAGGATTTCCTGCATTCCTATAAAAACATTAATGAACAGGGAAAGGAAATTCTTTTAGATTTATTCCGTGACTGTGTATTTGGTTATTATGTATTGACTCCCTTGATTAAGGCAAAAGATGTATCGGATATTAAAGTACTTAATTGGAATCAGATAACATGCAAAGCAAATGGGGACCGGTATTTAACAAATTTATCCTTTGAAAATGAAGATGATTATAATCGTTGGTTTGACCGAATATTGCGTATCCATCGCTTACAGAGATTTGATGAAGCTGCTTTACAAAAGTGCACGGATCGTAAGGGCGTAGAAAATTTCTACTTAAGAATTGATATTCAGCTGAATTGTGCAACTTCAACTGATATAAATAATATCCATATTCGTAAGATACCAAAAACAAAACTGTCATGGGATTATTTAAAAGATAACCGGATGCTTGATGATGAAATGATAGCTTATTTGAAAGACAGAGTTGTTTCCGGATATGGATTTCTAATCTCTGGACGTGGTGGCTCTGGAAAATCGACGTTGCTTAATAACATGATTGATTTAATACCATACACAGAATCTGGTCTGGTATCTCAGGAGTCTGATGAATTGTATTCAGATCATCCACAGATGCAATTCGAGCATACTATGAAAATTATCCGGGAAGGTGAAAAAACGGAAATTTCTCTAGAAGATGAACTTCGACTTGGTCTGTTGCAAGATATTGATAATTTTGTGATCGGAGAGATTAAGGGAGGCGAAGCGTTATATGTGTTTACAACTGCGATGAGTACCGGTGCAAGATTTTTTGGAACAATTCATAGTAATGATGCCAGAGGTTCCGTTCGGCGTTTGGCACAGTGTGCCAGATATGTATCAGATTATCCGGTTGAAACATTAGAAGAAATGTTGGCCAGTGTACCCATGTGTCTAATACATATGTCAAGATTTTCAATAGATGAAATCCTGGAAATTAAAGCATGGGATTATAAAGAGAAAAAACTGATTTATAAAGAGGTTTACTGCAAGGAGGGAAAAGCACATGAATAAGGATAATGTAAACAAGGCAACATCAGAAGGCATGTCAAGACCACAGAAAAAAACAAAGGAAGAGATTATCAGGGAACGTAAACTGAATGCTTCCATGATTGTGTTGCCTAAGAAGAATCAGGAGCAACTCGGTATTCTTGCAGTACAACCTGATAAAAATATATTTTCACTTACTGGTAAAAAGTATATGAAAATATACAGTCTGAAAGGGGTAGAACTGACAGAAACACGGAAGAAGATTCTTATAGGAGAGCTATGTCGTTTATCCAAGTCCCGGATGCGTATTTCTACATTTTCGTATGCCAATAGTCCTTCTCCTATTATTTTCTTATCTGTATTTTTTGAGGGAAACTCCTATGCGGATGTTGCAGAAGAAATAGACGCTTTTGATAAATCCCTTATGTCTTTAATGGACTCTAAGTTTAAATTATCTTTCCTGGTTTGTGGGATTGGTGATGTATTCATGTTTATTTACATGAATTATAACGGACAAATGAAAAAAGTATCTTCTAAATCCATCTTAAAAAAATCAGCACATTTAAAGAAAAATTATTTCCAGATGATTAAAGAACAGGAAGCTGGATACATCATTCCTCAATCCGGAAAGCTTGGTAAGTCATATATTGGTATACAGTTTCCGGATAAAATGGAACAGCCATTGAACACTTTGAAGAGACTTGGAAATACCTATCTAAGTAGCATAGATTTTCAGGTTGTGGATCATGAATATGCTTCGTATTATGAACGGATGATAGAAGATTCTTATGGAAATTCCGGCGAAGTAGGAAAGGGAAATCCGTTGCTGAATTTTTCATTTATGTTTACTTATTTATGCGACAGCGAAATGGAAAGAAAAATGTATGATGCTGTTGTGAAAAAGTATTTTGCAGATAATGCTTTAGTGGCTTCATCGTGTAATGGTTCTGAACAGAAAGTGGTAGACAGTATATCTACATTTGGCTTGTTTGATATGCATTGCTGCAGAAATGTAAATATAGATATTATTTCTAAATTATTTGGATAAAGGAGAAAATAAGATGCCAATTACAATTTCAAAATATGGAAAAACAAAACAATATGATGAACCATTGCATGTAAAGCCGGCTTCTACACAGGAGTTATTTCCGGTCAGAGCTATTGATGAAACAGGAATATTTGATCTCGGAAATGGAAAATATTCTAAATGTTTTATTTTAACAGATATTAATTTTGCCGGTGTAACAGATCAGGAACAGAAACAGCTGATTATTAACTTTAGCCGTGTATTAAACAGTATGCCGTGCCGCTTTATGTATACAATCGCTAATGAATATGTAGATGAGGACAGCTTTAATCGAAGAATCCTTTACAAAATGCATGGAGACGATCTGGACGAGCTGAGAGAGAATTTTAATATCATTATCAAGGATAAGCTATCTGATGCAAAACAGGGACTATATCAGACGATATATCTGACACTGACAATTCAGAGTGATGACTGGAGAGAAGCGAGAAGTAATTTTGCTTCTATTGAAGCAACATTAAGGAGTGCCTTTATTCAGATTGGCATAAATGGAATGGCAGGTTCGGAAATCCAGCCTTTGGATGTTAATCGAAGGATGCAGGTATGGTATAACTTTACGCATTCCGGTACTAGGACAAATTATAAATTTGATTACATAAGGGAGAGAGATAATCATGTATCCTGGCTTGATACGGTTTCTCCGGGAACAGCAGTTTTTTACAACGACTATTTTATTATGAATGGTTTTTATGGACGTGTCATGTATATATCTGATTATCCAAAGGCACTTGAGTCAGATATTATTTCGGAAATATCAAAAATTAACTGTACGAGTTATGTCAGTGTATGTAATGAGCTGCTTGATTTAACAGGCTTGAAAACAGAGATATCAAGGAAGCATTCTTCTGTTGGTATGCAGATTGAAAACGAAAAGCAACGTAATAGAAATAATAATGACTTTCTCTCTGATGCCAGTGATAAATTACTTGCTGAGAGAAAAGCACTTGTGAATTATGCACGTGCTGTAGATGATGGCGATGATCATTATTTTAATACAACAATATTGATTGTGTTTATGGCTGAGAATATGGAGAATCTGACAAAGCTGACAGATAAAATCAAGTCAACTGCATCAATAAAATCTGTAACGGTAGATGTTTGTTTTCATACGCAGAGAGAAGCTCTTAATACAGCTTTTATGTTTGGAGTCCAGGAATATAAAAGGGTATGTAACTTCAGTGCACCTTGTCTTGCCATGTTTATGCCATATAAGACGCAGGAGCTGAATGATGAGAACGGAATTTATTATGGAATCAACCAGCTATCGCAAAATGGAATTTTTGGTAATAGAAAATTACTGCAGAATTATAATGGTTTGATTCTTGGAAAGTCCGGATCCGGAAAATCTGTTTTTGCAAAGTCGGATATTATCAGTAACTGTGCATTATATCCGGAAGACCAGGTTATTATCATAGATCCGCAAAACGAGTATAGACCGCTGGCATCGGTAGTAAATGGTACAGTAATTTCTTTTGATTCCCAAAAGGAAGTTTATGTGAATCCAATGGATGTAGATTTTACCGGAGTCGGTTATTCGGATTTACAGGAGATTATTGCAGATAAAACAGATTTTATCTTTAACTTGCTTTCAAGTTGTATGAGAAGAGATATTGATGCAGAAGAGCAAGGCGTTCTTGGGGAAGTCATTGAAGCCGTATATTCAGAAAATTATGCGTGGAGAAAACGCATTAATAACAGTGAACAGGAAATTAATGAATATGCTGTTCCAGATTATATGAAATCAAAGCAAAATAACCTGCCGGTGTATTCTGATCTGTCACCACAGGAGCAGGTAAGAGAATATTCACCTACTTTACAGGATGTATATCAGCATTTAAAGGACAAGAACCTGCCTGTTGCAAATAAGCTGGCGGCCCATATGCAGATTTTTGTAAATGGTTCTCTGAATTTGTTTAACCATCGAACTAATATTGATTTGAATAAAAAGTTTCTTGTATTTGATTTAAGCAGCATTAAAGAGAATCTTAGAGTAACCTCCATGCTTGTAATGCTTGAAATTATTCGTGATAAAACAAAAGTTAATTTTAAAAATGGCTTTTGGACGCATCTCTATATAGATGAATTTCATGAGCTTCTTGGAATTGATAGTGTGGCTAAGTTTATCATTAAACTGTGGAAGGAAATTCGTAAAAATCATGGTGTATTAACTGGTATAACGCAGAATATGACGGATTTGCTTAACAATTCAGCACAGAGTGAAAATATTGCGGCCATTCTTTCAAATACGGAATATTTTGCACTTTTAAACCAGTCCACCATTGATCGTGATATTTTGATGCGATTTTTACCGCAGATAAGTCCGGCTATGTTCAACTATGTAGAAGGAGCAGCATCCGGTACCGGACTCCTGAAGATGGGAAGTATAACAGTGCCTTTTGATTTCCGGATGAATAAGGAGAGCCGGATATATCAAATTGTAAATACGGACGGAGTTAATTCATAGGGGAAGCAGCAAGAAAGGCGGTGATGAATTCATGGGATTCAATGAAAAAGCAAAGAAAGAGTTCGTAAATGATATGGATTCTTTTTCCGAAAAAAGAAGACCAACTTTTGAGCTGGGTAAAACAGAAAATCTTATGACACAATATACTTCTGCCGCCAGTTCGGAAAGTTTTCATGCAGATTTTTTAAGAAAAGAGACACCTGAATCCGGTATTGCAGATAATACATCAGCTGAAAATGCAGAAAAAACATTTAAGAAACAAATGCAGGGGATTTCTGCATGGGAACATCAGAAGCATATTGGAGATTCGGAGTCAACTCATACAGAAAAAGAAGCATCATCTGCAAGCTTTAATAGCAGAAATGCAGAGAATACAACTTTTTCATCGTATACGGATACTGGAGGTGGAGCATCTTTTACGACACAGCGTCAAGAGAATGGTAATTTCGGCAAGGGAAAAGTACAGCTGAACTCATTTAAAAATCGGACGGATAAGCAGACTTTTAAGGCAAAAACTGAGCATTTTATGGATACAGGTGGAAGAGCTTTTGAAGCTGTAAAGCCAGAAGAGAATGAAGCGGCTGCATCTACAATTGACGATAAAGCAATTCTCGCTACAATTGTGCTGCATGAAAAAATCCAGGAAAAAAAGAAACGTCTCAGAGATATTCAGATTGAGAAAAAAGATGAGGTAAGGCAATTACAGCAGTTTGTCCGAAAAGAGCAGCAGAATAGTTCCGATACTCTTGGATTTTCAGAATCAAGTGCTGAATTTACAGATAAGAATGAAAGATTTCTGGATAAATATTTTAATGCTTTTAAAGAAAAAGATTTGAGCATGTTTGAAAGAGAAAATCTTACTGCTGTTCCGGCAGGAGTCATGACGGATCAAACCAGACAGGGTATTGTAACTGCACTTCAATTAAAGGAAGGGGGACAAAAAAGTGGAAATAATGTTTCTGGTTTCAATAATGAATCAGTATTTGATAAAAAGAGCGAGTCCAACGGAAAACAAAGTGATGTGGAAACTGCTGTAAGTGTTTCTGAGACAGGAAAAGAAGAAAAGTTTTCAAAGACAACCGTTAATGCAGGTGATAATAAAGAGAAAAAATCAGTAGACTCTTATTTCAACAAGGAATCTGATAAAGCAAATACAGGAAGTGAAAAACTGTCAAATAAGGAAAAACTGGAATTAAAGAAATCAGAACAGAGGACAGCAAAGAAAGCGGAAAGTAAGGCTACAAAAAGGGCAGCTGCAATGGCGGCAGTATCAAATATGCTTAGGGCAAAAAAAGAACTGCAAAATTCAGTAGGAGATATGAATTCTACTGGAAATCTGCTTAAAGATGGCAGTGGTGGAATGATAAAAGCAGCCATAAGCGGAATAAAAAATTTTATTGTAAATAAGATGCGGGGATTATTGCTAAAAGCTGCGTCAGCAATTATCGGTGGCATATTACATATTTTGACAATGGCAACACCGCTTATTATGGTAGTCGTGATTGTAATTGCGATTATGACAACTTTTATGTCTGTATTTACGGATTCAACGAATATCCCGGATGGTGACGGATATGTGTATTCATTCCTGGATGATGAGGAAATCAATAACATTATAGAAAGTCAGTATTTGAACTTTCCGGATACGATGAATTATTTAACAGAAGGTGTTCTTCGTTATGCATTATCTAAAGTGGGATGTGCGTATGATCAGGCACAGCACTGGAATACAACGGTAGATATATTTGACTGTAGTTCACTTGCTTATCGCACTTATAGGGAGATAGGCATAGACATTTCAAACAGTGGTGTCTATTCAGCTGCGGAAATATGCCGTGAAGCAGCTGAAAGTGGGTTTATTGCATATGGTGATTTGCAGCCTGGAGATTTGATTTTCTATGGAGGGCGTGATAATGGAAGATATTTAGGCATATACCATGTAGCCATATACGTAGGGGATGGGAAAATGGTAGAAGCAAGGGGACGATCATCAGGAGTTGTATATTGTGATGTCCGGACGGCAAATATTGTAGGGTATAGCAGATATATATGATTTTTTGTTTTTTGTATCTGTTTTTTTGAATTATATAGTTTTCATGCAACAGATTTAAGAAAAGCAATATCGTAAAATGAATATGCAGGAATATTTTGTATGGAGGTAAAGGAAGATGGCAGACGAAATTGCACAGGTATGTCAGATGGAGATTGAAGGAACAACTATGGTCATTAAAGGCTCTGTTAAAGTGATTTCCTGGCTTGCCCAGGCTATTAAAGCATTGCTGCAGAATGCGGCAGAGCGTAAGACTGAGCATGGTGGAGAGAAACATGATATGCGAGACATTTGGAAACTAAGTAAGGATGGTCCTCCGCAGGTAATACAGGTGGATGAAAAGAATCTGCAGACTGTATTGAGCGCAGCTGCAAAACAGGGATTACGCTGGACAAGGGCAACAGATTTTGACGGTTGTGATGGGAAGGTACCTATTTGCCTGCCGCCGCAGGATATGGCGATGTTTTCAGCAATAGTGCAGGCAAGTCTTCATAAGGATATTTCAGAATCACAAAAAATACTGGATTCCTATAATGAGGAAATATCTGAATTGAAGGAAAAGCTTCTCCATGTGGATGCAGGAGAACGTAATTCTATCCGAACCAGGATTGAAAACCTGGAGCAGGCACGGGATGAATTGATGAATATTCTCGAAGAGAAGAAATCGATGGCTGAAAATGGTGGAATTATGTCATTTCAGGATTATCTTGCTACTGCAGGAGGAACAGAGTTTGAAAAGGACCCGGAAAAGGCTATGGCAGAATTTGCAAAGGGTGTAGAAATGGGGCCGAAAGTGACGGCGAAAGAATGTATGCAGCCAATCAGGTCAAAAGCAGCAATGCCGGATTCGGAAGTCCGTTTTTATTCTCCGGAGATGGGAGTTACTGTTACCCGTAAATTTGAGGTGGAAAATGATGTTGTTTATTCCATATATTCCTTTAAAACAGAAAAAGGAGAATTATACGAATTCTCTGATAAAGGAATGACAAAAGCAGAATGGAATACACAGACCTTACCGCAGATGCTCGATAAGGCAGGTATATTATTGGATACACCATGCCGGATGTTTGATTCTGAGAAAAGTTTACAAATATATGAGAAGTATTATAACAACACTCCAATAGCATCTGAGGAAAAACTGGCAGAGAGCTATGAATTGGGTTTTAGTTCTGCAGAGGCACAGAAAAATATCATATCGGCAATAGGAGATAAAATGAAAGAATTGTCCTCTGCAGGAATTGATGAAAACAAAATAAATATTTCAATATCTGCGGAACAGATGATTCAACGTGATGGAAAGATATCTGTGCAGGTCGGAGATTCCCTGTTCCAGTTTGAAGGTGTGATTCCAAAAGCGAAGGATGATGGGATGTATACATTGGAACTTGGAAAAGAATCTATGGTAACGGTAAAAGACAGAGATGGGGGAGAAAAGCAAATTTCAGCTATGCGTGCACAGAAAGTAATTTCCTCAGTACAACAGGGAATGACCGAAACTCCGGATATTATCTTTTCATCACAACGTGGAGCAGGAAAATCGTCATTACTTGAGGCAGCTCAAGCAGGTGCTTTACCTATGAAGACGAATTTGCCAGCAAAGAGGTAAGAACATGGCAAGAACACGTGCAGTAGTTATGAACGAGCAGCCTACGATACAATCAAGACTGATTACATATATTGTCGGATTTGCAGTTATCTTTTATTTGATGACACTGTTTGGAGCAGCATGGACACCGGATTGCGGCTTTTCAAAATGGGTAAATACTTTTGTGATTTTTATCATTGAGCAAGGACATTTCCTTGTAGGTTTTACACGGGCAACACCGGCATTTATCTGTGTTGGAGAGTGTATCTGGACATTAGGATATTTGTATTATATTACGGCGATACAACATCCTTTCAGGGGGCGAGAACATGGTGATGCACATTGGGGCGATGTACATGCATTTTCAAAAGCATACGCAAATCATGATAAACGTAATGAGGTAGTAGTTAATTTTGGAAGCCAGGCAAAACCTAAACAACCAATAATTGTAAATACGCATAATTACTGGCTTGCAGAGGGGGTATATGTAAATATTGACAATAAACTAACATCAAATTTGAATATTCTGGTAGTAGGACCGCCTGGAACGGGTAAATCTTTCCGATTGGCAAGACCAATATTATCGCAGCTTTGCGGAAACTTTCTTGTTACTGATCCAAAAGGTGAATTAAGTAAACAGACCGGACAATTTTTTAAGGATAACGGGTATGAAGTCCTGGTACTAAATATTGAATCCGAAGAATCCATGGAACACAGTATTCATTTCAATCCTTTTCGGTATCTGAGAAATGAATCGGACATTTTATCATTGACACAAATTTTGTTTAAGGCAACAAAGGATCCAGATGCAGATAACGGTGGGGATGCTTTCTTTGAACAGTCAGCAGAAACATTATGTACCTGTCTGTTCTACCTAATGCATTATACCTATTCACCGGAGGAAAAGGACTGGGAACATTTTGTAGATTTGCTTGAGAGTACCGTCGTAAAAGCAAATGAACAAACCGGCGGCATTGATAACTCTGATCCAAATGGCATTTTAAACCGATTTGAAAGAGCAAATGAAGGATGGCTAAAAGGTATTTATACGCTGGATAAGAATGGCAGACCTCAGCCTCAGAAAGACAATTTGAAAGGGCTGGTGGATATAAGAAAGTTTTACAGCGGCGCCCAGGAAACAACCTCATCTATTGTTGCATCATTGGATGCACATTGCCGGTATATGAAATTGCAGTGTGTAAAAAAACTTCTTTCTGAGGATGAAATAGATATAAAAAATTCTTTTGGCTATTGTAAGAAAACAAAAAATTCCCCTACTGGGAAACGAGTATTGTTTATTGTTACATCAGAGGATAAGCGGTATTATGACTGGATTACCTCAATGGTCTATTCCATGTTCTTTGATGAATTATATCATTTGACGACGGTGGATGAAAAACTACATGATACTCTTCCAGAACATCTGACTTTTTTGATGGACGAGTTTGCAAATATTACATTGCCGGATAGCTTTGTAGAGAAGTTATCTACCATGCGTTCCAGAGGTATGAGCGCAGTAGTTATTATACAGAACCTGATTCAGCTTAAACGGAAGTTCCCGAAGTTTGACATGGACAAGGATTTAATAGGAAATATGTCTATTATAGATATTCTTGGTGCTCCTGATCAGGATAGCTGCGAGTATCTTTCAAAAGCCTTTGGTACCATGACCATTCATAAACAGACAACAGGATTGTCACGAGGTAGTATGCCAAGTTTTTCAGAAAATGAAGATGTGATGAACAAACCACTATTTTCTGCGGAAGATATGTATGGCATGAATAAAGACGGTCCGTGTGCAATGATTATCAAAGGAACGAATCCATTGTGGGTATCAAAATGTCAGTTTCAGAATTCACCGCTTTTGCCGTTACTTACAAGGAAAAAGCCATACCGCATGGTAAGAAATGATGATATGGGAATTGTAAAAAAGATTGATCATACACGTTCACCATGTGAGCAGCAACCGGAACTTCTTATTGGAAGTGCTGCTGAGGCATTTCTGAAGCAGTGTGAGGATGAGGGCGTTAAAGTAGTGAAGCTGTCATTAGATGATATAGACAATATGGCTGTCTTAGATAGAAATAATAGGGAATTAATCTATAATGATGCAACTACAAAAGAATTCAAAAAAGATTTGCAGCGTCAGACAGAGCGTTACTGGAAAGAAAAAACAGAAAACACTTTGAATTATGATAATTATGATGATGAAAAAATACAGGTAGTCCAAAAGCTACGCAATTCCGGGTTCCCAGTTATAAAGATTAAAGCACTGGATAGATTGATTCAATGTAACATCCATTATGAGGAACTTACGACCTATTTCAGTCCTGATATGGATTTGAAGGAAATCAGTAGTTTTGCCGACAGGCTGGCAGATATTAAAGAAAAAATGTAAGAGAAGGAGAAATTATGATGTTGAAGAAAGTATGGAACAAAGTAAAAAAGGTAATGAGAGATTTTAGAGAAACCGCTATGGTGGTTGTATCTGCAGTTGCATTCAGTTATATGAACAGACCGCTTCCTGTTTGTGCATCGGGAGGTTATACACAGCCGTTAGATAACCTGAAAACAATATTGATTACGATTGCGGCCTCTGCAGGAGTAATTATCGTCATTTATGGCGCAATCCGGTTTGCAATCACATTTCAGAAGATGGATCAGAATGGAGAGCATCAGGCTATCTACACGATAATTTCCGGTGGTGTTCTGATTGGTATTTCAGCAGTTCTTGCTGTAATGGGTGTGTAGAAATGTGTAACTATCAAAAAATGGTCGGAGAAGGAATACAGGTAATATGGAAGATATAGTAAAAAGTTTGTACAATGCAGGTTATTCCTTATGGGATACGATTGTAGGAATAGCCATGACACTTTTCACAACATCACCGACCGCTGCAGGCGGAGGGGTATATGGAACAGCATATGCTTTATTTCTGGCGATTTCAGATATTTCCATCCCGATTGCGATTGTGTTTTTTATGATTGCAATTATTAAGGATGTGACATCTACTCCTCCGGACCAGCAGATACGCCGTTTTTTTAATGATGCAATCAAGTTTGGAGTTATGGTAGGAATTCTGGTTAATCTGTGGAGCATTATGGGGTATGTGATACAAATATCCGATGGTATTACAGGTAATCTAGCCACCGGAGCCTCTTATTCGCTTGTGATACCTGCAGAACTGGAAGCAACAATAGATGCGGCTTTGGAACCTCCGGATTTTTCAATTTTTGAATTAGGACCTACAATGATAGATATCATGAAATGGATTGGAGCTTTTTTATTGTTCCTGATATCTGGTATTGTGACTTTGTTTGTAGTTGTTGCAAGTGCAATATCTATTTTATCCTGTGCTTTTCAAAGGATATTAAAACCGCTGGTATTACTGCCTTTTTCCTGTATAACGGTGGCTCTTGCAACGGGAACATCGGAGGCAGGGAGAGTAACAAGCAGTTACATAAAGGCTTTCTTCGGATTCTGTATCAGTGGGGCATTCATGGTGATTTGTGTGAATCTGGGAGCTGCATTAGGGAATGGTCTTGTAAATGTGGACTACAGTGCCATGTCAGATTTCGGGAAAATTATATTCATCAGTGTGCAGAATGCAATTATTCCGATTATTATTGCAGGGCTTGTAAAAAATGCGGACAGCATTATCGGAAAATTTTTCTAGGGAGAAATAGACTATGGCAACAATGAATCGAAATGTAAATTTGGAAGAAATCAATTCTGATGCTTTTATGGGAATTCCATTTTTAAACCATCAGACCATCGGACAGAAGGTAATATTTTGGGGAAGTGTGGTTGTGGCTGTGATATGGAATATACTTGGTACTTTTCTGTTTCATATCAATGCAGGAATCATAATTGCTCTTACGTTAGTACCACTTGCTTTCGGGGTTGCATTTGGCTGTAATTACAACCAGGACCTGTCACTATTGGAATACCTGAAACTGATATTATTCAAGCCTGCAACAGCCTATTATACAAAGCCTGTGGAGGATTTGGAGCAGATAAAAATAGCTGCAGCAAGGATGGATAAGGAGGCAGAACTTCTGGAGAAGCAAAAAGAGGTAACACCGGAGCAACAACGAAAATTACTAATCAGACTGTTATCCGGAGTACTGATTGTGGTGCTTTTGTTTGTTATTTTCTTAATTGTACTCATAGCTTCCAAGGAAGATGTACTGCATCATGTAATCTGATTATAACGGTGAGGTGTACAAGTGAAAAAGGTATTGATTATTTTTATAGGAATTATGGTGGTATTCACCATATTTTATGCCTTATATTCGTCCGGTGTAATTTCATTTGAAACTGCGGAGGATATGGAAAGTAATAAGTCAGATATTCTTATTACAATTGATGATTTGGAGAATGACAGGTTTTATGTCTGGCATGATACACAGTATTCATTAGAACAGGATTTGTCAGGAACATCAGACCCTAGTGTATTTACAATTTGTCCGGAAGGAACAAATAACTGGGATAAGAATAAAAGTGTTAATCGCACTATCTGGTTTTCATCCGGTGAAGATGAAAAAATTCCAACTCTTTATCCGGGAGACGAGTTGATCTATGTATCACAAACAAGTGTGCCGGGAGAATCAGAGTCGGCACTTGAAAATGGAAATATAAAATGGGAACGGTTTGCGGATTACGGTTATTCCATAGGTGTAACAAATCTAACAGCTGATAAAAGTGGGCATTATTATATCTCTTATGATTCAGATGCCGGGTATGCTGGTTACATTAATGATTTGACAGATGCACGGGATGTCGCAGAGTTTAAAAATTTCGCAGGTTCAAAGATTTATCTGGATAAGGTAGGGGATGTTGATGTAAGGGAAGGACTTGTGAGTGATGGTGGTACAATTTTAAGCCTGAATCAGGATAATGAGTATCTTTGTAAGTGGTATAAAGGAACTTATGTCAGTGATTTCAAACTGACCGCAAATGTTCATGTCTTTTGCAGTATGGAATCCTTTTCTACTGTTGAATGGGAATTTGTTTCAAATGATAGCAACTTGAATCATATAAGAAGTTGCATCACCATTACAATACCAGAGGAATTGAAGACGGGATATTATTACATATCAGAACTTGGTTTTTTCCGTTATGTAAATATGGATGATATATCTCTTTATAATGGTAAACCGTATGATCCGACAGTGAATTGGAATGATCCTATTATTTTGTATGATGTGCATGGACAGGTTATGTATAATCCATTCCAGGGAATTGATGAACGCAGCCGGGTAGGAGCAGGTACAAGCCGGAGTAATGGTGTAAAGGTTGAGAATCAAAATTATGAAAGTAAGGATGATAACTACAATTCTGATTTTCAGATAGTAGATGATCCGTATGAAAATAATTCGGATGCTGGTGCCGAGGAATATGAAAATTTTGATGATGACATCTATTATGAAGATGAAGGCGATGTGATGGAAGGTTATACAGATATGCAATAAACAAACATATACTTCGTGCCGTAATGGCACGAAGTAATGAAATATAGCAAAGGGTATATGAATTGGGAGCAAGACATAAGAAATGGAACAGTATCAGGTTAAATATCGGGAAAATAAATATCTGGCAGTACAGATGCTGGACAAAAACATAAAGAATATCATAGAAAGAATTAACAAGTATTCTCCCAATGTAGGAATGCATTGCGTATATACAGCAATTTATGCATCTACTATTGCGGAGATACTGGGCTATGAGGACTCATTAATTCATCAAATTACTGCAGGAAGCCTGATACATGATTTGGGGAAAATATTTATACCTACAGAAATTCTAAATAAAACAACATCACTTACTCAAAAGGAATTTGAAATCATAAAATATCATCCACAATTTGGATATATACAGATTGAAAATCTGTTTGGTTCGGTTATAAGAGATATTGTTTTGTTACATCATGAAAAACTGGATGGTAATGGGTATCCCAAAGGTATAACGCAAATACCAGAATATGTTCAGATTGTTACGGTAGCAGATGAATATGATGCATTGACAAGCGAACGTTGTTATAAAAAGACATTTTCTTTTGAACAGGCTTTGATGGAATTAAAAGAAGATGTTCATAAGGGGAAGTTGAATGAAAAAATAGTAAATGTTATCTGCGAAGGATGGCTTCATGATATGGAGAAATATCATGATATGAGTGCATTGCAGAATGGCTTCGTGTCATAGTGGCACGAAGCATTATTTTGGAAATTGTACATTATAGCAAAATATTGGGGAAAATATAGCTTTCAGGGTTCATGTTTAACCAAAGTGGCAACTTATAATCAGTTATATAACAGAAATAAATTGTGAAAGAAGGAGTATCAATGGAAGATTACAGACTTATTACAATGAAAGAATGTGAAGAAGTGGAATTGCAGAAGTGTATGGATACAATTAAAGAAAAAAATATACTTCTTTACAAAAGTATCATGCGTTGTCTAAAAAAGGAAGATTTCAAGGGGATGCGTGATGATGTGTTGCATTGTCTGGCTGATAATGCGGACAGATTTGAAAATGATAAGAATATGGAAATATCATTTCAAATTGCTGATCTCTTGCAGGACCAGCGAATTAAACCGGAAGATTTTGAATGGCTGATTTCATATTGGAATACTACAACTCTTGCACCAAGTGCTGTGATAGTGCTTTTTATGATGGCATTAGACAAGAAGCTGCGCTTAGAAGAAATTCAGTCTTGTTTTGAAAGTGAAGATGAAATGTCTATTTTTGAACGGATAGAAGGATATTCCAATGAGGATAAAGAACAGAATGAGAGTAATGCAGTAACTGTAGTCAATACAGAGAAGGGAAACGTGCAGAATCCGGAGAATGAGCAGCAGATAAGAAACAGGAATGGGATTGTTTCTGTATTCAGTGATCTATTAACAGTTATGAGTAGTAGTAAGCAATTTGATGGTAATGATACGGTTTTATTCCAGAAAAAGTTTACAGAATTGATGACCTGTCTGCAGAATAATATAAATGAGATCAATGCTTTCGTTGGAGAGATCATTCATGAATGGGAAAAGGATAAAGAGGAAGTGCGCCGTTTGAGGGCAATTTATAATATTCAACAAAGTGCATTGTCAAGACAGCAGCAGAATTTGTATGAAGCAGAGGATGAAATATCCAGGTTGCAGGCAACTGTCCGTGATGCTGAAAAAATGGAACAGCATTATGAAACAATTAGTCAAAAGGTGGAAGAGATTCAAAAGCTTACTAATATTGCCAATTCGATTGTAGATTAGAAGGTATGTATGAAATAGATGTCATTTGAATAGTAAAGGCAGGAAAAATATATGGGAAATGTTATAGTATTGGCAAATTGCACAGATGATAGTGCTGCGCATATTTTTGAAAAACTGAAAGCAAATGTTTCTCCTGATTGTTCGGAACAGACAGAAAGCCATGCTTTTATTCAATACATAGAGCAAACAGGAAAAATTGATGAGGAATTATTAGATTTCCTCTATCATAGCGATTTTTTGAGTCAGATTACGGAAAATAGTTTGCCTTTTATCAAACGGCTTTACGAAGATGATGCACAGATAGAATGGTTTTATCTTGTACAGAAGATATTTGAGGAAGTAAATGATAGTGTAGATGCGTATGTTAGTCTGTTGGAGCAGTGTTATTCTTCTGGAATTGAACTTTCTATTATTGAGCAGGCCTTGGACTGTAATGGACAATCTGATATAGCGTTCTTTCAAGAGAAGATGGCACCCTATCTTAAAAAACAGGAAAAAGAAGATACGAATCCACAGGAGGAAAGTGCTATATTAGCGGAGCATTTTGACAGAATGTCCTCACTGCTGCAGGCGGCCTATGAGAGAATCCGTGAAAATAAGAAGTTGGAAATGACTATGAAGATGCAAATTGCATCTTTAGAGAGAAATAATAACTTTGTAAACCGCTTATTGGAAAGAGAACGAAAGAAGAATGCCGACTTTTTCATGCGTGTGCAGGAATTGGAAAAGGAGAATGATACATTACAGGAAAATGTAGCGATTCTGAAAGAGCAGATTGAGGTGGATAAGAAAAGAGAATCTGAACAAGGTATGAAAGCAGACAGAGTATTCTCTCAGGAAATGGAGACTGTTGAAATAATGAAAGAAGCAGATTCTGGAAACGAACTCGAAGCTGCGTGGGAAAATGCATTGAATGATGATGAAGATGATTTGAATATGCCGGAAGAGGTCGAAGAGGAAGAGGATTATAGTTCGATATCTTTTGTGGCAGTTGAATCAGATCAGAAAGAGGATGAACCAGACGAAATCGTTTCCAGTGAAATACCAGATGAACCATACGTGTATTCTGATGTGAAAAATGTATCTTCCGGGGAAGAAGTAATTAAACGGAAAAGCAAGTGGTTCTTCGGACATTTATTTGGACATAGTAAAAAGAATTTCCTCAAAAAATCCAGAAAGGATCAGGAGGGATTGATTTTTATTAAAATGATGGAACTTCATTTCCCCATAGATAAATCCAAAATTGTTAAAGAAGGATTATCTGATCTTGGAGATAAAGTATCATGCTTTGAGTTATACAGGTTGATATGTAAAAATCCATCAAATGATGAATTGTTATCTTTCTTTGGTGATTTTAATGGTGGTGTTGGAAATGAGGGATGAGGTAGAAAATGAAAGAAGGTAAAAGTATTATAAGAAAAATTACATTTTTGTTATTTTGGTTGGTTAGTACAGGGATATCTATATTGATAGCATATTGGCTGATGGCAGCTGTGCCGGTAACAGAGGAAGGTGGTTATTTTTCAAGATTACTGTCAGTACTTCATAACCCATTTGCAGATTATTTTAATAATTATACTCCGATCGGTATGATTATAGCATTCATTGTTGTTGAACTGTTATTTGGAATTCGTTTCATTTCTAAAATGACGGGAGAAAATGTTATCCAACCGGAACCTATAGAGCAATGCAACAATGAAATGGAAAAAGTATCTTTTACAGATAACGAGATATTTGCCGAAGAACCTAAAGTACAATTTGTAGAACAGATAGATGAGAAACCAGTAAAAGCGGAACAGCCAAAAAAGGAACGGCAGTTACCTGAAAAGGAAGATGTTAATGAGGACATTTTCCTCAAGGAAGATTTGTTTTTGAAGTTATTTAACTCAGGTTATTCCATGAATCAGATTAATGCAATGATGGAATTGACAACCTATATTCCTGACATTGATGAGACACAGATGGTTAAAACCTTTACACCTTCAATGACAGAAGAGGAAATTAGGGATTATATTGAAATGTTTTTTGGATAGAAAAGGAGAACAATAAATGAATTATGGTATGTTCACAGGAGTTTTATGTACAATTCCGTCGGTGGCAATAATTCCGATAGGCGAAAGAGATGAAATTTTCATTTGTAAATTTGTATTATGTACAAGTGAAAATGTTGATGGAAATATGCAGTATGATTTTTTTGAATGTGTTGCGTTTGAAGATACGGCAAAGGCAGTACATGATGGATTTTATAAAGGTGCAAAGGTAAATGTATTTGGAAAGGTTAAAAATTTCACCTTTAAAGACGCCAATAATACAGCACATTTCACGAATATTGTATTGGCCGAACATGTCGAACTCGGAGATAATGTGAGTGAATCAACAGAAGCAGGTAAAGTTTCTGTAGTAGCAGAATTAAAAGAGATGGATCGGTTATATAAAGAGGTATGTGATAATGGATTTTTGTGCATTGATGAAAATGATTATTACTATATTGCTTTGAATAATATGCCATTATTGTAATGAGATATTTTAGGGCGCAAGTTTGCTTGCGCTCTTTTTTTGCCTAGAAAATACAAAAATACAAAAAACTGTGATTATGGTGTAACAAAATTACAAGTATGAATTTGTATGATGATATTGTAGCCAAAAAACTTATTGTATGGAGGTAATATCATGGAAAATAAGGATTATGTAACAATTGATTTAAGCAAAAAGCAGGTGGATTATGATTCGGCGAGAGTAAATGAAAAGAATGGGAAAGAATATGTTCGTGTATTTGCTCCTGGTGGCGGTGTGTTTTTTTATCCGTTGGCAAGTCTTAAAGAGAATAAGGATAATGAGAACCGGGTGCATTTTACAAGACCGACAGGAACAGAATTGACGATTTCCTATAGTGAAAGAAATCCTAATGTGCCGGATGATGCACCTGCAAGTGAGAAGTATACTAACACTTCAAAAGTTGTCAAAATTGAGGATTTAAGGGAAATGTATCAGGAAGAACGTAAATCCTTTGCGGAGCGCCAGAAAGAAGAAAGAGAGAATAGTCCCTTTGTGAATGTTTCTGTTCCAACAGAATGGGGGCGTGAATTTGTTCGCAAGGCAGATGAAAACCATCCGGAGGAACAGAAATTTGTATCTATAAGCGTACCAATCAAAGAAGGAGATAAGTCACAGTACTATTCGTTTGTTATTCCTGCAGAATCTTTCAAGGCTTCCACGAAAGAAGAAGGACAGAGTTACTTTGGTTTTCCTCGTAAAAAAATGGATTCAGAAGAGAACTATATAGTAACCTTGAAAAGGAGCGAGAAACAGCCGGATGGAACATATCAGAATATTAGCAAAGAAATCAGCAGTGAAGACTTAATTGCAGCCATTAAGAGGGCAAAGGAAATTCGACATGAGAATGTGGATATTGAAGTTTCTGAAAGGTTGATCCGCAGCTTTCAGTCGGGGGATGGGAAGAATTTAATTTCTGTTGCAGTGCCGGTATTTGACAACCAGCAGGGAAAAGATGTCTTTTATAATATTGTTCTTCCGGAATCAAGAATGAAAGATACTGAAAAAGAGGGAAGAAAGATGATCAGTCTTTCAGCAGATGTCACTTACAATGCCAAGCATGGTGTGCTTGATGAATCAATCAATGATTATGTAAATATCGAAAAGAAACTTACCGGTGCTGACATTAAAAAGGCGTTTGAGGATTCCAAGGAACGTTTTGCAGAACAGGCTGCAGAAGAATCCATTAATCAGGAAAAGAATGAACAGGCGAAAAATGAGCAGCAGAATGTGGAGAATAATGTACGTCCCCAAAACCGGAGAGGCCGGTAATAGATTCGTAAAAGCTGAAATGGAGAGTGATCAAAATGGTAGAAAATAAGAATATGCCGCAGATGGAGGCGGAACAGGCAGATAAAAGTGCCACAGCAGAGAGATATGTCGTATATATGCGTAGTATTCGCAAATTGAAGATGAGTGCAAGGGCGAAAGCAGACCGGATGAATACAGATGGAGCAGGAGGCACAGGAATATGATGGATTTTGATGAATTTAAGGAAAAGGTAAAGGATAACATTAAAAATTATCTTCCTATGCAGTATGAGAAAGCAAATGTGTCACTTCAGTCAGTTGTTAAGAACAATGATGTACAGCTTACAGGACTTATGATCAGGCTGGAAGAGAACAATATTGCACCATTTATTTACCTGGACCGTTATTACGAACAGTATCAGAATGGAATGGAACTTCCCGATATTATGAAGGATATCGCAGAGCTTCGAGTGAGCAGTGAACAGTCTGTAAAATTGGATATTAGCCGGATTACAGATTTTAATCAGGTAAAGGATAATATAATCTGTAAACTCATAAATGGGGATATGAATGAGGAATACTTGGCAGATAAGCCATATACACAGATTGAAGATATGGCGGTTATCTATGTGATTGATCTGGGAAGTGGTGCTGAAGGGCATATGTCTTCGCCCATTACATACGATTTAATGAAACGATATGGAGTTGATACTCAAATGCTTCATGAGATTGCAATTCATAATCTTGCAAAATCAGAAATCGTATTTAAGAGTATGAAAGATGCGTTAATGGAAATTATGTTTCCTGATGGAGTCTCTGAAGAAGATCCATTGGCAGAGATTTTATCAGCAGAGGATGAAATTCCAATGTATGTTCTTTCAAATGCAGAAAAGTTGAATGGTGCCGCATCAGTTCTTGATAAGGATACCATGGAGACAATATCCGAAATGTTAGGTGGTGATTTTGTTGTAATCCCATCAAGCATTCATGAAGTTATCATTCTGCCTATGGATGATAATGTTGATAAAGATGAGTTAGAAGGAATTATTCGTGAAGTTAATACCGGTCAGGTAGCTCCGGAGGAAAGATTATCCTATCATGCATATCAGTATGATTCCGGTAAACATGCGCTTATGCGTATGGATAAGAAAGAAGAGCTTGCAATTCAGCAACAGCAGGATAATCAACAGAATAATCATATGCATACAAGGAGAAGTAGATAAAATGATGTTTAGCATGGATATTGAAGATTTTAAATCACGCCTTTTTTTGGATGTTGTTTCAGAGGAACAGAAAGCAGCGCTGGAAGGATTAGGTGTGCCATATCAAAGCAAGGGAAGTTTTGTTCTTGTACCACGGCTACTTCTTGATAAGGATATGTCTGCAGTAGTAACACATGAAATGTTACTGGATATTGGAATGGATATGGATACATTATTTGAGGAGTGTAAGATAAATTCCACAAAGATGTATCCTGGAAAGGTCGTTGGATTATCTGAGTATCTTAGTAAGGAAGAGATGGAGATTGAGCCGGATGGTATTGCAATGCCGCAGGTGTATGTCCTTACCAATGCCACAGGTGCAAACGGTGCGGCTGCTTTCTTTTATCAGCCGGATATGGTAGATAATCTTGCAACAATGCTTGGAAAAGACTTATTGGTATTTCCAGCAGGGAAAAATGAAATGTTTTGTATACCGGTAAGTAATTCTACTCAGCTTGGAGAGATACAGGAAATGTATAATGAAGCGGTTTCCTCGTTAGGATTAGACGAGGAGCAGCCTTTATCAGCAGAAGTTATGCAGTATGATCATATTAAGCGGAATGTAAAGCAAATGGATGGAAGTAGTTTTTCATTGGATGGATTGGAAAATTCCGCAGTAGCTCGTCATAATTCAAGATAACGAAGCGAGATAATAAGGGTGTTTTCTTAAAATAAGATAAGCACCCTTTCTTTTTTTATTACGTAGGGAGGATTATAGGATGCGCTTATTTATTGCAGAAAAAAAGGTGCTAGGGGAGGCTATTGCAGAAGCATTAGATGGCAAGGTAACTATAAAGGATAGTGTTATATACAAGGGTAACAACGCAGTTGTCTGGTGCTCAGGACATCTTCTTACATTGCGGGAACCGGAATCTTACAATGAAAAGTATAAGGTATGGAACATGGCTGACCTTCCGATTTATTTTGATGCATGGGAAAACGCCATTCCGGCAGAAAATCGTGCCAGAGTGAAACAGATTGGAGAATTGATAAAACAGTCAGAAGAAGTAGTAAATTGCGGAGATACAGATGAAGAAGGACAACTGCTTGTGGATGAAATACTCAGGTGGTTTCATTATACCGGACCTTGTAAAAGACTTGATACAGCCAATACTACCGTGGATGCTCTAAAAAAAGCACTTAATCACATGAAAGATAATAAAGAATGTGAAGCTAATGGTTGGAGTGCATATGCGAGGGAAGTGGCAGATATTACGTTTGGAATCAATTTTACAAGATATTTTTCTAAAGTATATAACGCTAAGCTGCCAGTGGGAAGAGTGATGACACCAACACTTGGGCTGGTAGTAAACCGGGATAAAGCTATCGAAGGTCATAAAAAAGTCTACTATTATATTTTGAATGTAAAATCACAAATAAATGGTGTAGAAATATGTCTTAAATACTATCCGGATAAAGAACTGTCCGAATTAGAAAATGGGAAATTTTTAGCAGATACTTTTTTGAAAGAATTGGTTTCTGCCATTAAAGGGAAACATGATACATATACGGTTAAAAAAGAAAATATATCAGAGGCTGCACCATTACCTTTTAACTTGACAGAACTAAATAACTATTGCGGGAAAAAGTGGGGATATAATCCGGATAAGGTAATGAAAATTACACAGGCACTTCGAGATAATTTTTCTGCTATTACCTATAACCGATCTGATTGTCAGTATCTGTCTACTGAACACCATAAAGAGGCACCTGAAACGGTTAATGCAATTTGTCATAATATGCAGTTACCTTCAGATAAGTTCGATTGCAGTTTGGTAAGTCGCTGCTTTAATGATAGTAATATTACTGCCCATTTTGCAATTATCCCGACAAACCAGAAATTCGATATCAGCAAATTGTCAGAAGAACAGTTGAATGTATACAAAGCGATAAGCAAGTATTATTTGATACAATTTTTGCCTATTTGTAAAAAGGAAAGAACAGTTGTTAGTGCGCCTGTGTTCCTGGAAGGGAAATTCGTAGGAAAAATTGAAGCATCTGCAATAAAAATATTAAAGCCTGGATTTAGAGTTTTACTTAGGGATGATGAAACAGATAAGGATCAGGACATTAATGTGACAAAATTACCGGTGGGTGAATGTGAGGGCTTGATTTCAGATACTGAGATATTAAAAAAAGAGACTAAACCTCCGCAGAGGTATACACAGACTTCTCTTTTTGATGATATGACAAGAATCAGTAAGTATGTGGATGATTCTGAAATAAAGAAACTTCTTCTTGAAAAAGATAAGGAAAAAAAGGGAGAGAATGGGTCTATAGGAACATCTGCGACAAGGGCAGAAATTATAAAAAAGCTGATAGCGGTTGGTTATTTGGAAGAGATAAAAGATAAAAAGAAAATGATATTAATTTCAACCGCAAAAGGAAGAAAATTTTATGATTTACTTCCGGATGAAATAAAAAAGGCTGATACAACGGCAAAATGGTGGGTTGTGCAGGAAGATATCAAAAGCGGGCAGGCAGGTTATCAGAATCTGACAGAGGGAGTCGTAGAACTGATTAAAGAGGTTATGAGAACATTTAAGGCGAATGAAGGCGACGCAGCAGAGTTTTCATTTAAAGCAGCAACGTTGTGCAAATGTCCGGCCTGCAGTGGAAACATATTAAAAGGCAAGTATGGACCGTATTGTAGTGAAAAGTGTGGATTTCGTATGGTATATGCCTTTGGTAAGAAACTAACGGAAAAACAATTTATTTCTTTATGTTCCGGTAAAAAAACTAAGATTACTGGGATTAAAAAGAAAGATGGAAGTGATACTTTCGATGCCTATGCAATTCCGGATGGAATAGAAGACTATCAATATAAAACAGATGATGGAAAAGTTGTGACCGGAAAGCAAATTAAATTGAAAATGAGCTTTAAGTGAGGAAATGTGATATGAAAATAGATAATTTGGAAAAGCTGGTTATAAAAACGATTGAAAGTATAAAAACAGAGACGGACATTAATGCCTTTCTGACATTTGCCGGTCATGGAAACCTTCATAATCTTTCTATTGAAAATTTGCTTGCAGTTTATGGTCAAAATCCTGAAGCTGTGCTTGTAGGCAGTTTTAACCAATGGAAAAAGCGAGGCAGGTACCCTAAGCAAGGATCAGGTATTGCAGTATATCCGGGGAATACTACCGGAATGTTTGGAAAATATTGCGAATATCTTTTTGACTATGGGGATACCAATGGAAGGGAAGAAATAACAGTATGGAGAGCTACAGAAGAGCAAAGGCAAGGATTTTTGGATATGCATCAAGCCAATATGGACTACGCTGCGTTCGCCAAAGTAACTTTATATTCTTTAATTCAAAATGAATTTTATGAAAAAGAGTCTGATTTATATTTTGATGATGAAGATAAGACAGAAGCTATTTTGGAATTGGTATCTGAGTGTGCTGCAAAAATCTTTATGGAACGAAGCGGGGAAAACTATGCGCTTTCTGAACTTGCTGTTAATACTTTTAAAAAATATATTTTAACCAATGATAACATGAATACAGCCTTGTTTTTGAAAACACTTGGAGTTGCTACCAGGGCAGCACATAATACGATTGCAAAATTAAATATGTATATTGAGGAAGAGAGGAGAAGTAACAATGAACAAACCACGGATTATAGAAGAAATGAAACCGATGGAAGAGATGAACGAATCAGAAATAGCACAGACATCCAATCTGATTCAGCCAATCAGGATTTATCAGGGACTGGAGGAAGCAGTAGAAGGACTGCCGGCATCAGCACGGAAAGTAATGGACTTCCTGCAGCAGAGATATCCGGAACAGATAATAGTTATGCTGAACAAAGGAACGCTGAGGGAGTTCCTGAAGCAGAGAACAGACGAAGCAGCGAATATGTTCGAGAAAGAACATCGGAAAATGCAGGATCAGGCAAACGTATGGGGGATGGATACAATGAGCAGAATCCAGGCGGAAGAGCAGATTGGAACGACATTGAGAGAGATGATAGAGAGCGAGATCCTGTATCGTCCATTAACCTTTTAGAACAGGGAACCTATAGTCAGATTAGCTTGTTCTCTTATATGAGTACTGTGGCTGAAGACAATATGAATAGTAATTCCATTGATGTAACGGATATGATGATCCCGGAAAAGATAAGTATATTCCCATTTTCCAGTGAAATTATTGATTATATTTTATTAGCTGGCAGCGCAGGATACCGGTTAGAGTCCAGAAATGCAATTTATAACTATTTTGTTACAAGATGGGGGGATAGTTTAGACCATGAAAGAGCAACAGAGTATATAAAAAAAGAATTACAGGGAGCTTCTCTTGGTTTTCGTGTAGAAGATAGGGAGATAAGCGTATATTATGGCTTTGATGGTATGCACTTGAAATACGGAAAAGAGGGTTCATTATATAGTCCTGATATGCTTTTACCCTGGAATGATGTTGAGAATCATATTTACAGGCTAATTGAAAAGTGCAGATACATGGATAAAACAGGAGAAACTGTTGCGCTGCAGGCTGATTTAGAGTCAGTGGCAACAGATATATCGTATTATTTTTACGATGCTTTTGACATTGGAAAAGAAGAACTTCCTGCATTGTTTCGGGATACTTATGTACATTCGGATATAATGACTGCAGTTCAGAATGCACTCATGGATAAGTCTAAAGCAGAGTATCTTTTAGAAAAAGCAAAAGAATTTTGGAATCAATGCGAAATGGGAGAGATATCTGTAAAATTCCGTTATGCGCATGATTATGCACGAATTGAGCATCTTGAAAGCTATCTGAATGGCAGACATCCTTTTAGTTTGACAGAGAATATTGATATACCGGAAGTGACATTTATACCGGATGATGCTTTTCTTTTATATCTTGGCATACAAAAAAGCAGCGAAAGGGCAGAAGAAATTCGTTTTAAAATCTATAATGCATCGGAAGGTGGATCAGATGCTGCAGCATTGGCAAAATTCATTAATCAGACTTATGGAGTGAGTGGTAGTGGATACAGCGGCTATAATATGATGCATGATTCTAAAGGCTTTGATCTTCGCATGGCGAAAGATACAGTAAACAGGTCAGAGGAAGTACATAGATTGCTGTCTAATACTGAACTAGCAAAGTGTTTGTGCAATGTTATAAAGAGAGAACAATTTTGGAAAAATGACATTGAAATTCAACACTATGCTCAGTGGGAAACAGAGAAAAACATCTTGGAGAATGCCCAGGCATCTTTTGTAAAGGAACTGGAAGCAGAACGTAACAAACTGAAAGAAATACAGGAAACAGAATTTTATAGTTTACAGTATTTGACGGAAACAGAAAAGATAGAGGTAAGAAAGAAAGTTATTGATTATTTTATTAATAACTCTCGTTTTGATGCAATCAGAGGACTGATGAATGACGTATTAACTTCTGATACGATGTCTCTTGATGAAAAGACCGGTTTTGTACATAGTATTTTTGTTCTTAATCGTAGGAAAGTATTTAATCTTGTGGGTGCAGATTATGCACGAATTGGCACCTCCTATAATTCCGATACTAAATATACAAATGAACAGTTGCTTATAAATTGTTTTCCCCAAAATTATATAAATTCTGTTGGGTGGTTTTCTTCTTCTAACTATACCCAAATGACAGTAGAAGAAGTAACGGAAGAAATCATAAAGTATTTTAAGGACAACCCTTATGAAAAAGAGGACTCGGCAGAGGATATAACGGATGTATATGCAGAGCTGATTGAGGAATATAAGGACAAAACAGATAAGAAGCAATTTTTGTATTCTGTAAGAAAAGTAGAGAATATAGGGAATACGGAAAATTCTTGCTATGCAATTTGGAATTCAGAGAATCAAATGTATCTGACTGATGAGTATGGTATCCTTTATTTTGATTCTGAAGTAAAGGCACATCGTTATTTGGCATTTATGCAGGATCAGAATCGTCGTTACGCTGCAGTAAATACAGAATTGGAGCAAAATAATGATAATAAACAGGCAGATAGCTTATTACTTTCTATTAATTTTACGGAAAGCCATTTGTTAAAAGAGTTTTTGAATTCTTATAATCATGAGATTTCATTTGCGCTTGCCAGTAAAGTATTGGGATATCTCGATAATAAACAACATATTGAGCGTGAAAATGAGGCATTGAATGTAGGGTGGTATGATAAGACAGATTTTTCTATAGCCGGATATTATAAAGGACGCCGGATGGAATACACAGGGCGTATGGATATTGGAGATGGACCGGAAGCACATAATGATTCTTTGTTTAATCATATTATAGAGGATCAGAAGTATGCTGCTGGAGAAGACAATCCTTATCATTTATCGGATGATGAATTGTTAGAACGTCGTAATGACCTGATTTTATTGGAACAATATCTGAGTAAATATATGGAACTAACCGAAGAAGAACAGCGGGTATTCGATGAATTTGCAGCAAAAAATCCTATATGTTATGCAACTTCGGATGAAGCACAATCTGCAGATATAGAAGTAATGCAAAATGAAACAAATGATTTATCTAATGAAAGACCTGCGAGTGTAGAATTTACTGATGTTTTGAAAGATATGAAGGGTAAGTATGCTATATCATATCATTATTCTAAAGATTGGGAGGGCAATAGTGGTAGTACACAGTCACGGTTTGAAAAAAATATTGAAGCAATTAAGCTGACAAAAGCAGTGGAGAATGGAACACTGGAGTTGACGAGAAATATACAGGAAAAACTCAGCTTATATGTAGGTTGGGGTGGATTGTCTGCATATTTTGATGAAAACAGAAGCGATTTGACAGAAAGCAGGAATTTATTAAAAGGATTATTAACAGAAGATGAGTATAAGTCTGCTAGATCATCTTGTACAGATTCTTTTTATACACCGAGAGAAGTTATCGCCGGTATTTACAATGCATTGGATAGGTTTGGATTTAAGGGTGGCAATGTGTTAGAGCCGGCACTGGGAATTGGAAATTTTTATAATGAGATGGATGTGCAATTAGAGAAAAATAGTAATTTATATGGTGTAGAGATTGATTCTATATCTGGGCGTATTGCACGATTATTACATCCAAATGCTAATATACAAATATGTGGTATAGAGAATGCAAAACTTCAGAAAAATTATTATGATGTCGTAATTGGAAATGTACCTTTTGGAGAGTATAAAGTTTTTGACCAGGATTTCCGAAAAGAAGATTTTCTTATTCATGATTATTTCTTTGCAAAGGCATTGGAATTGTGTGCCCCTGGGGGAATTATTGCCTTTGTAACATCAAAAGGTACTTTAGACAAAAAGAATAGTTCAGTAAGGAGGTATATTTCAGAAAGAGCAGATTTTTTAGGTGCTATGCGTCTTCCGAATACAACATTTGTATCATCAGCAAATACTGAAGTGACAAGTGATGTTATTTTTCTGCAAAAGAAACAGGTTCCTTCAATTAAAACGCAGGAATTTGAAACAGTGGAAAATACAGATAGAGGAATCTTATTGAACAGTTATTATATTACACATCCAGAAATGCTTTTAGGACATATGGAGGTAGATGAAAAGCGTTTTGGACCAGATAGGGCATTATCATATCTGGCACCGAACTATGGAGAAAATTTAGAAGATGCAATAGCGGAAGCGGTTGAACGATTACCGAAAAATGTATTTTACAAGGTGCAACAGAATACAGATAAGAAAAATGAAAATACAGATGATATTATACCAGCAGATTCCAGTATTAAAAATTATACTTATGTTGTTCGTGATGAGCAGGTGTATATGCGTGAAAATGAAGTACTCATATTACAAAAGCAATTAACAACTAAGCAGAAAGACAGAATCAAAGGATTATGTGTTATTCGTGAATTATTGCATGAAGTTATAAATGTACAATTAGAGGGATGTACTGATGCGAAACTTTCAGAGTGCCAGGAAGAATTAACCAAGGCATATGATTCTTATGTTATGAAATATGGATATATCAATGATAAGGAATCAAAAAGAGCTTTTGGGGATGATGTGGAATATACCCTGCTTTGTGCGTTGGAGGATTCTGTAGACGGAAAATTTATTAAAGCGAAAATATTCACAGAACATACAATTTATCCCAATATTGTTCATGAGCATGCTGAATCTGCAATGGAAGCTCTTAATATCACCATTGCTGATTACGGATATGTAAATTTTGAAAATATATTATCATTATATGATAAGCCATTTGATACGGTCCGCAATGAATTGAAGGGTGAAATATTCTTAAATCCGGATAAAGCAAATGACAATTATCCCTTCCAGGGATATGAGACAAAAGAGGAGTATTTATCCGGAGATGTAAGGAAAAAATTATCCTCGGCCAATGTATCATTATTGAAAGATAAACGATACCAAGAAAATGTGGATGCACTGCAGATGGTCATTCCTAAAGACCTTGATGCTACAGAAATTGATGTCAAAATAGGTGTGAGCTGGATTTCCCCGGAGGACTATCAGCAGTTTATTTACGAAAAATTTCATGTTCCGTATTATGTAAAAAGTTCTTTGCGGTTAGAGTATAATGCAATGACAAATACATATTTTATTCACAATAAGAGCTGGGGCGGTAATATAGAGATTAACAATACCTATGGTATTGAGAGGATGAACGCTTTAGAAATCTTTGAGACTTTGCTTAATATGCGACAGGTACAGGTGAAAGACAGAGTAGAAAATGCGGATGGTTCTGTATCATATGTATTGAATGCTAAAGCAACAATGCTTGCAAAGGATAAAGCAGAGCAAATTAAAGAGGCATTTTCTACATGGCTATTTGAAGATATGGAGAGGAGAGAAAAGTATGTCAGATTGTATAATGAAAAATTTAACAATATTAAAGTGCGGGAATATGATGGTAGCTTCCTGAGTCTTCCAGGGAAAAATCCGCTTATTGAACTAAGACCTCATCAGAAAAACGCAGTAGCAAGAATTATAAGAGGTGGCAATACTCTTTTAGGACATTGTGTAGGAGCTGGCAAGTCTTTTGAAATGGCTGCAGCTGCAATGGAACTAAAAAGGTTGGGACTTGCAAATAAACCCATGATTGTTGTTCCAAACCACTTAACCGGCCAAATGGCAAATGAGTTTTTAAGGCTCTATCCGAATGCAAATATTCTTCTTACGAGAAAAGAAGATTTTGAAAAAAGCAAGCGAAAACGGTTTATTAGTAAAATTGCAACTGGAAGTTATGATGCAGTAATTATCGGACATTCACAATTTGAAAAAATTCCTCTTTCAAGAGAACGGCAGGCATCATATATTGAAAAGCAAATAGATGATATACAGAATTATATTCGGGAAATGAAGAACAATCGTAATGAAACTTGGTCTGTCAAACAAATGGAATCCCAGGAAAAATCATTAAGGGTGCAATTAGAGAAATTAACAAATGCGGAGTATAAGGATGATGTTATTACATTTGAAGAGCTGGGCGTTGATTGTTTGATGGTAGATGAAGCCCATAGTTATAAGAATTTGAGCTTTAATACAAAAATTGGAAACGTATCTGGAATCAATCCGAACGGAAGTCTGAAAGCTTATGATATGTGGCTTAAAACGAGATATATTAACGAACTTACTCCAGGAAGGAACGTTATTTTTGCTACTGGAACACCTATTTCTAATACAATGTGTGAAATGTATTTAATGCAAAAATATCTGCAGTCTGATTTATTGGAAGAAAAAGGGGTAGCTCATTTTGATGCATGGGCCGCTAACTTTGGAGAGATTGTCACCAGTATGGAGTTGACTCCGGAGGGAAAAGGATATCGTCCTAAGACCCGTTTTGCAAAATTCACGAATTTACCGGAACTTATAACTACATTTCGTATGATTGCCGATATTCAAACTCAGGATATGTTACCATATCTTAAAATTCCCACATTGGTTGGTGGAAAATATGATATCGTTGAAATTCAGCCGAATGATGATATTAAAGCATGCGTGGATGAATTTGTAGAGAGGGCAAGATGCATTCATGACGGAGCAGTTGATCCAACAGAAGATAATATGCTTAAAGTCTGTCATGATGCAAAATTAGTATCTACTGACATTCGAATGCTTTATCCGGATGCTCAGCCGGACATTGATAGCAAACTATATAAATGTGTGGATAATGTGTATCGGATTTGGGAAGAGACTAAGGCTGACAGGGCAGCACAGGTCATTTTTTCAGATATTGGTGTACCGACTGATGATAAAGAGAAATTTAGTGTATATCGCTTTATAAAAGAAAAACTGGTTGAGAAAGGGATTCCGTCAGATGAAATCTGCTTTATACATGATGCGAAAAATGATAAAGAAAGAAGTGATATGTTTGCGGATTTATGCAGTGGGGTCAAGCGAATAATTATAGGTTCAACCGAAAAAATGGGTACCGGTACAAATATACAAGAACGTTTATATGCAATGCATGAAATTGATGTGCCGTGGAGAGGTTCTGATGTTGTTCAAAGAGAAGGGCGAATCCTACGACAAGGAAATATGTATGATAAAGTGCATATTTTCAGATATGTTACCAAAGGTACTTTTGATGCTTACAATTGGAGTATTATCGAGAATAAGCAGAGGTTTATATCTCAGATTATGACTAATGGTGATGTAGCAAGAAACTGTGAGGATATTGATGAAGCAGTATTGAACTATGCAGAAATGAAAGCAGTAGCATCTGGGAATCCGCTTATTAAGGAAAAAATGGAAGTGGATGCTGAAATAACAAGATTAAATCTGTTGAAAAGAAGTTTTGATGCTAACAGATATAAACTAGAGCGGGACTATAAAGAAGTACTACCTTCAAAGAAAGAGCAGCTGAAGAGTATTATAGATAAAATTCGTAATGATATTGAAATTAGAGATACTAATGTATCCTTTGGAGGGGTAGATCATGTAGCGATAAAGGAAAATATGGATACAAATAATGATGAAATAGAGGATAATAGTCCCTTTGAGATGAAAATTCATGATGTTGTATTCACTGAACGAAAAAAGGCTGGATTGCTGTTGCATGATTTGATAAAAAAAGTTCCGGATAATGGCAGCGTTGTTCAATTTGGAGAAATTTATGGGTTCCAATTAGGAATTACTAAATCTCATAATTTTCTGACCAATGAAGTAGAAGCACATTTTATTATTGCCGGTACATATGAGTACAAGGTTACAGCAAATATGATTAGTGATGTAGGCAATATTATCCGAATTCAGAATGTGTTGCGTGGGTTTGAAAAGGTATTGAGCGAATGTGAAAACAGATTGGAAGAGACAATCAATGCTCTAAATACAGCAAAAGAAGAATTTCAAAAGAAATTTCCTCAAGAAAGTACTTTACAAAATTTATTGAAGAGGCAGGCAGAGTTAGAATCCGTGTTATCAGAGGAGGATAAGGAGGAAAAGGAAGAAACCGTTCAGAAACAGGAAAAGAGACATATAGGATAGTTATAACGAGAGGATAGGGAGAATGGTGAAAATAATTTAAGCATTCTCCCTTTCCCATGTTTGTTGCTTTGTAAATCTGGAAATAGCAGAATTAGTTGACTTTAGGCTATATATTTGATACCATTACAAGTAATAAAGAATAATATTACTATCATTACTCTTTGCGAAAGGAGAAGTTGAAGAATGGATAATAAAAATGATTTGTCGGGACAAAAAGAAGTTGCCAGTACCTGTGTAAAATCTCGGAAAAGAAAAGATACAGATATTGAACGTGAAATGAAAAATATGAAAATATCATTTTTGGATTCTGCTATTTACAATGAAGACGAGATGCAACGAATTTTTGATGGAATTACTCAGAATATCAGAATTCAAATGGACAAGGAACATGTTTCGTTAAGAGATTTAGAGATGCGATCCGGTGTTTGCTTTTCTCATTTATCCAGGCTGTTTAATGGGAGAAGCCGTATAGGGCTGGACGCACTGATTCGCATAGCAGCTGCATTTGAAATGAGTCCAACAGACTTCTTTCCGTATGACCGTAATCAACGGATGACGAATGGACAGAAGTTTGATGAGATTACAAGAGGAATGGACCTGAAAAGTTCAAATTTCATTCTGGAACAGTGCGTTTCCTATTGTAAGGAGTGGAATAGATTGAAGCATGAACACAATTAAAGTTTAATGAAAGAAGGTGTCGAATTGAAAAGTGTTTTAAAGTATCCAGGAGCAAAAAACCGTCTGGCAACATGGATATGCGGATATATACCAAAGCATGATGTCTACTTAGAACCATTTGCAGGTAGTTTGGCTGTTCTTTTTAACAAACAAAGAAGTCATATTGAGACAGTGAATGACATCGATGGAGAAATCGTTAATTTCTTTCGAATATTGCGAGACCGGAGTGGAGAACTGGAACGGGCGATAGAGTTTACGCCATTTTCCAGGTCAGAGTATAAAGCAGCCTACGAAAAATCAGAAGATGATTTGGAACGGGCAAGAAGGTTTGCTGTTAAATGCTGGATGGGATTCGGATGTGGAAATTTGTATCAAAACGGGTTTAAATCCGGACAGCAGACTAATTCTCCAAATCCAGCTAGAGCGTGGAGTGAACTTCCTGAAACGTTGAAAATGGCAACTGAGAGATTAAAGGGTGTTCAGATTGAGAATTTGCCGGCCGTAGAATTGATAAAAAGATATGATACGGAAGATGTTTTTATTTATGCAGATCCGCCGTATTTACACGGAACTCGGAAGAATTATCTTTATAAACATGAAATGAAGGATGCAGATCATGAAAAATTATTAAATTCTCTGGTTAAACATCCGGGGAATATTCTTATATCAGGATATGACAATGATATGTATAACGATATACTACATGGATGGAACAAGGTTCAGAAGCATACCAACGCAGAGGGAGGACGTGCAAGGACGGAAACACTGTGGATGAATTATGAAGTTGAAAACGGACAGATATCGTTAATCATGTAAACTGAAATATTAGAATTTAATTCAATAGGAAAGGATTAGTTATGAAGAATATACAAATAAGAAAAACTATCTGTATGATTATGTTAATAATGAAAGACGAGATAAATTTACTGGCTAGATGTTTGATTGCAACGATACTTGTTTGTGTCTGCATGGAAAATGGTTGGATTTTATCTGACTACATTACCGATGTTTCACATGATATGTTTTGGATAATGTATTCTGCGTTTTTTATATTGGTTCCAATTATTATGTTTTATAGAGGGGCTATGGGCAGATATAAAGTAGAAATTAAGGAATATAAAGCTGAATCTGCATTAGGATATGCAAAATTAGCATTGAAGGAGGATAGTGATGAAGGCAATAAATGCGACAACGATAGGTAACTTAATATCTGCTCACTATGAACATAATGAAGAAAAATTTGATTCTTATGTAAAATTCATCATCGAAGCCTATGAAGAACAAGGAGAACCAAGAAAAGCCAATATTGTTCGCAAAAGAGCAAACGGTTCATATAAAAACGAGCCAATGGTAACTTTAGATTAGCATGGTAAACTGAAAGGAAATACGGATATGAAGTGAAAAGAAGTTAATTGATGAATAGTGTATCGAGATTGATAAGTAATTATATGTATTCAGTGAACCCATAGAATGGAGAGGTCATACGGAATCAGTGAGCAGTTAAAACAGCAACTAATGAAAGAGGGGTATTTAGTATGTCAGGTGTACTTTTAGGTACTATACTAGCTTTGATTTACTTCTTTAAGAGCAGTAATAACCGAAACAGGAAGGGGTATGTAGGAAGGGGTATGTAGATGGTAGTTTTTTCAGCAGGCATTTTCTTTGCTATAATAATCGCAGTATTAGCAGTAATATGCTTCTCAAATGAGGCAGACATTTTAGGTATTATTTTACTTGTTTTCGATGCAGCAGTTATCGGTGCTTGGTATGTATGTGCTTAATTATTGCCAGTATGGTAAATTTTTCAATGAGGTGTTAAGAAATATGCTTGGGTATCCTATAATGTTTGTTTTTATTATTCAGACACTATTTTTAATGTTGATAGTTAAATAGGAGGCTTTATGAAAGAAGTTGTTGGCGAGATTCCAGATAAAGAAGTGTTTAAGCAAATGTTTCACGTAACAAAGGAAGATTGCGCTAGAGTGCAGAAAGTTCGAGAGGATATTTCGAGACTACATAGCCGAGAAAGCCTTCTTCGTATGAAGAAGATGCTAAAACGTATGAAAGAAACTAAATAATGTACCTGTATATGCTCGTAAAGTAATCAATTCAATTTAGCGAATCAATTAATAATGTATCAATTACCCCGAGAAGTCACGGATTTCCAGTGAGTCAGATAAATAGAGAGTTCGTAGTTTACTAGCGCATCATAAACGAAATAGAACGAAGAAAAAAGATAAAGGTGCATGAACAAGAAATTTAGTGTAGGTAATTGATATGAAAAATGAATCGTATTTAGCGAAGGTATGCGAATGGTGTGATTATAGTCCTGCATTATGCAATGGGGATGTATGTACTCATACTTGTGAAAGCACATCTTTACATGGAGCAAACAGTGAAATTGGAAGAAGAAACGGAGCTTTTGAAAAGAAAGAATTTGAAAGAGAGTTAGAACCATTTTTTGAAAGATAAACTGAAAGTTAGGAGAAATCAGTTATGAAAACCTGTTGGGTATGTAATAGGCGATCTGTAATACAAGAATTTGTATGGGAAAATGGGAAATGGCGGTTTAAGGAAAGATGTATCAATCCATGCTGCAGAAAATATAACCCATATATACAGTATAGATTTAAAGTTTAAATAAGGATTGAGAAAGGAAGAATAGTCGATGAAATATATTAATGAAAATCCAACAAAAACAGAAAGATTACTTTTTGAACAATATGGTCTTTATTTAATCCGTAAAGATGAAAATTCATATAGATATGCCCCAATTCACATAGAAAATCAACATATATATCCGTCTTCTGTAGAAGTAGAAAATGATATGGTAGAATGGGAACATGATATATTGTTTGACGTGTTTACTGAAACAGTTACACTTCATGCTATCTATGATTCCATAGGTATTGCTTTAATTCATGAAAGAATGAGGGAACTAAATTTTAATTGAACAAACTGAAATTGTATTACATAGATAACGAAGCTTATTATGTAGAAAAAATATAATGGTATAAGTTTATTAATAGTGTTTATGGAAAGTCTAGTGCTGCAGTGTAGTATTAGACTTTTTTGTTGCCATTTTACAAAGAAAAAAGCAGAAATTGTGCATATAGGCAAACAAAATAAGAAGAGGGAAGAGATACAATTTTTAAAATGGAAGGATTATGGAGGGGTGTGGCATGAGGCGTTTCTTTATTGATATGGATGGTGTACTTGCAAAATGGGAGAATGCATCTCTGGAAGAAATGACATCGCCAGGATTCTTTCTTAGTCGTAAAGTTGATGAAAATGTATGTGGCATGGTAAATCAGTTACTGGAGAAACAGATTGCTGAAAATATAGAAGTGTATATTTTATCTTCCTATCTGTTACCTATCTCTAAAGAAGAAAAAATTCAATGGAATGAACAATATACACATATCCCAATAGAGAGACAGATATATGTCCCATATGGCGAAAATAAAGCTGAAGCATTGGGATGTATTGGTGGAATTAAGGCCGGAGATGTTTTAGTTGATGATTTTACAAAAAATTTGAATGATTGGCAGGGAGTGGCCGTGAAACTGTATAACGGAATAAATGGTACACACGGAACCTGGCAGGGCTTTAGCATTCATAATAAAATGACGCCGGATAAAATGGTCAGTCAGTTAGATGGGATTTCCATGATGGAATCAATGAGAATCAGAATGCAGGAACAGGAACAAAGTGTTGTCCGGAATAAAGTAGCCGGAAAACGATAGGAGAAAAGAAATGTCAAAACTTAAATACGAAATTTTGCAGGAACAATATCCGGATACTCTTGTGTTGGAACTGCAAGGAAATTTTTATAAAGCATATGATAGCAGTGCTTGGGTTCTTTCAGGGTTAATGGAATATAAGTTAAAAGAAACAAAAGCAGGGTATAAATGTGGATTTCCGGTAGTGGCGTATGACAAGGTAAAAGCAGTTTGTGCAAACAATAGAATAAACTATGTCTTTTATGATGGAGAAAGTCTGAGCGATCAGGATGTTTTTCCAGACAATCAGTTTGATGAATATCGCCGGTTATATAAACCGATGCAAAAAGTGCAGTCTTCTCCGGTAGAGATAACTGCAAAAAAAGAGACACAGGCTCTTCTTTTGGTCGAAGGCTGCGGAATGAATGTTTCGGATGCGTTGGTAGATTTAAAACATAACGTAGAAAAGCAAGTTCTGGAAAAAGGGTTTCGGATTATCAGCCTTTCGGTTTTTGAAAAGGAGGTAAACAGTAAAGTGGTATTTATGCAGGGATTAGCAGTCTATGAATGAGGAGGAATAGGAATGCACATTATTAAGGGTAAGGTGGCGAGGTCACCAACGAGGAGAATAACGTTATGACAGTGTATAAGGAACCTGGAAGAAAAGAATATGATGGCAATCGGAATAAAAACTCATTTCAGATAATTGAGAAGTGTCAGGAATTTGCAACAAGAGTATACCAATATACGGTTAAGGCAGAAAAGGAATATCGTCTTACTATTTGCAAAACAGTACAAGATTATTGTTGTGAACTGATTCATTCCGCACGTAAGGCCAATAGTATTCAACTTCATGATCCGTTTCGCCAGGAGGCACACAAAGAATCGTTAGAATATATGGAGCGTATCAACGATTTGCTCCCTGTTCTACGCAGACTTAGATGTATGTCTCCGAATCAAGAGGCAGAGTTACATAAGAAATTTAACAATCTGCGTTATGGATATATGAAGTGGATAGAAGGTGATGAACGCAGGATTAAAAATGAAATAAAGGGATAACTATCATACAGTACGCCCGTAGTTACCTGTGGAGCCGCTCCTTCTGGGGTGTCAACTCCAACAGTAATCGCAATGGTTTCAATGTCAACTCAACAGGGCAGGTCAATGATAACAACGTCGCAAACGAGTTCGCTGTTGCTCCCGCTTTTTACTCGTATGCATGCTTTAAGGAGTATGCATGAGAAAAAAAGGTATGGTTATTCCTTTCCTGTCGGATGGAATGTCATCCGGGGATAAAAAACCAGTCTATTATGAATAGGCGGGTGTTATATGTTTATAAAGAAAAACAATGTAGAAATTAGTTATTCGGCAGTTCTATCAGATAAAGAGGTACGAGGCATTCGTGTAGAGAAGGATTTGTATGGAAATATAGAAATTTATGATGATCCAACAAATTCATATCAGACTTGGAATAAAAGTTATGATCAAATATTTGACGAACTGTATACTTGCTGGATTGATAGAGTTGGCATTAAAAAATACTCTAAGGAAGCTTATATATTTGAAAGGAATATAGGGCAAGAGCTTGATCAGCTGACTCAAAAAATACTTTCTTTGGAATGGAAACCAGGAGGTTATTTTCAATTTAAGGTACACCATCCAACAAGAACGATAAGTGCTCCCTTTTATGAAGATAGAATTGTAGAGGGATGGCTTACGGAAAAATTTTTAAGACCGTATGCTGAGAATATTATACACCCGAACAATTTAGCCTGTCAGAAGAATAAGGGTCCGGTTGTAGCGCAGACATATTTGAAAAATACGTTACAGGAGCTATATCAGAGATACGGAAGAAATTTCTATTTTTTCCAGTATGATATGAAGGAGTATTTTGATAATTTGTGTCATGCAAGGATTAAGGAACAGTTTTCAGGGATGCAGGCATTAGGGTATGTATTGTTTTGCAATATTATTGATGATTGGCATCAGGGAAAGGGATATGCTTCACAAAGCGATCCAGGAAATGCGTATGGTGTACCCAAAGGAAATTTACTAAGTCAATGGGCAGGAATTATGTATTTAAATGACATTGACTGGTACATTGCAGAACGTGAAGACTGCTTAGGGACGACACGTTATATGGATGATGCTATTTCATTTTTTGCAACAAAGAGCAGTTGTAAAGACTGTAAGATTCAAGTTGAAAAAATAATAAGAGAGAAGCAATTAGGAATAAGGTTGCATCCCCAAAAGACTGTATATGCACCTATCAGCAGAGGATTTACTTTCTGTGGATGGCATTATACGTTGGGAGAAGATGGCATGATACGGCTTTCTGTCAAACAGGATAGAAAGAAAATTACCAAGAAAAAGTATCAGAAAATATCTGAAGACTATTATACAGGAGATTTGTCTTTTGGAGATGTGCAAGCAAAGTTAAATGGAACCTATGCATTTTTGCAGCAGGGTGATACAAGGGAATTTCGTAAGTATTTATCAAACCGATATCGGTTCACACATGATATGGATACAATGTATCAGAAGAAAAATTCCCTACCCAAGAGTTAAAAATTTTAAAGGAGGAAATTATTATGAGTAAGAAATCAGGCAATAAGCTGAAAACGCTTGTAAAGCGTGGAATTTCTGCCGCATTGGTTGGAATTATGGGATTGAGTATGATTACAGCCAGTGATATGTATTATGGATATTCTCCGAATACAGCGTATGCAGCTGAATTGGCGGGAATTTCTGCATCCGTAAAAGAGCCGGTATGGAATCATGAAAATATACCGGAAAGGGACACAACCGGAAATGTGAAATATTATTATGCCGGCAATGCGTTCACTGCATTAAATCAGCTTGATGGTGGTGCCCAGCAGACAGGACAGGGTACTGCAGGACATCTGAAAGTTTATAGTGACAGTAATGGTGCCAGACTGGTAGAAACAACCTACAATGGAAAAAAGGCTGTTAAAGGAAATTTTAGTGGTGGTTCTGACTTTAATACATATAGTCAGAGATCAGATATTGATTTTGATAAAACCTGGGAATTAATGGATACAGATGCAATTTGGGATAATCAGTATCTTTTCGCTCAGTATATGACTCGTTCTTTTGATGGACAAACTAGTGCATTTTCGCCTACTATTTTACAGACAGTTGAGGATTGGTATAATAACGGTTTCAGCTATGATGGTTCTAAAAACAACAGACCAACAATTAATGCATCGGGTCAATCTTGGTTTTCAGAAGCTGAAAAAAGCGCAGTACTTTCTGCAGATGTAAAAACAGATGGTAATGAAGGAAGCAATAATACTACAACGACTGATGTATTGCAGAATGCACATCTCTTTGCTGCTTCCATTGATGAAATGTACTATAATCCGGTGCAGGTAGAACAGGTCATTGCAAACCTTGCAGCAGATAAGAGCGATGTTTACAATGGCACTAGCTGGCAGTACGCCCGTAGTTACCTGTGGAGCCGCTCCTTCTGGGGTGTCCACTCCGGCAGTCTTCGCCTTGGTTTCCATGTCCACTCGGCAGGGCAGGTCAATGTTAGCTACGTCGCGGACGAGTTCGCTGTTGCTCCCGCTTTTTATCTTGACATGGAACATGTCAAAATGGCACGGAGTGCCCAGGCAGGAACGAATGTGACTGCCAATGCTGCTTTAGCAGCTTATAATCCGGATAATATCAGCGGAGACATAAAGTTTTTAATTCAGGACTCCTCATTTGCTCCGGATTTTACCTCAAGTATAAATGGGAAAAACACCAGCAATGTTGTAGCAGGTAATACCTATTCCGTAGACTACCGGGGAGGTGTTACAACTTCGGTAAACTCTATTGGTACAAATAATGATGGCAAATTAGTAATTTCCGCTGCAATTTATGATAACCAGGGAAAATTACTTTACTATGGTCCTTTGGCAAATGCAAGTACAGAGGGAACTGTAGATATTCAGATTCCGACAAGCCTGTCTAAAGGAAAAACATATACACTTGCTTTGTTTGAAGAGCAGCTTGGTGGTTCTTCCACATGGAAAACAAATGATAACAGTAATAACGGAAAAACATTTACTCAGACTAATGGAGGGACATATACGGCTTATGAAAGTGACTATATGTCTGGTTCTGTAGCTTATATGACATTTAATGTGTCCAATGCCGATTTCGATGTGCAGGTAAATGAAAACGGTTATTTATATAGTGGAAGGTCATATTCGGCAAAAGAAATTGCAGAAGTTGTAACTGCAACTATTGGAAGTAAAACATTGGCTGCTGGCGAATACTTTGTTATGAAAAAATCTGATTTTGAGGAACTTGGAACAACAGTATATAGTCAGGTGTCATCTGCAGAAACAATTAATCGTGTTGATATTGATCCGATATTATCTAATGATAATTCCAGTGTAGATGTTGTTTTCCTGTACTATGATCCGGATGATCGAACATCAGCACAGATTGTTGAGAGAAATCTGGTAGTTGTTGCTGACCAGATTGAAAATTCTGTTCAATTTGATTCCAAGACATGGTATCAGAGCGAGGAAAATGGTATTGTATGGAATTATAAGCTGAATAGCAACGGTGATATCATTGGATTGTATACCGATGATTCCATTGTAAAAATTGTGGATGGTGGCAAGACATTAAATATTCCGGCCAAAGTAGCAGGAAGAACAGTTATTGGAATCGGAAGTGGAGCAGAAGAACATCCATTTATCCCGGCAAGTGAGAGAAGTTGGACATCTGTTTCATTCCCTTCATCTGTAGCAATTATTCAGGATTATGCATTTTATAAGAGTTCTGCAATGGCCAATGTGGTAATTCCTTCTTCTATTACTAATATTGGCGTAAAAGCATTTTATGCTTCATCCATTGAGTCCTTAAAGGTAAATGGTATGAGTGGAACAATTGGTTCATTAGCATTCGGTGATGCTCATGCGCTCACAAATGTTACCCTGAAAGGTGGAGATGGTGGTCTTACCATATCTACAATTGCATTCCGGGAATCTAATGCGACAGCGGTGACAATTAATGGTAAAGTCACACTGAATAAGAATGCATTCAAGAATAACCAGCGTCTTGGACAGATTTACATTTCCGGAAATGTAATATTAAATGAATATGCTTTTTCCGGATGCACAGCAGTGGATTCGCTGCAAATGAATGGAAACATTTCTGTTGGAAAGTATGCGTTCAATAATCTGACTTCTCTGGAGTATTTATTTATCCCAGCGGGTGTCAAAGTAGAGGAGTATGCATTTAATAACTGTACTCACTTGAATAAGTTGGAAACAGATACTAACCTTGTAAATCATGCCTTTGAGAACTGTGATAGTATTCAGACACTGATCCTTGATGAAAATGTTACAAACGTAGCATTTGATTGGGAAGGACATACTGGAAATTACAATAATCGTAAAGTTTATGTTAAAAACAAAAATACTCTGTTTGAAATGTATGGCAAGGATAGTAATTATGTAAGTGCATTTGGTTCATCTGGAGATGTTGTTGTTTATATTTTGAATGACCAAACCGTAGATCAGGGAAGAAATGTTGAGCCAAACGGAAATGTATTGTCCTTATTGGGATATACCTGTTATGCACATTCCCTGGATTATAGTAGTTATATTACAGGTCTTGCAAATTCAGTTACGTTCTATAGTGTAAACAGTATAGATGCGCAGCTTATGTCTGACCATGTGGTATCTGATAAGCCGGAAAATGTACCACAGACAGGAATTGATGCTTATTATAATGGCGTGATTCTTACCACAAGAGACATTGTAAAGGATAATATGACAGTTATCCCGATTTATGGCAGTAACGAAGGGACAACAACATATAGTTCTGATGAGTTTTATATTATTAGAACAACAGAATTTAATGAATTGGAAAAGGCACAGGCAGTTACAGAAGAAGGTGTTTCAGCGTTTGAACCTGTACATGCTATGGATACAGATTTGGATGCTGGACAAGAAACCGGAACCATTTCGGTAACGGTTGTAGTATTCTATGAAAAAGATGGTGCTGAAGCATACTTTTCCGTTCCGGTATCAGTTCGTGTAGAGGAATACACAGACAAGTCATTTGTAGAACAGGAATATGGTTCATATGAGAATATTGTAAAAGAACTTGCTTCTTTATCACAGAAAGTAGAGCAACTGCAGCAGGAAATTGAAACGCTACGTTCTGATAAAAATGCAGATACAGAAAAAATCAATCAATTATCTGTAGAATTGACAGCGTATAAGAGAGCATATGAAGCACTTTTAGAAAAATTCTCTGAATTTGTATCGAGTAGCACTACTGATGATTCCGGATATTTTGGAAAGTATGAGGATCCGGACACTGGAGAAGTAAAAGATGTAGTATACATTGAAGGTAATCCGATAGAATATGAGGATACTGGAAAAACAACCAAAGACGGAAAGAAAATTTATATTTGTAGGTATGATGTAGACGGAGATGGTGAAGCAGAAACAATCAAATTTTATGTGGACAAGCAGGGAGTTCACATTGTTGATGATACGGGGGCTGACACGGGAAAGGTCTATGAAGATACTTTAGGAGCAATTGAAAGACAGATGGCTGCTAAGCTGAAAGAAATTGAAAAAGCACTGAATGCATCGCAGACGGGTCTTAATAGTATTATTAAGGCCTTAAAAGAAGCTGGTTATGATTTTGACCTGGATGTGACTGTAGATGAACAGTATAAGGAAGTCGTAAAAGATATTAAGGATATGGCTGAGAGAATTAAGAATCTGGAAGCACAATTATCCGGAGCAAACCAAATGACATCCCAATATGAAAGTGCATTGGCCAGCATCTACGCTTTGCTAACCAATTCTACACTGGATCAGGATAATGTAGGTGGTATTAATAATATGATTACTTCCTATTAGGAACACTGTAAATACAAGGCTTTTCGGAGCCTACAAACCAGAAAAAATAATATTTGATCTATCACATTACGCAAAAAGCCGTCCGGCATGAAAAACGGGCGGCTTTTTTGCGTGGATAGACGGAAAGGAGGCACAAAAATAACTACAAAATTTTAGCGTTCAAATTTGTGCAACTTTAACGAAAAGGAGGATCGTAAATGGCCGATGAAAAACTGAACACAGGCCCTGCGGAGAATACTTCCCCGGAGGCCGCCGGGCCTATCACCACACCCGAACAGGCCGCAGCGTCTGAGCCCCGGCAGGAACAGACCGGGCCTACCATACCTGAGTCCGGCGATGTGGTTGTGTCCTTTGACAAAATCAATGAGCTTATGGCAGAAAAGAGACAGAACGCCCGCGCCGAAGTCGAAAAGGCGGAAACCCCCGAAGCGCCGGAGGCGGCAGCCCCCGGAGAAACACCGCAGCCCGCCAATACGGAGGAACCGAAAAAGCCGCGCCGTGGCCGTCCGCCGAAAGCGGAAAAGGCTGCGACTGAAAATCAGAAAGCGGAGAAATCGGCTGGGGCCCGCAAGGGCCGCCCACCCAAGGCGGATAAGGCGGCCCCTGACAAGCCCAAGCCGTCCAAACGAGACAAAGTGTCCCGAAGTGACGGAAAGGCCCCGGATGCCAAGGAGCCCATTAAGCCCGCACAGGATACGGCACCGAAGGAAACTGCTACTGCGGAACAGACGGCTCCCGAGCCGACCACACCGCCCCGCCCGGTTGAGGAAGGCAAGCTGGTTTATCTGAAACTTTCCGAGGTTCATCCGTTTCACACATTCCGTCCGCACCCCTTTAAGGTACGGGACGATGCGAAGATGCAGGAAATCGTTGCTTCTATCCGCGTAAACGGTGTAATGGTTCCCGGTCTTGCCCGCCCGGAGAAAGATGGAAACGGCTATGAAATTGTAGCGGGCCATCGCCGTACCCACGGCAGTGAGCTGGCTGGACTGGAGGAAATGCCCTTTATCGTCCGTGAAATGACCGACCACGAAGCGGTACAGGCCATGAAGGACAGCAACAAGCAGCGTGACGGGATGCTCCCCAGCGAATTGGCCGCGCTGCTGGAACTCGAGGTTGAGGACATCAAGCATCAGGGCGGGCGGCTGAAAGGTGTTGCGGAAGGCGATGTCGGGAAACGCTCGGTTGAGATTGTAGGCGAGGCGCATGAAATGAACTATAAAAAGGTCATGCGCTACTTGCGGCTCAACTCCCTTGTGCCGGAGCTTCTGGATAAGGTAGACGATAAAAAGATGGGCTTCATGCCTGCCGTGGAGCTTTCCTACATCAAACCGAAAAATCAGAGGCTTATTGCTGTTTCCATTGACGGGGAGCAGGCTTCGCCCTCGCTGGCCCAGGCTAAACGGCTCCGGGAGCTGGATAAGGAAGGCAAGCTCAACGGCGATGTCATTGACGGTATCTTATCAGAACAGAAAAAGGAGGATCGAGGCGTGATTATTTCTACTGCGGAACTGGAAAAGTATTTTGGCAAGGAGGTCACTCCCGCCAAAATGAAAGAACAGATTATGTCCCTGCTGGATGACTGGAAAGAAAAACAGCCGCCGGAGCTGGCAAAAGCCCCGAAAAAGCAGGAACTTGACAAGTAACAACTTCGAGACACTTTGTCCCGAGGGCCCCGCCCTCGCGCAGAGGCTCTGGTGGTATATATCCCCCGTCGCCGCCTGTTTTTTAGTACAGCCGGGAGTGGGCCGTCAAGGGTGCAGCGCACCGCCGTTTTCGGCGGCTCGCCCTTGACGGTCTGCCCCGGCTGTGCTATTTCCCCGGCAAGCGGCGGGGGTATATCCTCCAGAGCCGCCCCCTTTCCCAAGACTGGGAAAGGGCGTGGGGTTTGGGTTGAACTTTCTTATTAAAATATCGGAGGTATGAACGATGAAACGACCCCTTGCTTATATCACCGCTGCATGGCTCGGCGGCGATAGCGAAAACGCAGAACTGGCGGCGCAGTATTGCCGCACCGTGTATGAGGCAGGCTTTTCTCCTATTTGCCCGCCCCTGTACTTGCCCCTGTTTCTCAATGATGCTGTTCCCGAGGAGCATAAAAGCGGCATCGACATGAGCCGTGACCTGCTCCGCCGTTCTCATGTGCTGGTTGTTTGCGGGCACAGTATGACCGAAGCCATGAAAAATGATATTGCCGTGGCCCAGCGGCTGGGAATTACGGCAACAACCCTTGAGGGCATCCTGACCGTCAAGGGACAGGGCCGCCGCTAATGGCAACCCTGTTTGAAGCCTACGTTACCAACGCCGGAAAGTACAGCGAGGGCCAGCTTGTGGGTGAAACACTGAAATTTCCCACAACCGCCCAGGAGGTGGAGGCTCTCTTGAAACGGATCGGCGTGGATGGCGTCCGCTATCAGGAAATTTTTATTACCTCTTTCGATGGGGATGTGCTGGGGCTCTATGACCATTTGAGCGAGTATGAAAATCTGGACGAGCTTAATCATCTGGCCTGCCTGCTTTCCGAGCTTACCTCATCGGAGCTGGAAACACTGGAGGCCGTCCTCGACAGCGGCGATCACTGTTCTTCGGTGCGGGACATCATCAATCTGACACAAAATCTGGACTGTTACGGCTTTTACCCCGGCGTATCCGATGAGGAAACGCTGGGGCGTATTTATGTGGACGATCTGGAAATGTTGGATGTGCCGGATCAGGTAAAACCGTATTTCGATTATGAGGCGTATGGCCGGGATGCCTGCATCCACGAAAACGGCCATTTTGCCCCGGGCGGCTATGTTGTCAAAGAAAGCGATCATTTCGTGGAAGTGTATCACGGCTTGCAGGATATTCCCAAGGAGCATAAGGTATTCTCTTTCCCGAAGCTCTCTATCCGGGAGCAAATGGCCGTTTATCAGGAAATCATAGACGGTTCTTCTTTGGAGGGCTACCGTCAAATGCAGAAAAAAGACCGTGGGGATCGGTGATGGCACTTCGAGACAAATTGTCCCAAGGAAGGAGGCGGTGTAACTGATTGATGAAGATATTTCCCGGCGCACGATAGCCATATCCGTAAAAACAACCAAGCTGACGGCGCGGGGACTGGCGTATGTGCTGGGCATGGTGGGCCGGAAGATCCGCAAGGCATACCGTGGGCGGCAAGTACCGCATGGAAAACAAAGTGTGCGAAAGCTCATGGCCCACGGTACAGCCACCAACAGCATTGAGCTATCCGGGGATGCCAAGTCCTTTGACCGCGTGGCCCGGAAATGGAATGTAGACTATGCGTTCTATAAAACCGGGCCGGACAAATACCTGCTGTTTTTCAAGGCTGGACAGGCAGACGCAATGACCGCCTGCTTTTCTGAGTATTCCCGGAAAGTGTTAAGCAAAGCAAAATCGAACCGTGTTCCCATCCGGGAACAACTGCAACAGGCGGCAGATCAGCTTTCCAAAGAAAAGCCGAAGCAGAAAGAACGTGCAAAGGAGGTGGCCCATGAGGACAGATAAGATCAGAAAATATCTCATTCCGAACATTCCCTATCTGTTCATCCTGTGGGCGTTCCTCAAGCTGGGAACGGCCTACCGGCTGGCAGCGGGTAACGATTTTGCACATAAGCTCATCGGACTGGGCCAGACGATTGGCCCGGCCTTTGCTGACTTTGCACCCGGTCTTGCCCCGCTGGATTGGCTTGTTGGTATTGTAGGCGCAGTTGGTTTCCGGCTGCTGATCTATTTCAAAAGCAAGAACGCTAAGAAGTTTCGGCGGGATGCAGAATACGGCAGCGCCCGGTGGGGAACGGAAAAAGACATCAAACCGTTTGTTGATCCAAGGTTTGAAAACAACGTGATTTTGACCGGGACGGAGTTTCTCACGATGAACACCCGCCCTAAAATCCCCGCAAATGCCCGAAACCTGAATTGCTGCATTATCGGCTCGTCCGGCTCCGGCAAAACCCGCTTCTGGCTCACGCCCCAGCTTTTACAGGCTCATTCCTCTTATGTGGTGGTCGATCCCAAAGGCGGTGTGCTGGGACAGGTCGGAGCTTTCCTGCAAAAACGCGGGTACAAAATCAAGGTATTCAACAGCATAGATTTTTCAAAATCCATGCACTATAACCCGCTGGCGTATATCCGCAACGAGGCCGATATTCTGAAATTCGTGGATGCCCTGATTTCCAACACAAAGGGCGAAGGCAAGGAAGGCGATCCATTCTGGACGAAATCGGAAACGCTTTTATACTGCGCCCTGATTGCCTACATCATTTTCGAGGGGCCTGCCGAGGATCGGAACATGAATACCCTTGTGGATATGATTTCCGGCATGGAGGTCAAGGAGGATGACGAGGACTTTATGAACGCGGTGGACTATATGTTTGCCGGGCTTGAAAAGCGCAAGCCGGATTGCTTCGCGGTCAAACAGTATAAAAAGTACAAATTGGCCAGCGGCAAGACGGCAAAAAGCATTTTAATTTCCTGCGGTGCGCGGCTGGCTCCCTTTGACATCCCGCAGCTTCGTGAAGTCATGGCCTATGACGAATTGGAGCTTGACCGCATCGGAGATCGGAAAACGGCGGTATTCTTCATCATTTCCGATACCACGCAGACCTACAACTTTTTAGTGGCACTTGCATTTTCGCAGATGTTCAACCTCCTGTGTGAACGGGCGGACAATGTTCACGGTGGCCGCCTGCCGCACCATGTACGGGTGCTGTGGGACGAGGCAGCCAACACGGGACAGGTGCCCCAGCTCGAAAAGCTGGTCGCGGTTATCCGCTCCCGCGAGGTGAGTCTTTGCCTGCTGTATCAGCAGTTGGCACAGTGCAAGGCCATTTACGATAAACACGCCGAGACAATCCTCGGCAACATGGACAGCGTGGTGTTCCTCGGTGGCCGCGAAGCCAGCACCATCAAGGAAATATCCGAGAACTGGCTGGGAAAGGCCACAATCAGTATGCAGACCGACAGCCGCTCCCGTGGTCAGTCGGAAAGCTACAGTCAAAATACCCAGCGGCTGGGCCGGGAACTGATGACCCCAGCCGAACTTGCAACCATGCCGGGAGATAAATGTATTTTGCAGCTTCGGGGCCTGCCCCCGTTCTTCTCTCCCAAGTATGATCTGAAACGGCATCCGAACTACCGTTATACGGCGGAGGCCGATAAACAGAAAAACGCTTTTGACCTCGACAGGCTCATTAACCGCCGCAGGCGGCCCGGTCTGAACGAGGCGTGTACGATGTATGAGGTGACTGTGCCGGACGATGCACTCACGGAAGAGGACGAGGACATCCTCAACTATGATGACATCGACGATCCAGACGCCTTTGCATAAACGCTTCGAGACAAAGTGTCCCGAAGTTTGTAACCTGCCGCCTGTATGGGCGGCTTTTTTGTTACCGGAAAAATCCCGGAGAAATGGAGGCTTATATGGCATTTTTCTCATCTGCAATCGACACTTTACAGACCCTCGTTATTGCTCTCGGTGCTGGCCTTGGCGTGTGGGGCGTGGTTAATCTGCTGGAGGGCTACGGCTCGGATAACCCGGGCTCCAAGTCCCAGGGCATGAAGCAGCTCATGGCGGGCGGCGGCATCATCGTCATTGGCACCACACTGATCCCTCTGCTGTCTGGCCTGTTTTAAGGTAGGCGCTTATGGATTTTCTCACCGACTGGCTCACAAACTGGCTCAAAGAGCTTCTGATTGGCGGGATCATGGGGAACCTCGAAGGTCTTTTTGATACCGTCAATACCCAAGTCGGAGAGATTGCGGCACAGGTAGGGACTACCCCGGCGGCGTGGCACGCCGGGGTTTTCTCCCTGATCCGACAGCTTTCCGAAACGGTGATCCTGCCGATTGCCGGAATGGTGCTGACCTTTGTTGCCACTTATGAGCTCATACAGATGCTTTTGGAAAAGAACAATATGCACGAGGTTGACGTTGCGAACCTCTATAAATGGATGTTCAAAACAGCCTGTGCAATCTTAATCCTGTCAAACACATTCAATATCGTCATGGCCGTGTTCGATGTCTCGCAGAGCGTCATCGCGCAGGCAGGCGGGCTCATTCAAGGCTCTACCGATGTTTCGGCGGATATGCTTGCTGAACTGGAAACCTCGCTGGAGGCGATGGACTTGGGGCCGCTTTTGGGGCTGTGGCTGCAGTCTGCGCTCATTGGCTTCACGATGAAGGCGATGGGAATTATCATTTTCGTTTTGGTGTATGGCAGGATGTTGGAAATCTATCTGCTGACCAGTCTGGCCCCCATCCCCGTTGCTACGCTTTCCAACCGGGAGCTTGGCGGCACCGGGCAGAACTACATCAAGTCCCTGTTTGCCGTGGGCTTTCAAGGGCTGCTGATCCTTGTATGTGTTGCAATTTACGCAGTGCTCATTCAAGGCATCGCAACAGGCGGCGATCCCATTGGGGCGATTTGGGGAACTGTGGGCTACACGGTTCTGCTTTGCTTCATGCTCTTTAAGACCGGGAGCATTGCCCAGCGTATCTTTGGCGCTCATTAACAGGAGGTGGTGCTTATGCCGAGAAGATACGGGGCAGACGGAACGCGCTTATGGAATGGAAAAACGCCGGAGGAGTTTACTGAGGCAGACGCTTACCGCTTTATGGCGGAAACAGAGGCCGTCCTGCAAAGAAAAGAGTTGATGGACGACCCCGCCCAGCCTGCTCCGGCAAGCGGAAAGGAGGAATTTTATCTGAGTAAGAAAGACGATGTATTGCTGACCCCGGAGCAGATTGCTGCGGAGGAACGGCGCTGGCTGTTTGATGCTCCCATCGCGGAGCTTGCAGAAGTCAAGGGCGTTAGCATTGATGAGGCAGTAAAAATGCGGACAGATGCTGTCTTGCAGGAGGCGGTTGTTCCGATCACGGTATCTGTCCGCCCGATTGAGCCGCAGGGAAAACTGATCGGCTTCGCCAGCGTCAATTTTGGCGGTGTGGTCATCGACGATTTTAAGGTTGTGGACGGGAAAAACGGAATTTTTCTCGGAGCTCCCTCTAAACCCGATCCTGCCAGCCGGACGGGATACCGGGCTACGGTTCGGATTCCTGACCGCGCCACACAGGAACGGATCAATGCGGCTGGTGTGGAGGCGTATCATGCGGCGGTGGAACAGCTTGTTGCACGGGCCCAGGCGGTACGGCCTGCCCCGATCAAGGAGCAGATGGCCGAGGCCGCAAAGCAGGCAGGAAAAGAAAACGCCGCCCGGCCTGCGCCTGCCAAGGAAAAGGAGGCCCGCAATGACCGATAGCCGCACTTTGGGACAAAGTGTCCCGAAGGAGGGCTTGTTTCTCATGGATGGCATTGAGGGCCTGCGCTCCCTGCCAAAACATAGCGTGGATATGCTGCTGACTGATCCGCCCTACGGCACAACCCGGAATTATTGGGATGTGCCCCTGCCGCTCCCAGAGCTGTGGGAGGCGGTGAAATGGGCGGTCAAGCCGAATGGCGCAGTGCTGTTTTTCGCACAGTGCCCCTTTGACAAGGTGCTGGGCGCATCCAACCTCGCCATGCTCCGCTATGAGTGGATTTGGTACAAGGAGCGCGGAACGGGCTTTCTCAATGCAAACCGGGCTCCACTGAAAAAGTCCGAGAATATCTTGGTGTTTTACCAGAAGTCCCCGGTCTACAATCCGCAGTTTACTTATGGCAAGCCTTATGCCCGCGTTCATTCCCGAAGCGGTACAAGCTCCAACTATGGAAAATTTGAACGGCAGGGCTCAGAGTCCAACGATGGCCGCCGCTATCCCGGAAATGTGCTTTTTGTGCCTACGGTGTCCGGCGGCATCCATCCCACACAGAAGCCCGTGGAGCTTTGTGAGTATCTGATCCGCACCTATACCCGCCCCGGCGAATTGGTCGCGGACATTTGCGCGGGCTCCGGCACAACCGCGATTGCAGCTATCAACACAGAACGCCGCTTTGTATGCTTTGAAACGGCCCCGGCCTTTTATGCCGCAGCCAGTGAGCGTATTCGTGCGGCGCAGGCAGTAAAAAGCTCTGGCGAGAAAGGAGTGTAATTATCCAGCAGTATTCTATCATTTACGCCGATCCCCCTTGGCGCTACTCGGCTAAGAAAGTACAGGGCGCGGCGGAAAATCATTATCCCACTATGAGCATTGAGGATTTATGTGCGTTGCCTGTGGCTGATCTTGCAGCCCCGGACAGCGCACTCTTTTTAT
>OGNQ01000122.1_pt1 | contig 74446 bp, 60 predicted proteins | sample 1573481 | NCBI WGS metagenome assembly OGNQ01 (sample SAMEA2581920, study PRJEB24529) | metagenome | biome: Human gut stool | place: China | collected 2011 | reverse complement strand
CAAGGGGGTATTTTGCCTTTTTGGACACCCTCAGAAGTTTTTGACATGACTCAAGACATCGAAATCCTCCAGTTCCTTCACTATAATCCGGAGGCATCAAGAGCCGAAATCGGAGAAACATTGACTAATGCACCAAGTCCGGCTACTCTTAAACGACCGATTGCCGAGGGAAAGTCAACCTCTCCTTTCTGCTTATTGCCGTAGTAGAACAATTTTTCGTAATGTGCTTTCAGTTCCTGGGCAACAGCACTTTCATAAACAGAGCCGAGGTTAATACCGGCAATGTCGTTCAGTATTGGCTGGATATTGTAATGATACAACTGGGAACTCAGCATACCTACATCATTCATATATAGGGTAAGAAAACTAAAGTAAACCGTTTCGTGCAAACATCTGAAAAGAAATTTGGGCGCGGTTAAGTGGACAAAACTGCGTCATAAACTGGGATGTCATTGTTCGGACGGTAGCGTTGAAAGACCAATGAAAGACAAGCGAGATATAATCTTGTTCTTGTTAGATCAGACGACACAATAAAAGGCAAATTCTTTCTTCTCCCTCTTGTCGGATACCTACTCGACACGAACAGGTATAGGCTAAATTCCCCGATACGCGCAAAACACCTTGCCTATCCGTTTGCCGCTTTATAATCACCTCAATAGCGGACCATCTCATCGCCGCTGCTTGCAGATTGTATGGCAACCCTCCCAACGACGTAAGGCGATTGGGGTATTAGGCTCCCCTGAAAGGTATTTCGTGGCACACGGGCAAGCCCGAATTAAAAGGGCTGTGGCAAACATCGGGCACCTACCAGTGGCCTCACCATCGAGGATATTCCGGTAAAATGCCACCGTAATGCTAAAATTAACCATTACAAAACAATTCCAATGCCATCAACAGGAGAAGTGTATTAGTTGTAATAATTTTATTAGTAACAAGATTGTTAGTAATAAGATTATTTTATATCTTTGCACTTGGATAAGATTTGAAGATTATGGAGAACAAGCCTTTTATATTCGGTGTTGCCACATCGGGCGATAATTTTACCGACCGGGAAAAAGAAACGGAGCGTCTGTTACTGAATTTTCGGCATGGTGTCAATACCGTACTGATTTCACCTCGTCGTTGGGGCAAGACTTCGTTGGTGCAGAAAGTGTGTCGTTTGGCGCAATCCGACAAGTTGAAAGTCGTATATCTCGATATTTTCTCGTGCCGCAGTGATAAGGATTTCTATGATGCATTTGCGGCTGCTGTACTCAAACAAACATCTTCCAAGTTGGATGAGTGGTTGGAAAATGCCAAGTTGTTTCTCGTATCAGTCCCAAAATCTCAATGGGCACAGATCCGATAACGGATTTCTCCATTTCACTTGAAATGAATCCCAAGAGCAATGATGTGGATGAGATCTTGCAACTTCCGGAAAAAATAGCACAGAAGAAAGGCTGTAATATTGTTGTGTGTATCGACGAGTTTCAGCAGATTGCCGAGTTCAAGGATTCCAAGACATTCCAAAAACGCTTGCGCACTGTGTGGCAACTGCAAAAATCGGTATCATATTGTCTGTTCGGCAGCAAAAAGCATTTGATGAATGAACTGTTCGAGAAAAAGAGCCTGCCGTTCTATAAATTCGGCGATGCCATTTATCTGCCTAAAATCGGGACTTCGGATTGGGTAGATTATATATGCGGTCGTTTTGAAGCTACAGGCAAGCAGATTTCAATAGAACTGGCCGAAAAAATATGCCAAATAGTAGATAACCACTCGTCTTACGTGCAACAGTTAGCGTGGTTGGTATGGATACACACGGACGGAGTTGCTACGGAGCAGGATTTCGAGGCGGCATATCAGGATATAATCGACCAGAATACCCCATTGTTCGAGAAGCAGACCGAAAGCCTTACTACTTATCAGATGAATTTCCTGCGAGCTATTTTAGATGGGGTTCACAATGAATTTACCACACAGGAGGTTTTACAAAAATACAAACTCGGCTCGTCTGCAAATGTAAGTATCATAAAGAGGGCGTTAGTTAAAAAGGAACTTATAGAGATAGAGAAACGACAAGTTGTCATTCCTGATCCGGTGATGAAAGTGTGGTTAAAAAAGGAATTGGGAGTGTAATACGCGCCAGAGACAGGATGTCGGTAACTCGTACACGATAGCCGATATTTGAACGTGTTCGGGGAGCAAGTATAGGTTTTGTAACCTACAAAACCGCCGACGATGCCGGAAGAGGTAGATAAGGACAAGAAATTATAAACCTTGCACAGTTGGCACTCTCTTGCACAAAAAATCACTCGGCAGCAAGGTATTGCCGAAACTTTTGATTATTTTTGCGTTGGATTGGAGGCAACTCCTGTCCAAGACATATTAGAAAAGAAAGAAGCGTTATGCTTATCTTGTACTTGAAAACGTAGGAAATTTTCAAATTGGATACAAGGATAGCATAGTGGTTCTCACGCTATAGCGTGGGCTGCTATTGTTACATCCGTATCCAAGGTTTCCTACGACCTTCAAGTAAGAGTGTGGCATACAGTTCACGCTTTTTGTCTTGCAAACAAAAAAATATAATGATATGCGTTTACAAATTCCTTTTTTAGTTTTAAGTTTTCTTCTAATGAGCTTTTCAATGCTCTTTGGGCAAACTACTTATTCTCCAACTCTTAAAAGTCGGAATAATCAATGTGTTATTGAAAAAGTACAATTAACTGACGATGAGACTATTGTTACGATAAAAGTTCCTCGTTCTAAACAATGGGGAGGGTGGGTGAGATTTAGTTCTGCTACTGTTTTAGTACCAACTGATGCTTGGAGTATAAATGATGCAAGACGTTCAAAATTAGACTTTCCTGATTTTGTTCCATCTTCTGAATATGCTCAATTATATGCAGATGCAATTAGAAGAATTAAGGAAGGGCGTCAAACAATGAGCGAAGCAGGATTCTTAATTCGTAGTTTAGGTGCAGATCAATTAGATACAAAATATAAGATAAATGAAAAAGGTCGTGATTTTTACTATTTTGAATTGCACTTTGACAGACTACCGTATGGATGTGAGAACGTATATATACGAGAACTTGCAGATGGAGGATTTGAATGGGTTGGAATACAAATAAATAATCCTTATCCAAATGTTCCTAATATAGGATTAAATGAAATTGAAATCAAGCGAAAAATAGATAATCAGAATGATAGGATTGTTGGTATTTATGAAGGTTTTTCTGACAATAAATATAAGTTGGCGTGTGTTAAGGATGGTAATGAATATAAATTAATATACTTAGGAAGTTCAGAGCCGCTAAAACAATGGCGTTTAGGGGACGTAAAGGCTGTATTAAGAACAAGTGCTACTCCTGGTTTTTTTAAAGTTAATTGGTATATGGCAGATAAAACTGTTAATACAGATGTTTATGCAATGTTTGAAGGTGGTAGTATGAAAATTGTAATCGATGGAGATGAAGACGGATATTTGAAAATGTATCCTACGTTCAACAATATAGGAAATTCATCCTTGACGCAAGAATGGTCAGGAACAGGATTCGCTCTTAAAAATGGGTATGTTGTAACAAACTATCATGTAATTGAAAATGCCAAGTCAATATCCATTCAAGGAATAAAAGGTGACTTTACTCTTAAATATAATGCGACCATTATTGCTACTGATAAATACAATGATCTTGCATTATTACAAATTTCCGACAACAACTTTAATGGCTTTGGTTCAATACCTTATAATGTTAAAACATCTGTTTCTGATGTTGGTGAAGAAGTCTTTGTTTTAGGCTATCCTTTGACCAGTACTATGGGAGATGAAATAAAATTAACGACAGGAGTAATAAGCTCAAAAACAGGATTTCAAGGCGATGTGTCTTTATACCAGATTTCAGCACCTATTCAACCAGGAAATAGTGGCGGTCCTTTGTTTGACAATAAGGGAAACCTCATTGGTGTTGTAAATGCCAAACATAAAGGAGCAGAGAATGTTGGTTACGCGATAAAAACATCTTATCTGAAAAATCTAATTGAAAGTTCAATTTCCACTTCGATATTACCGAGTAATAACCAAATTGCCGGATTACCGTTGACAAGCAAAGTAAAGAGTTTGAAGAATTGTGTGTTTATGATTATCTGTTCAAATGCAGGCAGTAGTTCTCCTAATTCAGTAAGTCCATCAACTTCTACTTCTATAAAAACAATAGAATACCCTACAATTGGTAGAACTACTGCGGAAAGAGCAAAAATAAAGAGTGTAAAATTAGCAAAAGATTATACCGCTATTGAAATTACAAGTAATAATCAGTTAGGGAACTCATATAATCAATGATGCAATATAAATAGGCATACATATATATTAGTGAATGGAACAAAATATAAACTAACAAGAACAGATGGTATTGAAATGGCTCCAGAAAAAACATATTTCTCATATGCTGGGCAAGATATTACATTCACATTATATTTTCCACCAATCTTAGATACGGTAGCATCTATAGATTTAATAGAATCAATTGATAGTGAATGGAAATTTTATGGGATAAAAATCAGATAAATATGAAAAAATGGGACATAGATTTAGAAGACGAGCAAATTAAAGAAACACCATTAGCCGGAAGAAAGTCCATTTCCATACTTTTGGGTGCGGGATTTTCTGCCCCCAAAGGTTATCCTATAGGAAATGGTATGAATAATGGATTACTTAATTTTGGTGATAAAGAAGTCGATTTTTCACCATCAGGTGAATTAGCAGTTTCCGTAGATGGACAAAAACCGCAATTTCAACTCGAAGGAGTATATAATGCACATCAGAAGTATTTTGTTTTTTGCAAACGTCTGATAAAAGAATATGCTAAAGCACATAATGGCGAGTTTGATTATGAGCTGTTTTATGACTTTATAAAGTCTGATGAAGCAAAGGAACCGCGTTATCGGGCTTTATGTAATGATTTGTTAAGCGATACCGAAAGTTTTGAAAATTATCTGTTTAATATCTCGCACATTTATAATCAAATGGCAGAACATCTACTTAAAGACCGAGATGGAAAGAATCGTTATGATGACGAACCGTTTAAAATCAATAATGTCGAGGGTTATAATGGCTTTCTTAATTATTTATCTCAATTAAGTAGTGAGTGCATAATAAATGTACATACATTAAATCATGATTTGTTATTTGAATCATTTAATAATACTGGGTATATAAATGGTGGCATCTCCGATGGCTTTGACGAATATGGTTCTGAGTATTACGGAAGATTGATACATGATAATCGAACATATCATTGCCGTTTGGAGAGATATACGGGCAGATATAATACTCCCATACGATTATTCAAGCTTCACGGAAGCCTTGATTATGTTCCTTTTTACCGAGAAGTTGAAAATGGTTTTATGATACCAAATAAGTATGTTAAGATAAAATGGGGTATGGGTGCTGGTGACATAATGAAAAGTCGAAAATCGAAAATAGGATATGATATCTCTCCTTTTGAATACCATGCCGATTTTTTGACAGGCACCACATCTAAGATACAACGTTATAACGAACCCTTATTATTCAAAAAACTATTTAAGAGATTTAAGAAAAATCTAAAGCAAGCAGATAAATTGATTATTATTGGGTATGGTTGCAAGGACAAAGGTATTAATGAGATAATAAAGGAATACTTTGATTACCATAATAAGCCAACGTTCATTATAGATAAATATGCAGGTGAAACGGTCACAGATTTCTGTAAAGATATAAATGCGATTATTCACAAAATTGATATCGACCATATTGATCCTATGCTATTTCAATAAGTTCTATTGATTATTCCGAATATAAACAATCCTATTATTTTTCGTCCTATAAGTTGTCGAATATTTAGTAAGATTGTATATATTTGTAAACAAAAGAGTTACTTGAACGCAAATCAAGGAAGAACGCAACATATGGCACAGTTGCCAAGTCATTACCTCAAAATCGAGTAATTCTCCCAAAGTCCTTTGTATAAGGCACTAACAGAAGTTTTCCAGAATTACAAAAAAAACTGCAACATCTCGGTGCACGTGGCGCAGAAGTGTTGCAGTAGTTATGTGTAAGTGTGTATAAGAATGTGTCGTGCAGGGTGTTATCCGTAGATAACCTTGCCGTGTTCGTCTTCGTAGGGTTTCATGTCCTTTGCATATTGGTTCATGGCGCGAAGGCTCATGCCCATTGATGAGAAGCCACCATCGTGGAAGAGGTTCTGCATGGTTACTTTGCGGGTGAAGTCGGAGAACATCATCACGCAGTAGTCGGCGCAGTCCTCGGCACTGGCATTGCCCAGAGGCGACATTTTGTCGGCAAAGTCCATCATGTTGTCAATCTCCTTGATGCCCTTGCCAGCGGTTGTGGCGGTGGGGCTCTGTGAGATGGTGTTGATACGTACGTGCTTTTCGCGGCCATAGATGTAGCCAAATGAGCGTGCAATGCTTTCGAGCATGCTCTTGGCATCGGCCATGTCGCTGTAGCCGTAGAATGTGCGCTGCGAGGCTACGTAGGTGAGGGCAATCACTGAGCCATACTCGGCAATGGCGTCAAGCTTTTTGGCGCTCTGAAGCATCTTGTGGAATGAGATGGCAGAGATGTCGAGTGTCTTTTGCAGATAACCATAGTCGAGGTCGTCGTATGTGCGGTGCTTGCGCACGTTGGGGCTCATGCCGATAGAGTGGAGCACAAAGTCGATTTTACCGCCAAGAACCTCCATGCTCTTTTGAAACACGTTGGTAAGGTCGTCAACATTTGTAGCATCGGCGGGAATGATGGTGGCACCAATTTCCTCGGCCAGTTTATCGAGCGTGCCCATGCGCAGTGCCATGGGGGTGTTGCTAAGCGTGATTTGTGCGCCTTCTTCGGCAGCCTTCTTGGCCACCTTCCAGGCGATAGAGTCTTCGTTGAGCGCGCCGAAGATGATGCCGCGCTTGCCTTTCAGTAAGTTGTGAGTCATAATACGTTGAGTAGCTTTGTGAAGATAGCTGCTTGTTAACACATGGTAGCGTATCTTTCAAATTTCGTGCGCAAAATTACGGCTTTTGTGCAAAATGAGCAAGTAAAGCCTTGCTTTTCTGTTACGGGTGGTTCTAATAATTCTGAAATAGGGATTTGTGCGCTATCGGAAGTGTATTTTTGAAAGTTTGTGAGGGAGCATAGCGGGCTATGTGACCGAACAAACTTTCAAAAAGGCACTTCTGAGAGCGTGCAAATCACATTTCAGAATGCCAGAACTCTAAAAACAGAATTTTTAGAACCACCCTTACTCTATTACCAAAACGATGGTTTCGTGTGGCTTGACACGACCCTTCCATCGTTTGGCGTTACTTGCTATTTGCTTGTGCTGCCACACATCGCGCACCTGGTGCTTGCCTTCGATGCCCAAGGCTGCGAAGTCGGCTGTGAGGGTGAGCGGTTGGTCTGCTGTGTTGAGCAGGGCTATGGCATGGCGTCCGCCGGTGAGTTTGCGCACATAGATTTGATAGTCGTTGTTGAACACTTTGCGCTGAGCCGCCAGGCCTAGGCTGTCTTGATTGATAGCAATGATTTCGGGATTAAGCAAAATGCGGCGGTCGGCAGGCGTGAGCTTGCGCAGGTCGTTGGTCATGGCCAAAGGCGATGACATCATGCACCATATGCTCATTTGTGTTTGATATTCGGTATCGCTGCAACCTGTGCCACCTAAGTCGCTCGATGGGCCGCCCTTGCCTCGTAGTCCGACTACGAGCATGTCCATGTCGGGCCACTGTGTGTGGTTGACGTAGGACGCCAATGGGGCTGTGACGTTGATGATGTCGAGTATGCCCATTCCGCCCTGCTTGACCACATCTTTCCACATGTCGCGCACATCGTAGCTTGTGCGCCATAGTTGTCCGCCTACTTGTGCGCACCACTCTTCGGCTTGTCGCTGTCCCCACTCGCACACACCGAGTGCGATGTCGCGTCCCGACTTTTGCAGTGCGGTGGCCATGGCGTGGTAGCGCTGGCGTGCAGTGGCACTGTCTTCGGGGGCATTGCAGTAGTCGTATTTGAGGTAGTCGATGCCCCATGAGGCAAATGTGCGTGCATCTTGTTCTTCAAAGCCCAGACTGGCTGTGGCGCCAGCGCAGGTGAGTTGTGCGGCATCAGAGTAAATGCCAAGTTTCAAACCTTTGCTGTGCACGTAGTCGGCAAGGGCCTTGATGCCTGAAGGAAACTTTTGTGGGTCGGGAATGATGTTGTTGTGCATGTCGCGTCCGCCTTGCCAAAGATCATCGATAAAGATGTATTTGTAACCGGCAGCGGCTAAGCCTTCGCTCACCATGGCGTCGGCTGTCTCGCGAATGAGTTGTTCGTTGATGTCGCCCTTGAACAAGTTCCATGTCATCCAGCCCATTGGTGGGGTGGGGCATAGTTGGCTGCGGCTTGTGGCACTCTGTGCATTGGCGCTGAGGCCTGCGGCCGAAAGTAATAATGAGAGTAAAACTCTGTGTGTCATGAATGTTGGGATATGGTGTGTAATTTTGAACACTATTTTATTAGTAATATAAATCGAGTAGTACGGGCAGGTGGTCGCTAAAACCACCCTGATGAAAGTTGCCGAGATAGGTGCGGAAGGGGTGCGTGCCGTTTCCTTTCTTGTCGGGTTTGAGCAGAAAGGGAAAGTCCGCCAACTTGCACGAGCTTTGTTCGATATGGAGTGCATCGGGACGTGTAGCGTGCAACAGAGGGGCGTTGACTATAAAATGGTCGAGTTGCGACCACTCGCCTTGATACTTGTAAGTGCCGGCCACATCGTTGCGCCCTTTCATGTTATGCGTCAGCAGGTATAATTGGTTAGTGTTTGCAACGTGTGCGGAGGCGGTGTGCGGCAGGCATACATGAAGGCCCTCGTCAAACACCGCACTGGGGTAGCTTGTGTTGAAGTCGCCTGTAATGACTATTTGTGGGTGCAGCCGCATGGCAGCCAGGCTGTCAACCAAATGGCGCATGGCTTTGGCCACGCTCAATCGGTAGTGTTGAGCTGGGCTGCCTCCGCGTTGGCTGGGCAGGTGGCAGACTATCACGTCGAGTGTGTCGCCGCTTGTTACTTGTCCGGCCACGTGCAGCACATCGCGTGTTTGACGCTGCTTGTGGTCTGCGGGCGGTGCAATGCGCAGTGTGTCCTTGACAAATGGGCGGAACCGGTAGGGCAGATACATCAAAGCCACGTTGATGCCGCGGGCATCGTTGGCGTGTGTGATAATAAATTCATAGCCAATCTTATGAAGCTTCGTGCGTTTGGTAAGGTCGTACAGCACACTGTCATTCTCAACCTCAGCCAAAGCTACAATGTCTACCGGACTGCTACCACCAGCAGCTGCTATGACGCTGCCAATGCGTACTAACTTGCGCCAGTAATGATGTGCATTCCAATGGTGTTCGCCTTGTGGTGTGAACTCTGTGTCAGACTTGCCCACGGCATGTAGCGTGTCGAACAGATTTTCGACATTGTAGGTCATGATGCGTAACCTGTCGCGTGATTGTGCCTGTATGGTGTTTATGCCGAGGAAAAGTAGCAAGAATATGATGACGGGGACTTTATTCATGGTGGTAGGGTTCACCGCGCAATATGGTCATGGCGCGGTAAATTTGTTCGACAAAGAACAAGCGAACCATTTGGTGTGAGAAGGTCATTTTGGAGAGTGACACCTTTTCGCGTGCCAACTTGTAGATGGTAGGCGAGAAACCATAGGGGCCGCCAACTACAAATACAAGACGGCGGGCAACCTGGCTCTGCTTCTTTTCGATATAAGCAGCAAACTCTACAGATCGGAATTCTTTGCCGCCCTCGTCAAGCAGTACAACGTAGTCGCCTTCGCGCAACTGCTTTTGCAACAGGTCGCCTTCACGCTCCTTTTGCTGTTCGGGCGTGAGTGCTTTGGTGTTTTTGAGTTCGGGAATAACCTCCATGTCAAAGGGTATGTAATGCTTCACGCGGTTGGCGTAGTCATTGATCAGGGCTGTAAGATGCTTGTCTACCGTTTTGCCAATAACAAGAAATAGTACTTTCATAATGTTGCAAAGGTAATGTAAAACGTTTAATATGACAAAGATAAGCTGTATGTTTTAAGCAGTTTGTCCTGCCAATGATCATAAGCAGTTTTTGTGCATCGACGAAAGTGGCGAATAGTGCTGGCCGTGAAAAGTGTGTAAAAACACGCTCAGAAAGCGCACTACAACGTGACTAAATGACTAACTTTGCACCCAATATGAACGAAGATAATTATTTATACTCACAACCGGTGCTCGACTTTGTGACGGTCAGTACAGAATATTGCAAATACCTTGAGCAATGCGAGGGTAAGGAATTGGACGACTTGCTGCGTGTGATGCGTGGCTTGCTGCCGATGATATACTTGAAGGCCACATTGTTGGGTGATGTGCCTGATGCTTCAGGTTGGAACGAAAAGAAACTAACAGAGGCAGATTATGATTTCGTACGCGGCGCAGTGGCGCAGATAATGGGCGAAAAAGATGATTTTCTTGACGTGTTTGTTGAGGATTTCAGATATTCGGAGCACCCCGTGCTGTGTACGGTCAGCGAAAATTTGGCTGATGTGTATCAGCAGCTGCGCGAACTTGTTGAGGCTTTCCGCGAAGGCTATGAGGAGTCCATGCAAGTGGCCTTGTATGATGTGATGGACGAGTTTAAGATGCAATGGGGACAGAAGCTGCTCAATGCATTGCGTGCCATACACGATGTGAGTGTAAACTTGAATAACTAAAGATGTATACAACCAACGTGCGTCAGTTATTTGTTAGAACAGACAAGAAATTTATCCCGTCATTGCCACGCTACGCTTTTGATGGCAAAATATATGTTGTGCAAAGTGCAAGCGAGGCAGAACGCGCGGTCGAGGTATTGAAGAAATCGCCGATATTGGGTATAGACACTGAGACACGCCCAACTTTTCGCAAGGGAGAAAGTCATAAGGTAGCCTTGCTACAGGTGGCCAATGAGCAAATGTGCTTTTTGTTCAGAATGAACGAAATAGGCTTTTTGCCATGTATGGCTAACCTCCTGGCAAGTCCCGACGTACTAAAAGTCGGCCTCTCGCTTAAGGACGACTTTTTAATGTTGCGCCGTCGCAATAGCGATTTCAAACCAGGTGGCTATATTGACCTGCAGGATTATGTCAAGCAAATGGGCATACAGGATATGAGTCTGCAAAAGTTGTATGCCAATGTTTTTCACAAGCGCATATCTAAAAGTGCCCAACTCTCAAATTGGGAGGCAGACGTGTTGACGGAATCGCAAAAGGTATATGCTGCAACAGATGCTTACACTTGCATTCAACTGTACAAGGAATTAAAGCAACTGAAAGCTACAAATGATTATGAACTGGTAGGCCCCGAAGCCTCAAACACTAATAACAGCAATGAAGCAAAAGAAGCATAATAGTATGCCGGTGGCCGATATGCCGGTCATGACCGATAATTATGATGGTTCCATAACGACGTTATTCCTGCGTCGCGGAAAGAGTGAGAGCCTCAAACGTTTTCACCCATGGGTGTTCTCAGGTGCCATAGCAGGTGCCAATGGCAAATTGAACGAGGGTGATGTTGTGCGCATTGTGTCGAACGAAAACGAGTTGATGGGCTATGGCCATTACCAAATAGGTTCGATAGCTGTGCGTATGCTTACCTTTAGGGAAGAAAAGATTGACCACGCATTTTGGGTGACACGCTTGTCAGAGGCCTTACGCTTGCGCAAAGCTTTGCAACTTACGGGGCGTGCTGATAACAACATTTATCGCTTGGTGCATGGCGAAGGCGATCGCTTGCCAGGGCTTGTAATAGATGTATACGGCAAAACGGCAGTGATGCAAGCACACTCTGTGGGTATGCACATGAGCCGTGAGCAAATAGCCGATGCCTTGATCGAAGCCTCGGAAGGCTTGATAGAAAACGTATATTACAAGTCAGAAACCACCTTGCCCTTTAAGGCCGATTTACACCAAGAAAATGGTTTTTTACGCGGACACGATGAGGGAAACGTGGCTGTTGAAAACGGCTTGAAGTTTCACATTGACTGGTTGCGTGGACAGAAAACGGGCTTCTTTGTAGACCAACGCGAAAATCGCTCATTGCTCGAACACTATGCCAAGGGGCGCAATGTGCTGAACATGTTCTGCTACACAGGTGGCTTCAGTGTGTATGCCATGCGCGGTGGGGCTAACTTGGTGCACTCGGTCGACTCATCGGCAAAGGCCATAGACCTTACCCGTGCCAATGCCGAGATGAATTTTCCGGGTGATGCACGTCATGAGGCTTTTGCCGAAGATGCCTTCAAATTCTTGGAGCAAGCTGGTAGCAACTACGACCTCATTGTGCTTGACCCCCCTGCCTTTGCCAAGCACAAGGACGCTTTGCCACGTGCGCTGAAGGGGTATACGCGTCTTAATGCCATCGCCTTTCGCAAGATTAAGCCGGGTGGCATTGTGTTTACATTCAGTTGCTCGCAGGCTGTGAACAAGGATCAATTCCGCTTGGCAGTGTTTACGGCAGCGGCGCAGAGCGGACGACACGTGCGCATATTGCATCAGCTGCATCAACCGGCAGACCACCCCATCAACATATATCATCCCGAGGGCGAATATTTGAAAGGCTTGGTGCTTGAAGTGGAATAATGAGTTAGTAAAACAGAGTAAGTAGGTAGGAGCTCAGGATTGGTTTTACATTGAAAGTGAACACCTGCTTATAATGGGCTGGCAAGCATAATGACTTGATATTGTATATGCGTGTCAGCCCATTAATGTTTTTTGTAGAATATAGTGGCAGTATCGTCGCCCAAATTCAGTAGCTTTATGAGAAACAGATTGCAACACACACATATATTGACGGCCTTACTGGTGCTTGTCATCATTGTGTCAAGTGCCATATTGGGTGGGGCTTGGTATTTGATAGATTATGCTTTGAAGCCAGGCGACCGTTCGCGCAACGAACAGTTGGCTTGGGCTGAAATGGACAGCCTTTATCCAGGCATGGCCGCATGGCGTGACTCCCTGCAAGCGGTCCATGCGCTGCGTGACACTTTTATAATAGCCAAGGACGGGGCACGCGTGCATGCGTGGTATGTGAGGGCTCCGCGTCAAACGGCAGCCACGGCTTTGCTTGTGCATGGTTACACCGATTGCAGCATACGCATGATGCCATTAGGGCGAATGTATAATCGCAATTTGCAGATGAACATCATCGTTCCCGATTTGCGCAATGCGGGGCGTACTGATGGCGACCACTTCCAGATGGGGTGGTTTGACCGCTATGATGTGCGGCAGTGGGCAGAGGCGGCACCGGCGTTGTTCGGCGACTCAGTGCGTTTGGTAGTGCATGGCGTGTCGATGGGAGCAGCCACCACCATGATGCTGTCAGGCGACAGCGATTTGCCGGTTTCCATCAAGGCCTTTGTTGAAGACTGCGGCTACACTTCGGTAGATGAGCAGTTTGGCAAGGAATTAAAGGAACGCTTCGGTTTGCCAGTCTGGCCGTTAATACCTGTGGCTTCGCAGCTATGCCAATGGCGTTATGGTTGGAATTTTTACGAAGCCTCAGCCCTCAATCAAGTGCGCCATTGCACCAAACCCATGTTGTTTATTCATGGTACGGCCGACAAGTTCGTGCCCACACGCATGGTCTATCCGTTGTACCAAGCTAAGCCAGGTTACAAAGAACTTTGGTTAGCACCCCGTGCGGAACATGCAAGAAGCTACTGGCTTTATCCCGACGAATACACACAACGTGTACAACAGTTTGTTAAGCGTGCGGGAATATGATGATGATGTCCGTTTGAAGTTGTAGTAATAATGCGCGCGTAACACGTTGTAATATGCTTTCTGCTGCAACGCGTTCTAAAGGCAAAGTCCGCTTTATTTCGTGTGTTGTGAAATAAAGCGGACTTTGTGTGTATTATGTCATTGTCAATGCCAACGATTTACTTCGTTGTGGCATTCTTCTTAACTGTCGTTTTGCGGGCTGGCGCTTTGCGCTTGGCGGCAGGGGTAGCTTGTGGCTTTGATGCTTCTTCTGCTTCAACAGGCGAAACCTCAGATTTTGGGGCCTCCTCCTTTTCAAAACGTGCGAGCATGTTCTGAAGCTTGGAAATTTCCTTGTCCTTCAAAGCCAACTCGTCACCTTGGTTCTTGATGGTAGTAAGCAAAGAGTTGAGCTCCTCGTTATCAATGTCAAGCGGATAGCGTTCGTTTACGCGTGTAATGAAGTCGCCCAAAATATTCATATAATTGGTAAACGCATCGTAGGGCGAATCGTAGATTCCGCGGTAGCCACCATAGCTGTTGGGTTTGGTGCTCATAAAACGCAGATTGTTCGATGCTTGCAAATAGTCAAAGTCCTGCATCAGTCGGCGGTCACGGCAAATGCGTACGCGGTCGGCAATTGAGTAAAGCTTGTTGAATGCTTCGCGTTGCATCACGTTGCCCAACCATGGTGACATGTCGCGTTCTTCGTCTACCCACGAGGTGGGGTAGGTTACGGTCAAGTCGCCGGCCGACTTCACGCGGCCACATATCTCAGACGGCGTGCTGAAGGTAATACCGCGCTGCTTGAATTGGGCGGGCAGAGCCTTCATAAATTCGAGAATGTTTGATGACAATGGCTGGAAGATGCCGAGTGCGCATAGCTCCATAAAGATGTTGATAACTTGTTCCTCCTCGGGCAACTGGGCAATCCAGTCAGCGTAAGTATCGGCAAAGAGTGGATATTCACTCCACGACGAGTCGTTGAAGCGGAAGGAAATATCCTCGGAGAGTGAGTAGTCGCGCAACAGCAATTTAAGGCGTGGGTCGCGGCAGCAGTTATACACAAAGTGCGGGCTTTTCCAACCTAACACATGCTTGGCACCTTCGGCCAACATGCCCTTGAAACCCATTGAAGCCACAAGTTCGCCAATGTCGTCAGAATAAATAAGACATGAGTTGCGGAAAATCTTGGGCTCTTGTCCGAAGAGCGATTTTACCTTCTTGCAAAGGCGCTGCACCTCGTCGCGGAAAGTATCTTCGTTGATAAGTGAAGAGAAACCGTGTGAGTAAGGTTCGGCCAAAAACTCTACACAACCCGTGTCGTTGAGCTTTTGTAGCAATTCAATACATTGTGGGGCATGATTTTCAAGCTGTTCGATGGCGCAGCCTGACAGCGAAATGGCACATTTGAACTCACCTGGGTTAGCTTCAGCCATTTCGATGAGCGTTTGAAGGGCAGGTACGTATGAGCGTTCGGCAGTTTCTGAAATAGAACGCGCATTCTCGTAGTCATCATAATAGTAATGATCCGTGCCGATATCGAAAAAGCGGTAGCGCTTCAGGTGGATATTCTGGTGTATTTCAAAATATAGACAAACTGTTTTCATGATGTCGGTATGTTGATGGTGTGTGCTGCCCATGTTTGCAGGCAGCGACACTTAGTTATCATTTTATAAGGTTGCAGTAAACATCGTAGATGCGTTTTCCAACTTTCTCCCAAGTGATTTGGTCAACCTCCTTTTTGCCTTCCACTTTAAGGTATTCGTGCAGCGACTCATTGGTACATATTGAGTACATGGCATCGGCCATGGCATTGATGTCCCAATAATCGGTTTTGATGCACTTGTCAAGGATTTCGGCGCAACCACTTTGCTTCGAGATAATAGACGGAACGCCACATTGCATAGCCTCAAGCGGAGATATGCCAAAAGGCTCACTCACCGAAGGCATTACATATACATCGGAGTCGGCAAAGGCCTCGTACACTTGTTTGCCACGCATAAATCCCGGAAAGTGAAATCTGTCGGCAATGCCGCGGGCTGCTACCATGTTAATCATATCGTTCATCATGTCGCCCGAACCGGCCATGCAAAACCTGATGTTATGTGTGCGCTGCAGCACAAGCGATGCCGCCTCAACAAAGTATTCAGGTCCCTTTTGCATAGTGATGCGCCCCAGGAAGGTTACCACCTTCTCCTTGCGGTGCTCGTGTGCCTTACGTTTCTCCTCCACCATGTTCAGAATGTCGCTCGAGAGCGGATATACGGCATTGTGCATGGTCACCACCTTGGCAGGGTCCTGATGGTAGTGGTTGATAACGGTTTGCCGTGTAAGTTCAGACACACACATGATGCAGTCGGCGTGGTCCATGCCGTCCTTTTCAATTCCATACACGGTGGGGTTAACGTGTCCGCGTGAGCGGTCAAAGTCGGTAGCGTGCACATGAATGACCAAAGGTTTGCCACTCACATTCTTTGCATGAATGCCGGCAGGGTAGGTGAGCCAGTCGTGTGCGTGAATGATGTCGTACTCTTGCTGGCGTGCAATGACACCAGCCACAATAGAGTAGTTGTTGATTTCGTCCTGCAGGTTATCGGGATAGCGTCCAGAAAACTCAATGCAGCCCAAGTCATCGGTCAAGCGGTAATTAAAGTCGGCATAAATATTGTCGCGCAGTTGATAGTAAAGCTCAGGCGACATACGGTCACCCAAACGCTGCTTTACGTAGTCGTAGTCCACGTCGCGCCATACGACAGGCGTTTCGCTCATGCCGATGATGTTCATAAAGCTCTTGTCCTCGTCGCCCCAGGGTTTAGGCAGACAAAAAGTGATATGAACGTCCGGCTGCAGCGACAGCCCTTTAGTGATGCCGTAGCTGGCTGTACCCAACCCACCAAGAATATGCGGGGGAAATTCCCAGCCAAACATAAGAACTTTCATAACGTTTCGTTTTGTGGAAGGTGACAAGCTGTGTGAACTCCGTTACAGGTAAGGTTCATTGGCTTGAGCATTCACCTTATTCCATGGCATTATTATATTTTTCAAGTAATCGCAGTGCGCGCAATATGCCGCTCACATTCATGGCAAAGGAAATAGCCCCACGTCCGTGGAAGGGTGGATTGCCGTCAAAGAGTTCGGGGATTGTGCCAATGCAATGATAGAAGAGTTCCTCTTCAAATCCAATCAGTTTGCGTTCAATATAGTTGACACCGCTCATGCGGTAAACGCGCAGATACGCTTCGAGGTAGAAACCAGTGAGCCAAGGCCAGGCAGTGCCTTGGTGATAGGCCAGGTCGCGTTGCGTTTGCGGTCCAACGTACATGGGGTTGTAGCCGCCGCTCTGTGGTGAAAGTGAGCGTATGCCCTTGGGGGTGACAAGCTCCTTTGTACAGATGTCGAGCACCGACTTGCGCTCTTTCATGTCGAGTGGTGAATAGTCAAAGGCAATGGCAAAGAGCTGGTTGGGGCGTACGCTCCAATCCATCATCTGTCCGTCAACATAGTCAAGCAGGTAGCCGTATTCGTTAAGGAACACCTCCTTGAATGAGCGTGCCACTTTCTCGGCCAATTTGCCCACTTCATCTTTCAGTCCGGCATACTCTTCCTGTCCGTTCTCCTCAATCAGTTGCTCAAAGAACTTGAGCGCATTGTACCAAAGTGCGTTAAACTCTACTATATAACCTGAGCGTGGCACGATGGGGCGTCCGTCAGACTGGGAGTTCATCCACGTAATGGCACGGTCGCGTCCATTGGCATAGAGCAGTCCGTTATCATGAACAAAGAGGTTGGGGTGCTGCCCATTGCTAATAAAGTCCATGATGTGTTTGAACAACTTGCCGTACTTTTCGTAGCAATCCTTGCGCGATGTATATTTGCTATATTGCTGTATGGTCCACGTAGCCCAGAGCAAGGTGTCGGGTTGCTCCATTTCGTAGATGCCAATCGACATGGGCTCTTTGTTGATAAAGTTGTAGATGGCTTTCGAGGCCGTTTCCATATAAGCTTCGAAACGGTCCTTTTCGCCAATGGCCAAAGTCAGGCCCGGCATAGATATAAATGTGTCGCGGGCACGTGGCTTGAACCAGGGGTAACCGGCCAGAATGTACGACTCATCGTCTTTATTGACACGGAATTGGTGTGCGGCATTAACAAGGCAGTGGTAAAAGCTGTCGCGGTGGTCGATATTGTCCACCTCGTTTTGGCGGAGAACATCAATCTGTTCTGGCTCAATGGGTGCAACGCCAGCGCTGAATGTAATGCTCTCGCCTTTCTTGATAGGCATTTCAAAATATCCTGGCACGAACAAATCTTCCGAGGCATTATAGCCGCGTTCGCGCTCTTTGGGGTAATCAAGTCCCCTGTACCAGTCGGGGCAATATTTCCATTCGGCTTTGGTGCTTGTTTGCATGTACAAGTCGGGGTAACCCTGATACAGACACATGCGAATGCCATTTTCCACTTCGTCGTAGCTTCGGTTGGCCACATTGTTCTCATGTGTCCATTGTCTTACGCTGCGGAAAGCCAAGAACGGGCGCAAGCGCAAAGTCGTTTCGGAGTGGGCGTCAAGCAATGTGTAGCGTACGTAAATTCGGTAAATAGATGTGTCAAACACAATTTGCTTCTTAAGTAGTACGCCTCCCACACGATAAGTCCATGTGGGCACTTGCTCCCATTCAAAACTGACAATGTATTTGTGCCCCTTTGGGCTGTAGTTCTCACCTTGGTATTTGTGCAGACCAAGGTTAAATTCAGCACCATGCTGAATAATGGTTTCATCAAGTGACGAAAGCAACACATGGTTTTCGTCGTCAAGCTCGGGAACGGGCATGACGAGCAGACCATGATATTTTCGAATGTTGCAACCGACCAAAGTCGTAGAGCAGTAAGCCCCCGACCGGTTTGTGATGAGCATCTCCTTGTAGAGCGACTCCAGTAAGTTGGTCATTTGCGCCTTGTCAAATCTAAGATAGCACATGGCGATATGTGATTTTAAGGTTCGTAATCAGTACGGATTTTCTTTTGGTTCTCAAAAGTAGGAAAAAAAAAGTACAGCCAAAAGGTTTTTGCACGAAAAATGCTTTTCTTCGCGTTTTTGTAACTCCGTTATACAAAATGATATGAAAAGTTTGGCTAATTTTAATGTTATCACTACTTTTGCCGCGTATAGGAGCTTTTAAGAAAGGCTCTTGGTGGCTGTTTGTTAAAATGAAATAACAGGCACAATGCCGCACAATATAAATACACGAAACTGACACTTATATTCTAATAAAAAGCACAAGTGCTTTGGACACATGACAAGGTTAGACAATTTTGACAAGCAGCGGGCTGCGCGCTCGCTGAAGGGTTTGTGGGAACTGTTGGACGCTGATGAACGGCTGTTCTTGATAAACAATTTGAGAGTTGAGCGTTTCAAAAAAAACGAAATTATATATAAGGAGGGTGATCAGCCAACCAATTTGCTTTGTTTGCTTTCGGGCAAAGTAAAAATATATCGTGAGGGCTTGGGGGGTCGGATTCTGATAAACCGTGTGTTGCGTGCCGTACAGTATTTTGGCTATCGGGCCTCAATGGCAGGAGAGGCATACATCACCTCCGCTGCCGCATTCGAGGAGAGTGTAATTGTCATCGTGCCAATGCTTGCCTTGTATCATCTGATGGATAGCAATACACGCCTGTGTCATTTTTTTATGCACGCTCTGGCGGCAGACCTTGGCAAGGCCGACCAACGCGTTGTAAGCATCACTCAAAAGCACGTGAGAGGGCGTTTGGCTGAAACTTTGCTCGATTTGCTTGATGTCTATGGTTATGGCAATGATGGCGAAACACTCGACTTGCACATCACGCGTGAGGATATGGCCAATCTTTCAAACATGACCACAAGCAATGCCATACGCACTTTGTCGGCCTTTGCCGATGAAGGGCTTGTCGAGGTGCACGGCCGCTTTATTAAACTGATTGATGTGGAGGCATTGCAGAGCATATCAAATAATGGGTAAGATGATATATAAGTAGGTAGGGTGTATAGTTTGATGGTTACTACATTGCTTTTGGTATCAAAAACAATGTAGTAACCATCAAAATCATTGATAATCATTTGTTAAGTAAAATATAATCTTGTGCGAATTTACATATGATTCTTTGATAGCCCAAAAGTCATATAATTAATGTCTAATTTGCTTATTCAGTTTTATATCCTTCGTCACGAATCAGTTCTTTTACAGTATTGACATCTACTGTAGAGAAATCGCTCTTGTCATAAATGAGTACAAGTACGACCATTCCGTTTTGTTGTTCCGCAAGAACGTTGAATGTGATTACCCTTGCACCGCCAGATTTGCCTTTCCCTTTTGACTTGATAGCCAATCGGATTTTGCGAATGCCTGGTGTTAGTTCATCACCTTGCAAAGGGTTCTCTTGAAGACTATTTTTGAACTCCTCATAGTCTTTCTTGAAACTCGGATACTTTTTCGCAAGACGCTTGGCTTCCTTTGCAAAGTTACTGGTAACCTTAATACTATAACTCATCGAACAGGCTATCTGCTGATTGAAGAACTCGTTTGCCTGCAATAGCCTCCTTTACTTCTTGCAGTGCACCTTTCAATTCCATCATCAATTCACGAGGAGTCTTTATAGTATCTCCGTCTTCATCTTCAGGAAAGATGCGGAAACTACCTGCACGTGATTTTAGGACGACGTGCTCACCTGCTTTTGCCAAATTCAGATATTTAGTCTGATTGGTTCTAAAGTCTCTTGTGCTAACTACAACCATAATTGTTTATCATTTGTTCAATGGCAAAGGTAGGGATAAATTTTATATAGGCAACCATTTTAACTATATTTGGTAACCAAAATACTACATAAACACCTTACTCTTTATCCCTTGGGACAAGTAGCTTAAGAGGTCATCTTCGTTGATGTCCTCGTAACAAAAATCAAACTGCTTAGTTGCAATGGGATTATTGGCTAGGGTGTTCGTTTTGATAAACTACAAAAGTTTGCATTCTATATGGCCGGAACCCTTTCGTGTGGGGGCTTCGGATTTTTTATCTCTAAAAGTTAAACGCTTGTCAAACCAATTTGACTCAGAAACGTGCCCTTGCTTGTTCCGACATTTTTGCTCAAGCTCTTTTTGCCGCCCTAAAAAATGAATGATGATTACCTGGCAGAACTTTTTTTAATTTTGTCTGCACTCTGCACTATTGTATGCTTATGACTTGATAATCAACGAATAAAAGCGTGTAGACAAGTCTGAAATTTGTCTGCACTGCCGTCTGCACTCGTTGCAGGTGGCAGTGTACTTTCACTGCATGGGGGAGAGGGGCTGTCGGACACGGGAGGGCGGATTTTTGGTTGCTCCGATTATTCTTACGCCCTCCCTATGCCGTTAAACCTTGCCCGCACAGTGTGTGTGCCTACTGCGTTATAAGGCAGTGCAGACAGTGCAGACAAGTGCAGACAAAAGTGCAGAGTGCAGACAGTAGTGCATATAATTGACAAGTTTGTCTACACTGCGTAATGACTTGAAAATCAATAAGAATGTAGACAAAAGTGCAGAGTGCAGACAATTTGCACAAAAAGTGCTGTGAGGGGAGTGAAGGCATTCGTTTTTGTTGCATTTTAAGTTGCTTGAAACGCGCTGAAAAAAACGCAAGCACTAATGGGGGCGACGCGTCTCGCGTCGGGATAATTAAAAGGAAAGATACAAACGATACTTAATAATAGGTGAAACTTTTTCCCGATAACGCGAGATGAGGCTGCTGAAAAATGCCCCGACGCGAGACGCGTCGCCTCCATTAGTGCTTGCGTTTGGTGCTTGAGTTTGTTCGCATGTTTGCTTTTCACCGAACAGCCATAACAACGAATAGAATTTCCTAAAACGATCTCATTTTTAATGCCAATTTTGAACACCCTACTTCAAAGGGCAGACTCCTCGTTAAAAGTGTCAGCCCTTTATAAAATTATAGCGTGAAAAATACGTCACGTAACCATTATTGCTCCAACGCCTCGACAAGAGCCGTAACCGCCTCTTGTGCGTTATGTTTTTCGGCCAGGAGCGTGACAAACTTCGAGCCCACAATCACCCCGGCCGTGTGCGCATCTGCGGCTTCGCGCGTGGCACGGTTTGAAATGCCAAATCCCACCAGTTGGGGGTTGTTGAGGTGCATTTGTTCAAGTCGGTTGAAGTATGCCTGTTTGGCGTCGGAGAATGATTGTTGTGCGCCCGTGACAGATGCCGAACTTACGGCATAGATAAATGCGTGCGAATAGGCGTCAATTTCGCGAATGCGTGCTTCGGGCGTTTCGGGCGTGACAAGGAATATGACTTCGAGCCCGTATTGCTCAGTCGTTTTTAAGTATTCGGCCTTGAATTGGTCGAAAGGTAAATCAGGAATAATCAGCCCGTCTATGCCAACCTCTTGACAACGTTTGCAAAATGCTTCAAAGCCATAATGTAAAATGGGGTTAAGATAGCCCATCAAGATGAGTGGTATGTGAATGTCGTGGCGTATGTTGCTCAGTTGGTCAAATAGTTTGTGCAGCGTCATGCCATTTTTGAGCGCGGTGGCTGATGCTTGCTGAATGGTGGGGCCGTCGGCCAGAGGGTCGCTGAAGGGTATGCCAATTTCAACCATGTCCACCTTGCCGTTTTGCAGTGCTTTGAGCGTGTCGGCAGTACCGTCAAGTGTGGGGTGGCCTGCACAAAAGTATACGGAGAGAATGCCTTTGCTTTTATGTTCAAACAAATCTTTAATTCTATTCATTGCCGTTGTGTATGATGTTAATAAAGTTGGCTATGGCAGCAGTGTCCTTCATGGCAGGTGCCGTTTCAAATCCGCTGTTAAGGTCGTAGCCAGCCAAGTATTCGTGTTTGAATGTTTTGATGTCGTTGATAGATTGTGGTGACAGGCCGCCGCTCAGCAAAAAGGGTGTGGGGCCAGTATAGCGTTGCAGCAAGTTCCAATTGTAGCGCCGTCCGCTACCGCCAAACTTGAGCGTAGGGGTATCAAACAAGAAGTAGTCAATCTTGCCAGTATATTCAGCCGTGTCGGCCACAAAAGATCCGGTTACGGGCAGGGCGCGTATAACGGTAAGGCCGCGCTGCTTGAACGTGTCGCACATATCGGGCGAAGCTGTGCCATGAAATTGCACGACTTGTAGTCCGAACGCCTTAACCTTTTCAACTACATCGCGAAATTGTGGGTGAACAAACACCCCAACGCGTTTGCACTGCTGTGGCATGTAGGCCGGCATTTCGGCCACATAGCGTGGCGAGGGTTCGTAAAATATAAATCCCATCCAGTCGGGCCCGGCTTGTTCAACCGCCCGAATGTTTTCGGCATTACGCATGCCGCATACCTTTATGAGTTTCATTGGGCAAGGCATTTGATGTAATTGTTAAGTGCGAGTCCGGGGTCGGCCGTTTTCATGAACGCTTCGCCCACGAGAAAACCCTTGTAGCCAGTGCCATGCAGCCTGCGGGCAATGTTGGCATCGAGTAGTCCGCTCTCCGAAATTGGCAGCGTCCCCTTGGGCAGCATGTCGTAAAGCGCTACGGATTGTGAAGGGTCCGTCTTGAACACTTTGAGGTTGCGGTTGTTCACGCCAACAATGTCAATGTGGTGGCTGAATGCCTCCAACTCTTTGGCCTGGTGAATTTCAAGTATCACTTCAAGCCCTATGTCGTGTGCCACCATAGCCAGTTCGTGACAGCGTTCAGCGCCAATGGCGGCAGCTATCAGCAAACAGGCATCTGCGCCTGCCGCACGTGCCTCGTACAATTGGTAGGCATCAACCACAAACTCCTTGCGCAATATGGGCAGGTGGGTCAGTATTCTTGCCTTGACCACATCTTGTAGCGTGCCGCCAAAATAGTTGTGGTCCGTCAGTATCGACAGCCCTGCCGCCCCGGCTTTTTCGTATGAGGGTATGATATCCTCTACTTTGGCGTGGCGGTTAATCCAGTCTTTTGATGGTGAACGCCGCTTGAATTCGGCAATGATGCCCCCTTCGTGGTGGCTCTCTATCGACTTTCGCAAACTGCGCACGGGTGGGGCGCTGTCGGCTGCTTTTTTCAGTTCGTCGAGCGAAACCAATAGTTTGGCCTGCTCCACTTCGATGCGCTTGTTTGCAACTATTTCTTCAAGTATGTTTTGCATAGCGTTGTTTTTTATGATGGCACGGGGGGGTCAGGAGTTGAGTGTCACAAAATGCTCAAAAGTCTTCAGCGCCTTGCCGCTAAGCAGTGCGGCACGTGCCTCTTCAAGGCAAGTGTCAATGTCTTTGTCCTGGCAAATGGTGTGAATGCCGAAAGCCGCGTTGGTCAGCACGCAGTCGCGTTGAAAGTCTGTAGCCTTTCCGCGCAGCACATTGTCGAATATTTGTGCGGCATCCTCGGGCGTGTTGCCTCCATGCAAGGCTTGTGGGGGAGCCATGACAAGTCCTAACTGCGACGGGCGATAAATGCTTTCAGAGTGGTTTGACATGACTTTGAAATTGTCTGTAAGCGAAATTTCGTCGTACCCGTCAAGACTGGTCACCACCGTAAATCCAATGCTTATTTTTTGCAGCACGTTGGTGTAGAGTCGCATTTGCTGCAGATTGGCCACACCGAGCAGTTGATATGCAGTGTGTGAGGGGTTGACCAACGGGCCGAGCAGGTTGAAGATGGTTTTCACCTTCATTGCCCGCCTGATGGGACCAACGGCCGCTAATGCGGGGTGAAACAGCGGGGCGTGCAGATATACCATGCCGCATTGGTCGATGCTGCGTTTCAGTTTGTCGGTGTCGTTAGTGAATTTAATGCCATGATGCTCGAGCACTGTGCTCGCGCCGCTCACCGACGATGCACCGTAGTTGCCGTGCTTTGCCACTTTGTAGCCGGCTGCAGCCACTACAAAGCAGGCACAGGTTGATATGTTGAACGTGTTCTTGCCATCACCCCCCGTACCTACAATGTCGAGTGCTGCAAATTCGCTCAGGTCAATGGGCAAGGCGCGTTCAATCAGCGCATCGCGAAATCCGAGCAGTTCGTCCACTCTGATGTCGCGCATACGGTAGACGGTAAGCAGCGAGGCCACTTGTGCGTCATTATACGTTTTATCGGCAATGCCCAGAAGCAAATCGTGGGCTTCGGCACGCGACAGGGTGTCATGCTGGTACAGCCTTTCAAGTATAGCTTTCATGTAATCAGTGGTTAACGAAATTAGCAATCATCTGGCGTCCCGTAGGTGTCAGAATAGACTCGGGGTGAAATTGTATGCCATGCACATCATATTGGGTGTGTTGCAGTGCCATTATCTGTCCCTCATCGCTTGTGGCAGTCACTTGCAGGCAGGCGGGCAAGCCTTCGTTCTTTACCACCCATGAGTGGTAACGTCCTACCATGATGTCGTGTGGCAACCCATTAAATATATAATCGTCGGCAATGATGTGCGCTGGAGTTTGCACTCCGTGAAATACCTTGGGCAGGTTAAACAGTTCGCCTCCAAACACCTCGCCAATGGCTTGCTCGCCAAGGCAAATGCCCAAGATGGGCTTGGTGGCGGCATATTCTTTGATAACTGCCTCGAGCAATCCCGCCTCCGACGGAATGCCCGGCCCTGGCGACAGAACGATTTTGTCGAATTTTGCAACGTGCTCCATTTCAAACTGGTCGTTGCGCATCACGCAAATGTGTGTGTCCTTTCCGCCTTCCTCCTCCATGTACTGATAAAGATTGTAGGTAAAGGAGTCATAATTGTCAATAAGTAGAATATTCATGACGCAACGTATTATTTTGTTTGTGTTGAGGCGTGTTCGGCCATATCAATGGCTTTGCGCAAAGCGCCCAGTTTGTTGTTAACCTCCTGCAGTTCGTATTCCTTATCGCTTGCGGCCACTATGCCGCCTCCGGCTTGAAACCAGAGCTCGCCATTGCGGCTGACGAATGAACGAATGGTGATGGCTTGGTTGAGTGTGCCGTTCAGCCCTATAAATCCGATACAGCCGCCATAGGCTCCGCGGTTGTGTGGCTCGTACTGGCTGATGAGTTGCAGTGCCCTCACTTTGGGTGCGCCGCTCAGTGTGCCAGCCGGGAAAGTGTCCGCCAGCAGTTTGATGGCATTTGTGCCGGGGCGCACACGTCCTCTGACGCGGCTCACAAGGTGAATGACATGGCTGTAGAATTGTGTGTCCTTCAAAAATTCAACTTCCACCTCTGTGCAGTGGCGGTTAAGGTCGTTTCGGGCCAGGTCGACAAGCATGGTGTGCTCGGCATTCTCCTTGGGGTCGGCCAGCAGAGCTGCTGCAGCTTTGGCATCAGCCTCGGTGTTGCCTTGGCGGCGTGTGGTGCCCGCTATGGGGTCGATGTAGGCCATGCCATTATCCTCGATGCGGCAGTGCGTTTCGGGCGAAGAGCCGAATATGCGAAATCCGCCAAAGTCGAAGTAAAACAAGTAGGGCGAGGGGTTGATGCGGCGCAAGGCACGGTAAAGTTCAAAGTCGTCGCCCTCATAATGCTGTATAAAGCGGCGTGAGAGTACAATCTGAAACACATCGCCGCGTTTGCAGTGGGCTATGCCGCGGCGTATGTTAGCCTTGTGTTCCTCGTCAGTTAATGGCGATGTGGTCGGGCCCACGGCATGAAATGTGTAGGTGGCGTAGTTACGGCTCATTACGGCACGCACAATTTCGTCGACGTGACTGCTTTCACCGTCTGCCAGCATTTCAAGCAATTTGAGCTCGCTGCTGAAGTCGTTAAACACCAACAGGTATTTGTACATAATATAATGTATGTCGGGCGCGTCATTTTTGGCCTCTTTACTATCCTTTACGTCAATATGTTCAAAGTAGCGAACCGCATTGAACGAGGTGTAACCATACAGACCACAATAGGCACTGTCGTTGCCCTCGACGCTGAACATCTTGATAAAGTCGTCAAAGGCGTCAGACACGCTGTATTTGTCGGTAATGTCCACTTGATGCTCCGTCTTGTCGGGGTAGAGCATGATGGCCTTGCCGTGGCTCACGCTGAACGAGGCCAGAGGCTCAAGTCCGATAAACGAACGGTTGTTTTCACTGCCATGATAGTCTGAACTCTCCATCAGGGCGCTTTGGGCAAACAAGTCGCGCACTTTAAGGTAAGTGCTGACGGGGGTGCTGAGGTCGCCTGGCAGTGCTATGCTTTTAATGGTATAATGAAACATTTGTCGATACTGCTTTTTTAGCGAAGGTTGTTCTTGATATCCTCATAGCGTGTGGGGCAATCGCCCTGTGGCGCATGTTTCAGGTAGGTTTCCATGTCCTTGTCGCCGCGTCCCGAAAGGGTTACTACCACAATGTCGGTTGGCTTGAAGGTAAGCCGGTGCAGTGCAGCCAGGGCGTGTGCCGACTCGAGTGCGGGCAATATGCCGTCGATGCGGTTAAGCTCATAGGCTGCGGCAAGGGCCTCGTCGTCGTTGATGGCCAAAGCCTGTGCGCGGCCTGTTTTTACAAGGTGGGCGTGGAGCGGGCCAATGCCAGGGTAATCCAGTCCGGCCGATATGGAGTATGGCTCTACTATCTGTCCGTCATTGTCTTGTATGATGAGTGATCGAAAACCGTGTAACACGCCCTCCTGACCTATGCTGAGTGTGGCAGCTGTCATACCGCTTTCGGCTCCTTTGCCGCCAGCTTCGGCATATACTATTTTGACATTGTTGTCGTTAAGGAAGTTGAAGATGGTGCCGGCGGCATTAGAGCCTCCGCCAATGCAAGCCACCAAATAGTCGGGTGTGGGGCGGCCTTCCTTTTCCTGCAGCTGCTTGCGTATTTCGGCACTGATTACGCTTTGCAAGCGGGCCACCATGTCGGGGTAGGGGTGTGGCCCCATAGTCGAACCAATCAGATAGAAGGTGTCCTCTGGGTGGCAGCACCAGTCGCGAATGGCTTCGTTGCAAGCATCTTTCAGCGTTTGGTTGCCGCTTTTTACAGCAACTACCTCAGCCCCGAGCAAACGCATTTTCTCCACATTGGGGCGTTGGCGTTGCACATCAAGTGCGCCCATGTACACCACACAGGGCATTCCCATCAGCGCGCACACTGTGGCAGTGGCCACACCATGTTGTCCGGCACCAGTTTCGGCCACAATGCGTTTTTTGCCCATGCGGCGTGCAACCAGTATCTGGCCAATGGCATTGTTGATTTTGTGTGCGCCAGTATGGTTGAGGTCCTCGCGTTTCAGATACACTTTGCAGCCATGGAGCTTGCTCAGGTTCTTTGACAGGTAGAGCGGCGACGGGCGGCCAACGTAGTCGCGTAGCAAGGCATCAAATTCGTTTTTGAAGTCTTCGCTGTCAATTATGCGGCGGTAGTTAATGCGCAATTCTTCAACGCATTTCTGTAAAATTTCGGGAATGTAAGCACCGCCGTAGCGGCCAAAGTAACCATTGTCTGTAACGTCGTATTGGTTCATATATATATCAGTTGTTTGTAAGGTTAAATAGGTGTTCGTAATAGCTTTAGTTGAATACCCGATTATAAAATTAAAGCGGCCTCGTCGTAAGCATTGACGGGCCGCTAAGAATTATCATAATCAACTATGGCATTCTGTTAGGATTGTACGGTAAGTCAGCTTACGACGGAAAGTTGTAAGCAGCGCCACCAATACTCATTATTTAGATTGTTGTAAAGCATATTTGTCGTTTCTTGTTGTCTACGCTTGCAAATGTAAAGTGAATAGCTGAAATAGCAAAGCAAAATGCAAGAAAAAACAATAAATAATTGACTTTGAGGCTGTGTGGCTTTTCGAATACTCTGGTTTGCTACTTTGGGGTGACAAAACTGGGTGTAAAAACGTTGGCGGAGTTAAGGGATACCCTTAATTCCGCCAACGGAGTCAGATTATGGTTTGCGTATGGTCTTTTTACCATTTACTATGTATAGGCCGCGTGCATTGTTGGGCGCGTAGGTCCGTCCGTCAATGCCATAAATGGCGTCGGTAGCATTAACAGATATCTTGCCGGCCTCTTTAATAGAAGTTACTTCGCCAGCAAAGTCCATCGCGAGCGCCTCTATGGTAGAGTCCCATTGCAGGAAAGCTCTGTATTGTGGCAGGTTAGACCCCACTTTGGCACGGTAAAACGCCGTTTCGCCATTGAATGTGCTCAGCACATAGGCGTTGTCGGCAGAGGATATGGCATACGCTTTGTCGGCGCTGCCGTGTAACCTGTTGCTAGTCAAATCGGCCACGGGGGTTGAGGCGGGGGCTTGTTCCATAACAAATGTGTCAATGAATCTTGACGAGGTAAGCAGCACGCCCTGACCAGCGGGGATAGCATATCCGTCGGGTATCGCTGTCATTTTGGCCTTGCTGCCGTCGACAGACTGAACATACCATGCTTTTACCCCCTGCGGAACGGCAGCGTTAAATGGGGCACTGAAGGTGGCTATTCGCTCAACACCTTGTATTTGCTCGGCATCATACATGTTCACTTGCACACTTGTGCGAGCTGCCGCTGTGTATACCACAAATTTGCGGCGTGGTGAGTTGGCATTCCAACGGTCCAACCATTCACCATCACGTTTGACGTCTACATGCACTTCGTAGGTGCCGCTGCCTAATTGGCTGAGCTTTATGGTGTGGCGTGTTGATGAGGCGAGGTTGGTTTCATTGTTGCGTGGTATGCTCACATTATAGCTGTTGCTTGTGTAAACGGTGGCGCCCGTGGCAGTATTTACCAAACGATAGCGAATGCTCGTGTTGAAGCTGTTTGGCTTCAAATACCTTGAATATCCCGAAATGCCTAATGATACGGTCGGTGTTTGCTCGGGGTCAAAATAGCTGCTGGCAGCGGGTGCGCCATTGTCGTCAAGTAGTTTGACCGATGTGATGGTTACACGGTTCTCATAGCTTGAGGGCAGTACTTCAAGTTCAAAGTCTTCGGGTAGGGCAATGTCATAAATGACTGGATTTTTGGTCTCGATGTTGTGGTTGAACTTCAGTGACATTTTGTATTTGCCAGCTTTTAGTGCCTGACTGCCGTTGGTGCCTGTGTACGCTGTCGCGAATTTCAAAATCCACTGTGTTGTATCCATGCGTTGTGCCACCATGTGGGTGAGGTAGGCGTTCGGCACGGTGTAAGTCTCGCCCTCCAGACTTCCTGTGCCAGTCAGTACGACCTGTGCCTCGCCGCGTGCCTGGTAGCGGCTCAGGTTGGCTATGTTGAGGCTGATACCTGCCAACTCGCCGCTATACTCATAGGCTGGTGACAACACTTCGGGTTTGCCAACGAGTTGCAGGTGGGGCTTGTTGTCGGCTTGTATGAGGGTCACCTTGCCGTTGTTCACAACCATTGGCACTGTGTTGCCATTAACCATGAGCGTCCAGTTGCCATATTCGCCAGTAGCCTTGTTGAGCAGTCGGCGGCCGAGTGGGCGCAGATAGTAGGTGCCGTTTGCCGGGCCTTCAATCTCGCCGAGGTTCATGCTCCAAAAGTCGTATTCGTAGTTGTATGTGGTGAAATATGTGGACCATGTCAGTTCATTAGTAATGCCAAACACGTGCAGGCAAGTGCCGTCTTGAGCAAAGAGCCCGATGCCAATTTGGCCGGTGTACGCACCGTCATCGCCTTGTGCCAAATTGCGTGCCCCCACGCCTTTCAGTTGTGCTGGAATGTTGGACGATGTAGTCATGTTGTCACTTGTCTTGAACTGCAGTCCCTCGTCGTTGTTGACAGACAGCACCACAGGTTTGGGGCTGAGTGGTTCAATCACGCCATTGTTGGGGTGTATGAACAGTGCCAATTGATGTTCGTAGTATTGCCCGTCGCTGTTGTAGCCACCACCAGGTGTCGATGCCGTGTTTATGTCGTAATATCCGTTATATTCACCGTTCCACCCCCAGTTGACGTGTACCAGGCCATTTTCGTCATAGCCATCATACAGGAAGGCGTGGTCGCCACCTTGAATGTATGCGGGGCAACCCATCGACAACTCGTTGTAGATGGCTTGTACAAACTGGCCTCCGGGCAGAATATCTTTATCGAGCTGGCGCACCGTGCAGTCATAATTGTCGCGCAGCGCATACCACAGATAGTTTTCGTTACACTGAGTGCCATTAACGCCATAAGTTGCTTTAGCAAAATAGCCCAAGTCACGCATCAGTGCCCCCACAGCTTGTGCTTGTGCGTCGTTATAGCCTCCTTTGCTGTAATTGTTGAGCATATTGTCCCAGTCATAATAGTCGTAGCTCATGGCACCTTCGCGCTTCAGTGCGCCAACTGGGCGCTTTTTAGGCCATTTGTGAGCTGCAAGTATTTGGGCCGCGGCCGTTATCACACAACCAGTATAAGTGGGTTTTCCGCTTTGGCTACTGCGCGGAGTGTAGTAGTTGTAGGGGTATTCCTGACTCCACTGTGTGCTGACAAGCGGCTCGACAAATGCTTTTGGTGGTTTGGCATAATGTGGCATCACACTTATGCTGTCTACCCTTACGGCTTCCACAGCCTGGGCGTAGCTGTCAAGCAATTCCTTTAGTGGCACGGGCATTTTTTGTGTGTCAATTTGGCCGCGGTCGCTGTAGCCCAGGACACCGCCCACGCGGTCGTCGGCAGCCACAATTACAAAGCCTTTGCCTTGGTCGTTATTGAAAAGGTACAGCGCCGGTTCCTCGGCTGTGGCTTGTTTGCCTTTGCCCATTGAGGCTGCAGGCGCGTTGTCTACGCTAACTGGCGATGCGATATACTTTTGCGCCATTCTTTTTGCGGTGGCCAAATCCACCGGGCCGGCTTGGGCATTTGTTGCAGCCAAGGAGGCAAATAACAGAGCGTATAGGTATGTCTTCATAAACAGATATTTCTAATATAACCCATTAACTTGTCAACTTGTTTACTAATTTCGTCAACGCGTTAATATAGGTGTGTAGTGAGATGGTTGTTCTTATGTGTGCTTGTATTACTTTACGGCGGTCTTTTTGCCGTTAACGATGTACAAGCCTGGTGTCTTGACATTCTGAACCTTGCGACCGTTCACTTCAAATGTGTGGTGTGTTGCAGGGGTCGTAGTGCCAATTTGCTTGATGCTTGTAACAGTAGCATCGTCAAGTTCAAATCCTTGCAAGCGGGCTGCGCTTACGGTTTTGCGGGGCAGTACAAGATAGCATTTGCCAGCTTTGTTGTCAAAGGGCGCACCATTTTCTTCAGCCCAATAAAAGCCTGCTTGGGCGCGGCTGTCATCGTATACCAGTTTGTAGTAATACACATCGTTGTCAGTAAGGGCGGTGTTGCCGGTAGTGGTGTGCTCGTCTTGAATAGAGCCACGTAGTGTCGTGTTGACAATCGTGTTGCTGGTGTCGGTGTACTTAAAGGTGTAGGTGTTGCCTTTTTGCCCCTTCAGCAGCATGGGCGTGTTGGCGGCAATGCTCACATTAGCTCCGGTGCCGTCGGTAACCATTTCAACATCACCTTGTGCATTTATTTGATAGGTGGCCACGCCTTGTGGCACAATATAAGGACGGTCGGTGTAGAGCGTAGCCCAGTCGCACACGTCAAAGTTCATCGTGAACTCTTGTTCGGGCACAGTGATGTGGCATTTTGCCACGTTCTCAATTCTGTCGTTCTTTGTGTCGAACAGTATGGCCACTACCTCCAGTTTGTTGCGGTCTTGAATTAAGTTGTATTGATTGATGTTGTTGAATGTGGTGGTGTGCGTCTTAATTTCGTTTGGTACGAAATCACCTGTCAGTGAGTTGGCTATGCCGTAGCGTATACCTTGCGATTCGATGGCCACATGATTGAAAGTGTAGCCTTTTACGTAATAATTGTCTCCAACGTAGTTGGACGGGTCGCGGAAGAAATCCATTTCAGGAGGCGCATCTTTGTAGTTGTCGCTCATGTAGTCGCTATAGTTGGCTTGTTGCAACCATTTGTCATTTTTCAGTCCGCTGGCTGTTAGCACATAGCCTATTGCGTAGGTGTTTCCTGCGTCAGGTGTCATGCAGGGTTCCACCTTGGTGGTTACGTTGATGTTGTTGCCTGTCTCGTCCCAACAGGCTTCCACATCAATGTTCATATAGGTTACTTCCGACTTCTCATTTTCAAACATGCTCGTGCCGTCGTATCCCGCAATCTTGCTTTTTCGTGCACACCATAGGGCGGGCAGAGTTTTCGCGTAGTCCGTAAGCATGCCGTTTTGGTAAGCTGTAGCAGAAGCGAGTTTGTCACCTTTGTGTATGGCAATGGCCACGGCATCATCGGGGTATTCGCGCACAAGTGCTTCGGTAGCGACCATACCAACAGGGCACCATTGGCACCACAGTGCGGTATAATCCTCCAAAAGCACGCGCTTGTGTGGAAGTTTGTTCACGGTGCAACGTGTGATGTAGGTAAAGGGTACTGATGTCTCGTTGTAGCTGTTGTTGACAGTGGTTATGTGAAAGACCACGTCCACCATGCCATACGTGCTGCCGGCTTTTATAGGAATATTGACAAGCCGTGTCTCGCCATCGGCAAGTGGCGTGTCAAAGTCCATTTTGAATGGCCCGTCGCAGTTCTGGGTGTCCATATAGCAGAGCGTATATTCAATGCTATTCACTTCGCTTTTGCCATAGTTGGTTAATTTTACGGGGGCGGTAGCTTCGGTGTTGCCAATTTTGACAAACACCTTTCCGGTGGTCATCGGAGCCACATTGTTTTGGGCCCACCCTGCGAAGATAGATAACAGGCAAAGTGTGAATAATAAAAGTAATTTTGTCTGTCTCATGTGTAAAAAAGGTATTTAGAAAAGTAAGTAAATGAAAGAGTTAAGGCTACTCATGATGGTGCATCGTACGCATAAGAATAGAGACAAAAGCATACACGTCATCATGAGTAGCCTTTTAGAGCTGGTAAAAATAGTAATTCTCTCGTTAGCTAACAAACGGGAAGTCACCTTTTGTGACAATATAAGATAACTTAACTACCCAACTGTCAGGTTCGGCCCATGTGACCGAACAAACTTTCAGAAACACCTATTCGAGAGCGTGCAAATCACATTTCAGAATAGCAGAACTACAAAACAGAATTGTTAGAATCACTCTTAATCACATTCGTGCCACATATCCCATGCAGCATCGGCTTGCAGGTGCAGCATTTCTAATCCATTCTTTACAGTGGCTCCTTGTGCGGCACCGAGTTGCATAAAGCGGGTTTCGAGCGGATTGTACACAAGGTCGTAGAGCAGGTGGTCTGCAGTGAGCAGCTGATAGGGAATGGACGGTGCTTCGTCCACGTGAGGATACATGCCAACGGGTGAGCAGTTTACAATAACCGTGTGCTGCTGCATGACCTCGGGTGTAAGGTCATTGTATGTCAGTCTGCCTTCGGCTGGCTTACGGCTGACATAGGTGGGGGTGATGCCGAGCTTCTCCAGTCCGTACTTCACAGCTTTCGAGGCTCCGCCTGTGCCAAGCACCAGTGCACGTTTGTGCACATCGGGACGCAGCAAAGGACTAATCGAGCGGCAGAACCCAATCACGTCTGAGTTGCAGCCATACAATTCTGTGCCATTTGCCCCATGCTTTACGCACACCACATTGACGGCACCTATGGCTTCGGCCTCAACCGACAGCCCTTTCAAGTAAGGCATAACTGCCTGCTTGTAGGGTATTGTCACATTAAAGCCCTTCAGGTTGTCCTGATGTAGCAAAAAAGCCATAGCTTCGTCTACATTGTCATATTCAAAGTTGTGATAAACAGCGTCGATGTGTTCGCGCTCAAATTTGTCAGCAAAATAGCGTGCTGAAAAGCTATGGCCGAGCGGGTAGCCAAGCAAACCGTATAGTTCCATGTCAAGTAGGGGGTGTTTTATTCTTCAGAGAAATCTTTCATAATTTGCCGGTATGAAGCATAAAGTCTGGTGCGCGATACAAATCCTACAAAGGTGCCGTCTGGTTTGAGCACGGGCAGAGTACCCGCATCGCAATGTGCAAATTTGTCCATAACCGTCTGCATATTGTCATCAGTGCGTAGCACCATTTCAGGCTGTCGCATCAGCTGTGTGGCCTTGTACATGCGGTAAAGTTCGCTGCGGAATATGATTTTCCTGATTTTGTTAACATTGATTACGCCCAGCATGCCGCCCTTCATGTCAACCACAGCAAAGTGCAGCGACTTGCTGGTTGACACCGCCTGCACAATTTGCCCTAAGTACATATCGGGGTGCAGCAAGGGGCGCTCTTTGTCAATGATGGCGTCGAGCGACATCAGCGTCAGCACCGAGCGGTCCTTGTGGTGGGTGAGCAATTCGCCCTTACGAGCCAAACGCATGGCATAGATGCTGTGCTTTTCAAAGGCGTTGATGGTGAGGTACGACGCTACAGACACAATCATGAGCGGAATAAACAGCTGGTAACCGCCAGTGAGCTCGGCAATGAGGAACACACCTGTTAGTGGCGCATGAAACACACCGCTCATCACACCCGCCATGCCCAAAAGGGCGTAGTTCGTTTCGGGCACAGTTACCTGCCAAAAGCCATATTCATTCCAAAGTCTTGAAAAAACAAATCCACCTATGCAACCAAGGAACAAACTGGGCGCAAACGTACCACCGCAACCGCCACCGCCATTGGTGGCCGTCGTGGCAAATACCTTGAACATAATAATCAGGCCAAGGTATACAAGCAGGTATTCGGGGTGACCGTAGAACAATGAGTTGTTGAGCACCCCGTCGGCCTGTGCGCCAGTCTGATTGCCCAATAGCATTGATATGGTGCTATAACCTTCGCCATAGAGTGGCGGAAAGAAATAGATGAGTATGGCCAGCACTGTGCCACCAAGTGCCAGTTTGGCGTACATGTTGTTCAGCCTTCCAAACACTTGCTCAAACGAGTTCATGACACGTGTGAAATAAAGCGAGATAAATCCACAGAAAATGCCAAGCATAACCGATGTCGGTACGCGGTTGACTGCAAAAGGCTCCATCAGTTCGAAATTGAACATAGGGCTGATGCCCGTCCAGGCATAGGTGATGCAGGTGGCAGTAAGGCAACTTACCAGCAGGGGCAGCAGCGATGCCATGGTAAGGTCTACCATCAGCACCTCCAGTGTAAACATCAGTCCTGCAATAGGTGCTTTGAAAATACCTGCCACAGCACCCGATGCGCCACAACCTATGAGCAGCATCATGGTTTTGTGGTCGAGGTTGAAGAATTGTCCCAAGCGGCTGCCTATGGCCGACCCCGTCAGCACAATAGGCGACTCGGCACCGACCGAACCACCAAAACCAATGGTGAGGGCTGAGGCCACAACACTCGACCAGCAGTTGTGCCCCTTGATGTTTCCTTGTTTGCGCGAAAGGGCATAGAGTATTTTTGTCACACCATGTCCAATGTCGTCACGTACAATGTATTTAATAAAGAGAGCTGTAAGGTAGATGCCCACAATAGGGTATACCAGAAACAGCCAGTTGGCGTGTGTTACGTCAAATTGTGATGTCAGTATATGCTCAATTTCGTGAATTAAAAATTTAAGCACCTGTGCGGCCACTGCGGCTCCAACACCAACTAAAAGAGCCAATAGTAGTATAAACTGCTTTTGGCTCATGTGTTTGGCAATCCACACCGACAACTTACGCCACATCTTGCTGTTAACTTGTACTGTGGTGTAAGCTCGTGTGCTATTGTTGTGCGCTATATTGTCCTGATAGCTTAATGCTGTGGACTCTGTTTGCATATTTGTTGTGTAATATTTATGGGTTGACGAGTAAGTATGCTTTATACTACTTATTATGTTACTCAAGTTCCGGATTTAGCCCGTCCTTGCTAAATCCGAAAATTGAGAGAAAACTTAAATAACTTGGCAAACTTACCCGTTAACCTGTTTGCTAAATCTGCCAACGCGTAACGGTTAGTTTGCCTGTTCGCATTCCTCCTTATCTGATAACCTTAACTTCGCCACCAAGTCCTAACTTGATGATGTTTGAAGCAGGTGGGTTCTGCGTTTCGTTGCGGCGCGAGGTGCACACGTAATCCACTGCTTCCAATATTTCGGGTGCTATGTCGGCAAAGCATTTGGGTGAAGGTTCACCGCTGATGTTGGCCGAAGTCGAAACAATGGCGCGTCGCATTCGCATACACAGGTTTTGGCTGAATTCCTCATGCGTCACGCGTATGCCGGCACTGCCATCTTCGGCCAGCAGGTTCGGGGCCAGGTTGCGTGCTCCGTCATAAATGATCGTCAGCGGTCGCGTGGCCACTTCCATTAGTTGCCAGGCCACATCGGGCACTTCACGCACATAAAACTCTATCTTCGCTTCAGAGTCCACCAATGTAATGAGCGCCTTGGCGTCATTGCGCTTCTTTATTTCAAACACACGTTTAACGGCCTCCTCGTTTGTAGCATCACAACCGATGCCCCATATTGTGTCGGTAGGGTAGAGTATGATACCACCTTTGTTCATCACGTCAATGGCCTGTTTAATGTCATCGCGATATTCGCGCAAGTGCCCCGTGATATTCTGCTTTTCTTTTGACATTGTATGTAATCTTTTGCTGAAAAATTGTCCAAAAATACACCAAAAAAACGACATATTCAAGCCGGAGCGCTGCAAACCCTGTGCGTGAGGGTAAAAACAAGTCTCCAATGCCGTTTGTCACCATTACTTAGTGACACCTCAATTCAGCCATGCGGCGTGCCTCACTGCGTGCTGGTTTGCCCGTCTCGGTGCGCGGCAGTTTCTCTACGCGTATATAATGGCGTGGCACCTCGTATTTGCCAAGCAGTGTGCGGCATAGCGTGTCGAGTGTGTCCGCCATGTCAGTTTCGGCCTCGTATAGTAATGTGATGGCTTCGCCCAAACGTTCGTCAGTCACTGCGGTAATTTGGAAGTCTACCCCGAGCGACATCAGTCTCCGTTCAATATCTTCAATTTGCAGCTTTATGCCACCCGAGCAAACCACATTGTCGCGTCGGCCCAGGATGCGAAATCTGCCACCGGGTAAAAGCTCTGCCATATCGTTTGTCACAAGTCGTTCGGCATTCACCTTGGGGGCGTAAATGCAAAGGGTGCCCTCGTCTGAAAGCGACACTTCCACCCCCTCGAGCGGTGTATAGGCATCATCGGCTGTGGGGCCGTTAATGCGGCGCAACGCAATGTGCGACAGCGTTTCGGTCATGCCGTATGTGCTGTATATGGGGTGCGGAAAGTTGTGGAGCGCTTTGGCCATATCGGGCGAAATGGCTCCGCCGCCAATAATCAGGCAGAGTGTGCGTCGCAGCAGTGAGCGCTCGTGGGGCACTTTTAGTGTTTCGTACACCTGCATGGGGGTGAGTGCTGCAAAGTCAGGTGCTTCGTGCAAGTGGGCGTATGGGTGCGAGGTTGGTGCCACCGGTATGAGTTGCAATCCGCCAGCCATGGCTCGTACCACCATCATTTGTCCCGCTATGTAGCGTAGCGGCATGCACAGCAGGGCCGTATTGCCCTCTTGCAGGCCGAGTGCTTGCAGTGTGGTAAGTGCACTGTCCCACATGCGCACCTTTTCCACCTGCATCTCTTTAGGTTGCCCCGTGCTGCCCGAGGTGTGAACCGTTACCGTAGGCACAGGGTCCCTCCATATATCCTTATACTGTTCAATCTCGTTCATGAAGGCACGCTGCAGGGGAGAGCCATACCACATGCAGTCACCCTCAATGTGCAGGGGGGCATTGTCAAAGTTCTCCACAAACAGTTGTCCGGTGCCGAGCCCCTGTGGCATGGTTGTATGCTCGTCAATAGCTGCACACCATTGGGCTATAGCGTTAAGTCCCACGTTGCTCTCAAGGGCCGAAGTCGTCCAGTAGCCAATGCCGCGGTCGCGTGCCAGCGACATCCATTCGCCTGCACCGGTAAATGCGCCATGCAGCGATGGTTTCAGCACAATGTATTGTGGCTTGATGGTGTCGAGCAGCGCATTCTTCTGTTCAAAATCATTCACCCCAATCAGTTCCTCGTCAAGTGCAATAGGCAGTGGCGTGTTGGCGCAAAGTTTGGCCATCTCGTCCCACTGCCCTTGGCGTATGGGCTGCTCTATGCTGTGAATGTCGTATTGTGCCAGAGCCTCAAGCCGTTTGGGGGCGTCGGTTGGTGTAAAACCACCGTTGGCGTCAACACGCAGCTCCACCACCTCCTTGCTATAACGCGAGCGCAACTGACGTATCAGTGCCAGTTCGCTCTCAAAGTCTATTGCCCCAATTTTAAGTTTCACACAGCGGAACCCCTTGTCAAGTTTCTCCTCCATGCGTTGGCACATTTGCTCGTAGCTGCCCATCCACACCAATCCGTTGATAGGTATGCCGCGTTTACCCTGTGTAAAGTCCGAAGGGTACAGTTTCAAGTAGTTGCCAGCCAGCGACCCTGCTGCCGAACGGAATGCCGTCTGCAGTCCGAATAACATAGACGGCAGGTGTCGCCATTTGTTCGAGTCCAGGTTCTGTGTGCGTTCCACCTCGGCACACACCTCGCGCAACCGTTGTTCGTAGTTGTCGTCATAATCGCAACTAAGGTCATGGAGTGGGGCGCACTCGCCCAATCCCGTAAAGCGGATTTGCGGGTCGGTCGAGGTTAGCACGATATACCACACCTTGCGGTCGTAATATATGCCGCGTGAGGTGCCGGCTGGTTGCTTGAATTGCAGTGTGCGCGGAACAATGCGCAGTTTGAAAGGAAGGAAGTGCATCTGTCAGGGTGTTACGTTGATAGGAATTGGTGCAGTGTTTGAAGTTTAGTAATGGTGAAAGAATAAGTTGAGCAATTTTGACCTGTATTTTTGTTGTTGTTGGAATTTGGAAGAGGGAGCATAGCGGGCTATGTGACCGATGACAAATTTCAACAACGGCAAAAAGACAGGGCATATGAAATGACTCCTTACTCCACAAAATTGGTCAAATTATTTTTTCACCATTACTTAGGTCGAATACCTGCTTATTAAGGGGGTTACCCCTATTTCAGAATTATTAGCCCCACCTTTAAGGGAGTTTTGGGTATTTCTTAAAGTCAGGCTTGCGTTTTTCCAGGAAGGCACGTCCGCCCTCTTGTGCTTCGTCGAGCATATAATATAGCATAGTGGCATCGCCAGCTAACTCCTGTATGCCCGCTTGTCCGTCAAGTTCAGCATTCAGTCCGGCCTTTATCATGCGCAAGGCCAATGGCGAGCGTTCCATCATGGTTTCAGCCCATTCCACCACCTCGTCTTCGAGTTTGTCAAAAGGCACAACCTTGTTCACCATGCCCATGCGTTCGGCCTCGGCGGCAGTATATTGGCGGCACATAAACCATATTTCGCGTGCCTTCTTCTGTCCCACGATGCGTGCCAGATACGATGCGCCAAATCCAGCGTCAAACGAGCCAACCTTCGGGCCGGTCTGTCCAAAGATGGCATTTTCCGAGGCAATGGTCAAGTCGCACATCAAGTGCAGCACGTGTCCGCCCCCAATGGCATAACCGTTAACCATGGCAATGACAGGTTTTGGCAGCGAGCGAATTTGTTTTTGCACATCAAGCACATTGAGGCGGGGCACACCGTCGCCGCCCACATAGCCGCCGCGTCCTTTCACGTGCATGTCACCACCCGAGCAAAATGCCTTGTCGCCAGCTCCGGTCAGCACCACCACGCAAATGTCCTGTGCCTCGCGGCAATAGCGCAGGGCATCGCCCATTTCGGCCACAGTCAGTGGGGTAAAGGCGTTGCGGTAGCGCGGTCGGTTAATGGTGATGCGTGCAATGCCGTTGTAGGCATCAAACAATATCTCCTTGTACTCTTTAATAGTTGTCCAATTTCGCATATAAATATTTGTTTAGGTGAGTGTACATTGAAAGTGCGTTGTCGAAATGCAGTTGTTTTGTTCAAAATGGCGTCACCTCGGCCACGGGGGCGTCTGTGGCATAGCGCAGAAAGCAAATTAGCCTGTCAAATCGTTAACCCGTTAACCAAGAATTAGGTCAACGGGTTAAGCATGCAGTTCTATAAAACTTGAGTATAAAATAAACTTGAACGCCTGCTTGGTCATACAAAGTTCGTCATTTTTGCTGAGATGGCCAAGGCATAACGGAGATTGGGTTAGTGGGTTAGGGTGGATTAGAAAGTTAGTGGGTTAAAAGAATACCGTTGTTTGTCTAACTCATGAGGGCATCTTTTTAACCTTCTAACCCACTAACCCCTTAACCCTATTCCTCCCTCTTTCCCTCGTCAATTTTCCAGGAAGAAGTCAACAGATGTAACTACGCGCACCTTTTTGATGTAAGGCGTGCTTGGGTCGCGGTCTTCAATAGTAAACAAACCTTGTGACGCATTCTTAATCTTGCCGAGCTTGCTGTCAGAATCCTTTGCAAACTTTTCGGCAGCCTCGCGTGCGTTTTTAGTAGCCTCCTCAATCATTTGTGGCTTGATCTTGTTGAGGCTCGTAAACTCATACTGCACCCTTGTGTCGTAGTCGTTGGCCGAAATGGCAATGCCTTGTTTCAGCAGTTCGCCCATGCGCGACATCAAACTGCGTACCACATCAACCTGCGACGACGATACCGTAATGATGCTCGTCACATTGTATCGGTCGCGCGTTTTGATGTCGTCGGCAGAGCCGTATCGTTCGGCGCGCAGGTCAACAATTTGGGGAGCCCCCACACTGATGTCGGTCTTGGCCACCCCATTTGATGTGAGGAAAATTGCAATGCGGTCGTTAACGTTATTCAAGTCAGTGTAAATAGTTTGTAGGTCGTTGCCAGTGGTCTTGTAAGTGATAGGCCAAATCACCTTGTCAGCCTTCACCTCGCGCTCTGCCAGTCCGCGCACGTCCACCACGCGGTCTTTTGCAGCAAAGGCCGAAAGCCCCCAATAGATAAACACACCCAACATGAGGGTACCAATAGCCAGAATGATGGCTTCAATGCGATAGTTCTTCATAATGTATGGTTGTAAAGTTGTTAAAGTTCCAAATTTAGCCTACACTTGCTAAATCCGAAAGTTGAGTAAAGTTGTTAGTAGTAATGCGTCGGCTGAGTTTGAACACACGCTAAGTAATTCAGTGTACCAACTTGCCAAAGCAAAGGTAAGTGCTTTTATGTTATGTTGCAACATTTTGCGCACAAATACGCCATAGCAAAGAACAACGCATGTCAGGAAAAGAAATTATAGCTGTCCAGTAAAACGCCGAAGCGCAACTTTTCCGTCTAAAACCCTTTATAAATAGAGTTTTATGCTCTTTATTTCAAAAAGTAAGCCCCTTTAGTTAGCTGCACATGGCTGCAGAAGCTATTATTGGCATAAGGTAGCAATCACGTTGTCTATGACAGGTTTTAATGCTTTTGCCCTTTCAGGGCGCGACTGTTCCTACACGTGATACCCAGGGTGTCGCTTCGCTTGCCCTGGGCTGAGTGCTCCATTGGCCTTTCAGGCCGCCCTTGCTAAAATCATTGTGGCCATTTCTATGCTCGTGGTTGAGAGGCTATGTTAGAACCAATGCACAGCCTCGTTACTAATTGTAGCGTAGTAGACGCGTGTGTGCAAGTGCGGGCTGAAAGCCCAATGGAGCACTCAGCCCAGGGCAAGCGTAGCGACACCCTGGGTCTTCCCATGTTGGAGCAGTCGCGCCCTGAAAGGGCAAAAGCATTACAATGTGCTTTAGGCTTTTACCGGACTGCAATAAAAAGAAATTCTCAAGCCGTAAGTGGCAGAATAACGGGGGCATGTGGCTATGTTACACCAACGTACTCGTCCGTCAACTTACCCCCTGTTGGTATGTTATGCAGCATACTTTGTGCAAATAAACAAGTTTCGTATTTGTAATGATTACATCAAATACATATATTTGCCGCATGAACAAATTAGCAGACATATTGAGTGGCATCTGGCTATTCTATTACAATGGCTTCAAGCAGATGACATGGGGGCGCACCTTGTGGCTGATTATTGTGCTCAAATTGTTTGTGATATTTGTGGTACTGCGCTTCTGCTTTTTCCGTCCGGCCATGCAAGGACTCAGCAATGATGAAAAAAGCGAAAGGGTAGGGCAGCAGTTGCAACAGAAATGACAATAACCCGTTGGCGGAAATCTCGGTTGACAGGTTAACAGGTTAACCTGTAATTAAAAACTCAAAATCAGGTGTCTGAAACGTCACCTGATTATTCGAACATCTATTTATCATGACACTACTCACAGCATTAGACCCCGGTGCCATTGATTGGGCACGGGCACAGTTTGCACTCACAGCATGCTATCATTGGCTGTTTGTGCCGTTAACTTTAGGCTTGGCATTGATAATGGGCATCATGGAGACGCTCTATTATGTCAAGCGTGACGAACATTGGCGTCGTACCGCCCAATTTTGGATGAAACTCTTTGGCATAAACTTTGCCATAGGCGTGGCCACGGGATTGATACTCGAGTTTGAGTTCGGCACCAACTGGAGCAACTACTCGTGGTTTGTGGGCGATATATTCGGCGCACCATTGGCCATTGAGGGCATTGTGGCATTCTTTATGGAGGCCACATTCATAGCCGTCATGTTTTTTGGTTGGGACAAAGTCAGCCGCGGATTTCATCTGGCTTCAACATGGTTGACAGGTTTGGGTGCCACCATCTCCGCTTGGTGGATATTGGTGGCCAATGCCTGGATGCAGCACCCCGTGGGCATGGCATTCAATCCCGACACCGTGCGCAACGAAATGAACGATTTTGCCGCAGTGGCACTCTCGCCTACGGCTGTAGTCAAGTTTTTGCACACCGTGTCGAGCGGTTGGCTGACAGGTGCCGTGTTTGTAATAGGTGTGAGTTGCTGGTTCCTCATCAAGCAGCGCAACCGCAATATGGCTTTGCGTTCCATCAAGGTGGCCAGCCTTACGGGTATAGTGGCCGGCCTCATTGTGCTTGGCACGGGCGACCAAAGCGGTGTGACCATGGCACGTGAGCAACCCATGAAACTTGCTGCGGCCGAGGGATTGCAACAAGGTGGCCAACGTGCTCCCTTCAGCATTGTGCCAGGCATCGAGGTGTCGGGAGCCCTTTCGGTGCTTGCCACGCACAGCATAGATGGTTATGTGCCAGGCATCAACGATTTACTCAACGGCTACAAACGTCCCGATGGCACATCGGAGCCTTCGGCCGACGAAAAAATGCAACGTGGCCAAAAGGCTATCAATGCCTTTGCCGCCTACCGTCAGCTGCGTGCCGACAATCCGCAGGCTGCTAAGTTGGCACTCGACACCCTCAGGGTGCATCAGCAATATATGGGCTATGGCTACCTCAAGGACAAGTCCGAACTCGTGCCGCCTACACTTATTATATATTGGGCCTTCCGTTTGATGGTGGGCTTTGGCACATTGCTGTTCGCTATATTGTTCGTGGTGGGTTGGTTGGCCTGTCGTGGCACGTTGCCGCAACACAAGTGGCTGCTTTGGCTGGGAGTGGCATCAATACCCATGGTCTACGTAGCCGGACAGGCCGGTTGGATAGTAGCCGAGGTAGGCCGCCAGCCTTGGGCCATACAAGACCTCCTGCCGGTTGGCGTGGCCGTGTCGCAGTTGCCCACAACCAATGTGATGTCCACATTCTTTATGTTTGTCGCATTGTTCACCTTGCTGCTTGCGGCCGAAGTGCGCATTATGTGCAAGGCCATAAGTGGTGAAAAATCGGAATAAAGGGTTGACGGGTTAACCAGAAAACAATCAACTATCAAAATACTTTCTCAATATGATATCATACACATTCCTTCAGCAATATTGGTGGTTCTTGGTGTCACTGCTTGGTGCATTGTTGGTGTTCCTTATGTTTGTGCAGGGAGCCAACTCGCTGATATTCCGCATAGGGCACACCGAAACCGAGCGCGGCACAATAATAGCCATCACCGGTCGAAAGTGGGAACTGACATTCACCACCCTTGTCACCTTTGGCGGTGCATTCTTCGCCTCATTCCCCTTGTTCTACAGCACCAGTTTTGGTGGAGCCTATTGGGTATGGGTATTGTTGCTCGTAAGCTTTGTGCTGCAAGCCGTAGCCTACGAGTATCAGGGCAAGCCCAACAATCTGTTCGGCACCACAGCCTATCGTTGCTTCTTGGTGTTCAACGGCTTTGTAGGGCCCTTTGTGTTGGGGGCCGCAGTGTCAACCTTCTTCACAGGTTCGGCATTTAGTGTGAGCCACGACGCCATGGCCGCTTCGTTGTTGAGCAATGCCTCACCCGTAATCAGCCAGTGGAACAGTGCTTGGCACGGACTCGAAGCCTTGGCACAGCCTTGGAATTGGGTGCTCGGACTTGCCGTGTTCTTTTTGGCACGTGTGCTCGGTGCATTATATCTGCTTAACCGCACCGACCAACCACAGTTGCAGACACGTTTGCGCCGGCAACTGCTAACCGATGCCGTGCCGTTCGTACTTCTGTTTGTGGCCTACGTGGTGTTTCTGCTCACAGCGTCGGGATTGACTTATCAACCCGCCACCCAACAGTTTGTAGCAGAGCCACATAAATATCTGCACAACCTTTTAGCTCTGCCTTGGGTGCTTGTGCTTTTTGTTGTTGGTGTGGCATTGGTGCTGTATGCCATCGTGTCGACCGTGTGGCGTGCAGCGTGCCGTTGTGGCATTTGGTATGCCGGCCCAGGTGTAGTGCTTGTTGTGTTAGCGTTGCTGCTGATGGCAGGGTTGAACAATACGGCCTATTATCCGTCGCTCACCAGTCCGCAGTCGTCGTTATGTCTGGCCAACAGTTGTTCGAGTCAGTTCACGCTTGGCGTTATGTCGGTTGTAAGCTTGCTCATACCTTTTGTGCTTGCCTACATAGCTTATGCTTGGTGGTCATTGGAGCGCAAGCGCAAGCCATGATGTTGGGAGATAATATCCCTTCAGACTTCATCACTTTTCTGCACCTTCGCTAACGCGAAAATATAAGGATAAAAGGACAAAAGTGCTTCAAGACATAAGGGCACATGGACGCAAGTCCATGCCCGTATGTCTTGAGACACTTTTGTTCTTATGTTCTTATGTCCTTATGGTTCCGCGTTAGCGGTGACGCATTGACGGATTCAGGAAATCATATCCTTTATTATTGTTGTCCGGTGAAATGCCCAAGCGTCTATTAATGCTTTGGAGTTTCACCCGGACAGCAATATTTTTTAATTGCACAATTTGTCTGCACTCTACACTATTTGTCTGCACTGCGTTGATTATCAATCTGTTACGTAGTGTAGACAACTTCGTTTTTTATCTGCACGGCTGTCTGCACTCGTCTACACTTATCTGCACTTGTCTGCACGCTAATTCTTCCTCTGTTTTCTCTGTCACAGCAGCATGACGTGATGCCTGTGTGGGGCGGTTAGAACAATAACGGGAGGTAGATTTTTCGGTTGCTCTAATCAAAAATTCGTTTCCCCTATACCGAATTATGTAGGTGGTATAGCCGTCGTCCAGCCAGGTGCAGAGGTATGTAATGAGGGGAGTGCAGACAAGTGCATACAGCGTGCAGACGAGTGTAGATAAGTGCAGACAAGTGCAGACAGCGTGTATACAAAAAATGAGGTTGTCTACACTCCGTAATATATTGATAATCAGTGAAGTGCATACGAAAAGTGCAGAGTGTAGACAATTTGCAATATAATTTTTTTGTGGGCTTTGTGAGAGGTGAAGCCTGAATTTTGAAACAATGGATACTGTCCCAAATAGTGTGTCAGCTCATCATTAAAAAAGGGCCAACACTTGCGTGTCAGCCCTGACGTTTGTAATTAAGGAGTGCTAATATCACCTAACGCGTATCATTCAGTGGTGCCAGAAGGTGATGAAGTCAGAGAATAGCTCAATATTTTGTTTCTATAAAGCTCAAAGGCGATGTCCAAGACTCTTTATCTTACACACCGGCCTTTTCTCATTCTCATTTTATGGCACTACTTCTTTACTCCGTATATTTCATAGTCTTTTTTCCGTCTTTCTACTATCGGAGAATTGTTACCGTCATAGTACAGATCAAACCATGTTGATGATTCATTGGGATTCATACTGTCACTCAGCACAAAATGCTTGCCGTCCAATGATCGTTGTTGTATACAATAACGTTGTTGTCTGTATGCCGTTTTGACGAACACCTCTCTTGATCCTAAGAAGCATATGTTATCGTACATCTTTATATCAGATCTTCTGTAGACTTCACCATTGTTTCCTCCACGTCTCATATACAATGTTCCAATCATCAAGAATTCCATGAAACCGATGGTGACAAATATTGGTTTTCGGGTGAAGCATGTCATGTTCTCCAAATATACCCAATATTCTTTGCCTTGCTCTGTAAAATGCAGCAGGGCGTTGTCCTGCAGCTCCGCAAACTCATACATTTGTTCTGGCTTTTCCATTGGTTCGTACAGTTTTGTACGTACAAGGTATTTGCCAACTCTGTTTTGCACAACTCTTATGCCGTATGCCTGGGGAAATATCTTGGTATAACTGCCTAATGATTCCCATTTATCCAACCAATGTTTTCGATAGTATACTTGATAATTGTTCTTCGTGACGCTGGTGATTCTCAGATTGACTGGCTCCTTATAATCTTCCAATCGTGTTTTGCCATCAATGTCGTCTATTCTTATTTTGGGGTTGAATAACCTCAGATATAGTTTCTTCTCCTCTTCAAACTGTTTGATTTCTTTCTCCCATGCGTTCTTCATTTCCGTTAATTCTTCTGCGGTCATAGGGTGTAACATGGTATCCAAAGACTTGCGCCATGCCAAACCTCTTTGCTCGTCCTCCCATATCGAAAGATCTCCTATTTTCTCTTTGAATATGTATAGCTTGTCTGGCTCTGATGGCTGCACAAAAAAATTGCGGAACCGCAGCCCTTCGTCTGTGCCATAGTTCAACGCATTCTGCAACACAAAACAACTTTCGTTCATTTGCCGTGTCCTTACTCTTGGATAGAGGCGCACCCCGTCTGTAGTGGTGAACTCCAGAAAACCATGCTTCTCGATCCTTGGTTGCTTGAAATACCGTATTCCATTGCGCAAGTCCATCCAAGGACGTTCTCTGTCTATCTTTCGTCGAGAATACAGTTTTGCAATTCCGTATGCTTTCATTTCCACCTTATTATATTCATAGGGTAGCACTTCCTTGCCGTCCTTATCCACAACACCTGACAGCCCATTTTGGTTGCTGACCACCTTGTAGCCGTATGCTTCCTCCAAGTCCATACGTTGCCCTTCATGCGTCATCACGGTAATTAGCTCTGTTTGTGCGTCAGAAGTGATTGCATCTTTTTCGTTACAAATGGAATAGCCTATGTTGTACGGCCTTCCCACGTCATTGGTTAGAATGCCTTTCCCTGCAACACGTCCCTCAAACATGGCTTGCCAATCTCTGTCATCTGACGGCAGACCAAACAAGCGGTACAGCCCGACATTGTCCAATATCAGACAATACTTCTTGCCCTCAAACACACGCATGCCACGTCCTACTTGCTGAAGGTATTTCGCCAATGACAGTGTGGGCCTTGCCAACTGAATAAACTCAACATCGGGACAGTCAAGGCCCTCACCGAACAAATCGACATTCACTAATACTTGTATGTCGTTGGTTTGATTCAAAGATGTATGGCAAGGCTTATTATTACGATCCCCTACAATCGTTCCCTTAAATCTTTCAATGATTGTATTCCTTTCTGTAAACGGCGTTTTGCTGCTTATAGCTACTGCATTTATGCCATGCTGTCTGTACGCTTCCGCTATATGCTCTGCGTGGGCAATGTCTATGGCATAAGTAATGCCTTTTTTGTTTGCTGCATATCTCATCACCGTATCGCAAAGTCTCTCGATGCTTGGTCGCACATTTAGTTTTTCGTTCATCTCTTTCAGTGAGAAGTCTCCGTCGGCACCTCGTTTTTTTAGTGAGTTTACCATGCGCCAATCTTCGCTGTCCTCTTTGATGGACATATAGTCATACAGTGACAGCCACCCATTGGCAATGAATTTATTTGCCGACCATGACTGCAACAGTACGTCAAATAAATCAGTAAACCCTCGTCTGGTTAGTCGGCAAGGCGTGGCAGTCAGTCCCAACTTTTTCGCTTCAGGATATGCATTCATCATCTCGGCATAGGTCTTTGCCAGGGCATGATGTGCCTCGTCAATTACAATCAATGAGGGATGTTCCTTCATATCTCGATAGTGTTTTGACAGCCATTGTATTGACATTATCTTAATATGGGAATTGTGCGATAAAAGGGAAGGTGTTGTGCAAGAAGCAGGGAATCTGCTCATCATGGTTTCAAGCGTATCCTTTATCTGCTCAACCAATTCTTTGCGATGCACCACAATCCATACACATGGATTGTTCACTCTTCGTTCTTCAATATTCACTTGCTCTGCCAGAAGCACAGTTTTTCCCGTACCTGTCGGCATCTGCACCATCACGGATTGATGCAACTGAAAAGCCGCTTCAATCCGTTCGCACATATCTTTTTGATAGTCGTACAGCTGAATATCCTTCATATCAGTATCTCCTCGGCAAACATGTCGAGGGTTTCTCTTCCATTTCTCGTGGATTCTTTCCCCATACATTCTGCAACTTCAGATGCCATTGTTTGCCTTTGTTGCACTCGTCGTCCACTTTGTAATGCGGCTTTTCAAGTCGTTCATGAGGATAGATCGTGTTTTCTGCCGCTTTCCCTTTCTCGGCTTCATAAAGACTTCAAGTAATGGAACAAGTGTCATAACTTCCTTTTTGACATTATTCCACATGCTTGATTCTATCCAAACTTTGTTTGTCGATTTTCTCATGCATGGTAGGTGTGAACTTATATATGTAAATATATCTTGTAAAGCGTCTTTAAGCAAAGGTGATTCACAAGACATTGAATAATAAGTGTTTGTGTCTTACATCTATGACTTATAGAGCCTTTGTAAAGAAATAGAAACTACATCTCTTTCATAACCTTCTCCACCTCTTCCAAAGGCACATTCAGCATACGAGATACATAAAGCGGAGTAATGACATCCATGCTTCCCGACTGGCGTTCCATGCCAATCAGATACTCGATGTTCTTTTTCAAATCGCCAAGACTGTTTGAGAATGTAGATGAACCCAGTTCTTTGTTTCCTGCCTCCTTTGCTTTGAAAGCATCAAACGTCTCACTACCATCCTCACCATACTTACCATCCTTTGCCTCGTATATAACCGAAGGTTCCAATACCTCAACAGTATGCCATGCACCTTGTGGCACAACACAACCATAATTACCAACGGTAGGGTCAAGATGAATACGCTCTATCTCATTTCCGTTTTCATCACAGATAACTTCCACAATCTTACCGCACAAAAGCAAAACATTCTCCGTACTTTGTGGATGTCTGTGGATAGGAACAACGGTTCCTGGCAGCAGGGCGTTCAGCATACGCTGGCTTGTATCAGCCGACGATGTTCGCAAGTCCAAATTCTGACGCAATCGAGGATTCTCTTTTGCTTGCTCAAACAAGTTATCGAGTAATTCTTTATTTATTTCCATACCTTTAAAATCAATTATTGGGCATCCGCTTCGCCCTTCTTGGAACAAAGAGGTAGAAGCAGAATGCCCAAATAACCTTTAGTAATTTCATTTAGATTTAATATCTGCGCAATACAACCTGAAATGCCTCTGCATAATTGCATCCCCACTGGCTACCGCGCATAGCTGCCAAGCTCGTGATATACTCCACACTGCGAGGATGAGGATAAGGACGCATCACACCACGATACATAGAAAGAGCCTTGCACTTAGCCTGTATTCCATTCAGACCTACCTCAACATAACAATTAGGACGGAACAGATTCATCGCATCGTTGATAGCCCATTCCGAGCATGAAGGTACCTCCATATACCAAAACTCCTTTATAGGCTTCACTGTTGGCTGACGTTGGAACAAACGTATTGCCTCCTGACAAGCCATAGAAGTTTGCAAATGGTCATTATTAGTGTCAGCAGGATGATGGGTAATCACAATATCAGGTTCACTTTCACGAATAGCACTCTCGATGAACTGCACCAATTTCAAGTGAGGCACTGTATTCATCTCGATATTTGGGAATGTCGCCTCATACTTCTTGCTTACTCCAACATAGTTGGTGGCAGCATCCGTATCACCTTCCAACTCTGCATCCGAAGGACGGAAAGCTCTTGCTTTTGCCTCTGTACACATAATGGCAACGTCAACTTCGTCGCCTTCATGCGACCATTTCCACATTGATGCACCAACCCCGAGAACTTCGTCATCGGGGTGTGCTACTACTAAAAGGTATTTCATATCGTTCAACTGATTTAATTATCTATTATATTTTTTCTTCTTCAAAACTGCTCTCACGTTCAATCATATATTGACAAGCATTAACTTGAGATTGAGCCCATTGTCTCACATCAGGATTTTGATGTCCCAAGAGTGTCGAATAAATATTCTTCCGCCTTTCGTAATATGGTACAACAGAACCAACTGATGCAAAAGAATCAAGACTGCAACCAATCTCGTTCAGAACATATTGTTTATCTGCATAGTTGTCGATTAGGGCCATTGCTTCAGGTGTAAACGTATCGCCATCAGCTACTTGTATCATACTCGCCAACTTAGCCGGTGCGATATCAGGATATTCGTTACACCAGTCTAAGAAAGCTTGGAAATGACCACCAGCCATAAGTATTGGTGTAGATTCAGAAACCATATCTGTCCCCAGGAGTTCTTTCAAATGGTAATATGTCATAAACTGCTCGTCCGAAGCAAGTAGGGCTTCAGAAAGTGATGGCCAAATCTCATCAAAATACTTGAGCATTAGCAAATGATAAATTTCCTCAATCTCATAGGAAACCGTGAAATAAATTTCTGTTTGCCTTGCATATGCCAAAATTTCCTTATTGATTCTTTTCGCCAATAAATGATGGGAACCATCTGCAAGTAACGTATACGAAACGTGAAGCGCACTTTCAACGTTGATCAAAGGTTTTGTCTCATCATCATATTCAAGAAGAGCCTTCTCTACAATGCTACAAATTGACTGTAATGATTCTGGCTTTTTATTGTAAAATAAGAATGAAGACATTCTTAATATTACCGGCAGACTGTTATCAAAGATCCGTACAGAATTAAATAACAATTCCAAATATTCCATCGTAAAGTCATTGATAGGAATCCTTGTCCAGTACTGGATAAAATCACTGACAGAAGCATTGCCCTCATTAATCAGAAGTTTAAGGTTTTCAAATAACTGATTATTTGGTTTGATATTTCGCAACCCCATACACGCATACGTAGTAGAAGACACAGGAGACTTCATTAGCTTTGGCAATAATGCTTCAAATGTCTCGTCCTTCAATACTGACACAAAATTGCATAGTATATCAATGCGAAGATTTTCAACCTCTGCAAGTATTTCCAGATATGTATTAACGAAATTTACTTGTTCCTCCTCAGACATACCCTCAGCAAGAGTTGCACCGAAAGGATCAGAACTAATATTGTCTGTATGAATTAGTTCGCGTAGATTATCCTTCGTTACTATACCTTTTTCTATGAACTCCTTTGCCAACTCCTTATATGTTTCTCGTTGCAGTTCTAACCCATATTTAAAATTTCTATTATTGAATGCTTCTTTTTCTACACGCTTAAATTTGGAAATCGGGTCTATTTTAGTTAATCGGGAAAGAATGTCCTCATATAAACGCTTATTATCCGAATCGATATTCGACCATACTCGGTCCTTAAATCTTGCCATACTTTCCTGTAATTTATCCCAATTATCAGATTTGGATCTTGCTATGCTGTCTACAACCGGTAGTATAATTCCTGCAGCTCCAAAATCACACAATACTGCAAAATTGCTTTCAATAGCGTCCAGACCATTTTCAGCAGCCACATAGTTTCCCTCGACCACTTCTTTTACCAAGTCAAGACATCCCTTGATATAATCAAAGCATTCACTTCTCGATGGCATATAGTTCTTAAGTTTGTTGTCACCAAATGTTTCTGCTCCACCCATATAAATGAAATCACGAGTATGTAATGCAACTTTGATCGTATCCATTATAATGGCTTTGTAAGATTCAACCTTAATAGCATCTTGGAGGAACTTTAGTCGCTCCTCCAATGATATTTCAGTTGCAGGGAGCATTACAGGGAATAGTCTCTTAAACTGACCTGTTGCATTATTAGAAATACTTTCATTTTCTGCTAATGCAAATTTGAGCATTAAAGATGCTCCCCTAAAAAAAGTATCTTGTTTGAAACACAATTTCTCTAATGTCCAGATTATGTACCTTCTACCTTTTGATATCCCATATAACTCCTCGGTTGTTTGGGTGTTAATCGTTCGAGTCAGAAAGTCTGCAACAACCTCTGGGTTTACTTCTGCAAAACTCTCTATTAGCATACTCCCTTCGTTGGAATCTAATACTTCAAGACTTTCAAACTTACTTCCCACTTTCAGTAATGACTTTACTATTTCCTTAGCTTCCTCACTTTGACCTAAATATCTAAATCGGTCCCTAAACTCTCTTATCAAAGAGGCACCACTACTTGACTCAATCACAGAAGATAAAGCGGACAATAACCGGTCTCCATTAACAGTTTCCAACCATTCTTGTTGCAACTGAATTGCTAATTCTTTTGGATGGACAGATATTGTTCTACCTTTCTCTAATATGATTTTACGTTTGATATATTTCTTAATAATAGCAATCGTCTCATTCTTAAGAATTTTAAAATCAACGTCAATAGAAGTTATTGATTTGTTACCAATTATCACGTCGAGCTCGCCAGCGCGTTCATCTTTCCATCCGATACAGTCAAATAAAGATAGTGATTGTAAAATAATTCGTTCATTAGAGCCTAGATCCGCATCTACTAAACGAGCGATCAACTTTGTCTGTTCAAAATCTTCTAATTCTTCGTTACCTCTAAGTGAATCTGTTATTGAAGTAACCAATTTAGAGTCATTCTGAAAGAAATCCTTAATATGATTTTGGACAACTAAATTCTTTACGCCAGAATCATATAGAGCTTGATTTAAAGCCGAATCTATATCCTCCCTAACATCAAGCAAAACCATCGAAGAATCTGAAATATATTCCTCCTCTTCATTCTCTGATAAAGTTATTATTCGATTGTTGGCCCTATACGTATTTTTGATTTTCAAAACTTTCTTCATATTCTCTATTGAGCACTTGTCTATTACAACAATAACAGAAGGATAATCCTTGAAAATCTTTTTCAGCTTATCTCTATAATCGTCAAAATTGTATACCTCCCCATCTACATAGAGATAGTTATTAGCAACTTCGTTTTCGTCACATGCTTTGTGCACAATTCCCGTCTTATCGTCCGGACCTATGACACGCACAACTTTGGCCTCTCCGAGTAGGGATGCACGATATTTATCAACAAGTGCGTCATTAATATGCGACAAATTTAGATTGTTATCCTTATGTTGAAAGAACCAACCAACAAAAGGATCAAACTTATTGGATATATTCTCTCTGGCAGCTAATGCAGATAATCTTATTGCATCAGGAAGGACCTTCAGAAGTTCATCCTTTGTCTTTTTCTTGCTCCCTTCTGAGTTGTCGGGCAGATTGAACGTTATTGGCCATCGCCTTCCTCTTGTATCAAATGGTATAACAGCTATATCTTCATAAACAGACCGATTCGCTTCATTCATTAGAAGGATAACCTGTTTATAGAAAAGACTGTTTTTGCCCAAGGCTCTGTTGTACTCGCCAAACACATTTGAATTAGGACCATAACGAAAATAGATACCTTCTTTATTGCGAAACTCATCCAACCATTCTTCAAGATGTTGAACGACAGTCATATCCCCAATGAAGATATCGCACTCGTCTATTTTCTCGAACATTTCAAGAGCCACATCGGGTGTACCTGGAGACTTTCTCAATCCGTCATCATATACAATTTTTACACCCTTTAAATCTCCTTTTCCTTGAATCTGGTTAATTGCACTATTTATACAATTTGTTAAAAAACACTTATTATTGAAACCTTGATCGTTAGTTTCTACTTGCCAAGAGAAGAATAGCTTTAAATCCATATCATATATTATACTCAAATTGTAATATTATAGACACTCTGCTTTAATTAATTATGCCAGAAATAGTTATTTACTCCGTTAGCAATAATGTTTGCATTTAGCGGAATACAAATCAAATCGTTGACATTATATTCAATACAGAGTGACCAATGGTTCATTGGTAAATCCATATTTTCATCACATTCTCTAATCGTCTCGAAACCACCAATAAATGAGATAGATTGTTGAGAGTCCTTTGTAATAAAAAAATCTTGCACATTTTTAGATAATTTACCAAAGGTTTTATTTATTAATTCTTCGGCTCTATCCACTCGAATATCAGATAAATTTAGAGTCCCCATTGGAATAAACTTCACCAAGCTGAGAACTTTTCTTGCATTCGATACATCTCCAATAAACTCATTGTGATTCTTTAAATACACCTTTCTTAGGATTGCATTCTCAAAGGCCCTTATACGCAAATCCACTTGGTATTGAAACTCACCTTCTGTCTTACAACGAAAATATAAATGCTCATCAAATACTCTAATGCTCCCTTCAGTACTTGAAGACACTGGCGTTTTCTCTTCACGGTTAACTTTTTCTATTTGTTTTTCATACTCTCCACAAACCTTCAAGAATGCTTCTTTTTGTCTATTCCAGTCAACCACATTCTGTCCAGTTCGTACCAGCATAGAATACAATATATCCAACCCCTCACTACTATTCATTTTAACCGCCTTTTCCAATGAAGTGAGCCAGCCCAAAGAATCAAAGCTACAATGAGGAAGAACAACTGAAACAATTTTCTTTTCAAGCGCCCATGCAGCTCCCATTTCGTTCAGACAAACTTCACTTTGCTTGTAGTTATCTGAAATCATGAACAATACTAAGCTTGAACAGAGGAGATTCTCTTTTATGAATTGTGGAATACCATCGCCCAATCCAACTCCGGTATCTTCGCGAGAAGTATAGATTATTTCCGATGTCTTGAAACCGCAAGATAATCGCAGGACCTTGTCAACAAATTCGTCTATAATGGGTTTGTCCTTTGAACAGTGGCTGATAAAAACCTTATGATAATAGGGTTTCTTCAAAAGTTTATATTTTGAAACAACAGCCCAATCTCTTGCTAATTTGAGGCAGTCATCAAATGTTTCGCACCCCATATACATTGTTTCTTGATATGTATATGGATTACAGAAGACATCACCAAATGATTTGCCCTGAATTGACCTACGTATTGTGAAGCGTATTGACGGTTCCATTATATAACTGATATAATATTCATCATCTGTCCAACGCTCATCAAATGCTTCCAAAGATAGTCCTGCGCTAATAAATACAGCTTGGAGTTTTGTATATTGTTCTTTGTTTAGTCTCATAAAATAATGGTGATAATGGCACCTTAATATAAACCATAGTTAGGCTATTTAATTTTCATCTGATAACAAGTCGGCTCTTAGACCTCCTTTGAGTACCCCACCAACTTCTCATGCATCCACTGCGGATACTTTCCACAAGCAGTATATAGTATAGCAATGACAGTCCAGATAATCAGTTTGATGTCACCGAAGAACGAAGCATGCTTAACATAATACACGTCAAGTTTCAAGCGGATGGGCAATACTTTCTCATTATATTCTTCCTCATCAGGGAATTGGTCACCATAAATGTAATCCCACAAACTTGACTGTGAAGTCAAACCGCAAGGTACAGTAGCAGCAATAGCATTAGCGCCTCCACGTGTAATGTCAACTTGATCAACAGCAGCAGGACGTGGACCTACAATCGACATAGTTCCATTCAGAATGTTCATCAACTGAGGTAACTCATCAATCTTCAATCTTCGCATAATCTTACCCCACCAAAATATACGGTCTTGGTCAGGACGCAATGAAGCCTCATTAGCCCCCCTTGCCACACGCATAGAACGGAACTTCCACATCTTAAACTTCTTGTTATCCTTGCCAACACGGTTGGCAAAGTAAAACAAAGGTCCAGGGTCACTCATTTCAGTTAGGATAATAGAAAGAATCCATATAGGTGAAGTACCCACAATGCCCAAAAAGGCACATACGAAATCGAAAATACGTTTTATAGTTTTATAAATCATGATTATTGTTATCTATTAAGAATATCCCTTCATTTTTCTCCACACCCAATGACATGGTTTCCATATAGGAGCCCAAAGAACCTCACTTTGAGCAAAATGGAAAAACATAAAATTCCTTTTTACATTGTGCCAATATAGCTCCCAACTATTTTTACGATTCACTTGTTGATAACGTTCATCATAATGTCCAAAGTTTCCAGACAATTCAATTTCGTTCAGTAGTTGTTTACCATATTTTTCATTAGGTTTACAAAGCAAAAACTCAGATTCCAATTCAAACACTTGTTGTTCCACAAACATCACAGCTTCAGCAAACTTAGCCAATCCCAAGTGTCTCATATCTTCAAACACTTGTAGTTGTTGCTCTTTATCCAAACTCTTTAGTATGTAATAGTAGTCAAGCAACTGTCGCAATCCTATGCCCTCATGCAACACATGATGGAAGATGTGCATCAATGAATACACAGCATTGAATTCTGGTGTAGGGTAGGCAAAACCTACAGTCTTGTCATAGTTGGCAAACAGCCTGTCTGCACACCTCTTGAAAAACTTTTTGTATTTGCGGTAAAGAAAAGGACTGTATGTAAAACTCGGAATAAAATGAATCTCAGTAGGCGTGTCTTTAAAAATCTCCACATCAGCATGGTGAATAACAGTATCACCAACTTTCCATTTTGCTTTCAAAGTCTTGTAGATATCATCTCTGTTTCCTTCCACCCATAAGTCAATGTCTCCACATTGGCGTCGCAGCGGATTTGGATAAAGCATGGCAACACCTTGTCCTTTCAACACACAACTGCGCAAGCCTAAATCATTGAAAATGTCTGTAATATCCTTGCACCTTATATTCAACATTCGATTTCTGTTTTCCAATGTCAGAGTCTGAGCAATCCATTGCATCAAGAATTTAGGTTTGTTTTCACCTAAAGCAATGACCCTTTCAACACCTGTCAACAATACTCCAACAAGCGACTGCCGTTGGGCTTCCGTATATATGGAAGCCCAATCTTTATCAGTCAATCTGCGAGAGAAACCATCTCGTTTCCCTAATGATATTAGTATGAGTTCTTTAAATAGAGTCATTATATAATATTTCTGTTTGAATCCGAAATATCTAAACCTTTAAGTGATTCCTCAAAACTTACAATCTGATAATCGAAATCATATTTACTCATTTCTGGCTCGTAGTAGCTGCTTGCAAACATCTTAGGCAACTGTGGTAGGAAGAAAGAGCCGAGCCAAACGAAAGGATTAAATAAACTGCTAATCCATATCTTATGGTTATACTTTTTTGCAAAGTATCTCACTATCTCTACCGTATCAGCTAATTCAGCATTCTGCGGATAGAACGTGCCATCCAATTCACGATCAATAACCTGCTTTACAAATTCCGCCAAATTGTCTATAAACAACATAGAACGCTTGTTGTGCCATGCTGGGAATATAGGAGTTTTGGTAGCGAGCCATCCCAAACGTAAGAAGTTTCCCTTGGAATTAGGACCATATATCATGCAAAGACGTAAATTAGCCACTTTAAATGTGCCGCAAACCAATTCATTCAAACCTTTCTCAGCTTGCAGCTTACTGTCACCATAAAAGTCATTCGGGTTAGGTTTTGTGTCACGTTTAGTCACATCACCCTTCAACGATTTGCTTGCATGATATACAATACGCGATGACATAAACACAAATTGCTTCACTCCGCACTCCTTTGCGTGTTTGGCAATCTCAATGGTCAAGTCACGGTTCACCTTATAATACAATGGTGCCATTCCTGGCTTCGGGTCTACATGCGCAATGCCTGCCACATGAAACACAGCGTCATACTTTGAGAAATCAGCCTGTTTCCATACACCATTCATCGTGTCAACCGTGTCCACTTCATAATTATTCGGATCACGCATCAACCATCGCTCTATCGATGTGCCAACAAAACTGTTGGCACCTGTTATCAATATCTTCTTCATTATCCTTTTAATTTTGCTTTTCTAAATTCTGGGTTTAAATACTTCACTACACCAGCAAACATTCCTGCCAACATAGGCAATGGATCATTCCATGCACCGTCATGATAGCTGACGTCCTTACCAAAGAACTTAAACCAAGAAGGTTTGAACTTAAATCTGTCAGGGGAGAACAAGAACCACATTACATCCAAGCCCATCCATCTTACTTGTTTTCCAGTCTTGTATTCAAATTTAGGCATTGGCTCATCAAACAAATCTGCCATAAATATCTGTCCAAAATCCATTTCTGCAGCAAAAGCAGCCTGAAAACTTGAAGGCACACGAGGATTTATCTCTATTATCTTCAACTCCCCACTATGTTTATCCTCCAACACATCAAAGTCGGCAAAGCCAACCCAACCAAGCTTATTAAGCACCTCTTCGCATTCTTTCAAAAGGAAAGGATGCTCCACTGTTTCACTATAGCAGCTTGTTCCACCCTTCAACGGAAAGAATCTTCTAATCTTAATGATTGTTTGTCCCGCAATCCGACCTCGCTTATCGCGATACATCATCACATTATAGTAATAGTCTGGCTGGTCAACGTATTGTTGCAAAGTACAAGCACCAAACTGTTTGAATATGTCTGGGAACTTTTCTTCCAGTTCCTTCATATTGTCCACTCTCACAATACCTTTTGCTCCTTGTGAGAGGTTGGGCTTTATCATTGCCGGAAAGCCAACATAATCAGTAGTAGACTTTAAGTCCTTAGGATTCAGTTCACGCGTCTTTGGATGCGATAAGTTATATTTCTCACACAACTCCATGAGTTTTTGCTTGTCATTAGCAATGTTGAATACATCAAACGACGGTATGGCGCAAATCACCCCCATAGCCTCAACACGTTCCTTGTTCTTGCTTAAGAATTCTGCACCATCATCAGCCAATGGAATAATAGCATCCACTTTGTTTGCTTTGATATAAGCAAACAGGAACTCCTCAAACCTATCCCTTTGCAACGTAACATCTGGTGATACATGTTTCTCGCTCAACCATTTCGTTGCATATCCGCTCGTCATCTTATGATTGCAGAATCCTATAATGCGATGTCCTTGCTTGCGCAATGAACGAGCCATGCAGATGGCTTGTACACCCTCTGCATTGATCAGTAAAATATTTTTTTTGTATTCATTGTCCTTTTTTAATATTCCCCAATCCGACAGTATTTGTTCTATTCTGCTGCCTATTTCACAATGAAAATCGTTTTTTCTTGGTGTAAAAGTGGACACTTCCTTCCATGCTTCTTTTATGCTGTAAGTTCCATCTAATAGATAACCACCTTCTGCCAACTTTTTTACCAATTCCGTTTGATGGTCATTTACCATTTCGCCATATTTTGCTAATCGAGCAATAGCGATAGCCTTCTTACCTTTTTTAATACAGCTAAACAATGCTCCACTTCCTGCATGAGTAACTATTACATCTGCTTCGGATATATACTTTTGATAGTCTGTTTCGGTTACATACTCAAAGCACTTTATATTTTTAGGTCGGTATGCAGTATTACCTACCTGGGCTATCACATTGTCTTGTATATTTTCATCTTCTATAAGTTGCTCGACCATCTTAAGGCAGCGGCTGAAGTCTGCACCCTGGGTTCCTAATGTTATATATATCATATTGTCTTCTATTAATGAATTATACCAAAGTACCAAGGTATTCAGCATTCGGATAAATTTCCTTCATTTCTGGCCATTGAACAAAAATCTTGTCTGCCACCTTACCCACAATCTTACCAGTCATTGTTTTACTATACACCTTTGCGCGAGTTTCAATAAAGATGAGTTTAGATCCTTTAAGTTTGCCATACAAGAACAGTCCAACAGCAATATTACTACCTGTAGTTATAATCACAGCTGGACGATATTTCTTCCAGATCTGTCTGCACTCTAATATCAAAGCAATATACCCAGAGAGACTTTGCCAACGACTTCTTTCCTTAGTTGTTCCTTTACTTAACTTGTTTCGTTTCTTCGCCATACCCATCGGATGCTCTATCGCACCGATATTTTTTAGTGCAAGAGTTTTCTCCTTGCTTGCATGTACATTATCTGTTACAAGCACAGTATCGTACTTGCCAAACAAATCATGCAAAGCCATCATTTGGGAGAAATGTCCGCCTTGGTTACAGGCGAACATTACTGTATTAGTTAGCTTACTCATCTTTTTCTTATAAATTTTGCAGGATTACCAGCCCATACCTCATCATCAGGAATGTTTTTCGTAACAACACTTCCTGCACCTACAATAGCTCTTTCACCTATTGTCACAGGTTTAGTTATTATTGTACCAGTTCCGATAAATGCATTCTTTTTTATACGCACTTCACCACTCTCAAATCGTCCGGTTTGTGGATTAATATAATGTGTCAGTATATTAGTTCGGGATGTAATACGAGCCCCAGATTCTATGACTATCTTTTCAGGGTGAACAGTATCCCAACCAATATCAGTGCCAACAAAAGTGTGCTTAGGATCCATTATTTTTACCCCCCCCATTTTAACAAACCATGGTCGAATCCCATGGCCAGACATTGGTAAATTTGAAATCATCAACCATAAACGTTGATAGATTCTTTTAAGAGTAACATATTTAGCCATAACAGTTTATTTTAGTCAGTTGTTTTAGTTCTATTATTCTGTTCTTACATTCTCTTTATATAAAAAACTCTGTCGGACTATGTAACGTTTTCAAGAACTTTGTATATTCATTATATGTATTCAGCCAACTATCTAATGGTTCTGTTTTTCTGAGAGACATATTTTTGAAGGCAGACTTACTATATAGGGCATCAACAAAGACATCCAATTTAAAATGAATAAAATCAATACCATTAAATAACTGTAACGCTATATTAGGAATATCTGCAAGGTTTGGTTCAACAAACATCTCCGTGTCCAGTCTGATGCACTTAGATAATTGCTGAATGTCTCTCAATTCGGAAGAAAAAAGCATCAACTTACTTTCCATACTTGCCCTTGGAAATTGCTGGCAAATCATTGATAATATCGAATCGTCAAGGAAATCATTAGGATATTCATCTTCAGGAAAACCTTTTAATATGCGACTGAATTTTTCACGTTCGTCAACCACTTCTTTGGGCTTCATCTTGTACTTTTCAGTGAAATCACGCATATACACAATTCTCGCATGATGTATCTTTCCGTTTGGCTCTGATTTTTCTATCTGTAAAGTCTTGACGACTTTCATTCCATGCTCGGACAACATTCTAATGGTTTCATCCATAGCTTTGATAGTGTCCATGATTTTGTTTGCATTCTTCTCTGCCAGGCTCATCATGGATGGTTTCTTAAAGACGACAGGTCTACCAAACCTCCAACCTACCTGAATACCAATCTTTGCAGTTTCAGTGCTCTCATTAACAGCCATCAGCAAAATTGGAATTCGATAGTTCTTATCTGAATAGTCTGTAGAATCGAGATAATTAAGATAACGCTCGTAAGTATTAGAAGTTGAGAAAGAACTTGACACTACATTAATTCCAAATCTCAACTCATCTTTAGTCGAAGAACACAATATATCATATACATTATCATCAGATTGTACTAAAGTTATATTAGGTATATTCCTATACAATATCATTGCTGCTATTTGCAGCATACGATAATCTCTCGAATTATTTATCATAGTGTAGCTTAGCCTTTCTTATCTAAAATCATCAACCTCCAATCCTTTTTATAATTCTCTTGTTTGCTTCATTGACTCTTGATATGTCAATGGAGTTTAGATACACTTGTGTGGTCTTTATGGAGCTATGTCCCATTCCCTCACTGATGATGGCGATAGGTATGTTCATGTCTCTGGCTACACTTGCCCAAGTGTGGCGTGCAACATAAGTGGTAAGTGGCATTTTCAATTCAGCCATTTCTCCAATCTTTTTCAGTGCACGGTTTATGTTTATCTGCATGCGTTGATATTGCTTGTATTCTGTGCCGTCCTCTTTCTTTATAATAGAAAGTAGAAACGATCCGTTTTCCGTTTGATGAGCATAGTGGTCCAGTATTTTCTGTTGCGCCATTTCCCATTCCACCATCAGGCATTGGTTGGTTTTTCTGCGGCAATAGGTCCACATGCCGTTTCTCAAGTCTGTCTTTCGCAGATAAGCAATGTCCACGAAGGGCATTCCACGCATGTAGAAGCTGAACATGAAAATGTCTCGGGCGAGAGCCATAGTCGATCCTTCAGGCAGTTCAAGGTTTGCAATCACTTTCAGTTCCTTTTCGCTGATTGCCCGTTTTGTAGTCTTGACGTATGACAGACGCACATGACTGAACAGATTTGTATTGTTCAGCAGACCTTCTGCTGCAGCCTTGCACAACAGAGTGTTGAGGGTGCGTAGATAGCAGCGAATGCTGTTCTGCTTCAATCGCCTGTCTATGAGCCATGCTTCATAACACTCTATCATATCGGGGGAGAGTTCATCAAATGTCAGATCCATGTCCTCACGGAAAGCCTTGAAACGTCGATAGGCGTTACCGTATGTATGGGCTGTGCCAAGTCGCTTCATCTGCTCTTTCTTGGTTACTTGCTCCTGCATGAACACAAACACTGTCTTATACGTCTGTTCTTTGCTGAAGGCTTCGCATAGCTCTTCTACTGTATAGTCCTTTTGGCTGCGTTCTATCTGGGCAAGAATGGTCTGCCAACGTCTAAACGCCCAGTCAATTTTACACTGCATCAGTGCTAATGCAGCTTTTCTCTCACCATTTGCTACTGCGATTGTCATTGTTTTCTCATTCCATTCGTCAGCATAAATGTGATGTTTTGTGCTTATCCATTTCACCTTGCGTTTGTGTATTACTTGATAGTATAAGGTACCCTTTGCTTCAGGTACAGACGAGGGACGAAATTTGAGTCTTATTGTTGCCATAAATCGTTTTTTTTTGAATTTGTTACAAAAGTATCCCACCCTCTTTATTGGGGGTGGGATACTTTTTAAGGTAAAGGAAAATCTTCCGTTCTCGGTAATATAATCCGCTATGTTCCCTCACCTGAAGAAAACATCTGCTTCCCGATAACGCGCTTTCAATGTAATACAATTTAGTGGACAGCAATAATTTTATTTAAGAGGCTAAATAGAACAATACTGCTTGTATGAGAATCTTACCAATGAATGAATTTGAAACATTTGTCTACACTCTACACTTTTTGTATGCACTGCATTGAGTATCAATACTTTATGCGGTGTAGACAAACTGTGTATCTGCTTGCACTAAATCTGCACAGAACCTGCACGCAAAAGTAGATGGTTGCACATGTCGTGCGCATCGGTTTGTAGTGTAACGGCGAAGCGTTGAACGCGAAACGGGGAGTAGAAAAGTCTATCAGATGGATAGATCTTTCTACTCCCCGTTTCGCGTTTTTTATGTACCGATTGCAAGAGTATGCTGTCAGCTCTCCGTGTTGTCATGCAGTGCAGACAAGTGTATGTTCAGTGCAGACAAAAATGTAACTTGTCTACACTGCCGAAAGTGCTGATATTCAATGCAGTGCATACAAAAAGTGTAGAGTGCAGACAATTTGGCAGGAAATAATATGATGGTGTATGCTGCCAGTGTGTGCACTGTCGTAGTTATGCCAGATTGCCGCGTTTTTCCATTTGCGCTTCGGCATATTCCTTGGTCACTTCAAAACTCTTCTTGTCGGTAGATGGCACTTCGAACATGGCGTCCATCATGATGGTCTCGACAATAGAGCGCAGACCGCGGGCGCCGAGTTTGAACTCGACAGCTTTGTCAACAATGTAGTCAAGCGTGTCCTGTGTGAAGGTGAGTTTGACACCGTCCATTTCGAACAGCTTGATGTATTGTTTAACGATTGAGTTTTTAGGTTCAACCAAGATGCGGGCAAGTGCCTCGCGGTCGAGCGGGTTGAGGTAGGTGAGAACCGGCAGACGCCCGATAATTTCGGGAATTAAACCAAATGATTTGAGATCCTGCGGCTCGATGTACTTCATCAGGTTTTTGGGATCAATCTTTTTGGCATTCTGCACAGAGTTGTATCCTACGGTGTGGGCATTGAGACGCTGCGCAATGCGCTTTTCGATGCCGTCAAATGCGCCTCCGCAAATAAACAGGATGTTGCGGGTGTCGACGTGGATATAGTCCTGGTCGGGGTGCTTTCGACCTCCCTTGGGTGGCACGTTGACCATTGTGCCCTCGAGCAGTTTGAGCAGGCTTTGCTGCACACCCTCGCCGCTTACATCGCGTGTGATTGATGGGTTGTCGGCTTTGCGGGCAATCTTGTCTATCTCGTCGATAAACACAATGCCGCGTTCGGCCTTGGCTACATCGTAATCGGCCACTTGCAACAAACGCGAAAGAATGCTTTCAACGTCCTCGCCTACATAGCCGGCCTCGGTAAATACGGTGGCGTCGACAATGGTGAATGGCACATCGAGCAGGCGGGCTATGGTGCGGGCAAGCAATGTTTTGCCCGTGCCGGTTGAGCCAACCATGATGATGTTAGACTTTTCAATTTCGACATCATCGTCCTTTTTGCCGTCTGTGGCTTGGGCCAGGCGCTTGTAGTGGTTGTATACGGCTACGCTCATAAAGCGTTTGGCGTCGTCTTGCCCTATGATGTATTGGTCGAGGTATGCCTTGATGTCCTTTGGCTTTGGCACCTCATTGAGGTCAATGTCCTTCAAGGTGGTTTTGGCGTTTTTGCCGTTCTGTGTGGCGCCAGGCATATATTCCTCAAGCATGTGGAAGGCACTTTGCACGCAGTCTGAGCAGATGTAGCCATCGGCGCCGTTGAGCATCATGGGCACTTCGCTCTCAGAGCGGCCGCAGAATGAGCATTTGTGCTCTTTTTTGTTAGCCATATTTAGTGTATGTGTGCTTTAAGCTTTCTTGGGTTCGAATATTTTGTCAATCATGCCGTACTCTTTGGCTTCTTGTGCTGTCATCCAATAGTCGCGGTCGGAGTCGGCCCACACTTTGTCGAAGTCGGTGTGTGAGTGGTCGGCGATGATGGTGTAAAGCTCTTTCTTGAGTTTTTGAATTTCGCGTGCAGTGATTTCGATGTCTGAAGCCTGACCCTGTGCGCCACCCATTGGCTGGTGAATCATGACGCGGCTATGGGGTAGGGCAGAGCGCTTGCCTTCCTGGCCTGCTACGAGCAACACTGCTGCCATTGATGCTGCCATGCCAGTGCAGATGGTGCACACGTCGCTTTGAATGAATTGCATGGTGTCGTAGATGCCCAGGCCTGCATAAACTGAGCCGCCGGGAGAGTTGACATAAATGGAGATGTCCTTGCCGGGATCGGTAGAGTCGAGGTAGAGCAGCTGTGCTTGCAGTGTGTTGGCAGTGTAATCGTCAATTTGTGTGCCAAGGAAGATGATGCGATCCATCATCAGACGTGAAAATACGTCCATTTGGGTGACGTTGAGCTGGCGTTCCTCAAGAATGTAGGGGTTGAGGTATTGGTTTTGGCTCTTTATCACATCGTCGAGCACCATTGAGTTGATGCCAGCATTGGCGGTGGCAAATTTTTTGAAATCGTTGATGTTCATGGTGTTACTTGTTATGGCAAATGTGCAAATATGCTCATGCTTTGATGGGACAGCGTTTGTAGCAAAGCTCTCTCATTTGCGCATTCGTATATTTGCACATTTGGAATGTAGTTTAATAAGAGTCGGGGAGGGGGGGAGGCTCTTTATGGCGAATAGCGCGCAGCCTCGATAGCCCTGTGTGCCCCTGTGCTTATTTTGTAAGAACTATATTAGGCTTGTGCCTCGTCAGCCTTGTTGTTTTCTTCAAACATCTTGGCAAAGTCCTCAGATGAGATGTTCTTGTGGTTGAGTGTAACAACCTCCTTGAGGGCGGCAGCAAGTTTCTGATCAACGCAGCGGTCAACCAACTGGTTAACCTGCTCCTGGTGCTTCAGCATTTCCTGAGCGTAGTTTTCGAGGTATTCGTCAGGAATGTTGTTCATGCCATACTGGGCAAACTGGAAGCGTGCGGCCTGAACTGCAGCAGCCTTTATGTCCTTGTCGTTAACCTTGATCTTGTTGGCCTTGACAAGCTGCTCTTTGATAAGGTGCCACTTGAGTTCGACGATGCTCTTGGCATAGTTGTCCTCAACAAACTTTTCGTCCTTGTCCTTGTTGTTGGCCTTCATGATTTTCTTGAGCAATTCGTCGGGGAATTCCAACTCGCCAACCTTCTGCTCCATGTAGGCGCGTACGTCGAGCATGAACTTGTAGTCGCTGTCGTTAACCTGGAGGTCGTGAATGCTCTCCTTGATTTTGTTACGTGCGTCGTCCTCGCTCTTAACTTCGTCCTTGCCAAAAACCTTGTCAAAGAACTCCTGATCGAGTGTGGCGGGCACGAAACGGCTGATTTCGTTAACCTGGAAACTGAAGTTGCCAGCGTGGTTGGCCACGTCTTCACGTTCGATCTTGAACAATGACATCAACTCGGCCTCGTTAGCCTCGTAGGCAGTAGTGGGGTTGAAGGTGATTACATCATTCTTCTTGGCGCCATCGAAGATTTTCTTTTGGTCGTCGTTCTTGAAATATTCGGGCATCAAAGAGGCTGTTTCGATAACCAAGCCACCTTCTTTAGGCTGGCCGTTCTCATCGAGTTCGGCCAAAGTGCCACGCATAATGTCTTTGGGCTCGTAAGAGTCTACATCTTCGGGGTGGCCAGCCTGCTGCTGGAGTGCACCGAGTTGCTTGCTGATGATATCGTCGCTAACTTCGATGTCGTAGTAGTCGATGTTGTCTTCGTTGTTAAGCTCGGCCTTGAACTTGGGCGCGATGGCGATGTCGAAGATGAAAGTGAAGTCGTCCTGCTTTTCGATGTCCTGCGGTGTTTGCTTTTCGCTGCCGAGGGGTTCGCCAAGCATGTCAATCTTCTTGCTCTTGATATAGTCGAAAAGGCTGTCCTGCAGAAGTTTGTTTACTTCGTCAGCCTTAACTTGGGTACCGTACATTTTCTTAACAAGACTTGCGGGAACGTGACCGGGACGGAAGCCGGGCATTTGTACCTTTTTGCCTAATTCCTTGAGAGACTTGTTAACGTTGGCTTCGTAGTCAGCCTTGGCCATGTTGATGGTGAGTTCGCCACTAACTTTGCCAATCTTTTGAAATTGAATATCCATTTTACTGTTTTCTGTTTGTATTTCAGTGTTATTACGCCTATTTATATAAAGACCCATCTGTTGCGTGTTGCTCCGAATGGCCTTATGGCATAAGCGGTGGCAAAATTAGCATTTTTCTTTGATAATGGGCGTAAAAGCGGCAATCTTTTTTCTGTTAGGAGGGTGTAATGTGTAGTGAGTATATAGTTTTTTCGTATAAAAGGGATAGTCCTACTGAATTTTTTGTACTTTTGCACACAAATAGTTATTTTGCTACAAAAACAAAAAGAATATAGCAATGTCAATGCAACATTCAAAAGAACTCATGAATCTTGCCGCCGATAATATACGTATATTGGCTGCGAGTATGGTAGAACGTGCAAAGTCGGGCCACCCGGGCGGTGCCATGGGCGGTGCAGATTTTATAAACGTGCTCTATTCCGAATTTCTTAACTTCGACCCCGAAGATGCCAAGTGGCGTTGCCGCGACCGTTTCTTTCTTGACCCTGGTCACATGTCGCCGATGCTATATTCACAATTGGCATTGATTGGCAACTATACAATAGATGAGTTGAAGCAATTCCGCCAATGGGGTTCGGTCACTCCCGGACACCCGGAGGTGTGCCAAGAGCGTGGTATTGAAAACACGAGCGGTCCGTTGGGACAAGGTCATACCTTTGCCGTAGGTGCTGCTATCGCAGCCAAGGCGTTGTATGCACGTACTGGGAACCCTGGTTTTGACAAGGAAAAGATTTATGCCTATATATCAGATGGCGGTGTGCAAGAGGAAATATCGCAGGGCGCAGGACGTCTTGCGGGTCACCTCGGCTTGAACAACCTCATCATGTTTTTTGATGCCAATGAAATTCAGTTGTCAACCGAGACTTCGGCTGTGATTTCGGAGGATACAGGCATGAAGTATCGCGCTTGGAATTGGAATGTGCTGGAAATTGACGGCAATGATGCTGATCAAATCCGCGAGGCTCTGAAGGCTGCTAATGAAGAAACTGCACGTCCTACTTTGATTATCGGTCATTGTGTGATGGGCAAGGGCTGCCGCAAGGCTGATGGCACTTCGTACGAACATAACTGCAAGACACATGGTGCCCCGCTTGGCGATGGTGCGTATGTGAACACTATTAAGAATTTGGGCGGTGACCCTGAAAATCCCTTCGTTATTCGCGATGAGGTAAAACAGATGTACGAAGAGCGCAAGGCCGAACTTCGTAAGATTGTAGCTGCCCGCCGTGCTGAAGAGATTGAGTGGGAGAAGAATAATGCTGAAAAGGCATCGCAACTCAATGACTGGATGGCTCGCAAACTGCCCAATATACCTTGGGAAACTGTGGAACAAAAGCCCAATTCGCCCACACGTAATGGTTCTTCAGCTTGCTTGAGCTTGCTTTCAGAGTATGTGCCCAACATGATTGTATCGTCTGCTGACCTTTGTAACTCGGACAAGACGGACGGCTTCTTGAAGCATACAACAGAAATCACACGTACCAACTTTGCTGGTGGTTTCTTGCAAGCTGGTGTGTCGGAACTGACAATGGCTTGTGTTTGCATAGGTATGATGCTGCATGGTGGTATCATAACTGCCATGGGTACATTCTTCGTGTTCTCAGACTACATGAAGCCCGCCATACGTATGGCTGCGCTGATGGAAGTGCCTGTTAAGTTTGTTTGGACACACGATGCTTTCCGTGTAGGTGAAGATGGCCCAACTCACGAACCTGTGGAGCAGGAGGCTCAAATTCGCTTGATGGAGAAGTTGAAAAATCACAGCGGACGCGACAGTGTACGTGTACTCCGCCCCTGTGACGTGCATGCTGTAACAGCGTGTTGGCGCATGGCCATGGAAAACATGGATACACCGACTGCCATGATTTTCAGCCGTCAGAATGTGAACGACTTGCCTGCTGGCACTGATTATCACGAGGGTATATTACATGGCGCTTATGCCGTAGTGAAGGAAGCAAATCCCGATGTAATACTCGTGGCATCAGGTTCGGAAGTGGCTACTTTGGTTGATACTGCAGCTCTGCTTAAGGCTGATGGTGTTCGTGCCCGTGTAGTTAGTTGTCCGAGCGAAGGCTTGTTCCGCCGTCAGAGCAAGGAATATCAAGAGGCTCTGTTGCCAACGGGTGGCAAGATTTTTGCCCTCACGGCAGGTTTGCCTGTGACCTTTGAAGGCATAGCAGGCTCAAACGGTAAGGTATATGGCTTGGAAAGTTTCGGTTTCAGCGCTCCTTACAAGGTGCTTGACGAGAAACTCGGATTTACGCCTCAGAATATCCATAAGGAAGTACTGGCGTACTTGAACAAGTAAAATCAAATAAGAAAATGGTAGGACTTGCAAGTGATCATGCTGGTTTTGAACTGAAACAGTATGTAAAGGAGTACCTTGAAGCCAAGGGAATTGAATATAAAGATTATGGTACGTATTCGACAGACAGTTGCGACTATCCTGATTTTGCACATGCGCTGGCCCGTGGCATAGAGCAGTGTGAGGTGGATAAGGGTATTGCAATTTGTGGCAGTGGCGAAGGTATCTCGATGACTCTGAACAAACACCAACGTATTAGAGCTGCATTGGTGTGGATTCCTGAAATAGCCCACATGACGCGTTTGCACAACGATGCGAATGTGTTGGTTATGCCCGGACGCTATATCGATACGAAGGTGGCACACGACATAATGGACGAATTCTTCAATACAGAGTTTGAAGGTGGACGCCATGTGCGCAGAATAGAGAAAATTCCGGTGTAGTTAGTTGAAAAATCAGAGTGAATGCGTTCTAAATCAGTAAGATTTCGTATCTTTGCAGTCGCTTTGGCAAAAATAATATTAAACTAAATACATTAAACTGGAATGACTAAATCAGAAATCATCAAGGCTATAGCAAGCAAGAAGGGTTTCGACCGCGACACTGTGTCGAAGGTGTTGGAGGCTTTCACAGGCGAAATAAAGACAGCGTTGCTCGATGGTAAGAGCGTAAGTATGCGTGGCTTTGGCACATTCTATTTGAAGCACCGTGCTGAAAAGACTGCCCGTAACATGCAAAACAATACCACTATCATCATACCAGAGCACGATATTGCTGCATTTAAGCCTGCTAAGGAGTTTGCCGTGTCGGTGAAAGATAAAAGTCAGAAAGCTTAAAATATAACTAACATAATTAACCATAAAACGTAATAGGTATGCCTAACGGAAAAAAGAAGAAAAGACACAAGATGTCTACTCACAAACGTAAAAAAAGACTGCGCAAGAATCGTCATAAGAGCAAGTAAAGGCTCGACGGCTCTCAGCAAGAGTCTCTTTTAACCCACCAACGAGTAAACGAGCTAAAGTTATGGCCCCGAAAGGAGCATGATTACTCGTTTGCTCGTTCTTTTTTACTTAAATGAAGGTAGCTGGTGCACAGTTAATATTTGATGTGTGGACATACTACTTTCGAAAGAATTATATTTATATTCATGACAAGCGAAGTTATTGTAGATGTTACGAAAAAGGATATTTCCATCGCGTTGCTCGAGGATAAAAGACTCGTTGAGTACCAGCGCGAGGGACGTTCTGAGCATTTTTCGGTAGGCAACATCTATTTGGCAAAGGTGCGCAAGCTCATGCCAGGACTGAATGCTTGCTTCGTGAATGTTGGTTTTGAGCGTGATGCCTTTCTGCATTATTTGGACTTGGGCACACGCTATCATGCTCAAGAGAAATATCTGCAGTTAATTGCAGATGGGCGACGCAATGTGACACTCGACAAGGTGGGCAAACAGCCTGACCTGGACAAGGACGGCAGTATACAAAACACGCTGAAAGTAGGACAGGAAATATTGGTGCAGATAGTGAAAGAACCTATCAATACCAAAGGTCCACGATTAACTTCGGAACTTTCATTTGCAGGCCGTTTCCTTGTATTAATTCCATTTAGCGAAAAGATATCGGTATCGTCGAAAATCAAGTCGGGAGCTGAACGCACGCGATTGAAACAGCTCATTCAAAGCATTAAACCTAAGGGCTTTGGCGTGATTATACGTACGGTGGCTGAGAACATGCGTGTGGCGGAACTCGACAACGAAATGCGAATTTTGCTCAAGCGTTGGGAAAACACCATAGCTAAGGTGAAGCAAACTCGCCGCGAGGCATTGACCTTGCCACAGTTGGCCTATGAGGAGACAAGTCGCACTGTTGCTTTGCTGCGTGACTTGTTTAATCCCTCGTATGAGAACATTTATGTCAACGATCAGTCGGTGTTCAACGAGGTGCGCAACTATGTGAGTTTGATTGCTCCTGAGTGTAAGGATATTGTGAAATTGTATAAGGGGGTTGTGCCCATATTCGACAATTTCTCGGTGACCAAACAGATTAAGACTTCGCTCGGTCGCACCGTAACATACAAGCATGGCGCTTACTTGATAATAGAACAGACTGAGGCTTTGCATGTTGTTGACGTGAATAGTGGTAACCGATCAAAAAGCTTGGAAGGACAGGAGGTTAATGCACTTGATGTGAACCTTGGTGCCGCAGACGAATTAGCACGCCAATTGCGCTTGCGCGATATGGGTGGTATCATTGTGGTCGACTTTATTGACATGAACTTGCCCGAAAATCGCCAAAAACTTTACGAGCGCATGGTTGAGAACATGCGTAAGGATCGTGCAAAGCATAGCATTTTGCCGCTCTCGAAGTTTGGATTGATGCAGATTACGCGTCAGCGTGTGCGTCCGGTAATGGATGTCAACGTGGAGGAAACTTGTCCTACTTGTGGTGGCACAGGAAAAATTAAGCCCAGCATATTGTTTACAGATTCTCTTGAAACTAAGATTGACACATTGGTAAACAAACTTGGCATCAAGCGTTTCCGCCTTTATGTGCACCCGTTTGTAGCTGCATATATAAATCAGGGATTTTTCTCAATCAAAAGACGCTGGCAAATGAAGTATGGTATGGGCGTAAGGGTTTATCCCAACCAAAAATTAGCTTATTTGCAATATGCCTTTTATAACACGAACGGCGAGGAAATACTGATGAACCAACATAATGACATGAAGTAAGAACAGTATTAAAACAAAAGTGATGCCCCAGAAAACTATTATGAGTTTTTTGGGGCGTTATTTGTTGTGTGGTGCTTAGAAATGCCGATATTTGCAAGTGTGTGCAGGGTACTCTGCATTCGTTATTATCATTAAAATAAAATATGGATAACATGCAACCAATACAAAATTATCGGGCTTGTGCAAACAGGTACGATGCAGCAGACATCTTGTACAAGCGGTGTGGAAAGAGTGGTGTGCTCTTGCCAAAGGTAAGTTTGGGCTTCTGGCATAATTTTGGGGGCGAGGATTCGTATGCTCGTTGCCGTGAAATAGCGCATTATGCTTTTGACCATGGTATTACGCACTTTGACTTGGCAAACAATTATGGCCCCCCTCCAGGTAGTGCAGAAGAGACTTTGGGACGCCTTCTGCGTGACGATTTTGCTCCTTATCGTGACGAATTGTTTATTGCAACTAAGGCCGGATATGACATGTGGCCTGGACCATACGGAAATTGGGGGTCGCGCAAATATTTGATGTCAAGTCTTGACCAAAGTTTGAAGCGTATGGGCCTTGAATATGTAGACTTGTTCTATAGCCATCGTTATGATCCAAACACACCTTTGGAGGAGACATTGCAAACTATGGTCGATGTGGTTAAGCAAGGTAAGGCTTTGTATCTTGGCATAAGTCGTTGGCCGTTGGAGGCTCTGAAGTTTGCTTGCCAATATTTGAAGGAACGTGATTGCCCGCTCTTGATTTATCAAGGACGCTTGAATTTGATAGATCGTGCACCGCAGGATCAAGGTATATTGGATTACTGCGCTGAACAGGGCATTGGCTTTATTTCGTTTTCGCCTTTGGCACAGGGGCTGCTAACAGACCGTTATATCAATGGCATTCCTGCTGATAGCAGAATGGCTAAGGAGCATTTTTTGAAACATTCGGCCCTTACACCGGAATTGTTGGACAACTTAAAGGCATGGAATATGGAAGCGGCTGCCCAGGGGAAGACCCTGGCAGAAGAAGCACTTGCATGGATATTGCGCCAAAAGGGTGTAACAAGTGTGCTCGTTGGTGCAAGTTCGGCAGCACAACTTGAGAAGAATATGCAGTGCGTGTATGATTGTTGATAACACGCAACTCTTTTACAAGTCAAGCAAAAAGCCCTAATGGTACTTGACTTCATCACTTTTTTGTGCCATCACATTGCGCATATCGGAAATCAGTGAGTTACGTTATTTGTTTGGGTGACGCATTGACGAAGTCTGCAAAAAGACGCTACCACTAAACGCAAGCACAAAACGCTATCACTAATGCGGGACGCGTCGCCCCCATTAGTGATAGCGTTTTGTGCTTGTATTTAGAGCCTTATAACTAACCATAACTTACTATGACTAACTAACCATAAAG
>OGNQ01000109.1_pt1 | contig 77173 bp, 74 predicted proteins | sample 1573481 | NCBI WGS metagenome assembly OGNQ01 (sample SAMEA2581920, study PRJEB24529) | metagenome | biome: Human gut stool | place: China | collected 2011 | reverse complement strand
CGGCTTGTTGCCAAGCCGCTCTTTCTAGAACACTCATATCATAACATTTGGGGAGCCGTCTGTCAAATACCGCGTTTGGGCGGGTGGCGCTAAGAAAAAGTTATAATAAAATCAGGTATCAAAATAAACGGAGCGTTTTTATGAATAAAATTTGGATTATTTTTTGTTTGTGCCTATTTGTGGGGTCGCCTTTGGCGGCGCAGGAATATACGGTCGTTCGTGGGGAGCGGCAATTTGCCGATTTGGGCAACTGGGGCGCGTATTCCGGCGGGGAAATGACGTTGGGTTTAGGTATGGCGCAAAGTCCGTCCGGCCCTAAAGGCGGCGGGGATTACACCAAACCGGGGGCCGTGTTGGGGACCGCCGCGCTGGTGGATATGCTCCCCTTTTTAAGCACCGGTGCCGAATACAATTACGCCGCTTTCCGCACTCCGGCGGCCGTGCGGGGCACGGAATACACCCTGCAAACGCAGGAAGTGTTCGGCCTGTTCAAATTTAAGTGGAATGTAGCCAAAAATTTCCGCGTGTATGCGCCGCTGGGGGTGGGGGGCGCGTGGCTGCGCTTAACGCGGCGCCAGGCGGGGGAAGAATCGTTCCGGGATAAATGGGCCGTGGCCGCAACGGCGGGCGCGGGGGTGGAAGTAGATTTGAGCCCTACTTATTTTATCGGGGCGGAATACCGCTATGTGTTGCCGTTTATCCAAACGGCGGATTTGGACCCGGCAAACGGCAGTTCGCGCTATTTGCAAATGCACCATTTTTTTGTGCGGATTGGCAAGCGCTTTTTTTAAGATTTGTAAGGCCCCGCTAACAGAAACAGAATAATAAAAAACCCCCGGCGGAACCGGGGGCTGTAAAAAATGTTTCAGCGTTTGGGCGGAAACTAGATTTTCATAATTTCGGTTTCTTTGGCTTTGATGGTTTTGTCAATTTCGGCCACATACAAATCCGTAGCTTTTTGCACATCCCCTTCATAGCGTTTCAAGTCGTCTTCGGTAATTTCGCCCGTTTTTTGCGCTTTTTTGAGCTTTTCAATTACTTCGCGGCGGTTGTTGCGCACGGCCACTTTGTAGTCTTCGCTCATTTTAGAAATATTTTTAGCCAACTGTTTGCGGCGTTCTTCCGTCATGGACGGCAAGGTAATGCGGATGACTTTGCCGTCGTTTACCGGGCTGGCGCCCAAATCGGCCTTTTGGAGGGCTTTATCAATATCGTTAATGGCGCTGATGTCCCACGGTTGGATTTCCAACGTTTTAGCGTCCAATATGTTAATCATAGCCATTTGTTTAATGGGGGTTTGCGTGCCGTAATAATCTACACGGATGTTTTCCAACAGGCCCGCGCTGGCACGGCCGGTGCGGATGGTGGCCAAATCCCGTTCCAGGTGTTTAACGTGGTCGGCCATTTCGGTTTTGGTTTTGCTGATAAGAGCGCTGATTCCTTCCATAAAATCCTCTTTGCGTGTGATTTAATAAATATATTTGTATTATAGCAATTCTTGGCATTTTCGTCAGCGTTCATACGCGCGCGCGGGTGTTCTTGCCCGCGCACGGTGTTATTTTGTAAACTAAATTGCGGTGTGCCGCCTGTGGGGGATAGTATGAACAATTTAGAACTTAAAATGTTGGACGCCTTAAAAGACTTGAAAGAAAACCACCATGTATTGGGGGTAAAGGCGGAGTTTGAGGCCGAGGGAACCCGCATGGAAGAAGCCATGCGCCTAAAGGAAGTAGTCACCCGTGCGGGGTTGGATTTAACCATAAAAATAGGCGGGTGTGAAGCCGTAAAAGATATGTATGATGCCCGCACTATCGGCGTAAGTGCCATTGTGGCCCCCATGATAGAATCCGCCTATGCGCTTTCCAAATACATTAAACGCGCAACATTCGTGTTCCCGCAGGAAGAACGCGCCTATATCAAATTTTTATTTAACATAGAAACCATCACCGGGTTGAACGCGCTGGAAGAAATGCTTACTTTGCCGCAGGCCGACCAAATAGCCGGGGTGGTGTTTGGCCGTACGGATATGACGGGCTCTTTGGGGATGGATAAGGATGATATTAACCACCCGCGCATTTTGCAGTACGCGCAGGAAATTGCCAAACTTACGCAAAAATATCACAAAGAACTGGTTATCGGCGGCGGCGTGTCGGCCGATTCCCTGCCGTTTTTTGCCCAACTGCCTGCCGGAGCGCTGACCCGGTTTGAAACGCGCAAAGTGATTTTTGATGCCCCGCGCGCTTTATCGGCCCCCAACGCGGCTGCCGGGATATTAAAGGCCGTGGCGTTTGAAATTTTATGGCTTAAAAACAAGCGGCACTTTTACCGGAGTATTTCCCAGGAAGACGAAAACCGCCTGCAAGTGTTGCAGGGGCGCTATGGGGCCTCTATTGCGGCGGCGGGCGGCGTGGTGGCCTAAATGATAAAAGTTTCCGATTTTATTGCCAAATACCTCAAAGAACAATACGGCGTAAACTGCGTGTTTATGGTTTCCGGCGGCGGAGCCATGCACTTAAACGACAGCTTCGGCCGGTTTATCCCTTATGTATGTTGCCACCACGAGCAAGCCTGTGCCATAGCGGCCGAGGGTTATGCGCGCGTAAACCAACGCTTAGGCGTGGTAAACGTGACTACCGGCCCGGGCGGGCTCAACTGCCTAAACGGCGTTTTTGGCCAATGGACGGACAGCGTGCCGGTGCTTTATGTGTCCGGCCAGGTTAAACGCGCCACCACGCTGGCCGCCTGTCCGCAAATTCCCTTGCGGCAGTTGGGCGACCAAGAGGTAGATATTGTGCGTGTGGTGCGCCCTCTTACCAAATACGCGGTCAGTTTAACCCAGCCCGAACAAGTGCGTTATGAACTGGAAAAAGCAGTTTATTTGGCCACCCATGGGCGTATGGGGCCCGTATGGTTGGATGTACCGTTAGATGTGCAGGCCGCCCAGGTGGACGAAACCGCGTTGCCGGGCTTTACGGCGCCGTTGGAAACCCCGGCGGATTTAACGGCTCCCATCCGGGAACTTAAAAAACTGTTTATGGCGGCGCGCCGCCCGCTGATAGTAGCCGGGCACGGTATCCGCCTGGCGGGGGGAATACAGGAATTTTTGACTTTACTGGGGCGGTGGCGGGTGCCGGTCGTCACCACCATGAACGGCTTTGACACCGTGGCGCAGGATAACCCCCAATTTATTGCGCGTATCGGCACGGTAGCCAACCGGGCGGGCAATTTTGCCCTGCAAAATGCCGATTTGGTACTGACTATCGGTTCGCGCAACAACATCCGCCAAGTGAGTTATAATTGGGAAAATTTTGCCAAAAACGCCAAGTTGGTCTGCGTGGATATAGACGGCGCGGAACTGGATAAACCCACCTTAAAACCGGCCCTTAAAATACAGGCAGATGCGCGCGACTTTTTGCGTGCCCTGCTTGCCGAGCCGTGGACGGTGCAAACCGAAAAATGGCTTGCTTGGTGCAAAAATTTACAACAAAAATATCCGCCGGTCACCGAGGCCCCCCGCGCGGGAGGCCCCTTGGAGGCGTATGCGTTTACCGATTTATTGATTCGCCAATTTTCCAACCGGGAAGTGGTGGTTTGCGGCAACGGAACGGCCTTTTTGGTGCCCTTTCAGGTGGGGCGCGTAAAACAGGGCCAACGCTATATTTGGAACTCCGGGGATGCTTCTATGGGGTACGATTTGCCCGCCGCCATCGGCGCATGCCTGGCCAACGGCCACCAACGCACCGTGTGCCTGGCCGGGGACGGCAGTATTATGATGAATTTGCAGGAATTGCAAACGGTGGTGCATTACCATTTGCCGCTTAAAATTTTTATTTTGAATAACGGCGGCTATGTTTCTATCCAACAAACGCAAAAGAATTTTTTTAACGGCCGTATGAGCGGCTGCACACCGCAAAGCGGGGTGAGTCTGCCGGATTTTATCCAGGTGGCCCGGGCGTTCGGCTTGCCGGCGGAGCGCATTAGCACCGGGGAAAACTTGCCGGAAAAACTGCGCCGCCTGTTAGCGGCCCCGGGCCCGGCGGTGTGCGAAGTAATGTTGACCCCCGGCTACATTTTTGCGCCCAAATTATCCGCGCGCAAACTGCCCGACGGCAGTATGGTTAGCCCGTCTTTAGAGGATATGTACCCGTTTTTGGACCGCCGCGAACTGGCGGAAAATATGCGTATCAGCGGGGGAGTAAAAAACAATGAGTAAAAAGAAAATTTCTATCATTTCCAGCGCTTATAACGAGGAAACCAACATTCCGTTGCTCTATGCACAGGTAAAAGAGCAAATGCAAAAATTATCCGCCAAATATGACTATGAACAACTGGTGCTGGATAACGCCTCCCAAGACGGCACACTGCGCGTCTTGCGCGAAATTGCCGCCCAAGACCCTCATTTTAAGGTAATTGCCAACGCCCGCAACTTTGGGCATATCCGTTCGCCCTATTACGGCATTTTACAATGCGGGGGGGACGCGGTTATTTATATGGCGTCCGATTTGCAAGACCCGCCGGCGGTACTCCCGCAACTGATTCAAAAATGGGAAGAAGGCTATAAAGTGGTGTTAGGGCAAAAAACGCAGAGTAAGGAATCCCCTTTGTTTTTTATGGTGCGGAAATTTTATTATTGGCTGTTAAATTTAGTGAACGACTCCGGCACCGATTTACCCGCAAATTGTACGGGTTTTGGGTTATACGATAAATGCGTGGTGGACGAACTGCGCAAATTAAACGAGCCGTACCCGTATTTGCGCGGCCTGGTGTGCGAGCTGGGCTATGCGCGCGCGTTGGTGCCGTTTGTGCAACCGGTGCGGGAGCGCGGGTTTACCAAAAATAATTTTTATACCCTTTACGATAACGCCATGATTGGTTTTACCAACCATACCAAAGTGCCGCTTCGTTTGGCGGCGTTGGGGGGCTTTGTGTTGGGGGGAATCAGCCTGCTTTTGGCGCTGATTTATTTGGTATTAAAACTGCTTTTTTGGGATAAATTCCCTATGGGCACGGCCCCTATTTTGCTGTCTGTATTGTTGTTTTCGTCCGTGCAGTTGTTTTTTATCGGGATTATCGGCGAGTATATCGGCGCGATTTTAACCCAAGTATTGCATAGGCCGCTAGTGATAGAAAAAGAGCGGATTAATTTTAAGGATAAATAATTTGAGTTGTTATCCATAAAAGAAACCCCGGTCTTTAACCGGGGTTTCTGTATGTTAGTATAAAAGAGGGGTTTTTGTTCCCGCTAATACCGTTTTGCGCATTAGTGCATTAATAAATAATGGTGCCGATTTCTTCCCCGCACAAGGCGCGTTTAATGTTGCCTTTTTTGTGCAGGTTGAAAACCTGAATGGGCAGTTTGTTTTCCAAGCATAACGCCAAGGCGGCCGTATCCATAAATTGCAACTGTTTGGCAATGGCCTCTTTATAGGTAATTTTATGAATTAGCTTCGCGTTGGGGTTCTTTTTGGGGTCACTATCGTACACGCCGTCTACTTGCGTGGCTTTTAAGAGGACGTCCGCATTAATTTCGGACGCGCGCAACGCGGCGGCGCTATCCGTAGTAAAGAACGGGTTTCCGGTTCCGCCCGCAAAAATAACAATGCGGCCTTTTTCCAAGTGGCGTTCCGCTTTGCGGCGCACGAACGGCTCGGCCAGTTGGTAAATGTTAATAGACGTTAAAACGCGGGTGGGCACACCGGCTTCTTCCAGTGCCGATTGCAACGCCAGCGCATTAATAACGGTGGCTAACATGCCCATATTGTCGGAATTGACACGGTCAATCACGCCGCCGCCGTCGCGCAGGCCGCGCCAGATGTTGCCGCCGCCCAACACAATGGTCAGCTCGCAGTTGCCGCATTTGTACGCATCGGCAATTTCTTCGGCAATTTCTTTTAAGGCTTGGGGGTTAATGCCGCGGTGGCCTTCGTTGATTAGGGCCTCCCCGGATAATTTTAACAAAACTCTTTTTTTCTTCGGGCCGTTTTCGGCAGTTATCATAAGTTAGCTCCTTAAATCGTTTGTTTTATTTTAACAAATCGTGGCGCCTGGGGCGCGTTTTTTTACTTTTTCCTTTCCGCCCGGGCGTGCCGGACGGACAGAAAAAAGCCCCTCTAAAAGAGGGGCCTTCAATTAGAACCGCACAAAGCGCACAACCTTTAATTCACAACCCAAGGCTTTGGATTCTTCGTTCAAATAATCCAAAACGCTTTTCTTGTTGTCTTTAATGGTCATTTGTTCCAACAGGCAGTTTTCTTTGGCGAATTTTTTAACCTTGCCGGGCAACATTTTTTCAATGGCGGCTGCCGGTTTGCCTTCGTTCAACGCCTGGGTTTTGTAAATTTCCAATTCTTTGTCAATTACTTCTTGCGGGATGTCTTTGGCATCTACCCAGCAGCTTTGCATACCAACGGTGTGCATAGCCAAACCGCGGGCAATTTCTTTCACTTTAGCCATATCGTTGCAGGTGCCGGAAACGGCCAGTTCCAACAAGGAGGATTTTTTGTTGTCCGCGTGTACATAGGAACCAATTACGCTGCCTTCGGCCGGGGTCCAGTTGTAAGCGCCTTTCAAGGTGGTGTTTTCACCAAATTTGGGGGCTTTTTCGCTAATCATAGCTTTGATGTGTTCGTCGTTGGCGTAGTCGGTCACTTCCGGGTGGGCCAAGACGTAATCGGCCAAGTCGTCGGCCAATTTGATGAAATCTTCGGTTTTGGCCACGAAGTCGGTTTCGCAACCCAAGTAAACCATGGCAAAATTTTTGCCGTTGGTTTTAACGGACACTCTGCCTTCTTTGGTTTCGCGGTCAGAGCGTTTGGCCATATCGGCCAAGCCTTTTTTGCGCAGGAACACAATGGCTTGTTCCATATCGTCATTAGAGGCCAAGAGGGCTTTTTTGCAGTCCATCAGGCCGGCGCCGGTTTTGGCTCTTAATACTTTAATATCTTCAGCTAAAGACATGTCTTCTCCTGTGTGAATGGGTTAAATCTGTTTACGCGCCCGCCCGGCGGTTAAACCGGGCGGAAACGCGCATAAGAAACGGTTATTTAGCTTCTTCGGCCGGGGCTTCTTCCGCTTTTACTTCTTCGGTTTCGGCTTTGGCGGCCTTTTTGGTTTTAGCCGTGGTTTTTTTGGCGGCCGGTTTCTTGGCGGCAGCTTTTTTTACCTTTTTTTCAGCGGGTTCTTCCGCTTTTACTTCTTCGGCTTTTTCTTCTTCTTGCGCTTTGGGGGCTTCGGCAGCTTTGGCCTCGGCTTCCTGGGCGGCTTTTTCACCCGCCAACATGGCGGATTCAAACGCTTGGGCCATTACCGGGTTTTCCACCGGTTTGCCTTCTTCGGCGGCTTCGGCCGGTTTGTTTACGGCTTCCATTTCCGCGCGGGCTTCCAGGATAGAATCCGCGATGGCGCCGCAGAACAATTTGATAGAGCGGGCCGCGTCGTCGTTGCCGGGGACGGGCACGTCAATCATATCCGGGTCGGCATTGGTGTCGCACACGGCAACCACCGGAATACCCAACGTGTGGGATTCGCGCACAGCACCGGCGGTGTCCACAGGGTCAATTACAAAAACCACGTCCGGCAGGACTTTCATATCGCGGATGCCGCCTAACAATTTTTGTAAGCGTTGCATTTCTTTGGTCAGTCTGCTGGCTTCTTTTTTGGAAATGGCCTTGAATACACCGGAGGCTTCCCATTTTTCCAATTCGTTCAATCTTTCAACGGATTTTTTAACGGTTTGGAAGTTGGTTAAAGTACCGCCCAACCATTTTTCGTGGATGCAGTAAGCACCGCAGCGGGCGGCTTCGGCCTGGATGGCTTCCTGCGCTTGTTTTTTAGTGCCTACGAACAAAAATTTAGCGCCTTTTTTGGTTTCTTCTTTAATAAAAGCGCAGGCTTTTTTAAGTTCTTTAGCGGTTTTTTGCAGGTCCAAAATGTGTACGCCGTTTCTTTCTCCAAAGATAAAGCGGCCCATTTTGGGGTTCCAGCGGGAAGTTTGGTGGCCGAAATGCACACCGGCTTCCAGCATGGCTTTCATAGATACATTGCTCATTTTTTCTCCTGTAAGCGTCCGCCCAAATTAGGGAAGGGGTTTCCCCGGCGGCGGAGGCTTGTGGTGTCGTCGGGACAGGCTTTGATTTACTGATTTTTTCGCTCTCCCGCTCAAGTACACCTTATGGCTATTATAGCATATTCTGCGCATAAAAAACCGCCCTTTCCCCAGGGAAAGAGCGGCCCAAAGCCATACTTTTTATTAAAAATATCCGTTTACCAGCACCATCGCCGGGAACCAGCCGCCTTCGGTCACGTTCAGTAAGCCGATTTGCAGGCCGCGTATGTTGTGGGTATAGTTGACTAACCCCAGCTGTAAGCCACGTATGGAATCGGCCATATTGAAAAAACCGATTTGGGCCCCGGTCATGCGGTCCGTCATATTAAATAACCCCAGTTGGGCCCCCGTAAAATGGGCGTTTTGGTTGAACGCACCCAGTTGGGCCCCGGTGCCTTGTTCGGCCAGGTTGACCAAAAACGCAAAGCTGAGCCCGCGCAATTCATAGCGGGTTTGGGCCATCAGTAAATCCAACTGCGCGCCGGTCACTTCGTCCGTATGGGAGCCGATACCCAGGTCAACGCCGTTAATAATTTGTGTGTTGGCGGGGGTGGCCCACGCAATGTTATCCCACAGAGAAAGTTTCAAACGCCCGGTTTGCATTTGCGCAAAAGAAGGGAGAGCCGCAAACAGGCAAAAAAATAAAACTGCTAATTTTTTCATGGTGTTCCTCCAAACTAAATGTACCTTTTATTTTACTAATTTAACCCAAAAAGGAGCAAAAAATATGCTTATAAATTAGTAAAATACATATAAGAGGTGTGATTATGAAAATAAACGTAAGTTCCTTTAACCCCTTAACTGCCGACATCCGCGGCAATAAAGAGCGCATTATTGCGTTATTAAAAGCCCCGGCCCCGGTGGCCGATTTACTGCTGTTGCCGGAAGCCGCCCTGTGCGGTTGCCCCCTGTTTGATTTGTTTGAAGATGAACGCTTATTAAAAGAAAATGCCTCTGCCCTTAAAGAAATTGCCAAAGAAACCCAACACACGGCTTGCGTGCTGGGCTTTCAAGAAAAGCAAGGCAAAGAGCCCGTCAGCGCGGCGGCTTTTTTGTATAAAGGCAAAATGACCAAAATTTATGATACGGAAACGGTGGAATTTAAGGGCAAAACCCTGCAAATTGTATTGAGCGATTTGGAAAATGCCCCCAAATTGGATGCGGACATTATCCTATATATATACGCCCGCCCGTATGAAAAAGGCAACGTGGCCGAACGGTTGGCCCTGCTTAAAAAACAGGCCAAAAAGCGGGGCGTGCCGGTGGTTTCCTGCAACCTGTTGGGCGGCGGGGACGGTTTGATTTTTGACGGACTTTGCGCCGTTGCCAACCGCAAAGGGGAACTGACCCTGCTAGGTGAACTGTTCCGCGAACATATTAACACTTGGGACGAAAATGAAAAATCCGCGCCGTTATCTTATGAGGCGGACCCGCGCGGGGAAGTATTGGACGCGCTTTCCTTTGGCCTGGGTGATTTTGTGCAAAAAGCCGGATACAGCAAAGTGGTATTCGGGCTTAGCGGCGGGTTGGATTCCGCCATTACCGCGGTGCTGGCGGCCTCGGCCCTGGGGGGAGAAAGTGTGTATGCGGTTTCCCTGCCTTCTTATTGCACCAGTGATTTGAGTAAATCGTTAGCCGGGCAACTGGCCCGCAGTTTGGGTATTAATTTGGAAGAAGTGGCCGTTCAGCCCGTTTTGGACGGTTTCAAAACGGCGGTGGGGCATATTGCTTCCCACCTGCAAGACAAAACGGAACAACAGTTGCAAAGCCGTATCCGCGCCAACTTACTGCTGACGTTGGGCCGGGAATACGGCGCCCTGCCGCTTTCTACGGATGATTTGAGCGAGCTTTCCGTCGGTTCCTGCGTGCTGTACGGCGATACGGTCGGCCGCCTTTTGCCGCTGGGGGATGTGTTCAAAACGGAACTTTACGAGCTGGCGGCGTATATCAACCAAAAGCGCGAGATTATCCCGCAAGGCATTATCAGCCGCCCGCCCACATCCGAACTGCGCCCGAACCAAAAGGACGAAGACACCCTGCCGCCTTATGCGGTGCTGGATAAAATTATTCCTTTATATGTGGCGGAGCAAAACACGCCGGCGGAAATTGCCCGCAAGTGCAAACTTCCCGCCGAGAAAGTGACGGAGGTTTGCCGCCTGATTGATAAGGCCGATTATAAACGCACCCAAACGGCCCCTATATTAAAGGTGACGCGCCGCCTGTTTACGGACTTACAGCGGCCGGTAATTAAAAAAATAAATTTATAGGCCGGATTTTGTAAAAACGAAGGAGAAAGGGCCGTCCGCACGGGCGGTCCTTTTTAGGGAAAGATGATTAAAAAATGGCTTAAAACAAAACCTTTGCGCAAACAGCTTTTCAGCTTAACCAGCCCTATTTTTGTGGAAACACTGCTGATTATGCTTTTGGGCGCCACGGACGTAATGATGCTTAGCCGGTATTCCGACGATACGGTGGCTTCCGTGGGGGTCGTCAACCAACTGTTAAGTTTAATTTTTATTTTGTACGGTATTTCCACCTTGGGCACGTCCGTATTGTGTTCCCAGTATTTGGGTGCGCACCAAAAAAAGAATGTCATGCAGACTATCGGCGTTTCTTTGTTGATAAACCTGCTGGTCGGGCTGTTGGTCAGCGCGGGGCTTTATGTGTTTGCACCGCAGTTGTTGGGGCTGATGGGCCTGTCACCCCAGTTAATTGATTGCGGTAAAGTGTATATGCAAATTGTGGGCGGGTTTTCTTTCTTGCAGGCGATTGCCATGACGCTTTCCGCCACGTTGCGCAGCCACAACCAAGCCTTTTACCCGATGTATGTGACGCTACTGATGAACGTGCTGAATGTGGCCGGCAACTATTTGCTGATTTTCGGCAAGTGCGGCTTCCCGGCGTTGGGCGCGCCCGGTGCGGCGGTGTCCACGTCTGTCTGCCGCCTGATTGCCATGTGTTTACTGGGGTATTTGTTGTTTAGAAAGGTGGTGCCGGATTTTTCTTTTAAGTATTTGCGCCCGTTCCCGTGGGATAAAGTAAAAAATCTAATGGTGGTCGGTTTGCCGGCGGCGGGGGAACAGGTATCTTATAATTTATCACAAGTGGTAATTACTTATTTTTCCGTATTAATCGGCACGGCGGCTTTAACGGCCCGTACTTATGCGATGAATATTGTGATGTTTTCCTATGTGTTTTCTATTGCGCTTGGCAACGGAGCGGCTATTTGTATCGGGCATTTAATCGGCGCCGAAAAAGACAACGCCGCCTATTCCGTGGAAAAATACTCCATTTGGCTGTCCGTCATTATTACGGTGGTAATTTCCGTTTTTACGGCGCTTATCGGCACGAATATTTTTCAGTTGCTTTCCCCGAACCCGGAAGTGGTAAAAATCGGCGCGGCGGTGCTGTATGTGGATATTGTGCTTGAAATCGGCCGCGCGGTAAACATTACGTCCGTGGACTCCTTAATTGCGGCGGGGGACGTTTTTTATCCGTTTATTACAGGTATTATTGTAATGTGGGGCGTGGCCACGTTGTGCGCTTATTTGCTGGGCGTTTGGTGGGGCTGGGGGCTTACCGGGATTTGGCTGGCTATGGCCCTGGACGAAAATATCCGCGCCGTTATTTTTGAGCGCCGCTGGAAAAGCCGCAAGTGGCAAACCAAGGCTTTTGCCCGCCGCGGCCTGTAATTTGGTAAAATATAAGTATGAACGAACTTTATAAAGAATATGATGTTCCGCAGGATTTGCAATTCAAAACGGCTGATATTATCCGCATGGGCGGGTTGATTTGCTCGGCCGGGTTGAGTACCAAATACTTTGCGGACGTCTTTTCCGCCCCCAATAAAATCACCAAAGCAACGGTGGAGTTGAGCTTTTCCGTGGCGGATAAAGAAATCCTGGTGCGCGGACGTGTTTTTGGCACGCGTGAAGTACAATGTGCCCGCTGTTTGAAGATGAGCGCGCAGGAGTTTTCGGAAGAATTTATAGAAACATATAGCACCAAGACAGAAATAATTGATATAATATCATTGGTGCAGCAAACGCTGGCTTTAACGGAAGAAATACGTTTTCTCTGCAAGCCTGACTGCAAGGGCCTGTGCCCTATGTGCGGGCAGGACTTGAATACCGCCCAGTGCGGTTGCAAGCCGGAGTGTTTGTCGCCTTTTGCCAAGTTAAAAGGTAAATTTAAGTAAGATTGATTTTTATTAGACGTATACAGGAGTAATTAACAATGCCGAATCCGAAGAAAAAACATACCCGCTCCCGCCGGGACTTGAGAAGATCTCACAATTCCGTTATTGAAGTGGCCCAGTTGGTGGAATGCCCGAACTGCAAATCCGCCCGCTTGCCCCATAACGTGTGCCCGAAATGCGGTTTTTACAAAGACCGGGTAGTCGTGGCTCCCAAAGCGGCCAAGACTGAAGAACAAGAAGCCAAATAACAACTTGTATGAAAATAGCCCTGGACGCCTTAGGCGGAGATTTTGGTGCTAAACCCAATGTGTTGGGCGCGTTAAAAGCAGCCAAAGCCCTTGATATCCATGTGATATTAGTGGGGGATGAAGCTGTTATTAAACAGGAATTGCAAGCGCAAGGCTGCACGGCTTTGCCGCCGAACATTTCTGTTGTCCACGCGCCCGATACCATAGATATGGGGGCAGAACCTGCTAAAGAATGTCGCAATAAAAAGAGCGCCAGCATTGTAGTATGTGCCGATTTGGTACATAAAGGCGAGGCGGATGCTTTTGTTTCCGCAGGGCATTCCGGGGCGGCCATGGTGGCTTCCCTTTTCCGCATGGGGCGTATTAAGGGCGTTGTGCGCCCGGCTATTGCTACCCCTATGCCTACCTATAAAGGCGTCAGCCTGCTGTTGGACGGCGGCGCCAATGCAGACTGCAAACCGTTGCACTTGTTGCAATTTGCGGTCATGGGTTCGGCTTATATGGAAAAGGTGTTTGATTTGAAAAGCCCCTCCGTGCGTATTCTTTCCATCGGGGAAGAAGAAACGAAGGGGAATTTTTTGGTTAAACACACCATTCCGCACATGCGCGAAATCGGCGTGAACTTCCAGGGCACCTTGGAAGGGCGCGACGTAAACACCGGCGAAACGGACGTAATTGTTTGCGATGGTTTCGTGGGGAATATCGTGCTGAAAATGGCCGAAGGTCTTTCCAAAACCATTATCAATATGATTAAGCGGGAAGTTAAAAAACGCCCGCTGGCCATATTGGGTGCGTTGCTTGCCAAAGGGGCATTCAGCGCCGTTAAAAAACATACCAACCCGGACCAATACGGCGGCGCACCGCTGGTGGGGGTCAACGGGGTAGCTATTATTTCGCACGGTAAATCCAACGAAGTAGCCATTTTTAACGCCTTAAAAACCGCTAAACGGTTGGTGGAAAAGAACTTTGTGGGCGATATTGCCGCCCGCGTGGCCGCCTTAAAAGATACCTTCTGCGCCATTGAAGCAGAAATGCAGGAGGAAGAAAAATAATGGATTTTAAGGGTAAAAATGTAATCGTCACCGGGGCAACGCGCGGTATTGGCCGTGCGATTGCGGAAGCGTTTGCCAAACAAGGGGCCAATTTGGCCGTGTGCGGCACGCACGAAGACGCCGTCAAGCAAACGGTGGCGCAGTTGGCCCAAACTTACGGCGTAAAAGTAATTGGCCGCGCGGTAAATATCGCGCAGGCGGACGATTGCGAAGCCTTAGTGGCCGAAACCGTAAAAGAGCTGGGCAGTGTGGACGTACTGGTTAATAACGCGGGCATTACCAAAGATAATTTGCTCGTGCGTATGAGCGAGGACGACTGGAACGCTGTAATTAACGTAAACCTGACGGGCACTTTTAATATGAGCAAAGCCGCGCTGAAAGTGATGTTCAAAAAACGCGCGGGCAATATTGTAAACATTTCTTCCGTAGTGGGGGAAATGGGCAACGCCGGGCAGGTAAATTATGTAGCCAGCAAGGCGGGGATAATTGGTATGACCAAAACCCTCGCTAAAGAATTTGGCTCCCGCCACATCCGCGTAAATGCGGTGGCGCCGGGGTTTGTGCGTACCGCTATGACGGACGCGCTGGCGCCGGAAGTAAAAGAAAAAGCGCTTGAAAACGTGGCGCTTAAAAGATTTGCAGAAGCAGAAGATATCGCCAAAGCCGTTTTATTTTTGGCGAGTGAAGATGCCTCTTATATTACGGGGCATATTCTATCCGTCAATGGCGGATTGTATATGTAGTTTAACATAAGGGGACACCCTTTCTAATAAAATCGGAGGACAAAATGTCTGGAAACATTGCAGAAGAAGTGAAAAAAATTATTATTGAACAATTAAGCGTGGATGCTGAAAAAGTGACGCCGGAAGCCCAGTTTGTGAACGATTTGGGCGCCGATTCTTTGGATACGGTGGAACTGATTATGGCTTTGGAAGAAAAATTTGATGTGCAAATTCCCGATGAAAAAGCCGAAAAAATCAAAACCGTCGGCGAAGCCATTGAATACATTGAAGCCAACGCCAAGAAATAACCGTGTACACCGATATTGAAAATATAATCGGGTATTGTTTCAAGGATAAAGAGGTTTTACGGGAAGCACTCACTCATAAGTCCTACGCCGGGGAACACCGCAGCGTTAAGCATAACGAGCGGTTGGAATTCCTGGGGGACAGCATTTTGGGCGCCATTGTTGCGGATTATATCTACAACCAATGCCCTCATGTGGAAGAGGGGGTGCTTTCTAAAATTAAAGCCAATTTAGTTTCGCGCCACAACCTTTATCTTTGGGGCAAACAAATGGACTTGGGGCGTTATATCGCCTTGGGCCATGGGGAGCTTGCCACCGGCGGCCGCACGCGCGACAGCATTATTTCCAACGCGGTGGAGGCTGTAATCGGGGCTGTGTATATAGACGGTGGATATACAGCCGCGGAACAAATGGTACTCCCTTGGGTTAAAACCCAGCAGCTCACGCAGGACCGTGGCGACTACAAAAGCGTTCTGCAGGAGTTTTTACAAAAACGCAGTAAACAAACGCCGGAATATGAAGTCATCCAAACCGTCGGGCCGGAACACGATAAAGTGTTTACCGTGCGCGTAAGTGCGGAGGGCCGGCAATTGGGTATTGGCAAGGGCCACAATAAAAAACAGGCCGAACAAAACGCGGCTGAAAACGCCTTGTCTTCCCTCAAAAAATAGCTTATGATGAAAAAAAGTACCGCCAAAATTTCTGTGCCTATGGGCAAACTGCCGGCCAAAGTGCAATCTTCTTTGGTCCGGCGGCCCCTTTTATGGCTGGGGGTTGTGGCGGTACTTCCTGTTTTGGCCATGATAGCTTTTACGTTTAAGAGCGGCTACACGCCCACTCCCAAAAAAAGCAAAATAGACAAAATTGTTGTGGCTAAAACCCCTATGGAAATTGCCGAAGACGCCACCCAACTGCTCATGCGGCGCGATACGCAAAGTTTTTATGATTTAGTGGACCGCACCAAAGATGTTAATTTGGTAAACAGCCGCGGGGATTCTTTGTTATTAGTGGCGGTTTCCGTGGGGAATATAGATGCCGTACAGCGTTTGCTGGCGCTGGGGGCAGACATCAACAAGCGCAATTCTTACACGCGCGACACGCCCATTTTGCGCAGTTTATATACTAATCACGACGACATCACCCGCCTGTTGTATTACGCGGATGCCGACCTGAATTTGGAAAACAACTACCGCATTTCGCCCATGTTTTTGGCGGTTGAAAAGCAAAAAGCGGAATTCGTGGACTTATTTTTAACCAACGGCGCACAAGCCGGGGTTAATGCTGAAAATCTTTTCCGCTGGGTAGCCAAGCGCAATTTGCTGGGCATTGTGGCTATGCTCAAAGGGGGGGTAAACCCGAATGTGAAGAACAATAAGGGCAACACCCCGCTGATAATTTCGGCCTCTTTGGGGGATGTGGACGCCGTGCAGAATTTACTGGCGTACCGTTCCGACGTGAACGCCGCTAATAACGACGGCAACACTGCGCTTATTTATGCCGCGCGCTATAACCGCCCGCGCATTGTGTACGAGCTGATGCGTTCGTACTCCATGGTGGCACCGGTGGACGTGGACCAACAAAACAAATTGGGGCAAACGGCCTTGTTTTGGGGGGCTTCCCGCGGGTATGAAGAAGTGGTGCAACGCCTGCTGGCGGCCAATGCCAAGCGGGAATTAAAAACCAAAGCGGGCCAAACCGCACTGGAAGCCGCGCAAAAAAACGGGCGCACGAACATTGTAAAATTGTTTGAAATGCGCCCGCAAGAAGTGCAAAACATGGTAATTGCCATGGATAACGCCCGCATAGAGGAAAAGCGCCGCAAAGAGGAAGCCGAGGCTGCCAAAGCCGCCGCCGAAAAAGCCAAAAATGAGGCCGCCCGCCAACAAGCGGGGTATTCCGGCCGCCGCCGGCGCAACACAGCCCAAACGCAAGTGGTGCAGCCTTCCGCCCAAGTGCAAGCGGCCCGCCCGGTTCGCCAAGCCGCGCAAACCCAAACGCGCCGCCAAGCCGCGCAAACGGCTAAACCTGCCCAAAAATCTGCCCCGGCCAAAACGCGCCGCGGCACCCGCAAATAATTTTTTATTTGTAAAACCGCTATAAATACAGCCCCGCCCCCGCCCATAATTCCAGTGCGTACAAATCTTATTTGATTTCACTAAGGTAAGTGAGTTCCATACTTACGCCAATAATTCCAGTGCGTACAAATATGGTGTGCAAGCCAAAAACACCTGCACAAATCAATCTTTTTTCTGTAAATCCACTATAAATATCCTCGGCGTATCCGGGGTATTCAAAAATACAACAAAACGGGACGGCCTTATAAAGGCCGCCCCGCTTTAGGAACAGATTTACCAATAGTATATCATTAAACCTGTGTTGTAAGTTTATTGCAGCAGATTGGTATTATTGGGTCTAAACACTAACGAAGTTATAAAACTAACTCCGCTTCCTCCCAAACAAAGCATGTTATCTATATCGGAAGGAAATTCAATGGGCAATAATTCATATATAAATACCACAAAGGGAATTACCAACATACAGCCACGTATTTTTTTTGCACGATACATGAGTAGCATTATGCTTAACAGCAAAGAAGCTCCCAAGCAAGTAGCCGCCGAAAATATACTGCCCGAAAACAAACTAACAGGTGCAAACAAAAGAGCAGATATTGCTCCTAAAGGAATAGGCAAAATGCAATCTGTCACTGTTAAATGTTTCGCGTTATTCATCAAATAAACAGAAATACCCATTAAAACCAAAAATAAGCCCATTCCGGTTAAGATACCCCACCAGATACCTGATTGAATCCCAACCCCAATGCCCCCGACACAGGCGTATATTAAACTGACACTACACACAATCGGACCGCGCAGGCATCCCACAACAGTGGATTTGGTTGCTGAATCTTCCTCGTCTTCTCTTTCATAAGAATAATTTGTTGATATTACTTCCGCTTGTTTTATTTTTCTTATCATATTATTTTTCCTTATTTATGATATTCACTTTTCCTCTATAAATGTTCAATTTCAATGCCCCTGCCTGATTTTGCAACTTCCTACTTATTTGCTTCTAAATAGCCAGGTGCGGCCGGAATCTTTGGAATAGTACGTCCCTTTGGCGGTTAGTGCAATTATTTGCGTGCCGGCAACTTGCAAGTCCAAAAATCGGCCGGGGGTGGAACCAATGTATCTGTCCAGCCAGCTGCGGCCTTGGTTATAAGAATATTGCAAACGGGTTGTATTTTGCGGGTTAATGCGGATAAGTTCGCTACCGAGTGTAATTAGTTGGCTCATGGGCCCTCCTTATGCAGATATAAATAATATAGCAAAACTGTGCGACAATACTGGTGTCGCGCGGAATGAGTATACTATAAGCAAGGAGGTTGAACACAGGTATAAAAAAGCGGCGTATTACCAGAGCCTTTGGAATAACCCATGTAATCGCCGCTTGTTTATTCCCGCAGGAATAAACAGAAACGATTATTTTAGGATTCCAAAGTGCCGTTGGGTATAACCCATTCAGCTCTGACCGGCCCGCAGCCGGACTTCCTGAAAATAATTCAAAATCAAAAGCAAATTGTCGGACGGGTCGCCCCGTCACTTTCTATTATAGCAAACGCGGGGGCGGTAGGTCTTAATTTTTAGACTTTTGGGGGAAAATGAAAAATCCTCGCGCGCGGCCCCCTGTAAAGGGGCCGCCCCTTACGCGGGAGAGCGCGCGGCCCGCCCGGCAAAATGCTCCTATCCGCGATATTTGGCAAAATGCGCCCGAACCGCCCGGCTGACGGTGCCAACACTCGCCCGGCTGACGGTGTCCACTCCGCCCGGAAAAATGTTTCGCGCACTGTCAGGCCAATGGCACCAAATTTTGCCCTGCCAAATGTTTCGCGCACGGTTCACCCGGCCTTACGCGGGCACCGGGGCCGGCTCCCCAAAAAAATATCCCCAAAAAACCAAAAAAATCCCCAAAATGCCCTTGACGTTTTGCCCTAAAATACTTATAGTAAAAGTATGAAAAAACTACATTTATTTTTGCTTATTTTCAGCATTTTTTACGCGGGTGCGGCGGTGGCGGCTCCTACTGCTTTTGATAAGGAACGCAACGCTTTTGAAGCCCGCCTGTCTTCGGACGGCGCCTTAAAAAAAGCGCTTTTAAGCCGCGTGCGCCCCATTACTACGCAGTTTAATTATATGTCTTTGTTGGATAACAATACCGACGTTTTACTGCTGGGGGAAGAACATAATAACGAACAATCCAAGCGGGAAACCAACCTGATTATCAAGTATTTGGGCCAACACAAGGCCGGGTTTACGCACTTTGGGGCGGAGTTCTTTTTGTCGTCGGAACAGCCGTTTTTGGACCAATATACCGATAATAACATTTCCCTGTCGGATTTGGAGCAAAAACTGGCTTTGGGTAAAAGCTATTCTGCCAGTGCGGCCGTGGCGCACCGCTACGGTTTAACGGTGCTGGGGTTGGACGTGCCCAAAGCGCAGGAAAACGCCGCCTGGGCCCAATCTATTGCCGGGATGAAAGAGCGTAATGCGCATTGGGTGCAAATTATTACCGCCGTGGCGGAAAAAGACCCCATGAGCCGCTTTATTATCTATGGCGGCGCGTGGCACACGCAACAGCGCTCCGGCGTTATGCAAACGGTGCCGCAACTGCTTAACCGGGCCGGGCTGAAAACAAAAAATGTGGAATATGTGTCTTCGGCGGCGTGGGCGGCTTTGGCGGCGGAGGGAAATTTGGCCGGGCGGACGTTGCTGTTTACCGTGCCGAACGCGTACCGCGGCGCGGCCACGGCGGATTATTATATTTATTTACCCAAAAATGTAAAGACGAATGATGCCGCCCAAGAGAAAATGGGCAAAATGATGGACGATAAAAATTTTAAGTGGGAACACTGTACGGACGACCCGGACCACCCGCTTTGCAAAGTGATTGTGGAGGGGGAACACCGTTAGACATTTTTTTGTGTGCCCGGTCTTAAAAACTATAAAAAACCCCGCTAACGGCGGGGTTTTTTATGGGGCGGAAAGGCGCGGAAAAGGGGGCATTTTATGTCCGCCTGTATCCAGGGGGCCCCGCACGCCAGAATAAAAATGTCGGGTAGTAGTTTCTTCATAGCCTAAACCCCTTGTAAATAATTAAGCCCCGGCGCGAAAGTGCAAGAGGCTCCACCGGGGAAAACTGCTTATATTCTTATCCTAACGAAAAGATATTAAAAAATCAAGGTTTTTACCCGCCTTACTCCCAATAAAAAACCGCGCCCCAAAAAGAGCGCGGTTTTTGGCAAAAATACCGTTAATTACGGGTGGATTTTATCCATCATACGCGGGAACGGGATGGTTTCGCGCACATGCTGTAAGCCGCAAACCCAGCGCACCATGCGTTCAATACCCATACCAAAGCCGGAATGGGGCACACTGCCGTAGCGGCGCAAATCCAAATACCAATCGTAGCCTTTGGGGTCTAAACCTTGTTCTTTAATGCGGGCGAGCAGGGCATCATAATCGGCCTCTCTTTCACTGCCGCCGATAATTTCCCCGGCGCCTTCCGGCCCGATGACGTCCACCGCCAAAACCACTTTGGGGTTTTGGGGGTCGCGTTTCATATAAAAAGCCTTAATTTCGGCCGGGTAGCGGTGAATCATAATGGGGGTGTCGTAATCTTCGCCCAGCAGGGTTTCTTCGTCCCCGCCGATGTCGCCGCCCCATTGGGTGGGGTTGCCTTTTTTATGCAGCACTTCAATCGCGTCCGTATAGTTAATACGCGGGAATTTCTTTTCCACCGTGGCTTGCAGTTTGGTGGTATCGCGCCCTAAAAGTTTCAGGTCTTCCGCGCGGTTTTTAAGCACTTGGGCCACAATGTATTTAATAAAGTCTTCGGCTAAATCCATGGTGTCGTCCAAATCGTTATAGGCCACTTCGGGTTCCACCATCCAAAATTCGGTCAGGTGGCGGCGGGTTTTGCTCTTTTCCGCGCGGAAAGTAGGCCCAAAGCAATAGGTGCGGCCCAACGCCATGGCGCTGGCTTCCCCGTATAATTGGCCGCTTTGGGAAAGGAACGCCTTTTCGCCAAAGTAATCGGTTTCAAACAGGGTGCTGGTGCCTTCGCACGCGGCGGGGGTTAAAATGGGGGAATCCGACAACACAAACCCGTTTTTGTGGAAATATTCCCGAATGGCAAAAATAATTTCGTCGCGGATTCTTAAAATAGCCGTCTGGCGCGCGGAGCGCAACCACAAGTGGCGGTAATTCATTAAAAATTCCGGGCCGTGTTCCTTGGGGGAAATGGGGTAATCTTTGGCCATTTGCAGGACTTCCAGTTTTTTTACGCCCAATTCATAACCTAAGGGGGAGCGTTTGTCTTCCCGCACCGTACCCGTGACGATAATGGAAGATTCCTGGGTCACTTTATCGCCCAGGTCAAACTGTTCGGGGGAAACATCCCCTTTGAACATAACACATTGGATAATACCGCTGCCGTCGCGCAGTTGCAAAAAGTGCAATTTGCCGCTGGAGCGTTTGTTGTAAAGCCAACCTTTTAAGGTAATTTCTTGGCCGAGATACTGGCCCACGTCTTTTACGCGATATTTACTGGACATAACACATTCCTCTTACAATAATAATAAAACGGTACTTATATATTTTAGCTTTTTTGAGCATAAAAGCCAAAACGCTTTTGAATGGGTAAAATATAGAAACAAAAACCACGCCAAAGCGTGGTTTATAAATGGTGGACGTGATCGGGATCGAACCGACGACCTCCTCGTTGCGAACGAGGCGCTCTCCCAGCTGAGCTACACGCCCAAAAACGGTTTTTTGTTAATCCTGGGATTTTTCCGACATATTTATTATAGCATATAAAAAATCAAATTGAAAAGTTTTTTATGTCCGCCGGGGGCGGTGCCGTTTGGAGTGGAGGGGAAACAAACATAAAAAACGGACTTTTTTACATCCTGCGCTTAACGCTCTGCCGGGCAGGTTTGGGAAAACAGACATAAAAAACCGGACTTTTTGCATAAGCCCGGTTTTTGGATACTTATAAAAACACCCGCGTTATTGAGCCTCCCCTTGCGGTACAGATACCTGGATTTGCTGTAAACGCTGTTGGGCACGCTCCTGGATTTGCTTGGCTTCTTCCTCGTAAGATTTTTGGTCTTTGGCATTTACCGAGGCTTGCGCCAATTCTTTAGCCATGCCGTCCAAAATAGCGCGGGCCTGTTTTTCATAGGATTTTTTGGCTTGCGCGGGCCACTGGCGCATTTCGTCGCTGGTCATAATTTGGTTGATAACCGTTTCGTTCTGTTTTTTGACGGCCTGTTCCATTTGTTCGGCCTGTTTCTTTTTGCTTTCCGGGTTGTTTTTGGCTTTTTCCAGCAGTTGCTGGACGGCCTTGTTGCGCTTTTCCACGGCGGCCTGGTTTTTTTCATTTACCGTCAGGCGGCCTTCGTCGCTGGAGAGGTTTTCCAGCACTTCGCGTTCGTATTCTTCGTCAATGGCGGCGAACTGTTGGGCCACGTCCGCGCCGTAGGCATCCGCCACGGATTTTTGGTCTTTTTTACGTTGGGCGGCAAACTGGTCTTTGTATTTTTGTTTTACTTCTTCCGAAACCACCACCCGTTCGTCGCGCACTTTTCCGGCTTCCACGTCCTCTTTTTGCTTGGCTAATTGTTCGTGCGCAGTTTGGTTGTTAATTTCGTTCAGCGTGCGCCCGGCGTTGGGGTCGGACGGGTTATTCTGAAAAACGGCTTCTTTTACTTTATCGTCGCTTTCCTGTTTTAATTTTAAGTATTTTTCCTGATACTCCGCCGCCGGCAGGCCCTCTTTCATCAGGGCCATTTTTTTAGCGGTAAAATCGTCCAGTACCGCCCGGGCGGCCGCTTCCGTCTTGGGGTTGAATTTATCACGCAAGCGGGCTAAATAGGCTTCGTTTTCCTGGCGTTGGTCGGCCTCTATTTTATTGAAAGTTTCATCATGCGCCAGTTGCCCTAATTGCCGTTGGTATTTGCGGTTGATTTTGCGGATTTCGTTTCCTTTTTGCTGTTGGGTTAAATCCTTGCGGTTAGCGGTGGCGGCGGCTTCTTTGCGGAAATTATCCATAATTTTGCCCGCTTTGCGCCCCGCCGAGGCCCCAAAGTTGTTGGTCATTCCGTTTACCACCGAGGCTTTTTGCGATTCAATTTGCGACAAGACAGACCCAAACGGCCCGCCCTGTTGGGCTACCGCTTCCGGCCCGCCGCCGCGGGTGTATTTTTCCACCATGGTTGCCCGTTTGGATTTGGGCGCCATGGCCCGGGCCACCGCGCGGTCTATGGCACTGGAAATACCGGCCATTTGGCGGCGCAGGGCCTCTTGTTTGCGGCGGTCTTTTTTACTGCCCATATACGATAAAATGGCATCATTGGCGGCTTCGTAAGCGGTGGCGTTTGTTTCCCCGTTAAATACCGGGCGTTGGGCACGGGATTCCGGGGCGTAGCTTGCCCCGCCCTTGCCTGCGGTGGAGGCCGAGTCCGACCCGCCCGCCAAATGCGCCTTTTGCGCCGAGGAGCCCGCCCGGCCGTTCCGGGCAGAGGGGCCCGGCAAACGCATGCCCGGTTCATAGCGCGGGGCATTTTTTAGGCTGCTGCGCCCGGAGGGATATTCCACCCGGGGCGTTGGGCGCAAAACCGGGGCGCTTTGTAAATCTGCCGCCGGGGCTGTGGTTTGCGTTTGCCGCGGGGCAAGCCCTAAAATTTCCTGTTCTTTTAATTCTTCCAGGGTGCTGGCTTGCGGGGTTTCCGGCGCGATAAGCCCCGGTTCCCGCGCTAAACGTGCTTGCGGGGCGGAGCCGGGCTGATTCAAAAACACAAAAGCAAGCGCCAACAAAATGACAATAAATAAACCGAAAGTAAATACGTTTTTTGTATCGCGCATAAACAAAACCCCCGTTATTGGGCGGCCGCCGGACGGCGCCCCTTTTTCAAACGCGCATTAAAGTTATTTTGCATAGCCGCTAATTTTTGGCGGTAAATGGCATTTAAGCGGGCCAGTTCTTCCTTTTTATAACTTAAACGCGTGTTAGCCGCCCCCACGGCGGCGGCGTTTTTCAAAATTTGGTTAAAAAACGGACGGATTTCCAATACAGCCTCTTTGCCGTACAAATATTCAAACCGGGCTTCCACTTCCTGATACGCGGCTATCATTTCGGCGCGCATAGCTTGCAATTCTTCTTCGCTCATAGCGCCTTTCGGGTCCCCATATTTGGCCACCACTTGGCGCAGGGCCACGTCCGATTCTACCGACACCGCCCCCACCTGCTTTTCCAATTCTTCCACATTTTGGGCGGCGGAAAGCGCGGTAAAATAATCTTCCAGTGCTTTATGCAGTACCGGGGCCGCCTTTTCGGCACAGGTGGCGCCGTATATATTTTTGATTTCTTCCAGCATGGCCTTATTTTTGACGGTCATTTCCACGCGCGCTTTGGCTAATTGCTTTTTAGAGGGGGGAAACCACTCACGCAACGATTCTGTTTGCAAAAAAGCGTTTAATTTTTGCTGATAATGGCCGTCTAACTCTTTGAGTTTTTCCGCCAGTTGGGCGGGGGAATCGGACGTTTTGGCCGCTTGCGTGGCCGCCCGGTGATACTCCATAATCAGCGCACCGGCCCGCGCGGCGGCTTCTTCGCCATAGGCTTGGCGCACGCGGCGCTCCAAATTGGTTTTTACGGCTTGCATTTTGGCGGGCAAATCGGGTATTTCCTCGGGCGCAAGCGCCATATTCAGCGTGGCGGTATCCACCGGGTTTTTAATGTCCAGCGGCTTGCGGCGCTCTTGGGCGCGCAAGTTGTTTTGTTTGGCCTTTTCCATATAGTGGGCCACATTGGCCTGCCGGGTAGGGCGCACGGAAACGGCCTTTTCATCTGCGGGGGATTTCCCGCCGCAGGCCATTAGAAAAAGAAGAAGAAAAACAGGGGAAACAGGAATTAATTTTATCATACTTTCATTATGCAAAAATTGCGGCGTGTTTGCCAACGCGCGCGTAAAGAAAAACCCCGGGGTGTTTTTTTACAAGGCCCCGGGGTGTAAACTATTTGACGATAGACAACGCCAATTCTTTTAGCTGTGCTTCATCCACCACGTTGGGAGAATCGGTCAGCGGGCAAACCGCTTGCGCCGTTTTGGGGAACGCGATAACCTCGCGGATGGAATCTTCCCCGGCTAGCAGTGCGGTAATGCGGTCCAACCCCAGGCCAATGCCGCCATGGGGAGGCGCGCCCGCTTCCAGCGCGTTTAAGAGCATACCGAAACGGCGTGCGGATTCTTCTTTGGAGTATTTCATCAAAGCCAAAATACGTTCCTGCACGTCGCGGCGGCAGTTGCGCACGGAGCCGGAGGCTAATTCGTTGCCGTTCAGCACCAAGTCAAACTGATAGGAGCGCACGGAACCGGGGTCGGTTTCCAGTTTGTCCAAATCGTCCTCGTGGGCGGCGGTAAAGGGGTTGTGGGCGGCATCCCAGCGGCCTTCTTCCGGCAAGTATTCCAACAGCGGGAAGTCCGTAATCCACACGAAAGCCCATTTGCATTTGGGCGTTAAGTTTTTTACCAATTCTTTGCGTAAAGCACCCATAAACGGGCAGACGGTGTCGTGCTTATCACTGCCGAGCAAGATTAAATCGCCTTCGGCGGCGCCGCTGGCTTCTTTTAAGGAGTTCAATTCCTGTGCGGTAAAGAATTTGGCGGTCGGGCTTTCCAACTTGCCGTCTTTTACTTTGAGCCACACCAGGCCCTTGGCCCCGTTCTTTTTGGCCAGTTCGGTCAGCTTATCAATATGCCCGCGGGAGAGCGAGGCTCCGCCGGCAGCCACCAGGGAGCGCACTTCGCCACCGTGGGCAAGTACGTCCGCAAATACTTTGAAAGTGGTATTTTTGAAAACGCCGGACACATTTTTCATTTGCAAATCATAGCGCAAGTCCGGCTTGTCGGAGCCGTATTTATCCATGGATTCGTTATACGGCAGTTTGGCAAACGGAATGGTTAATTCTTCGCCCGCGGTGGTGAACAATTCTTTCATCAAGCCTTCTACAATGGTGTGGATGTCTTCAATCGTCACGAAAGACATTTCCATATCAATTTGTGTATGTTCGGGCTGGCGGTCGGCGCGGAGGTCTTCGTCGCGGAAGCACCGGGCCAACTGGAAGTAGCGGTCAATGCCGCTGGCCATTAAGGTTTGTTTGAACATTTGGGGGCTTTGCGGCAGGGCGTAAAATTCCCCATGGTGTACGCGGGACGGCACCAAATAATCGCGCGCGCCCTCGGGCGTGGAGCGGGTTAAAATAGGGGTTTCCACTTCCAGAAAACCGTTTTTATCCAAATACCGGCGCGCGGCCTGGGCCAAGCGGTGGCGCAAATACAGGTTGGCAAACATTTTGGGGTTGCGCAAATCCAAATAGCGGTATTTCAAGCGGATTTCTTCCGCCACGGAGCGGGAGTTTTCCACATCAAACGGCAGTTGGATAGAGGTGTTTAAGAGAACCAAATTATCCGTTAAAAGTTCCACTTCGCCGGTTTTTAAGTTTTTATTTACGGCGCCTTCAATGCGCGGTTTTACCGTGCCGGAAACCTGCACCACATATTCGTTGCGCAAGGTGCTGGCCAGGGCAAAAAACGGGCTGGACGGTTCCACCACCACTTGCATAAGGCCGGTGCGGTCCCGCAAGTCAATAAATAACACGCCGCCGTGGTTGCGGTAGCTGTTTACCCAACCGCATATAGTTTGGTGCGTGCCGATGTGCGAGGCGTTCAAATCCCCGCAGTAGTTCGTTCTCTTCATAATGCTTTTTTTACCTCATCAGTTAAAACGTCAAATGAAATTTTTTGTTGCTCCCCGGTGGAGAGATTTTTGAAAGTGGCTTGTTTTTGGGCCAGTTCGTCCGTACCCAAAATAATGGCATAAGCGGCGTGGCAACGGTCGGATTGCTTCATTTGCCCTTTTACATTTTTATCAAACAGGCCGCCTTCGGTGCGGATGCCCGCCGCGCGCAAAGATTGCATAATGTTGAAGGCGGTTTCGTTGCAGGATTTATCCATGGAAACCACATACACGCTTTTGACGGGCGCTAGCGGGGTTTCCCCGCGGGCGGCAATTACGCGCTCCGCCCCCATGGCCCAACCGATAGCCGGGGTGGCCGGGCCGCCCATATTTTTAACCAGCGTATCATAACGCCCGCCCGCCGCAATGGCGTTTTGGGAAACATCCCCGGCTTGAAATTCAAACACGGTGCGGGAATAATAGTCCAGCCCGCGCACGAGCATAGGGTCTACCACAAAATCTATCTTGCCTTTAAGTAGTGCCTGTACTTCGTCAAAGTGGGCTTGGCACTCCGGGCACAGCTGCATGGTGGGCACGCGGCCTGCAAAGCGGGCGCCGTCTATTTTGCAATCCAACACGCGCAAGGGATTTTTTTCCAAGCGGGTTTGGCAGTTTTCGCACAGGGTGTCTTTTTCTTTAGATAAAAAGTCAATCAAGGCTTGGCGGTAGAGCGGGCGGCATTTATCGCACCCTAAACTGTTAATTTTAACGCAGTAATTTTTAGCGCCGAATTTGGAAACAATATCCTTGAGCATTAAAATTACTTCGGCATCCGCCGCGGGGGCCGAGTTGCCGATATATTCCGCGCCGATTTGTTCAAATTCGCGGTAGCGGCCGGCTTGCGGGCGTTCTGCGCGAAACATATTGCCCACATAATAAAATTTTTGCACCGGCGCATTTTGGGTGAAGTTATTTTCCAAATACGCACGCACCACGCCGGGGGTTCCCTCCGGGCGGATGGCCAGTTGGCGGTGGCCGGCATCTTCAAAAGCGTACATTTCTTTTTGCACAATATCCGTCGTTTCGCCGGTGGATTTGACAAACAATTCTTTCAATTCCACGGTGGGCAGGCGCAGTTCGCCAAACCCATAAAGGGAAAACACGCCGCGGGCGCAGTTTTCAAGTTCAGTAAAATTTTTAGATTGGGGTTCAAATATATCGCGGAAGCCCCGTACAAGTTTAGCCATATATTAATTTTAGCATTTTAGCGGGGAATAAGAATAGCCGCACCCAAAAACCGCTCCGCGCGGCGCCCCGCTTTCTACTTATAATGTTTTTTGAGCGTTTTTTGCACTTGCCCCTGGTTGTTTTTAATGCGTATGGCGCTAAAGTGTACGGCCCCGGCTACATTTTTGTATTTTTTAAGCTCCGTCATCTGCTTGTCTAATTCGGCCGGGTCTTTCCATTCGTTGCCGTGCTTATAAGTCCCCAGGCCGATATAGAGCTTCACCTGCGGGTTGCGTTCCATTTCTTTATTCCACCATTTAAGCAGTACGCCGTACGGGGCCACGCGGTGCCCAAAGTGCCAATACAGTTGGGGCACTACATAATCAATCCAGCCTTGTTCAATCCATAGGCGGGAATCGGCATATAAGCCGTCGTCATAGGCGGAAAACGCCCGCGTGGGGGAGCCTGTCGGGTCTTTGGATTGGTTGCGCCACACGCCGAACGGGCTAATCCCCAGCGGCAGTTCCGGCTTGGTGGCTTTGAGGCGTTGGTGTAAATCACGCACGAACGTATTGACATTACTGCGCCGCCACGCGGCTAACGGCTGTCCGTTGCCGTACTTTTTATAAAGCTCCGCATCCGGCCACGGCACGGTTTTGCCGTTCTTTTTAACGGGGTACGGATAAAAATAATCGTCTAAATGGATGCCGTCCACGTCGTATTTTTCGGCTACTTCGGCAATGACGTTTATGCTGTGGCGGCGCGCCGCGGCAATAGCCGGGTTATAGTATTTGCGCCCGCCGTAAGAAACCAGCCAATCCGGGTGCTTTTTAATGGGGTGGTTTTCCGACAGGGCGGCTTTGGAAACATTTTGCACGCGGAACGGATTAAACCAGGCGTGAAAGGCAAGCCCGCGTTTGTGGGCCTCTTTTATCATAAAGGCCAGCGGGTCATAATGGGGGGATACCCCTTGCCGCCCGGTTAAATAGTAGCTCCAGGGCTCCTGGCGGGAGGGCCAAAACGTGTCCGCTGCCGGGCGCACTTGCACAATCACGGTATTAAAATTTAACTGTTTGAGTAAATCCAGTAAATCGGTAAATTCTTTTTGTTGGGCCGCAGGCGGCAGGCCGGGTTTGGAGGGCCAATCCATATTTTCCACGCTGGCTATCCACACGCCGCGCATTTCTTTCGGCAGGGGCATGGCTTTGTAGCGGGTGTCCGGCTCGTCTAAAACAGAGGGGTTTTTCAAAACCGGGGGTTGCGGTTTGCGGGCGGTAGCGGGGGGAGCCGCCGGCGTTTTGCGGGGGGTGGCGGCGGGTTTTACCGCTTGTTGTTGGATGGCATCCGTCAGCGGAGCAGGGCCCGTTTGCCGGGCAGACGGCACCGCACACGCGGCCGCCAGAAAAACAAACATCAAAAAGGGAAATAATCTACGCATACTGTTAGTTTATCAATTTGTGGGGAAAACAAACAAACGCCCCGGTAAAGGGGCGTTTATAAAGAATGGCGTTAACGGCTTAGCGCAGGGGAAAGGCTCCCTTGGGCTTTGCGCTTTCCCAGCAGAATTTCCGCCGCCGTACGCAAAGTTTGCGGGGTGGGGCCGTAAAGCGCCAGGACCGTTTGGGCCTGCGGATAAAAAGCCAAATCATACGGACTTAAAAGGGATATAAATACCGCGCCCGGGTTTTCTTTCAGTAGCGTATTAATAATTTGCTGTTGGGCGGCGTCCGGCGTGCCGTATTTTTGGTACGAGCCGATAACCAGCGTTTGCTGTTCTTTGGCGCACGCCCGGGCGGCGGAGAGTTCTTCCGGCTCCGGGGACATCGGCACAAACACGCTTTGGGTTTTTACGCGGGATTCTTCCAGCGTTTGGGTAAACTCAGGCAACATATATTCCAACGCCGGCTCCGTAAAAAATACCGCGCATACGCTTTGCGGGCGTTTGGCAAACGGTTTGCCTTTTACCAGCGTGACCCCGCGCCGAGCCGCTTGCAGGGCGGATTTTTCAAAATCCGTTTGCTTTTTGGGTTCGGCTTGCGGCGTAAATAAACCTGTTTTTTGTTTAAGCTCCCACACCCGCCGGGCGCTTTGTTTCAGGCGTTGCGGGGTGAGCGTTTTGCCGTATTGGGCTTGTATGTAAGCAATCGTATCGTACGGTAAATCTTTGCCGATAAGCGGCATATCCGCCCCGGCTTGGTAGGCTTCCAGTACGGCTTGCGGGGTGCCGTTGGCGCGTTTGGCGCCTTCCATATCCAAACTGTCGGTGGCTATTACGCCCTCAAAGCCTAGCTCCCCGCGTAAAAGGTCCGTTAAAATGCGGCGGGAAAAGGTGGCGGGGTGTTCTTTATCCAAGGCCGGATAAATAACATGGGAGGACATAATGCCCCAAATGCCCGCATCTATGGCGGCGCGGAACGGCGCGATATGCTGTTCCATTAATTCTTTAAGCGGCAAATCCGTCACCGGGGAGCCGGTGTGGGAGTCCACCGCCGTATCCCCATGGCCGGGGAAGTGTTTGGCAAATGCGGCCACCTGCCGGGCCTGCAAGCCTTTTACGGCCGCCTGCGCGTTTTGCGCCACGCCTTGCGGCCACGCCCCAAAAGAGCGCGTGCCGATAATGGGGTTATTGGGGTTGGTGTTTACATCCAAATCCGGCGCAAAGTTGATTTGCCCGCCCAGGGCGCGTATTTCGTCCGCCGCCGCCCCGTAAACGGCCCGCACCGTTTTTTTGCTTTGCCCCGCGCCCAAAAGCATATTGGACGGCAGGCGCTTCATGCCTAAAAATAAGGGGGAAATGACGGAGCCGGACTCGTAATCAAACGCAATTAAAAGCGGAATTTGGTGGCGGGAGTCTTTTTCCCATTGGCGCAGCTGGCGGATAGTTTGCAAAGTTTGGGTGCGTTTGGCGGCCGGGTCTTCCTGCCCGGTCAGCCCGCCTTTAATCAGCACCGTGCCGATAAGGCCGCTTTTTACGGCTTGTTCATAAGGGGCCTGTTGGCCGGCATCTATGCGTACCACCAGGGTTTGGCCGATTAGTTCTTCGGGCGTTAAATCGTCTGGTTGAAGGGACCCTGCCGCTAGGGCCGGGGCCAAAAACAAAGCCATTAAAAAGCCACGTATTTTCATAAAATTCCTCCTTATATGCGGTTATTGTAGCAAAAAATGTGTTTTGGCGCGTAATTATAGAATATGGCCTTGAATTGTAATGCAAAAGTAGTAAACTGTAAAAAAGGGGGGCGTAAATGCACAAAACCAAACCAATGTTGGCGGTAGTAGCCGCCGTTTTATGGGCCGGGCCGGGGTTCGCCCAGTTGCAGGATACTTGGCATTTTGGCGTAAAGCCGACGGAAAACATCACCACGTTGGAAGTAAACCCCACGCTGACGGTGATTGATAATAAAGAGGGTATTTCCATCAGCGGGGTGACGTTAAAAAGCTACCGGGTGATTGACGAAAATTTTAACTGGGGGGCGGAATTGCCGCTGCTGCGTTTTGAAACGCCGGGCCATTCCGTCAACGGGATAGGCGATATTAGTTTATCCGCCACCGGGGTACATAAACTGCATGGCGGTATAGACGTGGGGGCCAAGTTGGAAACCATGCTCCCCACCGCCACCAAAGAGGCCCTGGGCACCGGGAAATGGGTGATTAGTCCGTCCGTTTTTGCGGTTATTAATTTGCCTTACCAGTTTTACATACACGGGGAGTATAAACATTATGTAAGTGTAGCGGGGGACGGCGGGCGCAGTACGGTTAATTACGGCCGCCCGCGCCTGACGGTGGGGTATACCTCTCCGGCCCAGTGGTATGTTTTAACCACGCTTTATTATTATGTGGATTTTGAAAACGATTTACAGCATGAATTTGCACCGGAAGCGGAAATTGGCACTTTGGTAAACGAAGGCACCGCTTTTTACGCCAATGTGAGTACACATGCGGGCGGCAACTGGAAACAAAAGGATTGGGGGGTGAGCATTGGTTTCAAATTACTGTATTTATAAAATTTTTTTCCTATACGAGGGAAAGAGGGGGAGGTACCCCATGGGAATGTACCGCACGTGAAACGGGAGGCTTGTTTTTGGAAGCCTCCCGTTTTGTTGTTTTCAGTACGCAAAAGAACGCTTATATTTGGCGGCGCATGGCCATAAACAGTTGGTCAAAAGTAATGGCAATATCGTACGCTTTTTGGCGGATGAGCGGCCCGTCGGCACCTTTTACCAGGGTATCTGTGATGGGTATAGGCAGCGTAAGCGGTTTATCCAAAAATACATAATGAACAGGGGTTTCGCCGTCTGTATCTTGGGTGAGCCGCAGGCCCGCAAGCCATTTACGCATAATTTCTTCCGGGTGTTCGGTAAATGCCTGTTTGGCGAACGGTTCCAACTGCTCTTTTAATAGGGCGGTATCGGACGCCTCTTTGGGGGTTAAAGAAAGCTGGCCCAATATTTTGGAAACAAATAAAATGCCTTCCCCGGGGTAAGACACCGCAAAATACGGTAAAATTTCCCGGTCGCCGTCTTGCCGGAAGACATAACAGTTTTCGTATCGTTCTCGCTCGGTGGGGGTTTCAAGCGTTCGGATAGATATTTCTTTTTGGCTGGTCATAAATACTTCCTCCCCAAAACGGGCCCGGGTTTAAGAGAGCCAAACATTCGCTAGAGTAAAAAGGCCCGTTTCCTTTATTATAGTACAAAAACAGGATTGATAAGCGCACTTGATAGGTGCTAAAATGGGTTAGTTAATTTGGTAAAATAAATAAAAAGGAGTTTTGAAATATGAACAAATCTTTTACAGTTTTAACAGCCGGTATTTTATTGGGTGCGTGCGGTACTTCTACCGCGCCCGCGCCGGAGCCGGAAACGCAAGTAGTGGAATCTTTCACCCCGGGAACGCCGGTGCCGCCTAAAGCCGGAATGCAGGTGGAAGAAGTAAGCTCCGCCCCGGAACCGGCCTCTGAATATACCAAATACGAAGGCACCCTCCCGGCGGCAGATGCGGCGGGCATAAAAACCACGCTTATTTTGTTTGAAAACGGCCGCTTTGCGTTGGACGAAACGTACATCGGGCGTGACGCTTCTTTTACCCAGGTGGGCACTTATACGCGCCAAGGGGATATTATTACGTTGCAAGCGGAAGAAGACACCCCGCGCTACTATCAGTTGGGCTCCGACACCGCCACCTTGCTGGACCAGGATAAAAAACCTGTGCAAGGGGAACTGGCGCCGTATTACACCTTAAAAAAAGTAAACGAATAACCCAAACACGCGCCGGAAAACAGGATTGTATGAGAAAAACCACGGGTGAATGCCCGTGGTTTTTTGCGGCCGTAGGAGTTTGCCAATAAGCAAGTTCCCTGTTTGCTCTATGGGTTGTTTTCCAAATACGGCGTTAAGGTTTTTTTGTGGTTGACGCCTAATTCTTCCAAATGCGCCGCCGCTTTGATAATGCCTTGGTTGCCCCTTAATGCTTTGTCGGCCTCGGTATAGGCTTTATCGGCCGCGGTAAGGGCGGTTTTTACGCCGTCCATACGCTCTACAAAGCGGCTTACGCGGGCGTGCATATCTGCCCCGGTTTTTATGATTTCTTCCAGCATTTTGCTGGTGCGTTCCACCCGCCAAAGCTGTTCCACCACCTGCATAACGGAAAACAGGTTAGACGGCGTGACAATAGCCACTTTTTTAGATTTGGCATACGCGTTTAAGTCTTTATCCGCCTTTAATGCGGCAAAGTAGGCGTATTCTATGGGGATGAACATAAACACGAACTCCAAACCGTTTTTGAATAGTTTGGCTTGGTAATCTTTGGCGGAAAGTTCGTCAATATGTTTGCGGATGGCAGAGAGGTGCTGTTTCAAAAATTGCGCGCGGTGGAAAACTTGCTAAAAACGCGCGGCTACCGCGTGGCCGTAAACAGCCCTTTTGCGGGCGCGATGACCACCCCGGTAAACATCCGCTATACGGCGCTGATGATAGAAATTAATAAAAAACTATATTTGCCGGAAGGGGAAATTTTTGCCCCCGGCTCCACCGGGGAAAAGCAACCCTTGCTCCCCGGTGCGCAAGCCTTGCGCGAAACCCTGCAAGAAGTGGTTGAAATTTTATCGGACGGCGTTTTGGAATAGGGCCGTTCATCCGCCGACGGTAGCGCGGCCCCGGGGTGAGGTATATTTATCCGTAAATAAACGCGCATTTATTCATTGTTATAAAAGTGAAAAAAATATACAATAAAACGAAGGTATGTATTTACCTTTATACCAATACTGAGGTGAAATGTATGAAAAAAATCGTATTGTTGATGATGGCTTGCGCTTTTATGGCCGCCTGCATGGGTACCCGCGGTACCGTCGGTGGGAAAAAAGTTTGCACCAACAGCTATTTGTTGGGCGTGTTGTCTATCAGCGAATTAGTGTCCCCCTGCGGCAAATAAATAATTCTGTTGCAAAAAAAGTGCCCTGGTGCAACGCCGGGGTGCTTTTCTTGTAATTTATGTATAAGGACTGGACTATGAAAAGGTTTTTTTGTATCGCGTGCGTGTGTTTCCTGCTGGCCGCTTGCCAAGCCGACAGGCCCCGGCCGGATTTGAGCAGTGCGCAAGCGGCTACCCAAACGCTTACCGATTATTTTTTGGCAAATCCGCAAGTTGAAAAAATTTTCCCTTATTTATCCCAATGCAAATTGGCGCCTGCCGCCCCGCAAGCGCCCCAACAAAACCAGGCTGTTGCCGCTACTTATATGTGCTCCATAGAGCCGAACGATACCCAACGCTATATTGCCGTAGTGTCGGCGGACCCGAATTTAATGGGCGAAGTGGATATTTATAAAAATCACGCGAAAGACGCTGTTTATATAGCACTTTTGGATTACGACAAAAAGGCCAACCGTCTAACGGGGTTCAAACTGTTATTCAACGTCCACACCAAGCGCGTAGAAAAACAAACCGAAGTGACCGTGGAGCCTTAACATCCGCTTGCCTTGCCGCGCCCGCTCTACCACCCGCCTTGTGGAAAAACAGCCCGCCGCGGCGGCTGAGCCTTAATTCCCCGCGTTTTTAATGCGCGCAGGCGGGGAAAAAGATTCCGCGTTCTTCCACCGGGAAACAAACGCTAAAATAAACGCGTATTCTTTAATTTCAGGGGAAAATACATCCTTTCCCTTGGTTTGTTTGAAACTCCATTTATCAGTTCTTTACTTTTGAAAAATACACGCCCCACAACCTAAAACTCATTTTTGGCGCAATTTTCTATTTTTGTGGCGCTATCCACCCGGGGGCCTTCAAATTATATATATTGATTAAAACATTTATTTTATATTATATGCTTTTAATATTTACATTGTATTTTTAGGCTTATTGAAGATTAAATTTTGTTTTTCATCAAAAGTAAACGGCTTCCCGTGTACTACTACCAGATGAGAAAATATTTTCTGAATAAAAAGCTGTATAGGCCCCGATATTAATTAGGTACATTAAATAATCAGGCAAAATTTGCAAAAAATTAACAGCTTTTTTGATAGCTACAAAATATATTATAATAAGCATGAGGATAAGTTTTCAGGAGTGTTTTATTATTTGCATACGCCACATTGTGGCGTATGAATGGGAACGGGACTTATGAATACCTCCGCCAAGAGTTTCCACAAGCCCTTTCCCACAATTTCATAAATGCGGTGGAACGATTGATAGTAAAAAAATAAATATACGCAATTTCTTTCTAAACGGAACAGAGTATTATTTGTTTGGAAAAATATTACTTCAAAATTTCTTTTTATTAGTCACATTTTCTGGTTATTATTACGTCCAAATTTCAAGGTATTAAAGAGCGTTTGGAAGTTTTTACCGGACATACGGAACCGAAGAGCAATAGAAATTAAAGAACAAATGCTTAAAGAATTGTTGAAACAAGCAAAATATTTTAGGCAAAAGTGTATGTCGGCGATGCTACAAAAAACATTAAAGGGGGAAATATGAAAATTATTGTTCAAGCAGGTGGAAAAGGGACACGATTGGAAGGATTAACACACAATAAGCCTAAATGTTTGGTGCCTGTTAATAATTTGCCCATTCTCTTTTATGCTTTTCAGAAATTCAAAGATGCGGATTTTACAATTATCGCAGATTATAAAACAGATGTTTTGGAAAAATATTTGGCCGCATTTGCCAATCAGTACAAATTTAACATTGTAAAAGCCACCAAAAAAGGCACGGCTTCCGGCATTAAAGAGGCCATAGCGCCCCTGCTTGATGATGAGCCTTTTATGATTATTTGGTGCGATTTGATACTGTCTGACGGATTTGAAATTCCTACGGAAACGGGGAATTATATTGGTATTTCTAAAGATTTTGAATGCCGTTGGTCTTATGTAGAAAATCAATTTATTAAAACCCCTTCAAAAGAGAACGGCGTGGCAGGCTTGTTTGTTTTTGAAAATAAAAAAGTATTGCAGGATGTTCCCGAAGAAGGCGCTTTTGTGGATTGGTTAAAAACGCAACCCATAGCTTTTAAGCGGTTGGATTTGTATGGTTCCAAGGAAATTGGAACCTTATTGGCTTATTCGGATAATAATGATACTTCGCACCGTTGCCGCCCATTTAATTCTATGGAGTTTGACGGGGATTTGGTCATTAAGCGCGCAATTACAGAACAGGGGCAAAAAATAGCATTAGACGAAATTGCTTGGTATAAGCATGTTAAGCAATTGGGCTTTAAAAATATTCCCGAAATTTACGAGTATGAACCGCTGAAAATGAAACGTGTTCGCGGGAAAAATATCTTTGAATACGATTGTATTACAAAAACACAAAAATGCGATATTTTAACAAGCCTAGTACAGGCGTTGCATACTTTGCATAATCTGGAACCGGCCCAACCTGTTAATGAAAGTGATGTAATAGAAAATTATATTACAAAAACTTTTGACCGTTTATCCAAGGTGGAGCATTTGGTGCCATTTGCGGAACAGGAATTTATCAAAATTAATGGACAATACTATAAAAACATTTTTTTTAATAAAGACGAATTGATTTCCCTAGTACAAAAACACATGCCCACGGAATTTAGGTTAATTCATGGGGATTGTACTTTTTCCAACCTGATGTTTGATACTTTTGATATGCGCGCCGTATTGATTGACCCCAGAGGCTATTTTGGCAAAACAAAGTTATATGGGGATGCCGATTACGATTGGGCCAAATTGTATTATTCTATCAATGGAAATTATGATTTGTTCAACCGCAAAAAGTTTACCTTGGACATCAGAGAAAAAGATGTAGAGCTTGCCATAAAACCTAATAACTGGGGGGATATGAGTGATTATTTTTTTGATTTGTTGCCTAATGTAAAAAAAGAAAAAATCAAAATGTTGCACGGTATTATTTGGCTTTCGTTAACTACTTATGCTTGGGAAGATTATGACTCCATTTGCGCAGCCTTTTATAATGGACTTATCAAACTGGGAGATTTGTTATGAAGTTAACTCTTTCTTCCCTTCCGCACACTTGGATTTTGGATGTGGACGGTACCATTGTAAAACATAATGGGTATAAAATAGATGGTTATGACACTTTATTGGCGGGAGTAAAGGAGTTTTTTGCCTCCTTACCCTCTCAAGATAGGGTTATTTTGCTCACGGCACGCAAGGCTGAATATTTGCCTGCATTAAAGGAATTTTTAACCAAAAATCAAATCCGTTACGACCATATTATTACGGATGTGCCTATGGGCGAGCGTATTTTAGTAAATGATAATAAACCCAGCGGCCTGTGCATGTCTTTTGCTATTTCTAAAGAGAGAAATTCTCCCCTGTGTATTCCATTTACAATAAATTTACATATTTAAAGGAAAAGATTATGTTAGAAGAAAAAAATTTTTTATTGCAGCGTTTTTATATATATCAACAAAAGTATTCACCATGGAAAGCAATGATGCATTTGATGTGTTTTTATGTAAAAATGCGTTTTTCTGCAAAACGGAACCTTACATTGGGCCCCAGTAATTCTGTTTATATGGCATGTTTTTGCAAGGGGGGCGTAGGGGATGTGATAACGCAAATTGCTTTTTTACATCATTTGCTAAAGTTTACAAAAGAGCCGATTGTGTTATTTTTATTTGTTGACCAGCGGCCGGAGAATATTGAAATTTTAGCTTCTAAACTTCCTTTTATTAAAAAAATATATCCTTATATTGAAAAAAATAAATATTTACACCTTTTTGATATTGTTTTGACATTAAATACTCAATTCCCTCGTTTTTTTATACAAAATTATGGAAAATGCCAAAAGTTTGCCCCTGTCTTATTATCGTATATTCAAGAATCGTGTAAGTGGAATGAAACACATAAGGGCATTGTGGCAATAGCCTCTATGTTTTCTGCGCAATATTGGTGTCTTGTTCATAAAAAAACAATGTTGACGGCTATGGATACCCCCAATAAATTAAATTTAGATAAAAACGCTGGTTTCCCCATAGAATTGCAACAAGCTGATATTGTAAATGTACTTGAAAAATTTAAATTAAAAAATAAAAAAATCATTACCGTCCAGTATTCTACGGATATAAACAACTTGCCATTTTCTGGGAAGAGTATCAAGTTTTATCCATTAAAACATTGGCAAAAAATGCTCAGCATGCTCAAAGCGTTATATCCTAGCTATACAATTGTACAACTAGGTGTTTCCGGCAACGAGGAAATACAAGGGGTGGATTTGCGCCTAATTGGCCAAACGTCGTTTTATGAGTATTTAGTCCTCTTACAATATTCCGCTTTGCACATAGACCAAGAGGGTGGGGCGGCGCATATCCGGCACTATTTGTGCCGCAAACCAACGGTTGTTTTGTTCGGCCCTACCTCTCATAAAGTTAGGGGGTATGATGAAAATATTAATTTAAGAATACCTACCTGTGGATTAGAACTTTGCGAGTGGCTGGACGGCAACCGGTGGTACGAAACCTGCCCAAAATACAATGATTCTGTTTGTAGTTGCTTAGAGAAAATATCCCCAGAAATGGTAGTTGAAACTATCCGAAACAGCCATATTTTAGAGGAGGAAAATCCAGCATGAAGGACTTTGTGAACCGTGGCAGTTATTATTGGGCTCAGTTTTTATGTTTGTTCCGTTTTACTCAAAAGGGGAAATACCATTTTTGGGAAAAGAGAAAATGCAAAATTGCCCAGTGGTGTACGTTATGGGCAGATAAAAATGCATACAATTTAGTTTTGAGGGATGGGTTTGGGGATTCCTTTTTCATCCTTTCGTTAGCGCATGAATTAGCAAAAGTAAATCATGTAAAACTCTTTTTTTTAGTTAAGCCAAGCCAAGTTTTATTACTTAAAATGTTTGGTTTTAATAATTATAAGGTATTAAAAATGTTGAATGCCAAGGATTTAATGACACATACGATAAATCAGGCCCCCTATCCCACCCAAGGAAATGTCTTTTTCCCACACCCGCGGTATCATTGGCAAACGGAGGGTTTGATGTCTGAATCAAAGTGTTTTGTGGATGTGTTTAGACGCTTATTCCGGCTACCGTTAAAAACCCCGTTGGCCAGCCCGTGTTGGTGGCCTGATATTAACAATAAATTATCCAAAAAAATAAAAAAAGCTGGTGGAATCAACAACATTGTTTTACTAACCCCAGAAACTAACCTTTCTATAACCGCTAATTTAATGTGGTGGAAAAAATTGGCTGAAAGTTTACAAAACAGAGGTTATTTTGTGGTGTGTAATGTATGTAAAGGGGCTAACAAAATAGCAGGAACTGCCGATTGGAATTTGTCTGTAGAAGAATTATTGGCACTGGGTGCGCGTTGCCGGGCGGTTGTTTCTATTAGGAGTGGTTTGTGTGACTTATTTGCCAGAAAGAGAAAAAATTTATTTGTGTTGGATGCACCTTTTCACTCAGCAACGGAAAAAAATTTTTTTAATTTAAATTTTAATTTTAATATCAAAGAGGTCAATGAATATTCGGATGAAAAACAAATTCCAATAGAAACCTTAGTGGATAAAATTGCAAATATAAAAAATCTATGAAAAATTTTATAGAAGAAACAACCATTATATAATAATGCAAATTGTTTTATATTTGAATTAAGCGGCAAGCATAAGTTGGCAATTTATGTAGCATAAAAAACATTAGGGAGGTAGAATATGGCAATATCAGATGTGGAATTAAAAAATAATTACTATCGGGTGTTAGATGAAGATAATAAAAAAATTTCAGAGAAACCTGCATCACTTGTAGGAGAGCTGCAAGGATTTAATTCTGAATACATGGTTTTTTATAAAAATCATTACTTTACTGTTTATAATGAAACGTTTGGCAAAATCAAAGAAAAACCTGAATCAGAATTAGGGGAGTTTAGAAATATTGGAAGTACTATAAATTTTGAAAAAAATAATTATATTATTTCTTATGATAAAAGATTTTCAAAATTATCACAGCGCCATGTGTGATTTTTTAATTATAAGGCCTAATCGTGGTAACTGGATTTGTTAAGCACAGCGGGCTACCCTTGATGAGTAGCCCTCTTTTGATTTCATCTCTTAGCAGACTGCTTTCAATCTCTAACGTATAACACGTTCTACCTTTATTTAAGCAAGTTAAACCTTGGATTAAAGCATCGGCCGGGTTATCATACTTTTCATTCGGGAAAACAAACTGGTCTTGGTACACAAAGTGGGACAGTAAATAGACGAAAATGCCTGCGGTGGATCAGAATATGACCACGCTCATTGCCATCATCACGGAAACTGTCACCATTAACGATATATTCCCATTAGATAACCTCTGGTAAAAGAGAAAGACTCTAACTGGGAACTTTTTATTACTTTTACTCTGTCAAAAGTATATAAAATGGACACTATAATTTGCGTAATTAGCCCATAATTATGGCATCCAAACTCTGTCCATTCTCCGTATAGCTTATTTGCTTTATTTTGCTTATTTACTGTGCCCAAAAAGCGCACAAGGCATAATAAAAGCACAAGAAATGGCAAACCAGTAACCGAAAAAACCACGCTTTCGCGTGGTTTCTAAAAGTGCGCCCAAGGCCGTATTGTAGAGAACGGCATACAAGTTCGCCTGTGCGCACAAAAAAACCACGCTTTTGCGTGGTTTCTAAAAGTGCGCCCAACAGGAATCGAACTTGTATCTTCAGCTCCGCAGGCATCTTAGGCAGTTGTCTTTTTGGGTGTTTTATCGTCGGAGAAACACTTATTGTAAAAAATGTTATTTCCCATGTGTCCAAAAAGTGTCCATTTTCTGAAAATGGGCAGTTTTTCGCATTCTGCAAGGCTCTTTGGTAAAAGGAATTTAACTTTCTTTTTTGTAGCCTTCGTAATAATAAGACTGTTCTATTCCCTTAAAAATAACTTCGCGGTCGTCGGTTTTGTTGGTCAAATTCGGCTCTAAAAGGGCTCGTAATTCCAAACCATTAATCGGGCTGCGTTCCATTATCTGGTGGGTTTGCATACATTTATTTTAACAAAAAATCCGCTAGGTGCATGATTTCTATGCCGTTAATATTTCCCACGGCAAGTTTATCAAGCGTAATAACATATTTGGGGTAATTATCCTCTATGGCCAGTAAATTATCGGTTTCCCGCGTGGAGTCTGGGGGAAAATTAACACAAACCTGTATATAGAGCTTTTCATTTTGCTTTTGGGCAATAAAATCTATTTCCTTTGTCTGATTTTTACCAATATGCACCGCATAGCCACGTCTGCAAAGCTCCAAATATACAATATTTTCCATTACAGAGGGCAGCATAGTCGCGTTATAACCCATTAAGCCGTATTTGAGCGAAATATCCCCTAAATAGTATTTTTCCTGCGTTTTTAATATGGCTTTTCCAAGGACATCGTAGCGTTGGCATTTGTGAATAATAAAAGCCTGCTCCAACCATTTTAGGTAGTTATAAATGGTTTCTACGGATATTTTACGGTGTTCACTGCGCAGAAATTTAACAATAGCATTGGCAGAAAAAGTTTTGCCCATGTTATCTAAAATAAAGCGTACCACACGGTCAAATAAATCCTGCTTATTAAGGCGATGCCGGCGCAAAATATCATTAGTCACAATCGCATTATAAATATCCTGCGTAATTTGGTAGGTGGTGCGTTCGTCCAGTTTATTGGCCGCAATAAGGGGGAACCCGCCCAATTTGATATATTGTTCCAACAGTTCTTGGGTAGATAAGGTTGTGCCCTTATTAAAGGCTATATATTCCTTAAAAGAAAGCGTATAGACGGGAATAGAAACATAGCGCCCAGACAAATAGGTGGAAATTTCACCGGACATCAATTTAGAGTTAGACCCCGTGACATAAATATCCATATTTCCCTGTTCCATTAACTGATTTACTACCTTTTCCCAACCGTCTATTTCTTGCAGTTCATCCAAAAAAAGGTAATACTTTCCCTTGTTTGTAAGGCTTTTTTGTATATCGGCAAGCATTTCTTTGGCTGTAAATCCGCTATATGCTACTTCCGTATAGTTTCGCACAATAATATATTGATTATCAATGCCACGCGAACGAAGTTCATTCTGTATCATTTCCAAAATGGTAGATTTGCCCGAACGACGAATGCCCACTAATATTTTAATAATCGGAACATCAATAAATTTGCTTAATTTTTCTATATAATCTGGTCTGTTAATCATAAAATTTTTCCTCATTAGTAATAGTATATAGAAAAAGTGTTCAAAAATCAATAGTTTTTCTAGTCTGACTGGAAAAACTTTATAAAATAACCTAGTTTTTATATAGGGATGTTGAGAATCTGCCCCTCTTTTAATGGTGTGCAGATTCTCAAACAACATTCAACCCTTCTATTGTTTATCATTTGAGGGATTCGGGGATTTGCCATTCAAAATAATTTGCAATAAGGGTATTAGTTCTTTTTTCCAAGTTTCTATTTTCATACAAAGCCCTTTGTTGGTTGGAATTAATTTTCCATCCATTTTCTTGGTGTATGAATAGAGCCCCAAGCAAAGATTCTCATTATACTGGCAAATTTCACATTGGACTACTTCTTGTGCGTTTTTGGAAAAACTATATACAACTTCTCCTGTTTGATTGTTTTTCATATTTATTTCTCCTTATATTTCTTGCGGAATTAAATTATTTATTACTTCAATAGACTTGCGTAAATAAGTGGGGCTTAAATGCGCGTAGCGTTGCGTTAGTTTTAGGTCAGAATGGCCCAAAATGCGCTGTAAATCGGTTAGGCTTCCGCCGTTCATCATAAAATGGCTGGCAAAGGTATGGCGAAGGTCATGGAAACGAATACCGGTAATATTAGATTTTTTTAGGGCACGCTTATAGTCATACTCCACCATAGTTTCGGTGAACGGAAAGAGGATACCGCTTTTTTGGGGATTCATTGTCAACAGAATTTGCTTTAATGAACTCATTATGGGCACTTCGCGCTTATTGCCGGATTTAGACTCGTAAATATGGATAATCCCGTTTAACAAGTCTATATCTTGCCAAGATACCCGCAAAATCTCTCCTCGGCGCATACCCGTGCAAATAGCAAAAGCCACTAGATTGCGGGAGCGCTCGGGCATATTACCCAACAAAGTGCGTATTTGCTCCGTACTCAAATAACTCGTACGGGCGGGATTTTCTTTCTGTTTGGCTACTCCAATACAAGGATTGATTCCCTTATATAGCCTTAACCGTATTACTTTGTTTATTACCGCTCTTAATGTGGTAAAGTTCCGGTTTGCCGTAGAGGGGCTTGTTTCTGCCATACGCGTATTATAAAAGCGTTGAATATCTTCCGTTGTCAGTTTACTTAGCAATACATCCCCAAAATATTTTTTAAGTGCGTTTAAGGTATATCTTAGTTTGAAAGCACTTTTCTTTTTGGATAAATGTATATCCCAATACTTCTCTATGGCCATGGCTAATGTCAGTTTGGCAGCCTGCTGGCGTTCCGGAAAATATTTGCTTTCTGCTATTTCTGCCAAGCGTTTGTTTAATACTTCCTTGGCCAGTGTTTTACTGCCCGTAATGGTTTCACGGTGTCTTTTTCCGGCATTATCCCGGTAATCAATAGTTAGTGTTCCATTTTTATTATCTCTTATTCCCATATCTCAAGCCTGCCTTATTATTACTTATCATCATTATTTAATATATATCAATATACATCATCATAAAGCAATAGTCAATAGGTCTTGTTAAACTTCAATAATTTGTTATAATTTATCTATGCAAGATAAACAAACTAAAAAAGCCAAAGAACCGACTATCAGCTTTGTGGCTACCCAAAAAATAGTGGATGCTCTAAATGCTCGTGCTGAACAAGAGGAGCGCAGTATTTCTTGGTTAATTCGCAAAGCGTTGGAACAGTATTTGGGTATTTCCAAATAGTTCGGGCAGAGGGCCAACTCCGCCCAAAACTATTTGTTTTTAGCCTTTTAGGGGCAAAAATCCCCCAAAGGGCTTTTTTATACCCTTTTTACTAAATCCCAATTATTGGAAGTTAATTACGCCTTATGTTGGAAGAGATTGCCAAAACCTTTGTTGGCGTCTTTGCTGTCTTCTATGAACTTATCTATTTCTTGAATATCATAACGTACAGAACGGCCCATTTTAACAATCCATGTAGAAGGTATTTTACCCTGGCACTGTAAAGTGCGAATACTGCCTTCGGTGCTTCCAATATATTCTGCTAATTCTTTTGCGGTTATTAATCGTTTAACCATAAACGATTCTCCTTGCTGTCTGCCGTAGTTTGTGTATTACCTTGCAAATTGGGTATATATTTATCCCCAACCTGCCTTAAAAAGTATTCTAACTTTATGGGTTCTACTTGATTGATAGTTTGCATAACTATATCTCTGAACTCTATTTCCTCATTACTTTTGGGAAAGTCTAATTTAGAAATATGGTTGATATATTTATTAACAACCTTCTTATCTGTAAACTGTTTAAGATATTGGCATAGGGCATTAATACCAAAAGTATTAATTATCCATACAACCGCTGTCATAGCCAATACTGCTTGTATCCCGTGGATGCCATAGCGGTAGCATATATTTTGGGCGGTTTCCAATAGAGATACCGTAGAATTATCTATCGTCAACATACCGTCTAACTGCTGAGAAAGATGATAGCCTAAAATCCTTTGGCAAACTTGGGGCTTAAAGGCGTTTTCAAAGGTGCAATCCATAGCAAGTCCTACTCTCTTAAATTCCGCTTGAATATCCCGTTGAAGTTGCATTTGGTATTCCACTTGTAATAGCCGTCCTCTAAGTTTGAATATATCCGGTTTTAGCCCGGCCGGTATATTCTGCTCTTGCTCTACTTCGGCTATTTTATCGTAAATAATCAATTTACGGTGTCTTAAACAGTTTGCGCAACTTTTACCCTGATTGGGGTAGGTGCTTATGGTTTTATTAAAACGCCCTTTGGTGCGGGAGTTTTCCAATAAGCGCTGTGCCAGAAAGATAGGGTTTTTAAGCAGAACCAGTTTATTGACATCCAACCTTGATAAAATGTGCCTGCTTAATATCTCTGGTTTTACAAAAATTCCAGCATATCGCAAGGCGGAAATTGTTTTATCTAGGACGGCCTTGAAATCTTGTTCTCCTACCTCGCTTAAATTATGCCCATATAATAGTTTAGCGGGACAAAATTCCAGTTTTATGCCCATATACCCATTGATAAAGTTCGTGCGTATATCCGGCATATACTCATATTTATCGTTTCTAAACGCTCTGGATGTGAAATAGCGTTCTGACTGAGTTAAATAATCGTGGCGTGGAGAGCGTAAATCCATTGGAATAACGCTAAATTCCGCCCTCGTACTATCTTTATTTCCTGCTTTGCTTAAATACATCCCAATTTTATCTGTGGACATAGAGTCCCTCCTTGTTGGTTTCTAAACTGCTGGCAGAAAAAGATTTCTGCGATTTAATACTATTTTTCACAAGTATCTTCATAATTTGTTTTTTTCTCCTTATTTAATTTCGGCCTTTATCTCCGGCCGTACTGATAGTATAAGAAGATATGAAATTAGAAAAAAGCTGAGGAAAAATCTAATTGCCCGACGAGAAATGAATTAGAAAAATCCCTATTTACTTAGAAATACAGTAAATAGGGATGAATGTTTTACGACGAGAATATGTTCCTGGGGAGGTGTCTGAAAAAATCTCTAACGAAGTGATATTATTTTATATAAATATCACAATGAGCATTAGAAGTTGGGTCTTGGGGAATTTTATGTACATAAATCTGAAAATCACGAGATCCGTTTGCCTCGCATTTTTTATGTACTCTGTTGGCGTATTGCTGAAAATGCGCTAAATTTTTACCAAGATGAAAATGTCGCGTTTGCAAATGTTTTCCCTGACTTTTTAGCAATATTTCCAAAAACTGACCTTCTTTTGACTGGCGTTTTATAAAAATCTCTTTACCTTTGTAGTAAAATTTTTTGTCTTTGTGCAAGGAAATCCCTTTGTATTCTACTATAATGTCAGACATATCCTGCAAGGGGCCGGTCAACTCACATTGGAAAACAAAATATCCTTTGGTTAATAAGTTTTCATTTATCTCGGGGAAATTCAATTCGTTTTTGGCACCCAAAATATTTATTTGTGAACCGCCCAAATGAATTTTGTAGGCTAATAAAACCTCTGGCCAACGCACGGATAAAGGCAATGGTACCTTTTGGAAAGCCTCACTTGTTATAAAGAGTTTGTTTCCTAATTCTTCATTGCGTTTTTTCAACCACTCTTGGGTGGCTAGAAGGCTTTTTGTGTAATCGGCAGTTTCTTGGAGATATTCCAATTCGCCATTCATATATTTAGAAATATAATCTTTTACATACTTCTCAAAATCTCTTTTTTTATCAGGCAAAATTCTTAATATACTTTCTGTCGGAGCAATGTGATATTTTTTCTGGAAAGTATGGAGGTGGACTAGCAATTCTTGACGGGATTTTTCTTGTTGTTCTTGGGTACCTTTTGTTTGCCAAAATTTATGACAATCCGGAAGTTGTATTTCACTCCCCGTAATAAAGTCTAAAAACGGCAAGGCGGGCAATATTTTCCAACGAATCGGGGACAAAAGACGGACATAGTTGCCGGTGCAATACAAAGCAAAAAGGGTAATGGCTTCTGTAAATGGTAAAAGGAATTGTTTGTCTGTTTTCATGCCAGTATTATAACACTTATATCTTTAATACAGGGAGAAAATTATTCTTTTTATTTAGAGGGAACTGTTTTTTGCTGTAAAATAGTGCAAGACAAAAGTAGTGTATATTTAACTTAGATATATGCTATCATAAGATTAAGTTTTAATAGGAGTTTTGCAGCACAACCGCAGATAGCGGTAAACTTATAATTTATACTGTTTTTGGTGGTCGAAAGACCTCACTTTTGCGAAAGCAAAAGAGATTAGGAACCAAAAGCAGTCGCCTTGGAACGCCACATGGAAGGCCTAATTACCCTTCTGTATGGCGTTTATGCCCTTGCCCACATTATATTGGGCAGGGGTGGCGGCTGTTTATTTGTGTGATCCTAATCTCGCAAATAACAGCCGCTTTTTTGTTTATAAAAACAATGGAGGAACATTATGTATCACCTAACACTAAAAGATAAAGAATTAGATAAATTCTTGCCACTGGAAATTATCCAAGATAAACAAAAGATGAAATACTACATTATAGATATGCATAAGAATAAGAGAGAAATTGAATCATTTTTAGATGATTCTCTCATTACTTATCCTCAGAATTTATGTACTACATTGCTTGAAGAAATTTTCAAACAACCACAAGAGAATATTCAAGATTTCCTGGATGGGTTATCACGGGTTATAAAGTTATTAAATCAAGCCCTTGAAGATGAAGGCATAGCCTTTTAATATGAACCTCCCCAGACTTACGCCCGGGGAGTATTGCGCGCAGTATTTATAAAACGCATCTATGCACTAAAATAAAGTAGAAATGGAGAAAAAATGCAAAAAATAATTGGTATATTTTGTATCTTAATATTTTTATATGGATGCAGCGGAATGAAAGGACTACGGAGAAAGAATCCAACTCAACTGCACAAAACAATCAAAAAAGGGTCCGAATGGTATTATAATGACTATTTGGGACATAACGAAAATGTAAAAATGATTGTTTCAGATAAATACAACGCGCGCATAAGTATTCCTGTTAAATATTCGGAAGATATTGAGAAAATGCCCTCTTCCAAGCATTTACCTGAAGCAACGCAACGAATGCTGGAAACGTTTGATAAAAATGCATTTTTATCTTGTCAAAATTGTTCTATAAATAAACAATACTTTGAAATTCCGATAAAGTACAGTAAAGTAGATAAAGGTCTCTGTGTGTTTGGCTCAATTTTCAAATTTGAACTGACCCCTTTCATCGCCTTAATGGCTCTATTTAGCAAAGAGATAGGTGTTTCTGATGTTTTTTCCTTTCCCATGTGTATATCAACACGAGAAACGGATGCTATAAAAATTGATTCTCCTTGGAACGACCCTTATAAATTAGCTGAAGTGGGAATTAATGCGTATTTTAAAATAACTCCTTTTCCGCTAACAATATCATGTGATAATAAGGCCTGTGGTGTCGAAGATGGCTATGGAAATTTTGTAAATGAACTCAAAGTACACAAAAGTATTTCTTTTGACCACAACCGACTGAAACTCCTTTTGAAAAATGAAAAAGAGGATAGAGAGCGTTTTTGGCAGCAAAAACGCGAATGTCCCGATCTATTTAGTGTGCTATATAAAGCTAGTCAGAAACGTATATATATAGACCCAGTAGAACAGTTATATTTAAGTAGGAGGTTTGTTGAACTAAATTGTGGGGAATACATAACATACCATTGAATAAGAATCCACTAGAAGTATAATTGGTCAAAGTATAATTTTTATTAAAACACTAAAATAATGGAGCATATATGTTCAAAAACAAACTCATAATCATTTCTATGTGCATTTTAATGTTAATAAGTGGAATTTTATTTTCTCTCAAAAATTCTTTACTTATGCTAGGGGCAATAACAGACAATGTGATATGTATCAATTTATCTTTATTTTTAGGAGCCAATGTTAATTTCAAGAACAAAAAAAATTATTCTCCTCTGTTTTTTGCTGCGGCTTATGATAATTTAGAAGCAGTTAAAAAATTATTAGAAAAAGGGGCCAATATAGACATTACAAACGGAACTGATGAGCTGACTCCCTTAACTGCTAGTATGCAATCTTGTCATAGAAAAACATTGGCAGGTAATGAAAATATTTTAATTGCTAGTTTTGTTCTGGAAAAGAAAGCTAGAGAGGGAAGGGAATGTGAGAATCAAGTATTTAATTATTTATTAGAAAAAGGCGCAAATATAGATTTGAAAAATCGCTTCGGGCATAATGCCCTTTTTACAGCATTCTATTATTCGGTTCCCGATTGGATGGCAGGCAAGTTAGCGGCGCTCAGTAAAGATTCTCCTCAAAAAATATTTGCAGTATTAAAGAGATTTGATACATTTAGCCCTGCAACAGTCAAAGCATTGTTGGAAAGAGGGGTAAGTCCTCGTTCTCCCGAACTGCTTATTAAAGCATTTGGACCGACGGAAGAAGATGCTGCTTTGGTTTTATCTCTCATCAAAAAAGGGGCGGATGTAAATCAAAAATTGGATGGAATTCCTGCCTTAGCACTAGCGATGCGTACAAAGAACAATACCTTAATCAAGCATTTAATAAATAATGGTGCAAATATAAATAAGTCTTATAAAAGTTCTCACTATTATAAATCTTGTGGACATAATCCACTGACTGAGGCGATTTGTAATAAAAACTATGAAATAGCCGAATTTCTGCTAAAGAAAGGTGCTTCGGTTAATGATTCTAGCTATGGCGTAGCGTCTCCACTTGTTTTGGCTGTTGAAAACAACAATGCAGATTTTGCAAAAATTCTCATACAGAAATATGGAGCAAAGATAAATCATTATTTTTATAAAAATCCACTAACAATCTCTTTGGAAAATAAGAATTCTGAATTAGCTGCTTGGTTAATAAAAAAAGGAGCAAACGTAAATGGTGATGATGAGAGTGACAAGCCCCTTATCGTTGCAACTGAAAACGGATTTGAAGAAATTGTTAAGTTGCTTCTTAAAAAAGGAGCAAAGTCGGATATAATAAATAGTTCGGGGCAAGATTTAGAAGAAATAGCAACACAGAATGGATTCTATAATATTGCTAATATTTTTAAAGATGTCAAAGAAAAAACAAAGAAACGTACTTATAAAAAATGTCTGTTTGACAACGCAATTACTCATGGTATATATGATGGACATCCGACATTTGTATATAATGATAAAGTGTGTCAAATTGGAGATGGTGGCCGCGGGCTAGTATGCAAAGTATCTCCTGGCAAATCAAGTGGCACTTCATCTAACTGTACAAAAGGAGGGCAGTGGTTTACCTGCGCTGATACGGATCAAGGCAATATTTGTTGTTATAATGAAGAGTATGATTGTGTTATAAGAGAAGAACAATCTTATACTTGCATTTTATCTAGTATAGAAAAACTGTGCAGAAGATATTAATAGAAGTTAGCTATACCATTTAGAAAAATTACTCAAAAATCTAAGCCACCTATTAATATTAAAAATCAACAATTGTTATAGGTGGCTTTTCGATGATAACATTTAGTGCTTAATCAACCACGATGGGAGCAATGTTTTCTAATGAAACGTTTTTCACAAAAATTCTATACCGTAGGAAGATAACCATATTAAAGAAAGAGCGGATGAACTGCATTTGGCATTATGCCTTATTAGACGATGCTACTTTTACAAGTTTAAGCCAAAACAATGCCAGTTTAATGGAAATCCTACGGTATAGCGAATTGACGCAAAACAAGGTAAAAGAAGGATTGTTTGAATAAAATACTATGAAGAAATTAGAATACAATTTTTTGCGTTCTTTGCTATAACAAGTTTATGGAAGCAATTAATTGAAGGCTAGTATTGTACACGGAGATATGGTAAATTGTACGCCATATATCCGTGTTTTATGGGGGAAATTTGAGCGGTTGGACGCTTTTATAAGCTAATATACGCATACTTTTTCCAGCGCTTTATGTTCTCTAATAGTAGTTTGGGGAACTTATCCAAAATTTTCCCCGCAAATTTTTAGAGCGGGTTTTCTGTAAAAAAATCCGGAAAATTTTTTGCCCGAAGCCCTTTTTGTAAATCAAAAAATTAATTTTGTAATGTTATAAGCCAAGTAGAGCCACTAGCATTTGCTATCCTTATTTCTGACAAGCCGATTATAGTTGCCTATAGCCACCGAAAAGTATATAATAAAGGAGAATTATTAAATTTTATATAAAAATAATTATAATAGTTGGACGCAAACATATTATTAACAAGAGGTATAAAAATGACAAGAAAATGTTTTGTTGGCTTCAGTAGTACCGACAAGTGTTACTACGATTTAATGACGGCGTGGAAAAAAAACGAAAATATTGACTTTGATTTTATTGATTGCCAATTACATCAAGCAATTGATTCTGAGAATGAAGAATACATTAAACGCAGATGTAGAGAACGAATAGAGATGAGTTCAAGATACATTCTTTTAATTGGTCAAGATACGAAATACAAATATAAATATGTGCGTTGGGAGGCTGAAGTTGCTCTAGAAAAAGGATGTACCATTATTGGGGTTAACTTGAACAAAAAAAGGAATCTAGATGAGGATTTGTGTCCAACAATTATTCGTGATGTTGGGGCTATTTTTGTTCCATTTAGTCCCAAAATCATTCAATATGCGTTAGAACATTACATTAAAGAAGATAGTGGCAATTGGTACTATAAAGACGAAATTTACAAACGTTTGGGATATTAATGAAAATTCCTGTTTTTGTTGTGATGCCCTTTGGTAAAAAACCAGATAAAACACATCGATTTGAGATTGATTTCGATGACATATACAATTCGGCAATTTTGCCCGCATTAAATTCGATTGATAATGTCATTGCAATTCGGGAGGATGCGGAATTGTTTGGTGGAATTATTCATCGTACTATGTACGAAAAATTAGTTTGTACAGATATTGTACTTACTGATTTATCAAATGAGAATCCCAATGTTTTTTATGAATTGGGGATACGACATACAGCTCGACCCTACTCTACAATTTTGATTTGTAATAAAGATAAAGAATATAAAATTCCTTTTGATATTTCTCCTTTACGAATAGTGTTTTATCATTTGGTTGATGGTAAATTATTATCTAATGAAAAACAATATCTTTTCGAACAGATACAGAAACGTCTCAAAATGCTTTTAAATGGGACTCCCGCAATAGATAGTCCTTTATACACACTCATTCCTGAATTTCCCAAAATAGATACAAAAAAATCTCATGCCTTTCGAGAATATTTTGAAAAGTATAGTGCTTTTTATAAAAAAATTGAAAATAGTAATACGGTAGACGACTTGAAAAAATTGGAAGACAATATAGAGGAACTTCCAGGAACGCGAGAAGATTTAATTAATATTCTGCATTTATTTATTGAAAAATTGCGTTCATTCGAAGATTTTGACGATATTGTAAAGTTAATAGCAAAATATAGGAACCAAAAAGGCATTAAAAATGAGTTTATTGACCAACAATATGCTCTAGCATTAAATAGAGTAGGGGACTCTGAACACGCGGTAAAAGAAATACAAACAGTCATTTCGACTTACGGTGAATCTCCTGAAAGTTATGGAATTTTGGGACGTATATACAAAGATAAATATACAAAAACCTCTAGAATTGGATATTTAGAAAAAGCTATTGAATCATATCAAAAAGGATTTAATTTGGACATACGTGATTGTTATCCAGGAATTAATTTAGCAACCCTACTGTTGCAAAAGGGGGATTCTGCTTCTTTAAAACAAATGAAAAATATTGTTACCATCCTAGAATATACATTATCTCTAAATCAATCGAATCCAGATATTTGGCTCCAATGTTCTTTTATTGAAGTCCTATGTTTACAACGAGATTGGGAAACAGTTTCAAATCAAATAGAATCTTTACTAGCAAGGATTCCTAAGCCAGCTCCCTTTGTTTTAAATACATTACGAAATAATTTATCTTTAATCAAAAAAAGTTTTGATAAACAAAATTGTTCAACTCTAGAACTACAAAAAATTATTGAACAATTGCAAGTTTAGAAATTTTCTGTAAACAAAATAAAAGGATAATTACAAAGTGTCCAAAAAGTGTCCAAATGGTATTAAAAAATGCTAATTTCGGTTAATAGACATTCAAAAAGGCCTCCAAATAATTTTGGAGGCCTTGTAGATTGTTTTGGTTCTTTTATCGTCGGAGATTTAACTTTATTAAACTCCATTAAGAACCATTTTAAATGGTGCGCCCAACAGGAATCGAACTTGTATCTTCAGCTCCGCAGGCTGACACTCTATCCATTGAGCTATGGGCGCTTAAATCGGATTTTTAACTTCGCGGATTAATCACTACTCATTTATTCTAACATTTTTTGTTTTGTGTTTCAAGTTTTTTTTATTTTTAACACCGCAAAATATTTAGAACATATTTATTATAGCATTTTTCGGCGGCAGTAGTTCAAGCAAACTGCTATAATACTGGTATGAAAGAAAATAATACCGGAACTTATGTTTTTGATAAAAAAACGGGTAAAATGGTAAAAATTTCCTCCAATGTGCCGTCGGTGCAAAAGGGGAAAGGCGGGCACGTCTGCCACGGGTGCTGCGGCCATTGCCATCATGACGATTAACGCCCCCGTCCAAAAAGCGTTTTCCGGCGTTCTCCAATTTTTGATGAGGGCGCTGCGGGAGGTTTTTTTGCCGCATTTGTTGTGGGGGAGCGCCGTTTTTATGGTGGGGGGATTGGCCGTTTTCCGCTTTACTTCCGGCCCGTTTGAAAACGCCCCTTGGCTACTAGCGGCGTGGGGAATCTGGCTCCTGTTTTGGTACGGCTTGGCCGCGCTTGTCTATACGTTTTGCACGGCGGGCGTTTTTGCCATGCGGGCGGTTTGTGCCAAGGTGGAAGATTTATTATATGCGTTTTTTGCGGCGGTGAAAGAAAATTTAGCCCAAAAAATTGAAAATATGGACGAGGGCCTCGCCAAAGACCAAGCCCGCGTGCTGATGAAAAACAGTATATCGGAAGTGGCCGCCCTACTCAAAACGTATAAATTGCGCTCCGTGCCCGGCGCGTTGGCGGCGGTTTTTTTAAGTTTGCTGACGTTCGCCGCGCGCTCTGTATTGGTGGCGCGGCTCATGCAGTTTTCCGGCGCTACGGTAAGTTTAAGCGCCGTTTTTGCCAGCCGGGCGACGTTGGTGGGGGCGATTTTCTTAAATTTACGGTTGATTTGTTCCGTTTTATTGTGGATTTTGTATTTGTGCGGAGCCGCGTTTACGGGGCTCAATTTACTGGCTTTGTGTATGGGGAGGTAGTATGCGTGTAGTATTGTTGGGATTTTTATTGTTTTTGGCGGGGGTGTGTCAGGCGGCGTCGCCCGCTTTAACGCACATTCAGGCGGAAAAAGACCCTGCCAAACAAATCAAATTGTTAAATGCGTTTATCAAAAAATCGCCCAAAACCCGCAAGGCGTACCATTTGCGGGGGGATGCTTACCGCGCGTTGGGCCGCTATAAACAGGCGGTGGAGGACTACACCCAAACCATCAAATTAAGCCCTAATTGGGCGTTTTCTTACTATGCGCGCGCACTGGTTTATATAGATATGGGGCGTTGGCCGTCGGCCGAGGCGGATTTAAGCCGCGCCATTAGCTTAAATAAATCCTACCGTGATTTTTACCTTTACCGCGCCCGGACCGAAATGAAACTTTCCAAATACAACGCGGCTATTGCCGATTATAAAAAATACTGGGGCAAGCGCAAGCCGACGGCGGCCGGCTCCTTGGCGTTGGCCAAAGCCTATATGGGCGCTTATAAATACGATAACGCCCGCAAGGAACTGCTCTCCCTGGCCGCCCGCACGCCGGACGACCCGGAAGTTTATTTTATGTTGGGGCGCATCCAACAACTGCGCGGCGCCTTGGATGAGGCTGTTTCTTATTACAGTAAATCCATCAACCGCAACCCTGCGTATGCGCCCGCGTGGCTGAGAAGGGGGGACACGTTTAAGGAAATGAAAGATTTGCCCGCCGCGTTGGAAGATTACACCGCGCTACTAGCCCTGGAAACCAAAGAGGCCGCCTATTACAACCGCCGGGGGCTTGTGTATGAAGAAATGAAAGATTTTGAAAATGCCGTGGCCGATTATAACAAAGCCATAGAAATTAATCCCAAATGGTCCATTCCCTACAATAACCGCGGGTATGCGTACCTGAACTTAAAAAAGTGGAACGAGGCCCGGCAGGATTTGGAAAACGCCATTAAACTGGACGAGTCCGCCCCTACGCCTTATGTCAATTTGGCGGGCGTGTATTGGCTCAGCAAACGGGATAAAAAGAACACCTACCAGTATTTGGAAAAAGCCATTAAGCACAACTTCCGCAATTTTGATGCGTTATATGACGAAGACCAAAAAGGGTGGATGTTTAAGGATATTAACAAAACGGCGGAATTTCGCGCCATTATGTACCGTTAATTAAGCCCTTGTGCTGCTTTGCGTAGCGCGCTGACCCACAGCGCGCTTTTTTGTTGGGGGGAAAGGGCGGCGTTAGCGGGGCTGGTGGACGGCAGTAAAAGATACGTTTTGCCAGATAACTGCCCGAACGCGCGCACAAAGTATTGGTGGGCGGCGGTGCCGTTAAAAAGGAGCGTTTTTATGGCCGGATACCGGGCGAAAAGGGAGTGAAAATCGTTCGGAACGGCTTGGCGGATGTGCGCGTCCAAACTGCCGGCGCGCTCGCACGAGGACAGCGCATCCCAAAGCCCGCCGCCGTTGGCTAACAGCACGGAAAGTTTATCCGCATAATTTTTAGGGGTTCTTCCGTTGGAAAAAGCGGCAAACACGCACGGCCAAAACAAGTTGCGTGGGTGGGCGTAATAGGCTTGGGCGGCCAGGCTGGCCGCGCCCGGCATACTGCCAATAACCATAAAAACGGTGCGTTCGTCCACTACGGGCGGGAAACAAATAGGCATAGGAGTATTATAGGATTTTTGGCGTGCGTGCGGGGCGGAAATGCTACAATTTTTTAGGTGTATGATGAACAACATTTGTTTTGTTTCTTCCCCGGTGGGGGTGCTTGAAATTCAAGATGACGGCGCGTGTTTAACGGTGGTTCGGTTTGCGCCCGCGGGTACTGCGGCGAGTGCGCCCAATTCTCCCGTTGCGCGGTTGGCGGCCCGGCAGTTGCAAGCGTATTTTGCGGGTACGCTCACCCGGTTTAGCGTTCCGCTTGCTTTGGCGGGAACCCCCTTTCAACAGGCGGTTTGGCGGGCTTTACTGGATATTCCTTACGGGCAGACCCGTTCTTACGGGCAAATTGCGGCGTCTATTAACAGGCCCCGGGCGTGCCGGGCGGTGGGTATGGCCAATAATAAAAACCCCATTTGTATTTTGGTGCCGTGCCACCGGGTCATAGGGGCCGGCGGAAATTTGACCGGGTACGCGGGGGGATTAACAATAAAAGAATGGTTGCTGTCGCACGAGCGCGCTACGGTAAAAAATCTTTATCAATAAACTAATGAGCGGGGTGGAGCAGCCCCGCGCAAGCTCACAAAAAGCATAAAAAACCCGAGGGCAACCCCCCGGGCTTTTTTACAAGACAATCTTTTATAGGGTTTTGCCCAAGGCTTGCGCTTGCTTGAGGTATGGCGTATTAATCACGGCGCCTTTTTCATGACAGGCTCCGGCCAGCACCATACCGCGGTCTTGCCAACCCAAATAATCGCAAATGCTTTTATAGGTGGCTTTTAGGCCGTCAAAATCGCCGTCTTTTTCGGTGCCTTCGCCGCAGGCCAGCAAAACGGCTTCTTTTACTTTCAGCTTGCGTTTGGCGTTGGCGGACATATACGCATACAGTTTATCCACCACCGCTTTTAATTGTGCGCTCATATTGAACCAGTAGAGCGGCGTGCAAAAAACAAGCACGTCCGCTTCTTCCAGTTTGGGCGCCAATAATTTGAAGCCGTCGTCAAACACGCACGGCTCGCCCTGGCTCCAGCATTGGTTGCAGGCTTTGCAGGGCAACACCGGGTGAAAGGGGGAATCAAACACATCCGCCTGGTGCCCGGCGGCTTTGGCCCCCTGGATAAGCGCATCTGCCAATATGGCCGTGTTGCCCAGTTGGCGCGGGCTGCCGGTAAGGACTAATACTTTTTTCATTTGCGCTCCAAAGAAACCATAGAAACTTCTTTTTCCAAATTCCCGGCGGCGGATTTTAATTCTTTCACGCGGTCTTCGGCGTAGCCTTCAAAGGTTTTAATCAGTTGGTGTTTGGCATCAAACAAAAACAGCATAGGCACGCCGTCTACCTTAAATTGGTTGGCAACGCCTTGGCCGTTGTATACGGCGTCAAAGCGCAGGTTGTCTTTCCTTAATAGGGCTAGCGGCTTTTGGGGTTCGCTGTCCGTAAATACCGCAACAAATTGCACATCCCGCAAGGCTTTGCGGGCTTCTTCTAACTGCGGGAGCGTTTTTTGGCAGTGCGGGCAGCCGGAGCTGACTACCGCCACCAAAAGCGGCGTTCCCGTATAATCGGCGGTGGTCCAGGTATCCCCGCGGCGCACGGTGGGCAGGGCAAATTGAACGGTAGCGGCGGCGGGTTTCTGTTTTACCTTGGCCGTAGCTTTGGCCCGTTTTTGGGCGGCGGCGGAAACTTTTTTAGCTTTCGCGCGGGTGGCGGCAGGGGCGGCATTCAGCACACCTGCCAGGCAAAAAATGCCGGCTAGCAAATAAATTTTTTTCATATAAAAAGTATAGCTTTTTTGGAAAGTTTACACACGGGTAAATTTCCCTATATAAAAACCCTTCAAAACGGGGCAAAAAAAGGTAAAATATATATGTCTATGCAAACTACTATTTGTGCCCCCGTGACCGGGGAAGGAAAAAGCGCCGTAGCGGTGGTCCGTTTATCGGGCCCGCAGGCGCTAGCTATTACCCGAGTTTTGTGCCCGGCGTGCCAAGATTGGCAACCGCGCCGCCAAAACTTGTGCTGCATTATGGACGGAGAGGCCGTGTTGGATAGTGCGCTGGTCACTTATTTTAAGGCGCCGCACAGTTTTACCGGGGAAGACGTAGTAGAGTTTGCGTTGCATGGCTCGCCCTATATCCGCGGGCGGGTGCTGGAACTTTTATGCCGGGCCGGGGCGGTGCCTGCGCGGCGGGGGGAATACTCCTACCGGGCATTTTTGAACGGCAAAATGGATTTGTTGGAAGCCCAGGGCCTTTGTGATTTAATCTCCTCCGGCAATAAAGAAGCGCACGCGATGGCTATGAGTTCCCTGGACGGGCGGTTATCCAAGCGGTTGGAAAATGTTAAAAAAACATTAACCAATTTGTTGGCGCAAATAGAAGTCCGCTTAGACGACGTGGACGAAGAAATGACCCCTTTAGACGATACCTATGTGCAAGGGGAACTGGCCCAATGCGTGGCGGCGTTGGCGCGGTTGGCGGATACATTTTCCGTCGGAAAGTTTATTAAAGAGGGCTTAAAAGTGGCCATTGTGGGCGCGCCCAATGCAGGCAAATCCAGCCTGCTTAATGCGCTAGTGGGGTTTGACAGGGCCATTGTATCGGCCCAGAGCGGCACCACGCGCGACACCATAGAAGAAACCTTGGACATCAACGGCCGCAAAATTATTTTAACCGATACCGCCGGCATACGGGACCACGCTTTAGACCCCGCCGAACAAGAGGGCATGAAACGCAGTGTAAAAGCCATGCGCGCGGCGGATGCGGTAATTATGGTGGCGGACTCCTCCCGTGAGCCTACCCCGCAGGAAAAAGCCTTGTGGGCGGACGTGTTGGAAGAACACAAAAAAACCGTTTTAGTATTGAACAAACAAGATGCCCTTTTGGAAAACAACAACGCGGGCGCGTGGAACCCGGGCACCGGGGATTTTACAACGGTAAAATTATCCTGCAAAACCGGGCAAGGCGTGGACGAATTAAAACAAGCCTTAACCCAAGGGCTTACAACGGCTATGGCCGAGGACGGCGTAATGATTTCTAACTTGCGCCAATACGAGGCCGTTTTGCGGGCTCAAACGGAACTGGAAATGGCCCAGCGGCGCTTAACGGCGCAAGCCGGGGGCGAAATTTATGCGGAGCATATCCGCGCGGCCTTAAACGGGCTGAAAGATTTAATCGGAGAAGTGACGCCGGACGACGTGTTAGACGTTATTTTCTCCACTTTTTGCATGGGGAAATAAATGTTTATTTGTGATACGCAGTATGATGTAGTAGTGGTAGGGGGCGGGCACGCCGGGTGCGAGGCCGCCCTGATTGCCGCCAAAACCGGGGCCAAAACGCTCCTGCTTACCCAAAGTTTGGATACGGTGGCGCAAATGTCCTGCAATCCGTCTATCGGCGGGATTGCCAAGGGGCAAATCGTGCGGGAAATTGATGCGCTGGGCGGGGCCATGGGCAAAGTGACGGACGCGGCCGCCCTGCATTACCATTTGTTAAATACGGGTAAAGGCCCGGCGGTACACTCCCCGCGCGTACAGTGTGATAAAAAGCGCTACCAGTTTACTTTTAAGCATTTTTTGGAATGTCAGGATAATTTGGATATTATGCAGGACGAGGCCGTCAAACTGGCTACGGACGACAATAAAATTACCGGCGTTTTAACTTTGCGTGATACCTTTTATAAGGCCAAAACCGTGGTGTTGACTACCGGCACTTTTTTGGCGGGCACTATTCACATTGGCGAGGTCAACTACCCCGGCGGGCGGTATAACGATATGCCCAGTAATTTACTGGCTAAAAACCTAAAAGAAATCGGCCTGCATACCCTGCGTTTTAAGACGGGAACCCCCATGCGCATTAACGCGCGGAGAATGGACGTTTCCAAATTCCGCCTGCAACCGTCCGACGACCCTTTGCAACCAATTTCCCACTTTACAGACCAAAAAGAGCAATCCAAACGGCATTTTTTACAGTGCTACATTACCCACACCAATTTGGAAACGGATAAAATCCTGCGGGCCAATGCGCACCGCTCCGCCATGTACAGCGGCCATATACACGGCATGGGGCCGCGGTATTGTCCGTCGGTAGAAGATAAAATTAAAAAATTTCCGGAAATTACCAGCCACCCGCTGTTTTTGGAGCCGGAAGGCTTTGATACGGAAGAATATTATATCCAGGGGTTTTCAACCAGTATGCCGGAAGACGTACAGCGGGCGTTGGTGGCCTCGGTGCCCGGGTTGGAAAATGCGCCCCTTACGCGGGCCGGCTATGCCGTGGAGTACGATTTTTCGGACCCGCGCGACTTATACGCCACGTTGGAAAGCAAGCTGATTCCCGGCCTGTTTTGCGCCGGGCAGATTAACGGCACCACCGGGTACGAGGAAGCCGGCGGACAGGGGTTAGTGGCAGGCTTAAATGCGGCGGCTAAAGTGCAAGGCAAGGAGCCGCTCATCCTGCGGCGCGACGAGGCGTACATCGGCGTACTGATAGATGATTTAGTCAACAAAGGGGTAAACGAGCCATACCGTATGTTTACTTCCCGCGCGGAATACCGCATTTTACTGCGTAATGATAATGCGGATTTGCGCCTGATGCCCCATGCGTTTGCGTACGGCACGCTGGAAGAAAAATTCCGCCGCCCCTTTGAGCGCTACCGCGAAGAAGTGGAAAAGCAGTTGCAACACCCGGGCAGCCCGGTGGACGAAACGGATTTATACCCGTGGACGAAAGAAAAAGTGCTTACGCACGTTGAAATCCACCAAAAATACGCCGGCTATTACGAACGCAATAAAAAAGATGCCGAAAAACTGGCCCAGGCGGACAGCATTAAAATCCCGGCGGGGTTTGACCCGTCTGCCGTGCGCGGCATTTTGATAGAAAGCAGCCAAAAGTTAAAAGAGGTAAAGCCGCTCACGTTGGGGCAGGCGTCGCGCATCCCCGGTATTACTCCGGCGGATATACAACTTTTGGCCGTACATATTGAACGCTACCGGAGACTACACCGTGAATCAGACAATTAGCACGTTTGCCCAACATATCGGGTTGCCGCTTTCGGCCGGGCAGGTGGAATTATTGGAGCGCTACGCGGGGCTCGTGTGGCAAAAAAAGGATTTTTTGAATTTAACCAGCGCGGCAGACGTGCAGGAAATTTACGCCCGCCACATTTGCGACGGCCTGAGCGCCGCGGCTTTTATTTATAAAGAAAGCCAAGGCGCTAACGGCGTTGAAGTGGGCGACGCGGGCGCAGGGGCCGGATATATCGGGCTTGTGTGCGCGGTGGCTCTGCCGCAAAGCCGCATTACTTTAATAGAAAGTTTACAGCGGCGCAGTTCTTTTATGAATTGGGCCATTTTAACTTTGGGCCTGAAAAACGCGCGGGTAGTAAATTGCCGCTTGGGCGAAAAAACCGCCTTTTCACTAGACTATTTAACGGAGCGCGCCATGGGCAAACTGACGGATATTTTGCCTCTTTGCGCGGCGGCGGTAAAGGCGGGGGGAAAGTTTATTGCGTTCCAGGGGGAACACCCGGACGAAATGACCCCTGCCCTGCTGGCTAAATGCGGGGTTCGGGCGCGGGCCTTACAGCCGTATGCGCTCCCGCAGGATGATAAAAAACGCTTTTTGGCGGTATTTGATAAGGATTAACAGATGACACGGCTAATTCAGTTTTTCTGCTTGCTGTTTGCTTTTTGTTTGGCGGCGGGCCCGGTAATGAAACATTACGGGTACGAGCCGCGCGCCGTATTGCAAAACCTGCAAGAAAAACTGACGGAGTTTTCCGCCCGCTTTGACGGAAAATATCCGGCCGCAAACGCCCAAGCGCCCGCGGCGCAGGCCCCGGTAAAAGTGGAGCGCAACTCCATAGACCCTCGGGAAGTGGATAAATTGTTTGCGGACGTCAACCCGCGTAATGCCGCCCAAAGCGCGGACCCGGTGGATTATTCCACCCGCGACGAAAAAGAATTTAAGGATATGATTGCCGGGTTGGAAAAAATCGGCGCCGTGGCCCCTAAAAACCCGCAGAACTATCTGCCGGGGTTTTCGGCCCAAGCCTACCGCCCGGCGGATTCCCAACAAAAATCCCGCTGGGTGCCGCCCCCGCCCGGGTTTATGACGGCGGAAACGTTCAACTATTTAATTTACCGCCAAACGCACCCGGTGTCGCAGTCCATTTCCACGGTGTTGGATAACATCCACGGTAATTTAATGTTGGATTTAACGCCGTTTACACTGGTCATTAAACCCAACAAAATTTTGGTTATGCTGTTTGGGGATAAAGACAGTTATATGAATTTTACCAAGCGCCCGCCGTGGTCCGGCGCGTCGTCCGACCTCAAGGCCGATACAATGTATGTGCAAGAGGGCAACAGTTTTTATCCGCTTTCCGTGCATGAGCTGACCCACTTGTATTTTGACGGCTACTTTTTGCCGGTGATTTCCCCGTTGTGGCTTTCGGAAGGGATGGCGGTTTATATGCAAATTAACGGCGCCAAGCAAAAGCCCTCGTGGGTGGACCCGGCTATGAAACGCATTTTGCAGGGGGATATTATCCCGCTTGAAAAAATGACCGTTACGGAAGATTTAAGCGATTTATCCACCCCGCAGGCGGAACTTTGGTACACGCAGGCATACAGTTTGGTGGATTACCTGCTCAACACCCGCACGCGCGACGAATTTTACCAATTTTGTAATGAACTGAAAAAGAAAACCCCGCTCCACCAGGCGTTATATAAGGCGTACGGTATGCCGTTTACGAAAGTTTCCGTATTGCAAAATGTGTGGTTGCACGACGTGCAAAAAGCGGCAGGGGTGCGCCCGGCCCCGGTTAAAACACCGCCGCCCCCGGCTAATACTAATGTAAAGGCTCCGGCTAAAAAGGCGCCCGCGGCTAATGCTAAGGCCGCCCCCAAAGCACCGGCCGGTACCAAAACACAGGCCGGTACAAAGGCCCCTAAAAAATGAGGATTTTTAAGCTATGACCGAATGGACCCATATTCCGATACTTGCCCCGCAAATTGCGGATTTGTTATTAACCGACCCCGACGGCGTATATGTGGACGGCACGTTGGGGCTCGGCGGGCACAGCGCCCTGTTTTTGAGCCGTCTTTCGCCCAAAGCCCGCTTGTTGGGGTTTGATAAAGACGCGCAGGCTATCCAAATGGCCCAAACGCGCATTAACGACCCGCGCCTGCTTACTTTTAACGAAAGCTACACCTGCGCCCCGCAAGAATTGGAAAAACTGGGCGTGTTGGCTACGGGCGCACTTTTTGATTTGGGGTTAAGCTCTTACCAGTTGGATAACCCTGCCCGCGGTTTTAGTATAATAAATAATGGGCCGTTAGATATGCGGTTTGATTTATCCGCCCCGCTGACGGCACAAACCATTGTAAACACTTGGGGGTTGGACGACCTTACCCGTATCTTAACGGAATATGGCGAAGAACGCAAAGCCGCCCCCATAGCCATAGCTATTTTGAATGCCCGGCGTAAAGCCCCTCTGCAAACAACCGAAGACCTCAAACGCGTGGTAGAAAGCGTGTATGGCGGGCGCGGCAAAACGCACCCCGCCACGCAAACTTTTCAGGCACTGCGTATTGCGGTAAATGATGAATTGGGTACGGTAGAAAAAATGTTGGGGGTACTGCCGCATATTTTGCGGGTGGGCGGGCGCGCCGCGGTGCTGACGTTCCACTCGTTAGAAGACCGCTTGGTAAAGAACCGTTTTAAGCAAATGGCGGCGGACGGCGGCTGGAAATTGGTAAATAAAAAAGTAATCGTGCCGGACTATAACGAGGTACGCCAAAACCGCCGCTCCCGCAGTGCCAAATTACGGGTGATAGAAAGAGTATGAAAGCATTTATTACATTAGTTATTTTGGGGGGCCTGGCCCTGGGCCTGGTGGTGGTGCGTATGGAAATCAGCCGCTCCGGGCGGGAAATCAGCAAGCTCCAAAACCGGGTGGAAGTGCAGGAAGCCCGCAACCAGTATTTGCAGTTGGAAATTGCCCGCTTGGAAAGCCCCGCCGTGGTATCCGCCCAGGCGCGCGAACGCTTAAAAATGGATTTTACTAAACCCAGTAATGTGGTTGTGTTGGAAGATTAAACCGTATGTTCAAAAAGAAAATCTCGTTTGTATATGACGTTAAAAAACGCATGAAACTATGCGGCTTTTTGGCGTTGATTCCGCCGGTGGCAATTTGTTTGCAACTGCTTAATTTACAAACGTTCCAGCACGAAAAATTTGCCGATAAGGCAGACCGCGCCATTTACAGCTACCTGGCCGAAGACCGCTTGCGCGGGCCTATTTATGATGTAAACGGAAATGTGTTGGCGGAATCGGTACGCACGCACTCGTGCGGCATATCCCCCAAGTATGTAAAAGACAAAAAAGCCACGGTGGCGTTTTTAGCCAAAGCCTTAAAACTGCCTCCGGCCAGAATTTTGGAAAAATGGAACCGCAACGGGCGATTTTTCTTTGTGGAAAAAAACATCAAGCCGGATGTGTATATGGAAATGCTCCCGGCGTTGCGTAAGCCGGTGGGGCAGGGGTTGGATTTAACGCCCGAATATAAACGGATGCGCCCATACGATAAATTAGCGCTGGATTTGTTGGGGGAATCCAACTCCAAAAATTTAGGGCTTTCCGGCTTAGAGCAGATGTTCAATAAGGAACTCAGCCAGGACATCAGCAAAAAACGCGCCAAACGCGCCTTGCGGGGGGACATTATTTATGACCGCAAGTTAAAAGAAGAATTATCGGTAGGGAGCTTGTATTTAACCATAGATTTACAGGCCCAGTATTTTGCCGAGCAAGCCCTGCATAAAGCGGTGGAAGAATACGGCGCCGAACACGGGGTGGCCATGGTGCAGGAGCCGTCCACCGGGCGGATTTTGGCGGCGGCCTCTTATCCGGTGGAGAACGGGCAGTCTTTGCCGTTCCAGTTTACTTACGAGCCCGGCTCTACATTCAAAACCATCGCCATTTCTTCCGCGTTGGATGCGGGCACGGTGTCCGTCACGGATTCTATTGATATGGAGGGCCGCCGTTGGGAAGTGGCCCGCGGGTTTACCGTTAAAGATAACCAACACAAAAAGGATTTTTTGTCCGTGCCGGAAGTAATGCAGTTGTCGTCCAATATCGGGGCGGGTAAAATAGCGGTAGACTTGGGTGCCAAAAACCTGTTTTATTACATTAAAGCCTTTGGGTTCGGCACCAAAACGGATATTAATTTTAACGGGGAAGCCAAAGGTTTTGTGCCCCCGTATAATAAATGGACGAAGGTGGATACCGCCACCAAAGGGTACGGATACGGTATTTCGCTTACCCCGGTGCAGTTAATCAATGCGTATTCCGTAATAGCCAACGGCGGGTATTTAATGCAACCGCATTTGGTGGACCGTATTGAATATGCCGACGGCCGCGTAAGCAAAATGAGCAAGCCGGTAAAAATCCGCCGGGTTATCAAGCCGGAAACGGCCAAAATTATGACCAAAGTATTGCAAAGCGTGGTGGAAAACGGCAGCGGTAAACGCGCCCAAATAAAAGGGTACACCGTGGCGGGCAAAACCGGTACGGCCGAAAAATTAACTAAAGAGGGCGGCTACGGCAAGCGCAGTCACATTGTGTCTTTCTGCGGGTTTGTGCCGGCCAGCAAGCCGCAATTTACCATTTTGGTTATTTTGGATAATCCCTCCAAATACACCTTTGGCGGTACGGCGGCCGCGCCTGCGTTCAGGCAAATTGCCGAAAACCTGCTGACCTTAAAAGGGGTTCAGCCGGACCAACTGGATTTTATAAATTAAGGAGATTGTATGAAATTAAACCTGACGTTTAGCAAAATTGCGGAAATTATGAAAGGGGAATTGGTAAGTAAAACCCCTTTGGCGAAAGTGTCCGCTTTTGTCACGGATAGCCGCGTGGTGGGCGCGGGGGACGCGTTTATTGCCTTAAAAGGCTTAAAACACGACGCGCACGAATTTATCCCGCAGGTCGTTAAACAAGGGGCCGTTTTGGTGGTGGCGCAAAAAGCGCACTGCCCGCAAATCTCCAACGGGGCCGTATCCGTTATTTATGTGCAAGATACCTTAAAAGCCTTGCAAATGTTGGCGCAGTACCACCGCTTGAACAGCACCTTAAAAGTGGCCGCCATTACGGGTTCCAACGGCAAAAGTACCACCAAACAAATGTTAAAGGCTATTTGCTCCCAGGCGGGGGAAACGGTAGCCAATATGGGCAATTTTAATAACCAGTTTGGTACGCCGTTTTCCTTATTGGAAATACAACCCAAACACAAATACGGCGTGTTTGAATTGGGCGCCTCCCACCCCGGCGATATTGACGAACTGGCCGCTATTGCCGTGCCGGATGTGGCGGTAATTACCAATGTGGGGCCGTCCCATTTGGAATCGTTCAAAACCTTGGAAAATGTGTACAAAACCAAAACGGAAATTGCCGCGCACTTAAACTTTGGCGGTACGCTGGTGTATAACGTGGACGACCCGCTTTTGGCGCGGTTGCAGACGGAGTTTAAGGGGAAAGCCATTTCGTTCGGCTTTTCGCCCTCTGCCTCTTTGCGCATTTTGGATACACAGGATAAATTTGCGTTTACTTACAAGGGCGAAGCGTGCGTGGTGGATATAAAACTGCCCGCGCACGATAAATTAAACGCCGCCGCCGCGGCCGCCGCCGCTATTGCGCTGGGGCTGCACTTGGACGAAATTAAAAAAGGTTTGTCGGCCTTTACCCCTATGCCTATGCGTATGGAGCGGGTGGAAAAAGCCGGCGCGCATTTTATTTTGGATTGCTACAACGCCAACCCGGCCAGTATGAAAAACGCCTTGGAAATTTTAGGGCGCGAGCCGTTCACCCCGCGCGTAGCCGTACTAGGGGATATGAAAGAGTTGGGGGAAACCTCTAAAGATTACCACCGCTTAATTGCACGGCAACTGTTGGATAATCAGGTGGATTATGCCTTTTTGGCCGGGGAACAAATGCACTATGCGTATGAAGTTTTGAACCGGGCCGAATCCGGCGTGCGCGCGGTGTACGGCAAAACCCCGCAGGAGTGGACGGAGCAGTTAAAGGCGCTAATTAAAAAACAGGGCGGTACTTATTTAATTAAAGCGTCGCGCTCTATGAATTTTGAAAATATTTTTAAGGAGATTTAAGTGTTATATTATCTTTCTTTATTTACGGAAGAATTTAGCTTCCTGAATATTTTTAATTACATCACCCTGCGCACCGGGGGCGCGATTTTTACGTCTTTCTTTTTGACGCTCCTTATCGGCCCGGCGCTGGTAGCAAAACTGCGCTCCTATAAAATACAGCAGGTGGAGCGCGAATACGGCCCGGCCTCGCACTTATCCAAAAGCGGTACGCCCACCATGGGGGGCCTGCTGATTTTGTTTAGCCTGTTGGCCAGTGTAGCGCTGTGGGCGCGGTTGGATTCCCCGTATATTTGGCTACTGGTGTTTACCACGGTTTCTTTGGCGGGGGCCGGGATTATGGACGACTATACAAAACTCGTCAAAAAGAACCCGGAGGGCATGAAGTCTTCCGTTAAGTTTTGTATCCAACTGTTTACGGCGTTGGTGGTGGTGGGCTATTTGGGCGCCAACCCGCCTAACGGGGAGTATGCAACCTCGCTGATTATCCCGTATATGAGCAAGATGTTTGTGGATTTATCGGTATTTTATTTTGCGTTTTCTATGTTGGTGATTGTGGGGGCCTCCAACGCCACCAATTTAACGGACGGTTTGGACGGCCTGGCCGCCGGGTGTATGGTGTTTACGGCGGCGGCGTATGCCGTGTTTGCCTATACGGCGGGGAATGTGCAATTTGCCGATTATCTAAAAATTATTTATGTGCCCGGCGCGGGGGAAATTACCGTGTTTATGGGGGCATTAATCGGCGCGTGTTTAGGGTTTTTGTGGTTTAACGCCTATCCGGCCCAAGTGTTTATGGGGGATACCAGCTCGCTCTTTTTGGGGGGCGTTATCGGTACGGCCGCGCTGTGCGTAAAGCAGGAGCTTTTATTGCCGATAGCCGGCGGGATTTTTGTGTTGGAAACCGTTTCCGTAATGCTTCAAATGGGGTATTTTAAGCTGACCCACGGCAAGCGGCTTTTCAAAATGACCCCCATTCACCACCATTTTGAGTTAATGGGTATTCCGGAGCCGAAAGTGATTGTGCGCTTTTGGGTGGTGGGTGCTATGCTAATGCTCCTAGCGTTGGCGGCCTTAAAAATAAGGTAAAAGTATGAGAACTTTGTTCAGCCGCCCGGCCAGGCGCAATAATTTTATCCGGCCGAAAAATACGTCCCGCTTTGCCGAGCCCGGCAAGCGCGGTGCGTGGCGCTTTTTGCCGCTGGATAAAACATTGGCTATTATTACGGCCTCTTTTGTGGTATTCGGGCTGGTGTTTACTTATTCTTCCAGCGCGTTTGATTCTACCTCGTTTTTTAAGCGGCAGTTGGTGTTTGATATTATCGGCCTGATTGCGGCGGTTGTTTTGTGGCAGTTTTACGACCGTTTGCAAAAAATAAAGCTCTTTCGCCCCATTTATCTTATTTACGGTACCTGGGTTTTGTTGGTTATTGTATTGTTTACCAAGCCGATTGCCAACGTACACCGTTGGATTGATTTGGGGTTTTTTAATTTACAGCCGTCCGAAATTGCCAAAGTGACCCTGCTTATTTATGTGGCCGATTATTTAAGCACCGTACAGGGGAAACTTTCCAAAAACTGGGGGCTTTTGGTTCGCCCGCTGTTTGTGACCGGGGTGACGTTGGGGCTTATTTTGGTGGCTAAAGACATCGGAACGCCCTTTTTAATGGCGTGCGTGGTAGGGGCCATGCTGTTTGTGTCCGGCGCGCGGCTGAAACAGTTGGGGGCGGTGTGTCTGGCGGTGTTGCCGATAGTTTTACACCAGTTGTTTTTTGTAAAATACCGCCGGGACCGCATTTTATCCTTTCTGCACCCGGAAAGTGACCCCGGCAACAACGGCTATCAGCTGATACGCTCTTTTACGGCGGTAGGCTCCGGCGGTTGGCTGGGGAAAGGTTTGGGAAACAGTGAACTGAAACTGGAGTATCTCCCGGCCGCGCATACGGACTTTATTTTTTCCATTATCTGCGAAGAAATTGGCCTTATCGGCGCAACGCTGGTGGTGGTGTTCTTTTGCGCCCTGCTTACGCGCGGGATTAGTTTGGCGCGGGTGGCCCGCAACAATTTTAACAGCTTGCTGATTTTCGGCCTTACGCTGACCATTTCCGGGCAGGCATTTTTTAATATGGCCATGGCTATCGGCCTGTTGCCCACCAAAGGGATTGCCATGCCGTTCTTTTCGTACGGCGGCTCCTCGGTAATTATGACATTAGCCATGATGGGTATTATTATGAATATGACCGCTTCCGACTCTGCCCCCAAAACGCAGAGCGGGCCGGACTACACCCAATTTAAGACAAGGAACAGATAGATGAAAAATACACGTTTTATTATAGCTTCCGGCGGAACCGGCGGGCATTTTTATCCGGGTTTTGCACTGGGCAAATTGCTCAACAAACAAGGCATGAGCGTTTTGTTTGTGGTGCGCACGGGGGACCCGGCCGCCCAGGTTTTGCAAACCCATAAACTGAAATATAAAGAAGTGGATTTTATGGGTATGCCCCGCACGTTTAACCCATTGGCGTACCTTAAATTTATGTATAAATTGGTGCGCGCGCTGGGCCAAACGCGGGGGATTATCAAAGCGTTTGGGCCGGATGTGTGTATCGGTACGGGGGGGTATATTTCGTTCCCGCTTATTTTTATGGCGCATTTTATGGGTATAAAAACCGCCGTGCATGATTCCAATACAAAAATTGGGCTGGCTAACCGCGTGTGTGGCAAATTTGCCGATTTGTTTATGCTGGGATTGCCGACGACGGAAAAAATCAAAAATGCGCTTTTAACCAGTACGCCCATCCGCGAGGAATTTGCCGAAAAAACGAACCGGCGCAAAATTCTGACGGATTTGGATTTAGACCCCACCCAAAAAACGGTGTTGGTTTTTGGCGGAAGCCAGGGGGCCAAAGGGTTAAATGCGGCCGTTATCCGCGCCGTAAAGCGCATTGTGGCGGAAAATAAAGAGGTGCATTTTATCCACATTACCGGGGAGCGCTGGTACCAAAACATTAAAAACCAGTACGGCCGCACGTTGCAAGTGCGCGTGTTGCCGTATTCCAACGAAATTTACGATTTAATGCAAATCAGCCAGTTTGTTATTTGCCGCGCCGGGGCCAGCACGTTGGCGGAGCTGATTTATTGCAAAAAACCGGCACTGTTGGTGCCGTTCCCGTATGCGGCGGCCAACCACCAGTATTATAATGCCAAAGTGTTGCAATCCGTTGGTTGTGCGCAAATGGCCCTGGAAGGGGATAATTTGGAGCAGGAAATTTACCAAACGCTGACCAAAGTGCTTTCCGGCCACAATAGCGGCGTGTTGCGCCAAATGGCGGAAAATTATTCCAAATTAAACATTCCGGACCCGATGTCGTCCGCCGAGTTTATCGCGCAAACCCTCAAACAATTATAAATAAGGGAAAAAAAGAGCCGCGGACTCCTTAAAAACGGCAGAAAGAGCCGCAACAGGTAGCAAACCCCGCGGTGCGCCCTTAAAATTCAAAGGCAAAAACGCAAAAGCCGGGAAACGGCGGCCGTTTCTCTCTCAAAATTATAAGTATAGGAAACAAAAAAGAACCCCGCTTAGGCGGGGTTCTTTTATCGTGCGGTAAAACTTATTTAACGCGGCCGGCGGAACCGAATACGTTTTGGTTCTTTTCGGCATACATTTTAATCAGTTCTTCGCGGGCCGGGCCCAAGTATTTGCGCGGGTCAAATTCGCTGGGTTTGGTGGCAAAAATCTTGCGGATGGTGGCGGTCATTACCAAGCGGCCGTCGGAGTCCACGTTGATTTTGCATACAGCCATTTTGGCGGCTTTGCGCAGTTGTTCTTCGGGCACGCCGGCGGTGTTTTCCAATTTGCCGCCGTATTCGTTAATTTGTTTAACGGCCCATTGCGGTACGCTGGAAGAACCGTGCAGCACAATCGGGAAACCGGGCAAGCGTTTGGAAACTTCTTCCAAAATATCAAAGCGCAGTTCGGGCAAGGCTTCGCCGGGTTTCACTTTGAATTTGTAAGCGCCGTGAGAGGTGCCGATGGAAATAGCCAAGGAATCTACCCCGGTGCGTTTTACAAAGTCTTCCACTTGGGCAGGGTCCGTATAGGTGTGGTGTTCGGCGGAAACTTCGTCTTCAATACCGGCCAAAACGCCCAATTCACCTTCTACCGTCACGTCGTGCGCGTGGGCATATTCCACTACTTTTTTGGTCAAAGCCACGTTTTCTTCGTACGGCAAGTGGGAGCCGTCAATCATCACAGAGGAGAAACCATTGTCAACGCAGTCTTTGCACAGTTCAAAGGAATCACCGTGGTCCAAGTGCAGGCACAGCGGCACCGGTTTGCCAATTTCGTTCATCATTTCCACCGCACCGCGGGCCATCCAACGCAAAAGCGTGGAGTTGGCATATTGGCGCGCACCTTTGGAAACTTGCAAAATTACCGGGGAGCCGGTTTGCACGCAAGCGGTCACAATAGCTTGCAACTGTTCCATGTTGTTAAAGTTATAAGCCGGGATGGCATACCCGCCGGCCATTGCATCTTTGAACATTTGTTTGGTGTTTACCAAACCCAGTTCTTTATAAGAAACGGTCATTACACAGCCTCCTAAAATAAATATCTTCCCAAACATTTTACTATTTTTTGCGCAAGAGTGGGGCCGCTAATGCAAAAAAAGGGGTTGAAAATAGCCTAAAACGGGTTTTACTTGCAAAAAAGGTGCGTTGTGAGTATAATGTAAATACCTTTACTGTCTATTAATAAGGATAAAAATGGATTTTTCTACTTTACAACAATTAACCCAACTGCCGGGCGTTTCCGGGCGGGAAAGTGCCGTCCGCCGGTTTATCAGCCAACAGGTTGCCCCGTATGCCGACGATGTAAAAACGGACGCTTTGGGCAACTTAATTGTACTCAAAAAGGGTACCTCGGATAAAAACCTGCTTTTAGCCGCGCACATGGACGAAGTGGGCCTGATGATTCACTACATTGGCCCGGACGGATTTTTGCGCTTTGTGCCCGTGGGCGGGATTGACCCGCGCACCTTGCTTGCCCAACGTGTGACGGTGTATACGTCAGGCGGGGAGGCTTTGCTGGGCGTTATCGGTACCCGCCCGGCCCACGTCACTACGGAAGCCGAACGCGGCAAGGCGGTGCCTATCGGGGATTTATTTATTGATGTGGGGCTGACGGGGGCGGAAGCGGCCGCGCGTATCCAACCGGGCGATTTTGCCACTCTGCGCCGCCCGTACGAAGAATTTGGCTCCGGCCGCTTGACGGCGAAAGCGTTGGATAACCGCTCCGGCGTGTTTGTGCTGTTGGAACTGTTAAAAGCGCTTAAAAACCCCTTTTATAATGTATATGCCGTGTTTACCGTGCAGGAAGAAGTAGGCTTGCGCGGGGCGGGCACAGCGGCCTATGGCATAGAGGCCCATTTGGCCTTAGCCTTAGATACCACCGGCGCGGCGGATATACCGGGCAGTGCCCCGCAAAATTATATTACCGCGTTGGGGGCCGGCGTGGGCGTGACGGCCATTGATGCCCGCACCATTACGCACGAGGGGTTGTTTAATGCCCTCAAGCGGTTGTGTTTGGCAAAAAACATCCGCTACCAGGTGCGTGTGGCACCGCGCGGCGGGAATGACGCCGGGGCCATTCACCAATCCAAAACGGGGGTACCGTGCTGTGCGTTATCTATCCCCACGCGCTACATTCATTCCAATACGGAAGTACAATGTAAATCCGATTTAGAACAAACCTTGGCACTGGCGTTGGCCGTTGCCCAAGAAGAACTGGTTATATAGGAGAGCTTATGAAACCGTTTACGTTAGGTGTAAAAAGAGCAGGTTATTTTGATGTGACCGACTATGTGAAGCAATACCCGCTTCCGGCGGCCGAGCAGGACGAGCTGGACACATTGGACGTAGCTTACCGCGCATTGGCGGCGGTGCTGTATAACTTTGTTCCGTCTTCCGGCCATGTGGGGGGGAGTGTTTCCAGCGGGCATTTTGTCAGCCACCTAATATATAAAGAAATGGCTTACGATTTTTCCAATCCCTTGCGGTTAGATGCGGATATTATCTCTTACGCCGCGGGGCATAAGGCACTGGGGTTATATGCCATGTGGGCCCTGCGGGATGAATGTGCCCGCATTGCCGCGCCGTGCTTACTGCCGCAAGACGAAAAACTCCGCCTGCGGTTGGAAGATTTGCTCGGTTTCCGCCACAATAAAGTACAAGGCACGCCGCTGTTTACCAAATTTCATTCCAAAGCCTTGGGCGGCCACCCGGAACCGTCCACGCCGTTTGTGCGCCTTTCCACCGGGGCCAGCGGGGTGGGGATTGGCTCATCCGTAGGGTTGGCGTTTGCCGCGTGTGATACGTATGGGGAAAACTGCCCCCGCGTACATATTGTAGAGGGCGAAGGCGGTATGACCGCCGGGCGCGTGAGCGAGGCATTAGCGATGGCCTCCACCGCGCAACTTAAAAATGTGGTTTTCCATTTGGATTGGAACGAAGCCTCCATTGAAAGCAACCGCGTCACGTCCGACGGTAAAAACCCCGGGGATTATGTGCAGTGGACCCCGGCCGAAATGTTTTATATCCACGATATTAACGTGATTTTTGTACCCGACGGTATGAATTTTGCCCAAGTACACGCCGCGCAGGAACTGGCCAAACATTTGGATAACCACCAGCCTACGGCTATTGTGTACCGCACCGTAAAAGGGTGGAAGTACGGCTTAGAGGGCAAAGCCTCGCACGGCTCCGGCCATAAATTTTGCTCGCCGGAGTTTTATGCCAGTTTGGCGGAATTTGAACAGAAATTCGGCGTAAAATTCCCTGCCTTTGAGGGGGATAAAACGCCCGAAAATGTGGAAAAACACTACTGGGCCTTCTTGGAAACCTTCCGCCAAGCGTTGCAAGCGCACCCGACGCTGTGCAGTAAAATTGCGGCGGATTTGACCGCCCGCCAAAAAGCGTTAAGCGCGGCCGGGCGCCAGGAACGCCCCGGCGTGGGGGATAGCGCGGTACTTTTTACCGGCCAGGACAGCCAAAACGCGCCGGCCGCTTTCAAGTTTGCCGCCGGAGATTCCCACACCACCCGCGGCGTATTGGGGGATGTGCTTGCGTACTTAAATAAAGAAAGCCACGGCGCTATTTTTACCGCCTCGGCCGATTTGTACGGCTCCACCGGGGCCGCCGCGATTGCCAAGGACTTCCCCGCCGGAAACTTTAACGCGGTGACGAACCCGGCCTCCCGCCGTTTGGCGGCAGGCGGCATTTGCGAAGACGGCATGGCCGCCGTTTGCAGTGGGATTTCCGCCTTTGGTAAACAAGTGGCGGTGTCTTCCACCTATGGGGCGTTTTTAGCGTTTGAACATGTTGCCGCGCGCTTGCACGCTATCGGCTATCAGGCCGCGCACGAGATTGGCGCCACCCCCAATACGTTGGTGCTGTTTAACGGTCACGCCAGTTTGCCGACGGGCGAAGACGGCCCGACCCACGGGGACCCGCAATCTTTGCAGTTGGTGCAGGATAACTTCCCCAAAGGGGCGTGCATTACGGCTACCCCGTTAGAGGTGGACGAAATTTGGCCGTTGGTGACCAAGGCCCTTTCCTTGCGCCCGGCGGTGTTTGCGCCGTTTGTGGTGCGGCCGTCCCAAAAATTGGCGGACCGCAAAGCCTTGGGGATGGACGACGCCTCGGCCTGCTTAAAAGGGGTGTATTATTTGCACCGGGCCAAAAACCCGTCGGCGGGTGCGGTGTTTGTGCAAGGTGCGGGCGTAGGTAAAATTGTGGTGGACCAAATTTTACCCCGCTTGCAAGAAGAAGGCTTAGACCTTAATTTTATTTACGTTTCCAGCCGGGAGTTGTTTGAACTCCTGCCGGAAGCGGAGCAGGAAGCGTTGGTGCCGCAAGAATTGCGCCGCCGTGCCATGGGGCTGACGGATTTTACCATGCCTACCATGGATACCTGGCTGCTGAGCGACTACGGCCGCCAACACACGCTCTACCCGCAAAAGAAAGGCGGCTATTTGGGTAGTGCCAGTGCCGCTAATATTTATAAAGAAGCCGGCATGGACGCCGCAGGCATTTTAGCGGCCTTGCGCGCGTATGTGAACGGATTGGCCTAACGCATAGCGTTGGGTGTATAAAGGAGAATAATACAATGGCTGAAGAAAAACCTTATTTAACCGGCAGAACCTATATCTTCCGGCTGCCGAAAGGAAAAGATTTGTTGGAATCGCTGGCGGATTTCTGCCACGATAACCAGGTAAAGTGCGGGGTCGTGACGGTAATAGGCTCGGTGGAGAACGCCACCTTGGGCTGGTACGACCAAAGCAAAAAACGCTATGAAAAAACCGTCGTTAATGCGCAAATGGAACTACTAAGCTTAACGGGCAATATCAGTATTCAGGATAACCGCCCGCAAGTCCACGCGCACGCTATGCTGACGGGTAAAGATTATAACGTAATTGGCGGGCACCTGTTCCCCGGTACTAAAATTTATGTGTGCGAAGCGTACATTCAAGAATTAGTAGGTGAACCGAAAGTGCGCCGCACGGATAAAGTGACCAAACTGTCTTTGTGGGCTTAAACCGGAAAGACGGTTCAACAAAAAAATCTGTTCCACACACAAAGGATAAGCAAAAAAATGCTTGTCCTTTGTTTTTTTGTTAGTGGAGGCTAAATTTTGCTCTCCGACGGTAAACAAGTTAAAATCCGCCAAAAATAAGCGGGTTGTAAAACAGGGGGCAGATAGGATAGCAGTATTTTTTTTAGGTGTCAAGCAAAAGAAAAAATAAATTTGCAAACATCAAAAAAATTAACTTTAATAAAGGGGTAGGGTAGTTAAAACTAACAATGGAGGAGTTATTGCATGAAGAAACTACTGGGCTTGTTAGTAGCCGCTTTGGTGGCTATGCCTGCAAGCGCTGATGTACTGAATAATGTAGAACTCAAAGGCGAAGTACAGACTATCGCCTCTGACGTGAGAACCGGCGGTGACAGAGTTTATAATTCCGGCACCAACTTCCGCGTATTGGCTGGTTTATCTGCCGATTTGGTGGAAGACGTAAGAGCCAATGTGTTGTTCCAATATAATGATGCTTGGTTGAGCAATTATGCGGGCAATACGGTTCAACAGTATTGGAATGATGTCACCCTGGCCGAAGCCAATGTGGTGCTTTCCAACTTGTTTGATTGCTTTGAAGCCACTGTCGGCCGCCAATTCTATGGCGACGAAGACAGCGCCGTAATGTATGTGGGGCCGAACCACTATGTGTTTAATATGAACCGCGCGCCTTCCTTGGATGCGGCTAAACTGACTTACAGCGACGATTTCAAATCCGTCACTTTGTTAGCCGGTAAATTGGTATATCCCACCAGTACCACTGCCGTTAAAAATGAAACCATTTACGGGGCGGATGTGAGATTAAACTTAACCGATACCTTAAAATTGCAAGTATACGGTTATGATTTGAAAGCCGGCGAAGACAGCCACATCCTCTATGACGAAAAACACACTGGTTTTTATGGTGCTAAAGCTACCTTCGCTCCCGAAGCCTTTGCTTTGAGCGCGGAATATGCGCGCGCCTTCCAAGGCCACAGACTGGTCAAAGAACCCAAAGACACCCCCTACTTGGTAAAAGTGGATGCCTCTTTGAATTTGGCCGCGTTCACCCCCAGAGCTACTTTCTATTACGCCAAAGGCGATGGCTTTGGCATGGGGAACTACTATCCCAGCTTGTTGATTGGCCATATGTTGAGTGGCTTTGGTATGCCTTTGTCTAACTACTCCAACGACGGTTTAAGACTCTTTAACGTGGGTGTGGACTACACCTATGAAAAATGGGTACTCTCCTTGGACGGCTATTCCTTCCAAGACCGCACCGCGCAGGAAGCTGGCACCTTGGAAGCTGACCTGAACGTAAAATATAACCATAACGAATACGTCCAGCTCTTTGCCGGCGTAGGCTATGGCAAATACGGTGGTGGCATGACTAACATTGCTAAAGACAACACCATCGGCCAGTTGGGTATGTTGATTAAGTTCTAAACCTTACTGAACTGACACTTGTTTTACAACCCCGCTTTTAGGAGCGGGGTTTTTTTGTGTGTGGGGGAAGGTGTGGGGGAAAAAGTGTGGGGGGAACGGCCCTTTTGCGCGCAAGGTGTATGTGTCCGTGGGGGCTGGAAAGGCCGTGCAGGGGGAGGTGGGGGAAAAGGCCCGCCAGTGCAGGGGAG
>OGNQ01000102.1_pt1 | contig 79525 bp, 76 predicted proteins | sample 1573481 | NCBI WGS metagenome assembly OGNQ01 (sample SAMEA2581920, study PRJEB24529) | metagenome | biome: Human gut stool | place: China | collected 2011 | reverse complement strand
CTCAGTCGGTAGAGCACTTGACTTTTAATCAAGTTGTCGGGGGTTCGAATCCCCCATGCCTCACTTGGTTCTTTTATACAGCATCCTCACATTTTGAAAACCCCTTTCGGGGCTTTTTTTATTCCATTTTATAGAAGAAAGGAAATACTATGCAGACTAAAGAAAACAAGATGGGCGTCATGCCCATAGACAAATTACTGATCTCCATGTCACTGCCCATGATGATCTCCATGCTGGTACAGGCACTGTACAATATTGTGGACAGTATTTTCGTGTCCAGGATCAACGAATATGCCCTACGTGCTGTATCTCTGGCATTCCCCATCCAGAGTCTGATGATCGCTGTGGCGGTGGGAACAGCGGTAGGTATCAATGCCTTCTTGTCCAGAACCCTGGGAGAAAAGGATTTTGAGAAAGCCAATATTATTGCCAGAAACGGTATTTTTATCGCAATTGCCAGCTATATAGGCTTTGCGGTGATCGGTGCACTGATCAGCAGACCGTTTTTTGCCAGCCAGACGGAAGTACTGGAGGTGCGGGAATACGGTGTGACCTATCTGACGATCTGTTGTGTGGCGGGAATGGGTATTTTTCTGCAGACGACTTTTGAGAGGCTGTTACAGGCTACCGGTAAGACCATGTATACAATGATCACACAGTCAACCGGTGCAATCATCAACATTATTCTGGATCCGATCCTGATTTTCGGGTATTTTGGCATGCCCCGCATGGGGATCGCCGGTGCAGCAGTGGCTACCGTGATCGGACAGATCGTTGCCGCATCCATGGCATTATGGTTTAACCTGAAATTCAATAAGGAACTGGATATTTCCATGAAAGGATTCCGACCCAACGGTCATCTGATCGGACAGATTTATAAGGTAGGAGCCCCTTCCATCGTGGTACAGGCGATCGGTTCCCTGATGACCTACGGAATGAATCTGATCCTGGCATCTTTCGGTTCCGCCCAGACGGTGTTCGGTATTTACTTTAAGCTGCAGAGCTTTGTGTTTATGCCTGTTTTTGGACTGAATAACGGCATGGTGCCTATCATTGCTTACAATTATGGCGCAGGACATAAGGACCGCGTTATTAAGACCATTAAACACAGTGTGGCTTACGGTGTGGGTATCATGTGTGTGGGACTCATTGTAATGCACATCTTTCCGGCACAGCTCATGCGTATGTTTGATGCGGAGGAAAGCCTGATCGCCATCGGTATTCCGGCGCTGGAGACCATTTCCCTAAGCTTTGTGTTTGCTGGCTTCTGTATCGTGGTGGGAAGCGTATTCCAGGCACTGGGTAACGGCGTCTACAGTATGATCGTGTCCGTGGCCAGACAGATGTGCGTGCTGCTTCCGGTGGCAAAGCTTTTGTCCTTAAGCGGTGAAGTGACATTGATCTGGTGGGCCTTTCCCATCGCGGAACTGGCCAGCCTGCTCTTAAGTACCTATTTCCTCGTAAGGATCTATAAAAAGATCATATGCCACATTGGAGAACCGGTAACGACAAGAGAGATTACAGAATAAAATAGAAACAGATGCGGCGGGGATGCTTGACAAGCAAAAGGAAGGAAGAGTATAATTATTCAAGGTCCTTTGGCAGAGAGCATTCCCGTTTGTCAAGGTTTTAAGCTAATCGTCGGATATGGCAGTTAGTAAGCGGATATGGCGGAAGTGGCAGACGCGATAGATTTAGGTTCTATTGTCAACAGACGTGCAGGTTCAAGTCCTGTTATCCGCATTGCGTAATTATGGAAGCATAGCTCAGCCGGGATGAGCGTTCGCCTCACACGCGAAAGGTCAGGGGTTCGAGCCCCCTTGCTTCCACTCGAAATAACTATTCAGAGCTCATGACAAGGACTGAATAGTTATTTTTTTAATCAGAGAGCATCGGATAAGTAATGTACGAAAGCACAGAAATATAAAGGAATACAAAAGCTATGAAGAAAAATGTAAGAAAACAGGGAATTCTGCTGCCGATATCCAGTATTCCATCGACATATGGTATCGGAACTTTCGGTAAGGAAAGTTACCGTTTTGTGGACTTCCTGGAAAAATCAGGCAACCATCTCTGGCAGATCCTGCCGTTAGGCCCTACCGGCTACGGCGATTCTCCGTACCAGTCCTTTTCCACCTTTGCGGGGAACCCCTACTATATTGACCTGGAGCTTCTGATCGAAGACGGCTATCTGACAAAAGAGATCTGTGACAGCTATGATTTCGGAGACAATGAGCATTATGTGGACTATGAGAAGATTTATCTGTCCCGTTTTAAAGTCCTGAAAATTGCGTTTGACAATGCCAGGGAACAGGGCCTTACAGAGACCGGAGACTATCAGAAATTCCTTACGGAAAATGCGTACTGGCTGGATGACTACGCTCTGTATATGGCGGTGAAAAATGCTTTTGGCGGTGTCTGCTTTATGGAATGGGACGAGGACATCCGTCTCAGAAAAGCAGCGGCACTTCGCAAATACCGTAAGAAGCTGGCGGAAGAAATCGCATTTTATTGCTTCCAACAGTACCTGTTTGCAAAACAGTGGAAAGAACTGAAAGCCTATGCCAATAAGAAAGGCATTGAGATCGTAGGGGATATTCCCATCTATGTGGCATTTGACAGTGCCGATACCTGGGCAAACCCGAAGCTGTTCCAGCTGGATAAGGAAGGCCGGCCCATCGGAGTGGCGGGATGTCCACCCGATTGTTTCTCCGAGACCGGACAGTTATGGGGCAATCCGCTCTACGACTGGAGTTATCATAAGAAGACCGGTTATGCGTGGTGGATGCAGCGGATCGCCTATTGCTATCAGCTGTATGATGTGCTTCGTATTGATCATTTCCGCGGCTTTGATGAATACTGGTTCGTTCCTTACGGAGATCCGACGGCGGAGAACGGCCATTGGGAAAAAGGCCCCGGTTACGAATTATTCGATGTCATGAAGAAGAAACTGGGCAGGAAGAAAGTGATCGCGGAAGATCTGGGATTTCTGACTCCCAGCGTGATCCGGCTGGTGAAGAAGACCGGGTATCCCGGAATGAAGATTCTTCAGTTTGCTTTTGATGCCGGAAATGACAGTGAATATCTGCCGCACAATTATGACAAGAACTGTGTGGTCTATACCGGAACCCACGATAACGATACTACGGTGGGGTTCTTACAGAGTATGCCGGAGAAGGACAAGAAATTTGCAAAGAAATATCTGGGACATAAGAAGGACAGGAAGCTTTGCTTTGAGATCATCCGGGCAGCATTGTCAAGCTGTGCGGATACCGCAATCATTCCCGTGCAGGATTATATGGAGCTGGACAGCAGCGCCAGGATCAACACTCCCTCCACTCTGGGATGCAACTGGAAATGGCGTATGGATAAGGATGCTTTGGATCCGAAGCTTGCGAAAAAGATTTATAGGATGGCAAAATTATACGGAAGACTGTAAAGTGTGCCGCGTAGCGTAAGGCACATTGTAAGAATACGGAAGGGATAGTTTCCTTTCCGTATTTTTTGTGGACAAATCATCAATATTTGCATGCATGGAAAATGGGGATAACTATGGCAGGTAGCATTTTTTAGTGCATTTTTGTCAAAACAAGAGGATTTTTTTGTGGTCTTATGGAAAAAGCCACGTTATTATGGTATGGTTATCTATATTGGGCGGAGTCTGCAATCGGATTTCTGCGAGAGAGAGGGAAAACATGAGCCGTACTACTGACAGAGCAGGTCGTAATAAGGGACAATGGATCGTCATTGGGTTTATGGCTTTTGCTATCATAGTCATTTCGATATGCACAGTAATCTTTCGTTCCTATGTGCGGGGATTTCATAAAGTAACAGACAGAGAAAAATATGACCGGTATTATGTGATGATCACAGAAGACCGCAAATCGGATTTCTGGCAGTCCGTATACCGCGGAGCTTTTGAACGCGGACAGGAAGAGAATGTATATGTGGATCTGCTGGGCGAGCATCTGTCTCAGGAGTATACGCGGGCAGAGCTTATGCGGATCGCCATGTCCTCCGGTGTAGACGGTATTTTTGTAGAATCGGATGAAAGCGACGAGATGTCACAGATGATCGACGAAGCAGTAGAACGGGGCATCCCTGTGGTGACACTGTATGGTGACAATACGCACAGTGCACGCTGCAGCTTTGTCGGTGTAGGAAGCTATAATCTGGGCAGGGAATACGGACGACAGGTATTGAAGCTGGCTTCTGTCAGTGAGAGTACCACGCCCATGACGGTAGCGGTACTGGTGAATGCCCATGCACTGAACTCGGCACAAAATATTGTCTGCTCCGGGATTCAGGACGCACTGGAACAGGAGAAAATCCGGGGACCGGAGATCGGACTTTCTTTAATTACCGTGGACGATACGAATACTTTTTCCGTGGAGGAATCCATCCGGGATATTTTTATGAATGAAAAACTGCCGGATATCATTATCTGCCTGAACGAACTGAGCACTACCTGTGTCTATCAGGCGGTAGTGGATTACAACTGCGTGGGCGAGGTCGCAATTTTAGGGTATTATGATACCGATACGATACTCAAAGCAATCGAGCGAAATGTAGTCAATGCAACGATCTCGATAGACACGGAGCAGATGGGGGCTTTCTGCGTGGATGCTTTGCAGGAGTACTATTGTTTTGGCTATACCAGCCAGTATTTTACGGCGGATGTCACAATTATTGATCAGAATAACGTGGGTGAATATTTAGAAGCGCAGGAAGAGACAGAGTGAGGTACGTATGAGGAAAAAATTTCGACAGCTGTCTCTTCAGGCGAAGATGAGCAGCATTTATGTATTGGCGCATCTGGTAGTATTTGCAGTGACGGTGATATTGCTACTGGGAATCAACAGTATGTCTTCGGAGATCGATAAGGTCTATCAGGGGAATCTGCGGCTGAACGAAGTATCTGATGCACTGATGGCGGTGCAGGACAGTATGACGGATTATCTGAATTCCAAGACCAGTGATTCCCTGGAGGAATTTTACCGGAATGAACAGACATATTCCCAACTGGTGCAGGATATGAGCGATGAGGTGACGGGAGCCACCTTTCAGAGAATGGAACGCAGTATCCGGCATATGTCGGAAGAATACCTGGACCTCGTAAGTCAGACGATTGAGGCAAAGCGTGGGAGAAATGTAGAGAAATACCGCGTCCGGTACGAGAACGCGACACAGATGTATGAATATATCAATACCTATATTTACAGTCTGAACAACGAACAGTTCCGCAGCAACTCCGAGAACTACAGCCGTCTGTCGGCTGCTTTCCGTAATTTCGAAATGGTCAGTGTGATTGCATTATCCATCGTCATTGTGGTCAGTGTATCTATCGTAGTAAAGTTTACCGGGGAGATCATCAGTCCGTTAAAAGATCTGGCGGTAACCGCTGACGAAGTAGCGGGCGGAAACTTTGATACCGAACTGTTACAAGTACAGTCGGAGGATGAGATCGGCGTGGTAACGGGAGCATTTAACCAGATGCTTATCAGTATCAGACAGTATCTGGAAAGCCTGCGCGAGAGCATGGAAATCCGGCGTTCCTTAATGGAAAAAGAGCTTTTGATGGAAGCACACTTAAAGGATGCACAGCTAAAGTATCTGCAGGCGCAGATCAATCCCCACTTCTTATTTAATACGTTAAATGCGGGAGCACAGCTGGCCATGATGGAAGGCGCCGACCGGACCTATGAATATGTACAGAATGTGGCGGAATTTTTCCGCTATAATGTAAAAAAGAGTAATGATATCGTGACGGTCAGAGAAGAGCTGGAACTGGTGGATCATTACATTTATATTCTGAATGTCCGCTTTTCCGGGGATATCCATTATGGGAAAGAAATTGAGGAGGATCTGCTGGACAGCTGCATGCCAAGCATGATCTTACAGCCGATCGTGGAAAATTCCGTAAATCACGGGATCAGAGAGATGAACGGAGAGGGAAAGATCCGGCTGAAGGTATACCATGTGGATGGAGATACGCTGGGGATCAGTATCCGGGATAACGGCATCGGAATGGACCGGGATACGATAGAAAAAGTACTTGGCGGCAATTATCACGAAGAGCAGTCAGGCGGCGGTTCCAATGGTATTGCAATGGGGAACATTATCGCAAGATTAAAACTTTTCACGCAAAACGAAGATGTAATGACGATTTTAAGTGACGGGAAAAATCAAGGAACGGAAGTAATCCTGTATCTTCCGATAAAAGAGAGGGAAAAGACGGATGTATAAGATCATGCTGGCGGATGACGAAGGAATCGTGATCGATTCCCTGAAATTCATCATCGAAAAAGAATTCAAGGATACCTGTGAGGTGCAGTATGCCAAGACCGGCAGAAGTGTGATTGAACTGGCAGAGAACTTCCGTCCGGACGTTGCGGTCATGGATATCCAGATGCCGGGAATCAACGGCATCGATGCTATGAAAGAGATCCGGAGAAGCAATAATCATACAGTGTTTATCGTAATGTCAGCTTATGACAAATTTGATTATGCGAAAGAAGCTATCAAACTGGGAGTCATGGAGTACATTACCAAGCCGATGGAGAAGACCCGGATCATTGCAGCATTGCAGAAGGCAATGGAGCGAATCGATGCAGAGCGCCTGAAACGCAAAAATGAGTTGTTGATTAAGGAAAAACTGGAGACAGTCGTACCGATTATTGAAAGCGGTCTGATCCACAATATTTTATTACAGGAGCATTTCCGCGAGGATATTGAGAATTACCGGTCAATTTTAGGAATCACGCTGCAATATGCCTACATGATTGCTGTGGTATGCGGAGATGAACAGCAGGGAAACCACATGACGAATGCGGTGGGAAGCAGTGTCAGAATGCAGAAGCATTATCAGGAGGTCAGGGACTGTCTGAAAGAAAATTTTGACTGTATTGTGGGTACCGTCATGGCAAACAAACTGGCAGTGCTGGTACCTTATGAGAAAGATGTGATGGACTATAATGAGCGTATCGAACTCATTGAAAAAGCCAGAGAACTCACCAGATATCTGCGCAAGAGAACGGATATCAGCTTCCGCATCGGCATCGGAGAACCGAAAGATTTTCTGATGGCTTCGGAATCTTATACGGAGGCGCTGAATGCACTGGTGGCGACCACCGGCAGTGTGGCACATGTGGATGACCTGCCGATCAAATGCGAATACGGTGGAAATTATCCGGTGAAGCTGGAAAAAAAACTTTTTGCGGAAGTCGAGGACGGCGACATTGACAATGCTTCCGCATCGGCATCGGCATTTTTTGACTGGATGGTGGAGAGTGGTTCCGATCTGATGAATGTGAGGCTTAAGGTGCTGGAATTTGCCCTGTGGTCAGAGCACATTGCCTATGAAAAAGGCGGTATGATCTATCAGCTCAATTCCCGTGCGGAGTATCTGCCGCAGGTGATGGAAATGGCGGAACCGGCGGCCATGAAAACATGGTTCCTGGAAAAAGTGAAGGAAGCCTGCCGGAATGTTCTGAATAAAAGGGAAGAAAAGTCGGGCAGTATTATCGAGACAGCAAAGAATTATATTAAGAATAACTATCACAAAGATATTTCCCTGGATGATGTATCCAGAGAGGTAAATATCAGCCCGTATTATTTCAGTAAACTATTCAAAGAAACTACCGGGGAAAACTTTATCGAGTACCTGACCAATTTAAGGATGGACAAGGCAAAGGAACTACTGCAGACGACGGAGTGCTCCATGAAGGAAATCTGTGCCAAAACCGGATATTCGGATCCCAACTATTTCAGCCGCAGTTTTAAGAAAAATGTGGGTGTGACGCCGACAGAGTATAAGGAAAACCGGGGAAAGGGAAAGGAACAGGGCAGTGTATAAGAAAAAGAGACGGATATGTGTTGCGTGGCTTCTGGGGATGATGTTATTGCTTTGTGCCTGCGGAAATCTGGAAACCGGAAAAGATCAGGGAGAAGTCGCGGAAAATGATAAAATTCAGATCGGCATGAGCTTTGATTCTTTTGTCATTGAAAGATGGCAGAGGGATCGTGACATTTTCGTCTCAACGGCAAAGGAGTTGGGAGCGGAAGTGAATGTCCAGAATGCGAACGGTGATCTGGAGCAGCAGAAAAAGCAGATCAATTACTTCATCGACAAAGGAATGGACGTGATCGTTGTGATATGCATTGACTCCAAAGGATTAACAGAGGAAGTGCAGAGGGCGAAAGATGCCGGCATTAAGATCATTGCTTATGACAGACTGCTGCAGAATACAGATATTGACCTGTATATATCGTTTGACAACGAAAGAGTAGGTACCATGATGGGAGAGGCACTGGTGGAAAACGGTCTGGCCGGCGGAAATGTGCTGATGCTGGGAGGCTCTGCCGTGGACAGCAACGTTGCTATGGTGGAAAAGGGCTTTCGCAAGGTCATGGAGGACAATCAGGTGACGATCTTAGATTCTATGCATGCGGATGGCTGGAAAGCAGAACTGGCGGGGACGTATATCTATGATCATATGGATATTGTCTCGGAGGCGGATGCCATTATGTGCGGCAATGATGATCTTGCAAGCAAAGTGGTACATGCCCTGAAAGAAAAGAGACTGGCAGGAGATATTATGGTAGTGGGGCAGGATGCCGACCTGGAAGCGTGCCAGCGCATTGTCGAGGGGACACAGGTCATGACGGTCTACAAACCGGTGGAAAAAATGTCGCAGAAGGCAGCGGAGTGTGCGGTACTTCTGGCAAAGGGAGAGCCGTTGCCGGAAGGAGATACGGTAACCATAGAGAATGGAAAATATGAAGTTCCGTACATTGGTCTGGAACCGATCAGTGTGGATAAAAACAATATGAATGATGTGATCATCGGAAGCGGATTTCACTTAAAAGAGGATGTCTATCTGAACATTCCCTCGGAAATGCCCAAATAATATTGGATTTACTTTGAAAATGGGGAAAAGAGATAGATTCTAAAAACACAATAGGAAAAATTTGGTGACAAGGCTGTGCTGGCAGACAAGATATTGCTAGCACAGCCTTGATTTTGTCAGGAGAGAGGATGGAAAAGTGCAGAAGGTCATAAAATCATGCTATAGGATTTGTGATATTCTCTATTTAGCAACAAAAACAAACCAAACAAGGGAGGTTACTTTTTATGAGGAAGAAATTATTAAGCACACTTCTGGCAACAGCCATGGCTGTTACAATGCTTGCAGGATGTGGATCCAATGGGGGACAGCAGGCAACCACACCGGCAACGGACAATAAGACAGAAACATCTGCAGAAGCAAAGACAGATGCTTCCACTACTACCACAACAGGTGGCGGTAAGATTGGTGTAGCAATGCCGACCAAGGATCTGCAGAGATGGAACCAGGATGGTACCAACATGGAAGCCCAGCTGAAGGAAGCCGGCTACGAAGTTGATCTGCAGTACGCATCCAACGATATTCCCACACAGGTATCCCAGATCGAGAATATGATCAACTCCGGATGCCAGATGTTAGTTATCGCATCTATCGATGGTGATTCCCTCGGAACTGTTCTGGAGCAGGCTAAGGAAAAAGACATTCCTGTTATTGCTTATGACCGTCTGATCATGAACTCCGATGCAGTTACCTATTATGCAACCTTTGATAACTACATGGTAGGTACCAAACAGGGCGAATACATCAGAGACCAGCTGGATCTGGATAACGCAGCAGGACCTTTCAATATTGAGTTAGTAACCGGTGACCCCGGCGACAACAATGCAAGATTCTTCTTCGGTGGTGCGATGGATGTTCTGCAGCCCTACATTGATGCAGGCAAGCTGGTAGTAAAATCCGGACAGACCGATTTCGAAACCGTTGCAACCGCTAACTGGTCTACTGAGACCGCTCAGTCCAGAATGGATGCTATCATTTCCGCAAACTATGCAGACGGAACCAAGCTGGATGCAGTGCTGTGCTCCAACGACTCTACCGCACTTGGTGTTACCAACTCTCTGGAAGCTAACTATACCGGCGAGTGGCCCATCATTACCGGTCAGGACTGCGATAAGCCCAACGTTAAGAACATGATCTCCGGTAAGCAGTCCATGTCCATCTTCAAGGATACCCGTACTCTGGCATCCAAGGTTGTAGAGATGGTAGACGCTGTTATGAAGGGCGGCGAGGCACCTGTCAACGATACCACAACTTACGACAATGGTACCGGCGTTATTCCTTCCTATCTGTGTGAGCCCGTATTCGCTGATGCAAGCAACTACAAAGAACTGCTCATCGATTCCGGTTACTATACAGAGGCAGATTTACAGTAATTTATAATAACACGGATCTGTAAGGATCCTTACGGCAGGCGGGCGTTTCCCGCCTGCTGTATTCATGGGTAAAGCAAGAATAAGATTTTAAATGTTTGATTAGATAATGTGGAAACAAGACTTGGGAGGGATACCATTGGCAAAGATATTACTGGAAATGAAAAATATAACCAAAACATTCCCCGGTGTAAAAGCACTTGACAATGTAAACCTGCAGGTGGAAGAAGGAGAGATCCATGCCCTTGTAGGCGAGAACGGCGCAGGAAAGTCCACACTTATGAATGTACTGAGCGGTATTTATCCGTACGGATCTTATGAAGGCGATATCATCTATAATGGTGAGATCTGCAAATTCGACAAGATCAAGGACAGTGAGGAAAAAGGTATCGTTATTATTCATCAGGAACTTGCGCTGATCCCCTATATGACCATCGGGGAGAATATGTTCCTTGGCAATGAACGGGGACATAAGTACAAAATCAACTGGAATGAAACCAATGCCAGGGCGGCGGAACTGTTAAAGACCGTAGGCCTGAAGGAAGGCCCCCAGACATTGATAAAAGATATCGGTGTAGGTAAGCAGCAGCTGGTAGAGATTGCAAAGGCGTTGGCAAAGAACGCTAAATTGCTGATTCTGGATGAGCCTACAGCATCTTTAAACGAGACAGATTCCAAAGCACTGTTAGATTTGATGCTGGAACTCAAGAAAAAGGGAATGACATCCATCATCATCTCTCATAAGCTGAATGAGATTTCTTATGTGGCAGATAAGATCACAGTCATTCGTGACGGATCTACCATCGAAACGCTTGTGAAGGGAAAAGATGATATTACCGAGAGCCGGATCATCAAAGGAATGGTAGGAAGAGAGATCGCTGACCGATTCCCGAAGAGAGAGCCGAAGATCGGAGAGGTCCTGATGGAAGTAAAAGACTGGACGGTACATCATCCGCTGTACTCAGACCGTAAGGTAGTGGATAACGTTAACCTCAATGTCAGAAAAGGCGAAGTAGTAGGTATCTCTGGACTGATGGGTGCGGGCCGTACGGAACTGGCAATGAGCCTGTTCGGAAAAAGCTATGGCTCCAATATCAGCGGCGAACTGTATATCAACGGCAAAAAAGTACAGCTGAATACTGTACAGGAAGCCATCAAAAATCATCTGGCATATGTGACGGAGGATCGAAAGGGCAACGGACTGATTCTGAGCAACCCGATCAAGATTAATACAACTCTGGCAAATCTGGATGCCATCAGCAGACATACTGTTATTGATAAAGACAAAGAGTACAATGTGGCGGTAGACTACAAGAACAAACTGAATACGAAATGTCCAACTGTGGAGCAGAATGTAGGAAACTTAAGCGGCGGTAATCAACAGAAGGTACTTTTGGCAAAATGGATGTTCACAGATCCGGATATCCTGATCCTGGATGAGCCGACGAGAGGTATTGATGTTGGTGCAAAATACGAAATCTACTGCATCATTAACCAACTGGTGGCAGAAGGAAAATCGGTTCTCATGATCTCCTCGGAGCTGCCTGAGATCCTTGGCATGTGTGACCGGATCTATGTAATGAACGAAGGAAAAATAGTAGGAGAACTGGCGGGCAGTGAGGCAACACAGGAGCTTATCATGTCCAAGATATTATCAGCCGGTAAGAAAGGAGCATTGGCATGAATAAAACAAAGGGCCTCGATTTTATAAAAAGATATACCATGATCCTCGTACTGATCGTGGTTACGGCATTTTTTGCATGGAGAACCGGAGGAGCAATCCTGCTTCCCATGAATGTCAGCAGTCTGATCTCGCAGAACGCATATGTGTTTATTCTGGCAACCGGTATGCTGTTATGTATCCTGACCGGCGGTAACATCGATCTGTCCGTTGGATCTGTTGTATGTTTCGTCGGTGCCATCGGAGCGGTACTCATGGTCAACATGAAAATGAACATGTGGCTGGCTATTCTGATCATGTTTGCTATCGGTACACTGATCGGTGCTTTCCAGGGTTTCTGGATCGCTTATGTGAGAATCCCGCCTTTCATCGTGACATTGGCCGGCATGCTGGCTTTTCGAGGATTAAGCAACGTAGTCCTGCAGGGTATGACCGTATCCATTAAGGACTGCACTACATTCGTAAATCTGTTCGGTGGCGGTGCTGACTGTTATATTCCCGATTTCTTCGGTAATGGTCCCATCAATCTGACCTGTGTATTTGCCGGTGTGATCGCTGCAGTGATCTTTGCAGTGTTACAGCTGAAGAATAGAGCCGACAAGGTGAAAAAAGGATACGAAGCTCCCAGCATGGGTTCCACGATCGGCAAAATCGTAGTGATCGCTGCAGTGATCCTGGCATTCAGCTATCGTCTGGCACAGCACAAAGGTATTCCCAGCGTATTGATCTGGGTACTGATTGTTATCATGGTATATGGTTACATCACTTCCAACACTACTGTGGGACGTTATTTCTACGCAGTGGGCGGTAATGAGAAGGCCACCAAATTATCCGGTATCAATACCAACAAGGTTTATTTCCTGGCTTATATGAACATGGGATTCTTGGCAGCGTTAGCTGGTATGGTAACCATTGCACGTATGACTTCCGCACAGCCGACATACGGACAGAACTATGAAATGGATGCCATCGGTTCCTGCTTCATCGGTGGTGCTTCCGCATACGGCGGAACCGGAACTGTACCCGGAGTTATCGTAGGTGCTGTACTGATGGGTGTTATTAACCTGGGTATGTCTTTGATGGGTGTCGATCAGAATATGCAGAAGGTAGTCAAGGGTCTGGTACTTCTGGCAGCAGTTATCTTCGATGTTGTATCCAAACGTGGTGGAAAATTAATTGCCAAGAATTAATTTCTACATATCTAATCAAAAGGGCCCGGTGCATATGCGCTGCAGGCCCTTTTGATGGTATTGGGCGGAGGAGAAGAGCATGAATAAGGGAAAAGAACGGAAGAAGCGGGAAGGAAAGCAGAAAAAAGGAGTCGGGATCGGAGTCAAGATCGTGACGCTTTTACTGCTGCTGGCAGTTGCTGCACTCAGCTGTATGGGAGTGCTGGTGCAGACACTGCAATCGGTCATTGTAACCAACGATGAAATCGTGGCCGGTCAGGTGGCTGAACAGGAGAAAATCTCGGAGCTTTCCAGACAGTTTACTTACATTAACGGGCAGGTGCTGACCCATGTCATGACCACCAACAGTGTGACAATGGATAATTTGTCGGATAAGATCCTGCAGGAGATCACTGATATGGAACAACAGATGACGGAGTTCGAAGGACTGCTGTCTGAGGGGGATGCCCGGAGAGAGGCGTTTGACAGTGCTTCTGCGGAACTGGCAAAATACAAAAAGACCGTGGAGAGTCTGCTGGTCACCAGTGCAGAGAATAAGACGCAGGCCTATGTGTCCGCCACATCGAATCTGCCGATGTTCAATGAACATATTGAAAGTTATATGAATCAGATGCTGGAGATCACCGGAGAGCAGATGGCACAGGCACAGGGACAGATGGAGCAGCGTGCGGCCAGAGTGCCCATGATTGTGGCGGTGGCAAGTCTGGTACTGCTTGCAGTAGTCGTGGTGATCATGCTGGGATTGCGGATCTGGGTCATCGGTCCGGTGAAATATGCTACGAGGCAGGTGGATGAACTGGTGGAGGGCATTCGCAATAACAGAGGTGACATCACCAGACGGATCCGGGTGAAATCGGGGGATGAAGTCGGCAGATTATCCATGGCCATCAATGATCTGGTGGCGCAGATGCAGACCATCATAAGGGCGATTACCGAGAGCTGCGGACATATGGAGGAAAAACAGACCGGTATTATCTCCAATGTGGAAAAGGTAAATGCCACCGCGGAGGACACCACCCAGAAGCTGGGAGTGATGGCTGGTGGCATGCAGTCTGTCACGGAGGCTATCGGAGGGGTGCAACAGGATACCGGGGTGCTGGATACCACGGTGGAGAACATGCTGGAGGTGGCACAGGATGGACGCAATTATGCGGCGGATATCAAGGATAGGGCCGGAAAAATGAAGGCAACGGCGGTGGCGAGTAAGCAGGAGGCAACCCGGGTGATGAAGGAGATCGACACGGCAATGACGGAGTCCATCGCCAACAGCAGGCAGATCCACAAGATCACGGAACTGACGGAAGAAATCCTGGGAATTGCTGGAACAACGAATCTGCTGGCACTGAATGCGTCTATCGAGGCTGCCAGAGCAGGAGAAGCAGGCCGGGGATTCGCAGTCGTGGCGGAGGAGATCCGCAAGCTCGCAGACAGCTCCAGAGAGTCAGCCAATAATATCCAGGAGATAAGTAACCGGGTAGTGGAAAGCGTGGAAGAACTTTCCGAAAATGCTACAAAACTTTTGGATTTTATGAATACCAGAGTCATGAGAGATTACGATGCTCTGGAGGATACGGGCACAAATTATCATGAGGCTGCGGATCATGTGGATGAGATGATGAATGAATTCCGACAGAAGATCGATGAACTGTTGTCGGTACTGCAGAATGTCAATAGTGCTAACTCACAGATGGAAGCAACCGTGGAGGACAGTACGGAAAAGCTGGCGGTGGTAAAGAACAACAACCGGGGATTACAGCAGGAGATGAAGGATATTTCCTATGCGGTGGATGATCTGACCGGTGCAGTGGGACAGTTGAAAGAAAGTATCCGCTGTTTTACAGTGGTATAGACAGAAAAAATAAAATGCACGGGATTCCCGATGGGGAATTACCGTGCATTTTGAATGACTGCAGTTACATTTTAGGAATTTTCCGGAGCGTGATGCAGCTCCAGAGCCAGATAGGAATTGTGGTATTCCTTGCAGTAGGTGACATCTTTGTCAAACCATGCGGGAGGGACGAAAGCCTCTGCTGCTTCTTTACTTCCAAACTCCACTTCTGCCATGATCAGAGGGGCGAAGGGGGCATCAAAAACATCCAGCTCGATGGTCAGGGAATAATCTGCCGGAGGAGTGGGAAAGCCTTCTTTGAATCCGGGATGCTCCAGAGGGATCAGATAGCGTCTTTTGGAGATTACGCTGCCATCGGCTTTTTCCCGTAAATGATAATAAGATGCCTCGTTCAGCGGAAGATTGCTCTCATCTCTGGCCATCATGCCGCTGCCTTTGTAAGTGAGATAATATTCATCATCCTGTTTTCTGGCTCTGACCACAGGATTATAATTCAGATATACCTGCTCGATATGATGAGAAGGATAGCTTTCCAGATTGTCGGGTAAGGATTTCAGGGTAAACTTTCGCTCGATTTCCATAATACTAATGCCTCGCTTCTGTAATTAAGACTTAAAAACACTTCTTTAGTATAACATGATTTTCCTTGAAAATACAGTGAAATCTGCAAATATCTGCCCATGGGAATTGAATTACGCTTCCAAATTGTGTATACTAATCATAACTGTGCAAAGTCAGAGTATATGACTTGCAAATGAGACAGAAAACAAAACGGAAAGCGAGGGAAAACCATGAGTAAGATAGCGATTTTTCTGGCAAATGGGTTTGAGGAAATAGAAGGTCTGACGGTAGTGGATATCTGCCGCAGATGTGGACTGACCATTGACATGGTGTCCATTACGGAAGAAAAACAGGTGATGGGATCACATAAGATTCCGGTGACTGCGGATATGACATTGTCCCAGGTGAATTTTGAGGAATATGATTGTCTGGTATTGCCCGGTGGCGGACAGGGAACGAAGAATCTGGAGGCCTGTGAGCCCCTGATGCAGCAGATCGATGCTTTTTATGCATCGGGAAAATACATTGCGGCAATCTGTGCGGCTCCCAGTATCTTCGGACACAGAGGAATCCTGAAGGGAAAGAGAGCATGCGCCTATCCCTGCTTCGAGGATCATCTGGAAGGTGCGGCTGTGACTGCAGGCCCCGTGGAAGTGGACGGTAACGTGATCACTTCCCGCGGAATGGGGACTTCCATCCCCTTCGGACTGGCGATCGCCGGTGTATTCTGTGGACAGGATAAGGCAGATGCCTGCGCCCACGCTATTGTATTTCAGCCGTAAGCAGCTGAAGAGAAAGACGAGGACAAAGAATGAAAAAAGCATTAATTACAGGAATTACCGGACAGGACGGCTCTTATCTGGCAGAGTTCCTGCTGGAAAAAGGATATGAAGTGCATGGACTGATCCGCAGATCTTCCATCAGCAATACCGGTCGTATCGACCATCTGATCCGGGAGGATAAGATCGTTCTCCACGGTGGAGATATGACGGATTCTACCAGTCTGGTACGTATCATCGGAGAAGTCAGACCGGATGAGATCTACAATCTGGGAGCGCAGAGCCATGTACAGGTAAGCTTTGAGGCACCGGAATATGCCGGAGATGTAGATGCACTGGGCGTGCTGCGGATTCTGGAGGCTGTGCGTATGGTGGGACTGGCCGAGACCTGCCGTATTTATCAGGCATCCACATCCGAACTCTATGGCCGAGTGGAAGAAGTGCCTCAAAATGAGAACACCCCGTTCCATCCCTACAGCCCCTATGCGGTGGCAAAACAGTACGGCTTCTGGATCGTGAAGGAATACAGAGAAGCGTATCATATGTTCGCAGTCAACGGCATTCTGTTCAACCATGAATCCGAGCGCCGGGGAGAGAATTTCGTTACCCGTAAGATCACACTGGCAGCCGGCAGAATCGCCTGTGGTATCCAGGATAAACTCTATCTGGGCAATCTGGATTCCAAGAGAGACTGGGGTTATGCGAAGGACTATGTGGAATGCATGTGGCTGATGCTGCAGCACGACAAGCCGGAGGACTTCGTTATTGCCACCGGTGTACAGCATACCGTAAGAGAATTTACCACACTGGCATTCCATTATGTGGGAATCGAACTGGAATGGCAGGGTAGCGGTATCCATGAAAAAGGAATCAACAAGGCCAACGGCAAGGTGGTGGTGGAGGTCAGTGAGGCCTTTTACCGTCCCACGGATGTGGTTAATCTGTGGGGAGATCCGACGAAGGCCCGCACGGTGTTGGGATGGAATCCCCAGAGAACCAGCTACGAGGAACTGTGCCGTCTGATGGCAGAGCACGATCTGAAGCTGGCAAAGGCTGAAGCGGTAGTGTTGAAGGAAACCGCGGAATAACAGGAGAAATAAAGAGAGGAAGTACTGTAATATCATGGAAAAAGACGCAAAAATATATGTAGCCGGCCACAAGGGTATGGTAGGAAGTGCTATTTGTAGAGCACTCCAGAGAAACGGATATACCAATATCATCACCCGCAGTCATAAGGAGCTGGATCTGTGCAGACAGGATGCTGTGGAGGAGTTCTTTTCCAGGGAGAAGCCGGATTATGTGTTCCTGGCAGCAGCCAAGGTAGGCGGCATTATGGCCAACAGTGAGGCACTGGCGGATTTCATGTATGAAAATATGATCCTGGAGATGAATGTGATCCATGCGGCATGGCAGAACAACTGCAAGAAGCTGATGTTTTTGGGCAGCAGCTGTATCTATCCCCGTATGGCACCGCAGCCTATGAAGGAGAGCTGCCTGTTGACTTCTGAGCTGGAGAAAACCAATGAGGCGTATGCACTGGCGAAAATCTCCGGACTGAAATACTGCGAGTTCCTGAACAGACAGTACGGAACCGACTATATCAGTGTCATGCCCACGAATCTGTACGGGCCCAACGACAATTATCATCCCACCCACAGCCATGTACTTCCAGCGTTGATCCGCCGCTTCCATGAGGCAAAAGTATCCGGCGCGAAGGAAGTAGTCTGCTGGGGAACAGGAACCCCACTGCGGGAATTTCTCTATGTGGATGATCTGGCAGATGCCTGCGTGTATCTGATGAATACCTACAGCGGCGATGAGACAGTGAATCTGGGAACCGGCAAGGAACTGACCATCCGGGAACTGACGGAACTGGTAGCGAAGGTAGTAGGTTATACTGGGGAGATCAAATGGGATCCCAGCAAGCCGGATGGAACTCCCAGAAAGCTTCTGGATGTCAGCAAACTGGAAAGCCTGGGCTACCATTATACGACGGAGCTGGAAGAAGGTATCCGTCTGACTTATGAGGATTTCCTCAATAATCCCATGCGTGCGGAACGCTAATGGTTCCGGGCACGAACAGCGCAGGCAGACAGACGGCCCGGGAAAGGATGAAGTGAACAGAATGAATGATTTTCGGAAGACAGCACAGGAGATGCTGGAATTTATAAGAATAAGTCCTACCTGTTTTCATGCAGTGGCCAATATCGGAAGGATGCTGGAGGCAGCAGGCTTTCAGCAGTTACAGGAAAAGGAAGAATGGAAACTGGAAAAGGGCGGACGGTATTATACGGAGCGCAATGATTCTTCCGTTATTGCGTTTGTGATTCCGGAAAAGGAGGTCGGCATCAGGGGCTTTCATATGGCAGCAGCCCACAGTGATTCCCCCTGCTTTAAGATCAAAGAGAAGCCGGAATTGACCGTGGAGGAGCATTATCTGCGTCTGAACACCGAAAAATACGGCGGCATGATCTTGTCCACCTGGTTGGACAGGCCGCTCTCCATTGCCGGGAGACTGGCTGTGAAGAACGGGAACGGTATCGAGGGCAGACTGGTGAATATCGACAGAGATCTCTGCGTGATCCCCAATGTGGCCATCCATATGAACCGGGAAATGAACAAGGGTGTGGAGTACAATCCCCAGGTGGATCTGCTGCCTTTGCTTGCGGACGTATCATTTGACGAATATGATACACATACTGCACACGATGCACAGACCGCATCGGAGAATGCGGAGGAACAGCCGGAAACAGTAGAGAAGCTCACACTGGCAGCGCTGGCAGCAGAAGCGGCAGGCGTGGACGCTGAGACGATTCTCGGAGAAGACCTGTTCCTGTACACCAGACAGGAAGGAAAAATGATAGGAGCAAAGGGAGAATTCGTGTTGTCTCCCAGACTGGATGATCTGCAGAGCGCTTTTGCCCTGACAAAAGCTTTTACGGAGAGTACACCTGCAGAATATATCAATCTCTGTGCAGTATTTGATAATGAAGAAGTAGGAAGCGGTACCAGACAGGGTGCAGATTCCACTTTTCTGGAAGATATTTTACAGCGGATCGCGGAAGGATTGCAGGCGGATCACAGCAGCTATCTGCGCTGGGTGGCAGACAGCTTCCTGATCTCTGCGGATAATGCCCATGCGGTACATCCCAACCATCCCGAAAAAGCAGATCCTGCCAACCGCCCGTATCTAAACGGCGGAATCGTCATTAAATATCATGGCAGCCAGAAATACACCACTGACGGTATTTCGGCAGCAAAGATGAAGGATTACTGCGAACGGGCGAAGGTACCTTACCAGACTTATGCCAACCGCTCCGACATTGCGGGAGGTTCCACTCTCGGCAATATTTCCACCGCACATGTATCAGTGTCCAGCGTGGATATCGGACTGCCTCAGCTGGCCATGCATTCCGCTGTGGAGACAGCAGGTATGAAGGATACGGAATATGCGGTCCGGGCGCTGAAGGAATTCTGGGGCGAATGATTTTGGCAGCGGGAATTCTTAAAAAAGTATAAAAAGCGTGGAAGCACTTGAAAGTTCTGCACGAAAAGTGCATATTTAGGATACAGGAAAAGATACAAAAAAGATACGAAAGAAGGCTGAAGTTATGTTTGAAATGAAACCGGAATACTATATTGGAATTGACATGATCGATCAGGAGCATAAACAGTTGTTTGACTATGCCAGTGAAGCATACGAACTGCTGCAAGAGGAATTTACTCCGGATAAGTACGATCACATTGACGCAATTTTACAGAAGCTGCGCGACTATACCGCAAAGCATTTTGCGGATGAAGAAGCGTATATGGAATCCATCCAGTACAAAAAGATTTTTACCCAGAAGATTCAGCATCAGGAATTTATCAACAAACTGGATGAATTTATTGATCAGCATGAGAAAGATGAAGAAAATCAGGATGAGCAGATCATGGATATTTTGAATTACCTGACAGACTGGCTGATCAACCATATCCTTCATGTGGATGGACAGATTCCGAAAGAGGCGTAAGACCTGACTTTTCCGGAATGATTTCCCACATGGGACATAAGATGTAAGAAGCGGAAGTAATGGGGAGTGCCCATGGACCAGAAACTGGAAAACATCCTGAATCTTGCATTGGAGACCCCGGAGGAAGAACGGGAACAGACGGAAAGTCTGAATGTCGGTTACAGTGCGGAGAGTCGCAGCTGGGAGCTGATCGTAAAATATCATGGCAGTCTGGACGGACTGCGGGAACAGAATATTGTGGTGGAAGAGCTGATTGCCGGATATGCGATCCTTACGGTACCGGAGACACTGGTAGATACCGTATCGGAGACTCCGGAGATCGAGTATGTGGAGAAGCCTAAGCGGTTTTACTATCAGCAGACAGATCCGGACGGCGCATCCTGCTTTCCACCGGTGACAAGAAGAACGCCTTTTCTGAATGGAAGGGGCGTTCTTTTGGCTGTATTGGATTCCGGGATCACCTGGGATCTGGAGGTGTTCCGCAAGGCAGATGGCAGTACGAGGATACGGTATCTATGGGATCAGACGATTCCGGGAAAGCAGGCCGCATCACGGGAGCAGGAGACGCTGCGGAATCCGACATTGCCACAGAATCAGATAGCGCCGGAGGAAACGGGCGATACGGGATATGGGAGGACACCGGATGGATTTCCCATCGGGACTGAATATACGGAGGAGGAAATCAACCGGGCACTGAACAGCAGTGTTCTGGAACGGTACGGCCTGATCCCCAGCAGGGATCTGACCGGCCACGGAACGGCAGTGGCAGGGATTGCCGCCGGGAGAAGTGCGGACGGTCTCTATACCGGGGCAGCCCCGGAGGCGGAACTGATCATCGTGAAACTGGGACTTCCCAGGGAGGAAGGTTTTCCCCGGACCACGGAGATTATGAGAGGCGTTACTTATGCGCTGCGGAAAGCCAGACAGTTAAATATGCCTCTTGTCATCAATTTGAGCTTCGGCAACAGCTACGGTTCCCACGATGGAAGTTCTCTGCTGGAGAGGTTCCTGGACAATGCTTCGGAGATCGGCAGGACGGTGATATGCGTGGGCAGCGGCAACGAAGGAGCCGCCAGAGGACATTTTGCCGGCAATATAACAAGGGACGGCCGCGTGGAACTGGCTGTGGGCAATTATGAGAGAAACCTGAACATACAGCTATGGAAAAATTACAGCGATGTGTTCCGGATAAGACTGCAGGCCCCGGGAGGTGAGAAAGCAGAATTGTCCACAAATATCCAGGGAGGAAAATACACGCTGGAATTGGAACAGACTAGAATACTGGTTTATCTGGGAGAGCCTCTGCCCTATGCGGTGGCACAGGAAATCTATCTGGACATGATCCCGGCAGAGGGAAGCTACATCAATGCAGGGATCTGGACAATCCGGCTGGAACCGGTAGTGACCGTGACAGGACAATATTATCTGTATCTCCCAGCGGGAAGCGGAATCGGGGAGAGTACCGGATTCTACCGTGCCACACCCCAGGTGACACTGACCATTCCGTCTACCGCAGCCAAGGTGATCACCGTGGGAGCCTATGACCAGGTCTATGATACCTATGCCGATTTCTCCGGCAGAGGCTATGCGGATAGCACAAGAACCATTGGTGTGGCTGCTGCGGGACTGACCAAGCCGGATCTTGTGGCTCCCGGTGTGAATATCCAGGCTCCGGATGTCTACGGCAGTTTTACACCCGTGACCGGCACCTCCTTCGCAGCGCCCATTGTTAGTGGTGCGGCAGCGCTTTTGATGGAATGGGGGATCGTGCAGGGGAATGATCCCTTCCTCTACGGAGAAAAGGTCAAAGCCTGTCTCAGAAAAGGCGCAAGACCCCTGCGGGGAGAGACAGAATACCCCAATGACCGGGTGGGATATGGGAAACTGTGCGTGGCGGATAGCTTTCCTGAAAATCAGCACAATTAGAAAAAATGGAAACAGTTCCGGAAGCGGATCCTTGCAAAATAGCTTAAATAACTTCAGAAAAACCTGCCCTTTTGTAACTATTGTATAGAAATAAAAAGGGAATTTGTGTAAAAAGGTGCATTGAAAGCCACATCTTAAGATGCTACTATAAACATGAACAATCGTTTGCGCATAAAATGGCAATAAAATGATATGAAAAAAACGGATTGCGCAAAGGATGGGGAGAATAGTGTGTCTGCAATCCAAGGATTGCAGGTCACGGAAAGGCGTGACTTGATATGAACAATCATTCAGAGAATGACAAGGCGATGACGATTCATGATGTAGCGAGAGAACTGGGGGTGTCTGCCAGCACGGTTTCCAGGGCAATCTCAGGGAAAGGCCGTATTGGGGCCGCTACCAGAGACCGGATTCTCGACTACATAGAAGAACATGGCTTTTATCCCAATGCGGCAGCACAGAGCCTGGCACAGTCCAGGACCAATAATATCGCAATTATCCTGCCGGAGGTCAATACCCTGGTGGATATCCCCTTTTTCCATACCTGTATGTACGGTGTGGAAGAGGTGGCGCAGGCCAATGACTACGATATTATCGTGGTGACGACGAATGGAAACGATACCAGACCGCTGGAGCGGCTGATCAAAAACCGGAAAGTGGACGGAATGATCCTTACCAGGACCTATGAGAACGATAAATATGTAAAATTCCTGAAACAGAAGCAGATTCCTTTCGTTGCAGTGGGAAAAATCCCTGACGATGATGTGGTACAGGTGGACCACGACAATGTGGGAGCCTGCAGAGAACTGGTGACGGTACTGTTTGCCAAGGGCATACAGAATATTGCATATCTGGGCAGTGATATGGATCAGATGGTCAACCGTTGCAGATATCAGGGCTATGAGGAAGCTTACCGCAAAGGCAAACGCAAGCTGAATCCGGATCTGGTCTACACGGACTTGAGCAGCAAGGCTATGGTGGAAAAGGCCGTGGAAGAGCTGAAAAAGAGCGGTGTGGAGTGTATTTTGTGCCAGGATGACTACATCTGCGATGAGGTGGTAAGAAAGCTTTCTCACATGGGTGTGCGGATCCCGGATCAGATGAAAGTGGCATCCTGCCATTACAGTCGTATTCTGGAAAATTATCCGATTACCATAACCTCGCTGAAATTCAATATCACAGAGCTGGGCAGAAGATCCTGCCAGGTGCTGCTGGACATGATTCACGGGAAAACGGTTCCGGACAAGACACTTCTGGACTATGAAATCATCCTGAAAGAGTCCACGAAGGGCTGATCTTGAAATGACAAGACATAATTTAGAAAAACGTTTTCCAAAAAAACTTCAAAATACAAGGGTAAAAATTGAATTTTTGAAGAAATTGGATATACAGAAAACCCAGTAAAATCAATGGTTTCAAAACGCACTTGTACAAAGTGCACAATTTTAGATCTCAATATCAGTCATTATTATAAATTGACAACATAAGGAAATGTTGCTAAACTATTATTGTAGACAAGCGGTTGCGCAATACGCACAAACTTGCAAAACAAAACAGGAGGATAACAAAATGAAAAAGTTAGTCGCTTTAGCAATGTCACTGACTATGGCATTCTCTCTGGTAGCTTGTGGAAACTCTGATGCTTCTGCAAATGCCGGAACAGATACCACAGCAACTTCTGCAGCAGCAACCACCACCGAGGCTGCACAGCAGACCGCTCCCGCTGAGAAGCAGGACGTTACCCTGAGAATCTGGGGTGCTGAGGAAGATCAGACCATGTTACAGGGCATGATCGATTCCTTCAAGGAGCATTATGCAGATTATGCAAACTTCGATATCCAGCTTGGTACCGAATCCGAGTCCACAGCTAAGGATACTGTTTTAGCCGATATTGAGGCTGCTGCTGATGTGTATGCTTTCGCATCTGATCAGCTGATCGATCTGGTAAATGCAGGTGCCCTGCAGTCCGTTGATGAAATGGATGCAGCTCTGGAAGCTTATGCAGGCAAGAGCGTAGCTGATGTTAAGAGCGCAAATGCTCCCGGTTCTGTAGATGCAGCAACCAAGGACGGCACACTGTATGCATTCCCTATGAGTGCTGATAACGGTTATTTCTTATATTACAATTCCACTTTAGTAACTCCCGAAGATGCACAGAGCTGGGATACCTTACTTGCAGCAGCTGATAAGGCTGGCAAGAAGGTTGGTATGACTCTTGCTTCCGGTTGGTATAACGCTTCCTTCTTCTATGGTGCAGGCTTCACTACCGCACTGAATGATGACGGCAGCACTGCTATGGACTGGAACGGCACCAGCGCTGATGGCGTTACCGGTGTACAGGTGGTACAGGCTATGCTGAACATCACCGGCAACAGCGCATTCCTTCCGATCGCTGATGGTGACGTATCTAACCAGATCGCTTCCGGTGATCTGTGTGCAGTAGTTTCCGGTACCTGGGATGCAACCGCAGCTCAGACCGCTTTTGGTGATGGCTACGCAGCTACCAAGCTTCCTACCTATACCTGTGGCGACAAGCAGATCCAGCAGGGCTCTGTAGCAGGCTTCAAACTGGTAGGTGTTAACAAGTATTCTGCAAATGCAGGATGGGCAACTCTGCTGGCTGACTGGATCACCAACGAAGACAACCAGGCAGTACGTTTCGCAGAGAGAGAGATCGGACCTTCCAATATCAACGTAGCAGGTTCCGAGGAAGTTTCTTCCAATACCGCTATTGCAGCTCTGTCTGAGCAGTCCGCTTATGGTGTAGTTCAGATTGTTGGTGGTAAGTACTGGGATCCCGCTGCTACCTTCGGTGAGAAAGTAGCTCAGGGTCAGCTGAAGGCTGATGATGAAGCTGGTATCCAGGCAGCACTGGATGAGCTGGTAGAAGGTGTTTCCGTACCCGCTGAATAAGTTTGGGAAGATGATCTGTTCCGGTTCTGTGACAAATGAATGATGAAAACGTTCTGGTGCAGAACGAATACAGAGAATAGAAAGGCGTCCTGAAGCTATGAACAATAATACGTAGTGGAGGGATGCCTTTTTTACAGGAAACGTTTCCGGTAAGTGGGTTCGACTCCTGCCTGCCGGGTTAGGTAACTAGTCAGATGAACGCGGGAAGGTGTTCCGAATAGTTACTAAATTATTTATTTTAATATTAAGAAAGGAGAGGGCAGAGAATGAAGAAGAAAAAGAGCGGAATCGGCGGATTCTTCAAGGAGTTCGGTGAGGCAGTTGTAAAAGGAGATCTGTTCGTAAAATTATCCCTGGTCTGGATGGGAGCAGGATATATCCGCAGAAAACAAATTATCAAAGGTATTTTAATGACTCTGCTCGAAGTGGCAGTCATTGTATTTACCTTTGGCTTTGCCACAGAGTATGTACGTGATTTTGGAACTTTGGGAACGGTTCAGCAGGAGACGGTTTTCAACATTGTAACCATGCAGAATGAATTCAACGATTATGACAACTCGTTTATGATCTTGTTGTTCTCCGTAGTTTCATTTGTTATCTGGTTTACATTTCTGGTGATCTGGCTTAAGAATGAAGTGACTGTTTACCGGCTTCAGAAAAAAGCACAGGCAGGAGAACATATCAATACGTTTGTAGAGGATCTGCAGCAGTTCAAGAATGACAAATTCTATATCACACTGCTGGCACTTCCCGTCATGGGGGTCGTTATTTTCACGATCGTTCCTCTGTTGATCCTGATCGCTGTCGCATTTACAAACTATGATCAGGGACATATGCCTCCTTCCGCTTTGTTTACCTGGGTGGGATTTACCAATTTCAAGAATCTGTTCGCCAACGGTGGAATGACCATTACCTTCGGTTATGCTTTCCGTAAGATTTTGATCTGGACACTGGTATGGGCACTGTTCGCAACCTTTACCACTTACCTTGGCGGTATCCTGTTGTCCTTGCTGATCAATAATAAGAGAACGAAGCTGCCGAAGCTGTGGAGAACGCTGTTCATTGTAACGATCGCAGTTCCCCAGTTCGTTTCCTTGCTTCTGGTACGTAACTTCTTCGCTAACAACGGTATCATGAACACAATCTGTGCCAATGCAGGAATTACCCAGTGGCTGAGAGATATCGGCGCGATCAGCACCAGTTATATTCCGTTTTTGTCCGCTCCCGGATGGGCACATGTAATGATCATCCTGATCAATATCTGGATCGGTGTTCCTTACCAGATGCTGATCGCTACCGGCGTGTTAATGAATATTCCTTCTGACCAGCTGGAGAGTGCGAAGATTGACGGAGCTACTCCTCTGCAGAGCTTTATTCATATCACCATGCCGTATATGCTGTTCGTCACCGGACCTTCTCTGGTAACGGATTTTGTCAAGAATATTAATAACTTTAACGTAATCTATCTGTTGACCCAGGGTGTATATACCACCACCAATCAGGCCATGGCGAACTCCCAGGCGAAGGAAGTGGACCTGCTGATCACCTGGCTGTTCAATCTGACACAGAGTTATTACAATTACAAGATGGCATCCGCCATCGGTATTATCGTGTTTATCCTTTGTGCGGTATTTACCCTCATTGCCTTCAGCAGATTCCTGAAGGGTGACAGAGAGGAGGCGTTCCGTTAATGAAGAGATTTATTAAGACTTTATTACATAACCTGTTACTGGCGTTTTTGGCATTTGTCTGGCTGGTGCCCATCGTATGGCTGGTGGTCACCTCCTTCAGTGCATACACCGGCATGAATACCAGCACCTTTTTCCCGAAGGAATGGAGCCTGGTCAATTATAAGAACCTGTTGTTTTCCGCAGACAGTGTGGCACAGTTCCCGAACTGGTTCAAGAACACTTTCATCATTGCATGTGTGGTATGTGTGATCTCCACTGCTTTTGTACTGATGGTGGCCTATGCGACCTCCTGCATGCGTTTCCCGGCACGTAAGCCGCTGATGAACGCCGCAGTTATTGTGAATCTGTTTCCCGGTGTATTGTCCATGATCGCAGTATATTTCATTCTGAAGACTCTGAACCTGACCAATACGCACCTCGGACTGATCCTGGTATATTCTGCCGGTTCCGGTCTGGGTTACCTGATTGCAAAGGGCTTCTTCGATACGATCCCGAATTCCCTGCGCGAGGCCGCTTATCTGGATGGAGCCAGTGAGGCTACGATCTTCTGGAAGGTTGTTATCCCCATGAGCCGTCCCATCATTGTATATACAGTTATCAGCTCCTTCCTGTCCCCCTGGATGGATTTCGTATATGCTAAGCTGATGTTGAATTCCGGTATTTCTTCCCAGTGGACTGTTGCTATCGGTCTGTACAATATGCTGGATAAGAGCCTGATCAATACTTACTTTGGTCAGTTCTGTGCAGGTGGTGTACTGGTATCCATTCCCATCTCTGTATTGTTTGTCATCATGCAGAAGTTCTATGTGGAAGGTATTACCGGTGGTGCCGTGAAGGGTTAAACTGCTTCGGCGGTTTAACCTGGGAGAATCCATGGAATGGATTCTTTAGGATAAACGTATGACATGGAGACAAAGAGTTAAATTTATGGATAAATTTATCAAAGGTATGGATGTATCGAGTCTGCCGGAGGAGACAGCTCTCGGTGCAAGGTTTTATGACGAAGGCAAAGAGGGGGACGCACTGGAGATCCTGAAAAAATACGGTGCCAACTCTCTGCGCATCCGTCTCTGGAATGATCCTTACAGTGAGGACGGCAAGCCTTACGGAGCCGGTACCAGTGACTTTACAAAACTGGTGGCACTGGCTTCCGCAGGCAAAAAGCTGGGTTACAGCTATCTGCTGGATCTGCATTACAGTGATTTCTGGGCAGATCCCGGCAAACAGTTCCCACCCAAGGAGTGGGCATACGCAGATGCGGATGCACTGGAGAAGCATGTGTATGACTACACAAAGGATGTGCTTTTGAAATTAAAGCGTCTCGATCTGCTTCCGGAGATGGTACAGGTGGGGAATGAGATCACCAATGGTCTGATGTGGCCCCACGGAAAATGGGACAACGTTGACAATATTGCAAGATTCATCAGTGCTGGCATCCGTGCGGTGAGAGAAGTATCACCGGACAGCAGAGTGATGCTTCATCTGGACTGCGGCGGCAACAATGCCCGCTGCAGAGAATGGTTTGATGCCTATGTACAGAGAGGAGAGGACTTCGATGTCATCGGACTGTCCTATTATCCCTTCTGGCACGGAACCATTGATGACCTGACCAATAATATGAACGATCTCTCTCAGAGATATCAGAAGGATGTCATTGTGGCAGAGGTATCCATGGGCTTCACCATGGAGGACTATGCAGACAGGGAAAAGCTGTCACCGGAACAGCGCAAGGGCATAGCGACCAAGCCCCACCTTGCAGAGGCGGTGGAGTATCCTATGACACCGGAAGGACAGGCTGCATTTATGCAGAAGGTCATGGAACGCATTGCGCAGGTTCCGGATGGCAGAGGAAAAGGTTTCTACTACTGGGAGCCGGCATGGATCCCAATGCCCGGTTGTGGCTGGGCCAACGAGGAATCCCTGAACTATATTCAGGATCCCGGTCCGGGCGGAAACGAGTGGGCCAATCAGGCACTGTTCGATTATGATGGAAATGCACTGCCCGCGTTGAAAGTGATCAGAGACTTTCAGAAGTAATGTGATATTCGTTCCCGCAATGCGGGGAGGATGATATAATGAGTGCAAGTGAGCCAATATGCTTGCATAATTGGCGAACGGCGAATTTGATCATGATCGTTGCGAAGCAACGGTAAGCACCGTAGGTGCGAATCATGATATAATGAAGCAAAATCACTTGCTTGCAAGTGTGATTTTGCGAAATGCATTGAGTGAGCTATGCTCACGATATAAGATGCCAAATGGCGAGATGGAGGAAAAGATGGATAAGTTTATCGTGAATATCATTCACCGTCCGGAGATGGTTCCCGAGTATGCGGAAAAAGTAACCGGACACGGCAAAGAAGAGGATCTGGGCAGAAAAGCACTGCTGACAGAATCTCTGGATATTTTCAAGTTTCAGCAGGAAACTGCGCATAAGAATGGTTTGAAGACTACCATTCAGATGACCTATGCTTCCCTGTTCAATGACGAAGCGGTAGCACTGGCTAAGGCAGATCACGAGAAGTACGGTGATGAGATCGCACTGTCTCTGTTAGGTCTGCCCTGCACAGAGTTCCGTGAGAAGTACAAGACCAAGGATTTCTGTATCTGGATGTTCTCCATGGAAGACAAAAAGTCTATCGTGGATGATGTGTTCGGCAAGTTCCATGAGAAGTTCGGATTCTATCCCGAATCCACCGGATCTTACTACATGGATGCAGATCTGACCAATTATATCAAAGCAACCTATCCTACCGTAAAATGTGCGGTAGCAACCTGTTGGGAGGAAGGCCCCAAGGCATATCATACCTGCAACAACTCCTGGTATACCTTCATGGATGGCGGCCCCTGGGCACCTTGGATCCCTTCCAAGCAGAATACCCATGCACCTGCAGCCAACGAAGCTGAGGACAGCGGTGTAGTAGCAATCCCTCACCTGTCCAGAGACCTGCTGGCATGCTATGACGGCAATGGCTCCAACTTCGGAACCCATCCTCAGAACGTATTGCGTGGTATGATCTATGACACCAAGACCTGGGAGTATCCTTATCTGTACAACCTGATCGATCAGTATCGTTCCCTGGAGAAGTACAACAACGGATACGCATACAACATGATGTTCGTAGGACCCGGCTGGCTGAACAAAATGGGCCGTTGGGAGCAGCCTTACGAACTGTTGAAGAAGAGTTATGAAGACGGTATGAAGTATTACGGCGACCTGAAGAAGGAAGGCAAGCTTACCGATATGACCATGGCGGAGTTCGCTGATTACTATCGTCAGAAGAAGACCTACACCGAGCCTGAGTGTGCTCTGTGGAGAGATATTTTGTACGGTTCCGACAAGCAGTTGTTCTGGTACTGTGATCCCTTCATGCGTGCCTGCGTAAATATGGATCAGGGCGGTGCTATCGTAGACCTGCGCCCTTACGCTGCAAAGCTGGAGTGGCCGGTAGGTATCGGCACCAAGCATGTGACCGATGCTTCCTATCCTTTCCTGATCCAGGAGAAGTACCGTGCAGGTTACTTCACACATTATGCAGGAGAAGGTACCGTTAGAAGTGCCAAGTTAAAACACAACGGTGAAGAAGTGGATTTGTGCCTGTGCCGTACCAAGGCTCATTTCTCTCAGGAAGGCAGCACCAGAATCCTGACATTGGATCCCGTAGATATCGAGTTCTATGATCTGACCGTAAAATTACAGACCATCGTTTCCTTCGAGGAAGGCAGCTCAGCAATCAAGATCGAGCGTAAGATCCTGGAGATGAGCGATCCGAACGCAGAAGTAGAACTGAACGAGTACATCGTAGCATGCTATGGTACCACTGAGTACTCTGAGGACATGCTGGGTATCACCCTGAGCACCAAAAAGGGTGACGAGGTAGAGACTCTGGATTACGAGTACAAGTGCCGTGAGATGGAGAAGGCAGAGGCTGACGAAGTAAGAGCTGTCATTCCTCAGATCGAGACCGCAGTATCCATGAGCACCAATGCAGAAGGCGCTGTCGGATATGTGAAGGAAGGATATGCATTCTCCCCGATGTTTACACTGGGTTACAATTCCAAAATCAAGGATAAGGAGGTCGTTGCAACATGGCTCAAGCTGGAAAAGGCAAATTAAACTACAGATGTCCCTCTTGCTTCATGAGAGATATCGATATGGATATGTTCTACGATAAGGATAAGAAGGAATACTACTGCCTGCGTTGTCAGTACAGGGGATCCGAGGAAGATGTCCTCAAGAAAAATGAAATGGCAAGATTCCGTTATGGCGCTATGTATGAGCGTTACACCAAATTCGATTTTGATTGAGAAAACGGATAAAGCGATTGCATAAGAGCATTGAAAAAAGGGGCTGTATTACAGCTCCTTTTTCATATATTCATATATGAAAAGAAATGAAAAATACCTTTTGTAAAATCAATCTGTACAATGGGAGAATGTGTTACATGCCTTATGATAAAGCAGAGCAAGAACAGAATTCCAATCGCAAAAGCCCCATGATCGATCCATTTGTCCGATAAGTGAAGAAGCCGGAATTTCCAAAGAGGAAAAATAATAAAAATTCCCAATACTACAGGCCAGAGAGGATGATAATAAAAGGCTGTTGTAAGATCACCGCTTAATAGGCATAAAAATGCTCTGGTCATTCCACAGAAAGGGCATGGAATGCCAAAAAAGAATAGTAAAGGGCATTGATATCCTGAGAACCACAGGAAAAGCAGGAGTAGTGCAATAATAGAAATAAGAAATATAGTTTGTTTTATGTTTTTATTCATGATCAGCAACCTATAAAAAGAAAAAAGCTTTTGTCGTCTCCGGCAAAAGCTTTTTTTATCCTGTGATTATGCTGTATATTTACCGTCTACGAATACAACTTCTTCGGAACCGGCATAAGCAGCACCGTATGCCTTGGTAAGAGCAATGATCCAGTCGACCAGGCTCCATACTCCGCAGCCACCGGCAGTGAGAAGCTTCAAAATTCCGAGACCAACCTGACCTCTGACGAATCTATCAACACCCAACTCACCAAGTAAAAAGCAGAAAACCCAGGCAAATACATGCTTGTTAACACGCTTTTCCATTAGAAAGCCCCTCCTTTGTATTAAATGATATCATCATTATGATCCGTTAGTGAGAAAAAATCAATCAATAAACGAAAAAAACATAAAATTATGTGCTTTAAGGGTCTATAAATAGTTATTAGAGGAACGTTTTAAAATAAAGCGCACATTGTATCCGGATTCGTCACAGATCCCGCGGACGATCTCTTCCGCAGCATCCTTGACATTGTCGTTGATGCAGATGATGCAGGCATCTTTTTTGCGGCTGAAGAAGGAAGCCTTCGGCCAGCGGATATAATAAGAAATCCGGTTTTTCAGCAATGCTCTTTCGATGAGCTGCTTGCAATCGGGATCGGATACTTCGCACAATTCAATCTCATTATTAACTTTCAGAGTGGTATATAGCGGCTGCATGATGTCACCTCCAATAGTATTACAAGGCGATTATAGCACAGATTCTTTGAAATGCGCAAGTAGCGCTTATACTTGACGCGGTATCCGGAAGAAGGTACAATAATACACACGGAATATGGAAACCGAAACAGCCCGGACGGGAAGGACAGACAGATCCAAAGTGCGGGCGGTAGGAAGAGAAAGGAGATCATACGATGGATATTATAGAGAAGATCGGTGATACCATCACCGAAAAGGGAAAAGTAGCGGCAGACAAAGCAAAAGAACTGGCAGCCATTGCTAATCTGAAGAGCCAGATCTCTACCTGCGAGGAAGTCATGAAGAAGAACTATCTGGAGATCGGCAAGATCTATTTTGAACAGTACAGCGATATGCCGGAGCCTCCTTTTGAGAAGCAGTGCGAGACCATTAAGAACAGCCAGAGAGCCATTGCAGATTTACAGGAAAAGATCGAACAGCTGAAAACAAAATAAAACGAAATGACGAAAATAAAAACAGGGTTGACAGCAATCCTGTTTTTATTTATAATGCAGACATAACAATGTTATGTGAACGAGTGAACATATGATAGAATAAACTCTTCCATAGAAAACATACCTGACTGCTTGCAGGCAGGGGATGCTTTCTATGAGAGGAGTATTATTCCCGAAGGAGATCGCAATGCCCTTAAAACAGGAAACGCAAAATGAGAATAAAGAAACCAGGCAGCACCTTCTGGAATGTGCCAAAAGGGAGTTCCTGGAAAAAGGATATATGAAAGCTTCCCTGCGGAATATCTGTAAAGAGGCCGGAGTGACCACAGGGGCGCTGTATTTTTTCTTCAAGGATAAGGAAGATCTGTTGGCAGCACTGGTGGAAGAGCCGTTGCGGCAGCTGTATGCAATAATGGAAGAACATTATGCCACAGAGATGCACAACGAGGATCAGGTGGCACAGCTGGATATTGCGGATGACGGGGATCTGGAAGCATCCAGACAGATCATCCGGCAGATGTATGCGAACCGGGAGGCCTTTCTGCTGCTCCTGACGAAATCTCAGGGGTCCCGATTTGAAAATTGTCTGGATGAGGTCGTGGATATCTCGGAGCAGCAGTACCGCAGATTATGCGATATGGTGACGAATGCCACCGGAAGACCGCGGGTCGATGATTACATGACACACTGGATGGCCCACATTATGGTAGATACTTTTGTACACCTGTTTCTGCATGAGACAGAAGAGAGAGTGGCATTGAAGCATGTGGATGCCTTGACGATGTATCTGGTGCGCGGATGGATGGGCATAATGACAGAAAGCTAAAATACAATGCACCCCAAGGAAGTTTGGACTTTGCAGGGGTGCTGTTTCAGAGCATTAACATAACAGTGTTATGTTAATGAAAATCATTATCATTAGTGATGAGGAGGCAGGATATGTATCTGGAAGTGAAGGATCTGAAGAAGAGCTATGGAGAAGGCGGCGGTTATGTACAGGTATTAAAGGGAATCACCGCAGGAGTGGAACAAGGTGAAATGTGTGTCATCCAGGGCACCAGCGGTTCCGGCAAATCCACGCTGCTCAACTGCATCGGAGGACTGGATACCGTGGATTCCGGTTCCATCGTAGTGGATGGACAGGAGGTGGCGGGGCTTAACAGTAAAGCACTTTCCAATTACCGTCGGGAGAAGCTGGGTTTTATTTTCCAGTTTTATAATCTGGTGCCGAATCTGACGGTGAAGGAAAATATCCAGGTTTGCCAGTATCTGACGAAGAATCCTTTGAATATGGAGGAACTGCTGCAGGTACTGGGACTGACGGAACATCAGAACAAGTTCCCGGCACAACTTTCCGGCGGACAACAGCAACGCTGTGCCATCGCCAGAGCCTTAATCAAGAATCCGAGCCTTCTGTTATGCGATGAGCCTACGGGTGCGCTGGATTCCAGGACTTCCCGGGACATCCTGATACTGCTGGAGGATATCAACAGACAGTATGGCACTACGATGCTTATTGTTACGCATAATAATTCCATTAAAAACATGGTACATCAGGTCATTATGATCAAGGACGGACAGATCAGCAAGAACTATCGGAACGAGAAACGTGTTCCTGCGGCAGAACTGGAGGATTTGTAGGATGCAGAGGATATTAAGCAAACGAGTACTTCGGGATATCCGGGAAAACCTGCTTCGGTATCTGGCACTGTTTTTCCTGGTGGCACTGGTCATGTATATGGTGGTGGCTATTGTGGGAGCTGCCGAGACTATTATGCAGGGGACGAAGGAGAGCGGACGTGTCCATCACAGAGAGGACGGACAGTTTGGCGTTTTTGTTCCGCTGACCGAAAAAGAGACCGCACAGATCACGGAAAAAGGTGTGACACTGCAGATGGATTTTTCCCTGGATTTTCATCTGGGACAGTCCACGTTTCGTGTCTATCAGGCAAGAGAATCGGTAGATCTGTTCGTTCCAGCAGAAGGGGAGGAAATTCCGGCACAGGGAGAGATCCTGTTGGAACAGCATTATGCGGAAAAACATGAGCTGCAATTAGGAGATATCTTTATCGTTGGGGGAAAAGAGTTCACCGTTGCCGGAATCGGCAGCACGCCGGATTACGATGCTGCTTTTGAGAAAACGTCAGATACCACTGTAGACAGCAATCTGTTTGGCTTCGGATTTGTCACGGCAGAGGATTATGAAGCTCTGAAAGCAGGCGGACAGAATTTCCGGACGGAGGATTATACTTACACCTATCTGCTGAATGATACCATGACGGATCAGGAACTGAAGGAACTGTTACAATCCTTCGAACTGGACCGCAGTAAGGTGACGGATACTTATTTTCTGGAAATGCTGGCAGATGCGGAAGAGACGAAGAACGATATTCAGGATGGTATCCAGGAACTTCTGGATGGCGTGGATGAGCTGGTGGACGGTGTGGATGAACTGGCGGATCATAATACAGAACTGACGGATGCGGCGGATGAGTTGTTTGATGCCATGCTGGAACAGGTGAATGACAGCCTGAAGGATGCCGGAGTGGAAGTGACACTGACTTCAGGAAATTATGAACAACAGCTGAATGCCATGATCGCTAATCCTCATGCCTACACCGCATCCCTGCGGCAGAACCTGCAGGACGCGAAAAAGTCTCTGGAAGATCTGCAGGAGTTCCGGGATGGTGTGAAATCCTACACGGACGGAGTTAATGCAGCTTCTGCCGGCGGCGGAGCACTGGTGGGCGGTATGAGTCAGATCACGGAAAACAGTGCTGCGTTGAATCAGGGAGCTGATGCTATTTTTAATGCCATTCTGGGCATGGTGAATGAACAGCTCCAGGCAGAGTTGGAACCTTATGCGGCATACGGGATCAGCTTTCCGGGACTGACGGCTGGCGGTTACGGAGAGCAGCTGGATCAGCTGGCAACTGTCTTTACACAGATGGGGGCATCCCAGGCAGCGGGGCAGCTGTCTGCAGTGAAAAGTCAGTTGGACACCGTGGCACAGTTTCGGGATGGGGTGAAAGCCTATACCGCCGGTGTCGGAGAAGCAGCCGGAGGATCCCAGGAGCTGTTCCAGGGACTGAGCGTGCTTTATACCGCCAGTGAGCCTCTGGTAGACGGCACAGATGCCGTGGTGGATGCACTGATGGATATGGTGGAGGCACAGCTGGAAGAAAGTGATATTCAGGTAGAACTGACTGCCGACAATTATAAGGAAGAGCTGGACCAGCTGATGGCAGAGGGCAGCAGTGTGGATGCCAGGCTGCGGGATTCCTTGAAGGACGCGAAGGATACTTTGGCGGATCTGGAGGATTTCCGGGAAGGAATCATCGATTATACGGATGCCGTGGATGAGATTGCGGATGGCAGCAGGGAACTGCGGGACGGTGTGCAGGAACTGCAGGATGAAGCCAATGATATGATCGATGAGTATTTTACTTTCGATATCGACAATCTGACACAGTTTCTGGTGGCAGGGGATAATCCCAGAATCGATGCCGCCAGCGGGGATGTGATCATCAATAAATATGCCGGTATGGTATCCGGTATTATCCTGATGGTCATGTTCACTTACGTGATCTCCGTATTTGTGGTACATAATATTGAAAAAGAGAGCAACGTCATCGGTGCGCTGTACGCTTTGGGTGTGACGCGAGGGCAGCTTTTGTTCCATTATCTGCTCAATCCCATGATGATCTCCTTCTTAGGAGGTGCGGTCGGCTGTGTCCTGGGCTTTTCGAAGTATGGTACCGGCTGGCAGATGCAGGACAGTATCGTGTATTTTTCCCTGCCACCCATGGAAATCGTGACTCCGGCCTATCTGCTGGTCTACAGTCTGGTCATGCCGCCGGTGACGGCCGCATTGGTAAACTGTCTGGTGATCAGCAAGAAGTTGAAGCGCACGGCACTGTCTCTGCTTCGAAATGAACAGACCGCAGGCAGGGCCGGGAAGATACAAGATGTAAATCTGGGAAATATGAAGTTCCTTCACAGATTCCAGGTCCGTCAGCTCCTTCGGGAGATGCGTTCTGCCGTGGCGGTGGTGATCGGTATGTTTATCTGCCTGCTGGTACTTTTGATCTCTGTAGACTGCTATGTTCTGTGTAAGAACTTTGGAGACGCCTGCCTGGATGAGACGACCTATGCTTATATGTATACTTACAAATATCCCACGGAGGATGTGCCGGAGGATGGTACTCCGGCTTATGTGGAGAGTCTGAAAAAAGAGGCTTACGGTTATAATCTGGATGTGACGGTACTGGGAATCGATAAGGATAATCCATATTTTCCGGTGGAGACCAGCAATAAGAAAAATGAGATCGTGATCTCCAGCGCCGCAGCACAGAAATTTGGCGTGAAGGTCGGTGACAAACTGGTGCTTTCCGATGAAGTGAACGAGAGAGATTATGCGTTTACTGTCAAAGATATCGTTCATTTTGCCTCCGGTGTTTATGTATTTTTAGACCGGGATGCCATGCAGGAACTGTTCGATCAGGAAGACGACTATTATAATGTAGTATTCGCCGATCATGCACTGGACATCGACAACGGCAGACTGTATTCTACGGTATCCAGAGAAAACGTTGAGGAAAGCTCTCAGATATTTACGGATATGATGGGACCTATGGTCAGCATGCTGGCGGCCATCTCCGCACTGATCTTCATGATCGTCATGTATCTGATGATGAAGGTCATGATCGACCGTTCTGCATTCTCCATTTCCCTGATGAAAGTATTCGGCTACCGAAAGGGAGAGATCCGCAGACTGTATCTGGACGGGAACTTCTATATTATAATGTTGGGAGCATTGTTGGGAGTACCGTTGGCAAAATGGTCCATGGATCTGATCTTCCCGTATTTTATTTCCAATGTGGCCATCGGAATGGATTTACAGTTCCCGCCGCAGTTGTACGGCATGATCTACGGAGGCATCCTGATCTGCTATCTGGTGATCAACTTTCTGCTGGTGGGCAGACTGAACAAGCTGGTGCCTGCGGAAGTATTGAAGAATAGAGAGTAAATAAGTAAGTAAATATAGGTAACAGTTCAGCCATGAACATATCTGGGCACAGAAATCATGCTTGCATGATTTTGCGGGCAAATATGTTTATGAGCTAAGCTCCGATCTATGAGCAAAGGCAGTCACGAAGTGACGGAAAGCGTGATAACGCGACTTTGCGAATGGCGCGTGCTGAACTGTTACCTAACTTTTTTACATAAATGCATACTAACCCTATTGACAAACTAGGAAATATAAGGTAATATCATCTAAAACATATAAAACATATAGACTTACTAGGATATAAAAGACGAGGAGGATGACACCGTGGCAGCAACCTTTGATACGACAGAACAGAGAATCCTTAAGATCATAGATGACAACCGGGAGACCATCGTAGAGTTCGCAAGAGATATTTACGATCATGCAGAGCTGGGCTACAAGGAATTCCGCACTTCGAAAAAGTTCGTGGATTTTATGAAGAGCTTACAGCTGCCGGTACAGACAGATCTGGCCATCACCGGAGCAAAAGCCTATTTAAAAAAAGAAAAGGCCGGAAATGCATCCCTGGCATTGATCGGAGAACTGGATGCCCTGAGGATTCCGCAGCATGCACATGCAAATCAGGAGACACAGGCAGCTCACTGCTGTGGACATCACGCACAACTGGCAGGAGTCATCGGAGCGGCGCTGGCACTTACGGATGCAGAGGTGGCACAGAAGCTGGATGGACAGGTGATCTTCTTCGCCACACCGGCGGAAGAGTACGGTGAGATCGAATTCAAGAATCAGCTGATCGCTGATGGCAGGATCGCTTACGGTGGTGGAAAATGTGAACTGATCCGCATCGGTGCTTTTGATGATGTGGATGTGGCACTGGCGCATCATATTTCCTTAGAGGGAATCCGGCTGGGAAGCAACAGCGGCAATGGTTTTGTATCCAAGGTGATCCGTATCAAAGGAAAAGCAGCCCATGCGGCGGGATGTCCGGAAAAAGGTGTCAACGCCTTATCGGCAGCAAGCCTGGGGTTACAGGCACTGGCACTGAACCGTGAGACCTTCCGGGATGAGGATTGCGTGAGGGTTCATCCGATCCTGACCAAGGGCGGAGATCTGGTCAATGTAGTTCCCAACGAAGCGGTGCTGGAGACACTGGTAAGAGGCAAGACCCTGGAAGCTTTCGCAGATGCATCCGTCAAGACAGATCGTTCCTTCAAGGCAGGAGCACTTGCCATGGGAGCAGGGTATCGTATCGAGACTATGCCGGGCTATCTTCCTTCTCTCTGGCAGCCGGCACCGGAAGAGATGGCCGATGCTGTGAAAGCACTGGCAGGAGAAAAAACGGTATACGAGGTCAGACCGGAGGAACACAGCGGAGGATCCACAGATGTGGGAGATGTACAGCATCTGCTTCCTGTGATCACTTTCAATACCGGTGGTGCCGTCGGTGGTTTACATCAGGTGGATTTCGATATTGTGGATGAGGAAGAAGCTTATGTGTTGACTGCAAAAATATTTGCCCTGAGTGCTTACCGAATGTTGAAGGACGGCGCGGAAGTGACGAAGCGGACCAAACAGGAATATCATCCGAGATTCGCAGATAAGCAGGAATACATAGCCTTTATGGACAGCTTTAATAAGGTGGAGGAAGCGGACATTGAGTAAAGCAGATTATAAAATAGAAGGAACGGTTCCCAGAGAACTGTTGGTAAGTGAAGTGAGAAAGGCCGCAAGACAGTTCGCCATGCAGTTCTTCCATTTCAGTAAAGTATTATATGACCAGTTCGGACTGGAGAAGACCAAAGATATCGTGAGACAGATCGTATTCGAACTGGCAGTGGACCGGTCGGATCAGCTGCGGGAAAAGGCACTGGCGCAAGGCCTGAAGGCAGATTCCGTAGAAGACTTTATGAGTGTTATCGACCTTCCCTTCACCGGATGGATCCCGGAATGGGGAGAAGATCACTGTCCCTATGCGGAAGTGTGGAGAACTTATTTTGACAAATATCCCTGGTTCCGAGAGATCGCACCGTTTTACTGTGACGTGATCGACACTACTACCATTGAGAATTTTTCCAAATGTCTCTCCCACAGGATCACACAGAATGTCATCCTGGAAGGTACCTGTTGTAAGAGAGAGTACTTTGAAAGCGATAAGGTGAAGCGAGGAGAATACACTTATGGAAAAAAAGAAGAAAACTAAGAATAAGAAACGTTTTACCTGGGTGAATCTGGCACAGCTGCTCACCGTGGCGGCACTGCTTCTGTGGATGCAATGGGCAGTAGATTCCGGCAGGGTGCTTACGATCTTCGTGGCGTCCCCGACTTCCATCGTGGAAGAGGGCATTAAGATCATTACAGACGGAACCTTATGGCCTCACTTATTGCTGACGATCCAGGAGGCACTGGCAGGTTACCTGTCCGCAGTGGTAGTCGGTATTGCGGTAGGTCTGTTGTGGACATTGTTTCCGGTATCGGAGAAGTACATGAATGTATTCTGTTCGGCAATCATGGCAGTTCCGAAAGTAGCAATCCTGCCGCTGTTGATCCTGTGGTTTGGCATCGGCTTTCAGTCCAAGGCGTTTCTGGTATTTTTGTTCTCGGTATTTACAATTCTGTATAACACAGTGACCGGAGCCAAGGAGTGTAAAAAGGAATACCTGAAGGTGGCAAGGGTCTTTCGGGCCAACCGTTTCCAGACCGTATTTCTGGTCATCATTCCGGCGGCACTGCCGTCGATCTTCAACGGATTGAAACTGGCAGCGGCAACGGCACTGACCGGTGTATTGTTCTCGGAAATGCAGTCGGCGAGAGCGGGACTCGGCTATCTGCTGACAGAATCCCAGAACCTGTTGAACACCCCGAGGATGTTCTTCCTGATCATCCTGATCACCTTATTATCTGTAGGCGCAGTGAAACTGATCGATGCCATCGAATATGCTATCAGCTATCGATGGAGACATGTATAAGCAAATAAATTTTTTCAATGGACGAGGAGGAAAATGTTATGAAAAAGAAAGTATTCAGCGTATTACTGACTGTGGCGCTGGCAACCGGAGTACTGGCAGGCTGCGGCAGCAGTGCAGCAACCGGCAACAATGCAGCAACCGGAGCCGCACAGAATGAGGGAAGCCAGACAGCAAGTGCAACTACCGCAGGAGAGGAATCCGGAGACACCATCGTGATCCGTTCCTGCTTCGCTACCGGAATGACCGGTGCGGTGAACCGTTTTGCCATTGAAAAGGGTCTGTATAAAGAGCTTGGTATTGAGTTCGAAAATGTAGAGGCCAGCGCTGATACCAACTCCACAGTAATGTCCCTGATCACCAGAGGAGAGATCGATGTGGCAGACGGAGATCCCAGTTCTTATATCCCCGGTATCTACAACGGTGTGCCTGCCAAGCTGGTAGGAAATATGTGGAGATATTCCGGATGCTACTGGCTGGTGGCAAACAATGATATACAGGACTTCTCCGATCTGGAAGGCAAAAAAGTCGGTACCGCAGGAGCTTCCGGCGGAATGAGACTTTCCGTATTGAAGATGTTGGAGAAGAACGGTGTCAGCACGGATAACGTGGATCTGATCGCCAACGGCGTATATCAGACCGCTTATGCATCCCTGACTTCCGGCGAAGTGGACGCTACGATCATTCACAACCCGTATGCGGCACTGGCTGAGGCAGACGGCACCGGACATATCCTGGGAAGAGCCTGGGACTACATCCCCGACTACTATACCGGAACGATCATCGCAAGCAACAGCTTTATTGAAAATGAGCCGGAGAAGCTGCAGCGCTTCCTGACCGCTTATTATCAGGTACATGAAGAAGTTAAGAATGACTATTTCGACGAATTTGTTGCATGGGCAGCAAAAGAGATGAATACTTCCGAAGAGGTTATGAGAAAGGCCATCGAGTCGGAAATCGATGTATGGCTGGATTATCCGGTAATCCCCGAAGATCGTCTGGCTACCACCTTTGAATATCTGAAGGAGTACGGCTGGGTAGATGAAAATGTCAGCTACGAAGGAACCTACACCAACGAATTCGCGCAGGTAGCTGCAGATACCCTGGGAATGACCGACCCGGAAGCAAAATAATTGAGAATGCTCTGAAAATAAGAGACACAGGAAACGGAGGTAATGGAAATGCCCGCAATATCCATTAAAAATATCAACAAAACCTATATCGATCAGGATGGAAACGAAGTACAGGCACTGCATGACATCAATCTTGATGTGGCAGAAGGTGAATTCGTCTGCATCGTAGGTCCCAGCGGATGCGGTAAGAGTACCCTGTTAGAGATCGTGGCGGGCCTGCTGGATGCTACAAGCGGCGAAGTATTGCTGGATGGACAGCCGGTACACGGTACCAGCAGAGATATTGGCGTGGTATTCCAGGATGCCTCCCTGTTTCCCTGGAGAACCGTACGGAAAAATGTGGCATTCGGACTGGAGATCGCCGGAGTACCTAAGGAAGAGAGAGAAGAACGGTTAAAGCGTTATATCTCCATGGTCAGCCTGAACGGTTTTGAGAACAAATATCCGGCACAGCTGTCCGGCGGTATGCGGCAGAGAGCCGGCATCGCCAGAACCCTTGCCATGAATCCCAAGGTCATCCTCATGGATGAGCCCTTCAGTGCCGTGGATCATCTGACCAAATGCACTCTGCAGGAGGAACTGATCAATATCAGACAGGCAGAGAACAAGACGGTATTGTTCGTCACCCATGATATCAACGAAGCGGTATTTCTGGCAGACAGAGTCGTGCTGTTAAGCCCAAGACCCAGTACGATCCAGAAGATCTACGAGATTCCGCTGGAGCAGAAGAGAGGACGCAGTGATCCTCTGCTGTTAAAGATCGCAGCGGAAATTGCCAAAGATATTAACAGTGGCGGACAGGATATTCCCAACAACTATTGGGGCAACTTATAGGCGGAGAATACAGAGAATAAGGAGGCAGCAGTATGTTTCGTGACACCAGTATGGATTACCTTTCCAGAGATGAAGTACTTGAGATCTGGAATCACAATATGCGTCTGACAGACGAGCAGCTTTTAGCCATGGATGAGACAGAATTCCGGGCAAGAGTGAGAGAACGTTCCCATCATACCCTGGAGATCCAGTTATATGCCACCGCATATCGCCACCAGAAATTAAAGCCCAACCAGGCAGATTATACGAAGCATCTGCTGGAACTGTGGGAGAAAAGAGGATTGGGAAAAGATCTGCCGGAATATCGGTATGCCTCTTTCCTGATCGATGCAGCGGAGAAACTGGTAAAGGGGGAAGACGTGGATCTCACACCTTACAAACCTACGCCGGTGACGGAACAGATGGAGAAAGACTTTTTCACGATTGTAAAGGAACGCAGAAGCGTCCGGGAATTCAAGGACAAGGAAGTACCGGATGAACTGATCGATAAGATCCTGGAAGCGGGGCTTTGGGCTGCTCACGGCTGTAATGTACAGTCCATCCGCTATGTGGTGGTACGGGAGAAAAACGAGCCGGGACTGTTCCGCGGCAGTGACGTGCCGGGAGGTCCGGTGCATCTGGTGATATTACAGGATATGAGATGCTACAGAGCCAACTCCTTTACCCCGGTGAGAAATCAGCTGCTGGATGCCGGAGCCGCCGGACAGAATATCGTTCTGGCAGCCCACGCCGTAGGACTGGAAGGTGTCTGGCTGACTTTCCCCGGAGAAGAATTTTGTGACAGACTGCGGAAGAAATTTAATCTGCCGGATTATATCCGCCTGGTGACCTATGTGGATGTAGGATACGGTGACCAGACCCCTTACCCTCCTCAGAGATGGGACGTAAAGGATACGATTCTCGGAAGATACTAGGAAGAAGGAGAGCGGCGCATGAATATTGTGATCATTGGCGGCAGGGGCGGCACCTTTACCGAGACCAGAAAGAAATCCTCCGAAGAGGACAGGTCACTTTTAGAGACCTCTGACCTCGGAAAAGTCACCGCCCTGACTTTCCGTCTGTCCCCACAGGCAGTACTGGAGGAAGTGAATATCCGACCTTTACAGGGAGATACCTATTAGGCAGTCGATGGACTGCCTTTTTTCTTCCCAAGGAAACTCATTGAATGTTAAAAAAAAGTATGGTATGATAAAGGGCAGAACTGACAAAGATACGAGAATCACGGAGGTTTTTAGATACAATGGAACAGTACAAGCAGGAATTTATTGAATTCATGGTGGATTGTCAGGCGTTGAAGTTTGGCGAGTTTACCTTAAAGAGTGGCAGAAAGTCTCCTTTCTTCATGAACGCAGGTGCGTATGTCACCGGTTCTCAGCTGATGAAGCTGGGCGAGAGCTATGCGAAAGCAATTCACGATACCTACGGTGACGATTTTGATGTATTGTTCGGACCTGCCTATAAGGGCATTCCCATCAGTGTTGTAACCGCAGTGGCTTACAGCAAATTATACGGCAAAGAGATTCGTTACTGTTCCGACCGCAAGGAAGAGAAGGATCATGGCGCAGATAAGGGAAGTTTCCTGGGAAGCTCCTTAAAAGATGGCGACAGAGTCATCATGATCGAGGATGTTACCACTTCCGGCAAATCTATGGAAGAGACCGTTCCCAAGGTAAGAGGAGCAGCCAATGTAGAAATCGTTGGTCTGATGGTATCCCTGAACCGTATGGAAAAGGGTCTGGGCGGCAAGGTCAGCGCACTGGAAGAGATCAAGGAAAAGTACGGATTTGATGCACATGCCATCGTGACCATGCAGGATGTCATCGACCATCTGTACAACAAGCCTTACAAGGGACAGGTATACATTGATGATACTCTGAAGAAGGCAATCGACGAATATTATGCTGTATACGGTGCTTAAGCAGACGGCTTCGAAAGTTTTGGATAGAAGACAGGAGGATTCCATGGAAGAGAAAATCTATAAGATCATGCGTGGAGCAGGTGCTCTGAATATTGTACTGGGAGTCATTTCCCTGGTAGTCGGAATCGCGGCAGGTGTGTTGCTGATCATCAGTGGCGGCAAGCTGGTCTCCGGCAAATCACGTATTCTGTTCTGATCACAAATAAGAAGGAAAACGTCGTCAGGGCGTGAAAATTGGGCATTTCCATACCGGAAGTGCCCTTTTCGGGTTCCATGGGGGATTACAGGTTACTGAAAGGCTTGAAAATAGTATGCGGAAAAAGAACTACATTTTTACGAATAAAAAACATTCCAACAGGGCGATCATGTCGACCATCCTGGGGGGCATCAGTCTGGTGTCCTTGGGGATCGTGACGTATCTGTCCTACAGTCAGGGCGGCGTGATGCACGGTGGATACGGTGTTACCGGTGTGTTGGCCACCATCTATTCCCTGATCGGACTGATCCTGGGAATACTGACCCTTCGGGAAAAAGATATCTATCGTATCTTTCCCGTGCTGGGAACAATATTAAATGTTGTTGCCCTTGGAGGTGTCAGCTTTTTGCTGTATCTGGGAAGCCGTCTGTAACGGATATTCTGGAACAGAAGCATTGGATCACACAGCAGTTATTTAGATAGAAGGAGCAATCAGATCTATGGAAGAAAGAGAATTATTACTGGAACGTCTGGAACTGGCCTTAGACCGGATCCGGGAGATCCCCGGGGAGGACTGGCAGGAAGAAAGCCTGCAGCACTGGAAAGAATATTTTACAGCGGTAGCAAAATTTTTACTGCTGATCGAGGATACCAGACAGTTCCTGGAGCAGGGAAAACAGAATACTGCCACTTTGGAAGAGCTGAAACAGCGTAACCATGCCCTGTATGAAGATATTTTACCGGAAAATTATGAGAACAGCTTTGCTAATCCTGCGGTAGCTGTAAAGTGTCTGGGAGAAGAATTCGGCGCACTGGCCGCCTTCCTTTATACGGAAATGCGGAGCCTGATCGGTTTTACCTATGAGGGAAGACTGGACGAACTGGTGATCCGTATGGAACTGTTTTCTGAGGTATATGCGGCATTTGTATATGAGGAGCAGGAGAATCACAGACTTCCGTCTTATGCGTCCATCCGTGAGATCCTTTACTGGTTCGTCAGCGATTACGCGGATGTGGCGGCGGAAGCACGGGTACGGGAACTGGTATGCCCGGGGAATAATTTTGCGGCAGACATTATCCGAAGGGCGGAACTGACCGATCTGCGTTATCTCTATGCCTATGGAGAATACGTGGGGGAAAATGAACTGGCAATGGCGAAATTCCTGAATTCCCTGCCGGAAGAGACCATAAATACCATGGCAGACACTTATACCGAGGGGTACCGCATCGGTTTTGAAGTGACCGGCAAGGATCTGTCGAAAAAAGCTGCGGTGGATGTCCGTTATCAGTTGGGCTTCGAACGCATGATGCGGAGAGCTCTGGAGAATTTTGACAAAATGGGATTGCAGCCTGTGATCTACCGTGCAGCTGCCAGTATTTTATATAATCCCTCCATTTATAAAAACGGCTTCTACAGTGTCAGCCCCAACAGACAGTATGAGTTCGATCACAAGGATGACAAGGCACTGTTCTTGGATAAAATGTATTGCAGCCGGAAACTGGAAGTCATGCATACCGCTTTTGAAAAATATAAGACAGAGGCCAGAGGCTATGCGGGCCCGGCCGTGGTGGAGACCTTCGGTGAGAAAGATTTCGCACCGGTGAACAAGCCGGAAGCGGTGAAAATGACGGATGAACAGAGCGCTCTTATGGTGGAGCACCGCACCCAGATGGGACAGCTGCAGAGACAGTATATTATTGAGGAAGAGCGCAGCTTTACGATTATTGCGTTCCCCATCCCGGAGGTAGGGGACTGCTTTGAAGAACTTTTCCGGGAGACTATTCGGATCAACACCCTGGATTATAAAAAATATCAGAGGATCCAGCAGACCATCATCGATGCGCTGGATCAGGCAGACCACTGTGAGGTGAAGGGCTGTGACGGTAATCACACGGATATCACAGTGAATCTGTGGAAGCTCAAAGATCCTGCCAAAGAAACTATTTTTGAAAACTGCGTGGCAGACGTGAATATTCCCGTGGGAGAAGTATTTACCTCTCCGGTGCTGGAAGGCACAAACGGTGTGCTGCATGTGACAAAAGTGTTCCTGAACGGCTTGGAATATAAGAATCTGGAGATCACCTTCGAAAACGGCAGGATTAAAAACTACAACTGTGCTAATTTTGCCACGGAGGAAGAGAACAAGGCATTCATTAAGGAAAATATCCTGTTCCGCCATAAGACACTGCCGCTGGGAGAATTTGCCATCGGTACCAACACCACGGCTTATGTGGCAGCAAAGCGTCTGGGCGTGGAAGCCAGGATGCCGATCCTGATCGCGGAGAAGATGGGACCGCATTTTGCAGTGGGCGATACCTGCTATTCCCATGCGGAAGAGGTGAAGGTATATAATCCCGACGGTAAAGAGATCGTGGCCAGAGACAATGAGGTGGCCGCCCTTCGCAGTGTGAACCCTTCCAAGGCTTATTTTAACTGCCATACGGACATTACCATTCCTTACGATGAACTGGCAGAGCTGACCGCAGTGAAAAAGGACGGCGGGCGGATCCCCATTATTGCGAACGGCAGATTTGTCCTTCCCGGAACGGAAGAACTGAATGAGCCGCTGAGGGAGTTGGATTAAAACTATTCAGCAAGCATTTGCAGAAAGCAATTTTGCATGGTTCTGAATAGTTATCATAAGATTTCATAAAACCATTGCATCATTGAAAAGATTTTAGTAAGATAAAATATATATGGATAAAATCGGTGCAACCGATACATGAGGAGGACATTATGGCAAATACAGAGAATTGCCCTAAGGTTGGCATTGTAATGGGTAGTGATTCCGATATGCCTGTGATGGCGAAAGCCGCAGACATTCTGGAAGAACTGGGCATCCCTTATGAGATGACCGTGATCAGCGCTCACAGAGAGCCGGATGTGTTTTTTGAGTATGCAAAAAGTGCGGAGGAAAAAGGCTTCAAGGTGATCATTGCCGGAGCCGGTATGGCAGCGCATCTGCCCGGCATGTGTGCCGCTATTTTCCCTATGCCCGTCATCGGAATCCCGATGCACACCACTTCCCTGGGAGGCAGAGATTCTCTGTATTCCATCGTTCAGATGCCCTCCGGTATCCCGGTTGCCACAGTAGCCATTAACGGCGGCGCCAATGCAGGACTTCTGGCAGCCAAGATCCTGGCTACTTCCGACGCAGAACTTCTCGGAAAGTTAAAAGCATACAGCACCAAATTAAAAGAACAGGTAGAAGCCAAAGATGCAAAACTGCAGGAAATCGGTTACAAAGCTTACCTGGAAGGCATGAAAAAATAAGAAAATAAGACAGAGAATCCGGGACCTCTTAAGAGGCTGCCCCACCAAATAAAACGAAAGAGCCCCTGCGGCGGAAATGAGGAGAAAATGGATTACAAGAAAGCTGGAGTAGACATCGAAGCAGGCTACAAGTCTGTAGAACTGATGAAGAAGTATGTGAAGGAGACCATGCGTCCCGAAGTAATGGGCGGTATCGGTGGTTTCTCCGGAGCATTTTCCCTGAGTGCCATCAAAGATATGGAGGATCCCGTGCTCCTGTCCGGAACCGATGGTGTAGGCACCAAGCTGAAGCTGGCATTTTTAATGGACAAGCATGATACCATCGGTATCGACTGTGTGGCCATGTGTGTAAATGATGTGGCATGTGCAGGTGGCGAACCTTTATTTTTCCTGGATTATATCGCATGTGGACGCAATATTCCCGAGAAGATCGCTACCATCGTAAAGGGCGTGGCAGAGGGCTGTAAGCAATCTGACGCAGCACTGGTAGGCGGTGAGACCGCAGAGCATCCCGGACTGATGCCTGAGGATGAGTACGATCTGGCCGGATTTGCAGTAGGTGTGGTAGAGCGTAAGGATCTGATCACCGGCGAGAACATCAAGCCCGGTGATGTACTGGTGGGAATCGCTTCCTCCGGTGTACATTCCAACGGTTTCTCCCTGGTGAGAAAGGTATTCGATATGACCAAAGAGAGCCTGGATACCTATTATGACGAACTGGGCAAGACTCTGGGTGAAGCACTGCTTGCTCCCACCAGAATCTATGTGAAGGCTATGAAGTCTGTGAAGAACGCAGGCGTTAAGGTAAAGGGCTGCAGCCATATTACCGGCGGCGGTTTCTATGAGAATATTCCCAGAATGCTTCCTGACGGCATCCGCGCAGTTGTGAAGAAGGACAGCTACGAAGTACCCGCTATTTTCCGTCTGATGCAGAAAAAGGGTAACATTGCTGACGAGATGATGTACAACACCTACAACATGGGTCTTGGCATGGTGCTGGCACTGGATCCCGCAGATGTGGACAAGACTCTGGAAGCGCTGAAAGCAGCAGGGGAGACCGCTTACGTGGTAGGTACCTGCGAAGCCGGTGAAAAGGGTGTGACCCTATGTTAAGAGTAGTCGTACTGGTATCCGGCGGCGGAACGAATCTGCAGGCGATCATTGATGCTATCGCAGCGGGCAAGGTCACCAATGCGCAGATCGTCGGTGTCATCAGCAACAACAAGACGGTGAAGAGCCTGGAGAGAGCACGTAATGCAGGAATTCCTGCGGTATGTGTGTCTCCGAAGGATTATGAGAGCAGAGAAGTATTTAACGATGCGTTGCTTGCAAAGGTGAAGGAATTTACCCCGGATCTGATCGTGCTGGCAGGATTTCTGGTGAAGATCCCGGAGGCTATGGTGCATGAATACAGTAATCGTATCATCAATATTCATCCGTCTCTGATCCCCTCTTTCTGTGGTGTGGGATACTATGGACTTCATGTGCATGAAAAGGCACTGGAGCGCGGTGTGAAGGTTACAGGAGCCACCGTGCATTTTGTGAATGAAGGCATGGATGAAGGCCCTATCATTGCACAGAAAGCAGTGGCAGTGGAAGATGATGACACCCCGGAAATCTTACAGAGACGTGTCATGGAACAGGCTGAGTGGCTGCTTCTGCCTCAGGCGGTGGATGACATTGCCAACGGACGGATCTGCGTCGTAGACGGCAAAGTAAAGCATAACAAATGAGTAACTATTCGGAGCCAATGGGCGAAGTAATCACCATGAGCAAATAGCATACAAACATGTTATTCAGGAAAGCCTCGCAGAGGCGGTTTTGCGAATGGGGGTGAATAGTTACGGAATAAGGAGAAACATAATATGGGTATGAAAGTATTGATCGTAGGTGGCGGTGGCAGAGAGCATGCCATTGCAACCTGTGTTGCAAAGAGTCCTAAGGTAGATAAGATCTATTGTGCTCCGGGCAATGCCGGAATCGGTCAGATCGCAGAATGTGTTCCCATCGGAGCCATGGAATTTGACAAGATTGTTGCTTTTGCGAAGGAACAGGCCATTGACCTGACCATCGTAGGTATGGACGATCCTCTGGTAGGCGGACTGGTAGATGCACTGGAGGCAGAGGGCCTGCGTGCTTTCGGACCCCGTAAAAATGCAGCAATCCTGGAGGGCAGCAAGGCTTTTTCCAAGGATCTTATGAAAAAATATAATATTCCTACCGCAGCCTATGAGAATTTCGATAATGCGGAGGATGCCATCAAATATCTGAAGGAGCAGGCAAGTTTCCCTATCGTGCTGAAGGCAGATGGCCTGGCATTGGGAAAAGGCGTACTGATCTGCAATACGTTGGAGGAAGCTCTGGCAGGCGTGGATGAGATCATGCTGGACAAGAAATTCGGTGCGGCTGGTAATCGTATGGTCATCGAAGAGTTTATGACCGGAAGAGAAGTCAGTGTACTTTCCTTTGTAGATGGCAAGACCATCCGGATCATGACTTCTGCACAAGATCACAAGAGAGCGAAGGACGGCGATCAGGGACTGAATACCGGCGGTATGGGAACCTTTTCTCCCAGCCCGTTCTATACCGAAGAAGTGGATACATTCTGCAAGAAATATATTTACCAGGCTACGGTGGATGCCATGGCAGCGGAAGGCAGACCTTTCAAAGGCGTTATTTTCTTCGGACTGATGCTGACACCGAACGGCCCCAAAGTACTGGAGTACAATGCAAGATTCGGTGACCCGGAGGCACAGGTGGTACTGCCCCGCATGAAGAACGATATTATCGAGGTCATGGAGGCTTGTGTGGACGGTACTCTGGATCAGATCGATCTGCAGTTTGAAGACAATGCTGCAGTCTGTGTGGTTCTGGCCAGTGATGGCTATCCGGTATCCTATGAGAAGGGTTATGTGATAAACGGACTGGAGAAGTTCAACGGAAAAGACGGCTATTATTGTTTCCATGCGGGAACGAAGCTCACAGACAAGGGAATCGTGACAAACGGCGGACGTGTTCTGGGAGTGACAGCCAAGGGAGCTACCCTGAAGGAGGCCCGTGCCAATGCCTATGCGGCAACGGAATGGATCACCTTCGAGAACAAATACATGCGTCATGACATTGGCAAGGCAATCGATGAAGCGTAAGACATGTCAGGATACAGAAGGAGTTGCAGATGAAAAAGACAGTACAGAGAACAAGTAAATTCAAGGCTTTCTGGGGAATGCTTGCATTGGTGCTTGTGCTGGGAGCAGGACTTTTTGCCGAGAATCTGGCGTTTGTCAGCCATGCGGAAAGCGCAGCCAAGGTAACAGCATCCAGTGCAAAGATCCGTAAGAGCGCGGATTCTTCCAGTGAAGTCATCGGCAGTGCGGCAAAGGATAAGACCATTTCCATCAAGAGCCAGACCAAGGGAGCGGATGGCTATACCTGGTATGAGGTATATGTGGATGCGAATACGCTGGGATATATTCGTTCCGATCTGGTAAGCATTACCGACGGATCTACCCCGCCGTCTTCTTCAACTACGACCACTACGACAACTACAACGACGACTACCACAGCAACACCGGCTCCGGCAGTGAATGAAACACCGGTGGATGTCACAGCGGTGGAGCCTGTAAGTGCTACCGTGACGGGCGGACAGTCGGTGCGTGTGCGCAGCAATGCATCTACCACGAGCCAGATCGTAACCACAGCAGAGAACGGAATGGCTCTGACCGTCACCGGACAGGCTACCGGTACGGACGGCAATACCTGGTATCAGGTGAATTTCATCGCCAACAATACCGAAGTGACCGGATTTATCCGTTCCGATTATGTGGCGTTATCCGGAGAACTGCAGGCACCTTCCACAGAGCAGCCTGCGGAAGAACAGCCTTCGGAAGAACAGCCCGCCGAGGATACACAGACCACTTCCAAGGACTGGGATACCCAGTTGCAGGGAGATGCATGGTATCTGTTAGATATGGTAGGACAGAAACAATACAAGATTGATGATCTGTTCAGCTCTATTGACCAGATTACTGAGATCAATGCGCAGTTTGAGACCAATCAGAAGAAGATCACCAGTCAGAAGGTCGTGATCATTATTCTTGTCATTCTTCTGGTGGCAGCGGCGGCAGCAGTCACTCTGCTGATCTTCAAGATCAAGGATATGACGGATGCGGCTGATTTCTCTGATGCGGAGGAAGCAGCACTTCGCAGAAGAAGAGTGGACAGACCCCAGACCGGCAGAGGTCAGGGTGGAAGACCGGCACCTCAGGGCGGCAGAACCCAGGGTGGCCAGAAAGTGATGCATGAAGTGGGAGCAGAGAGACGTCCCGCAGGAAAGCCCGCCGGACAGGGCGGCAGACCGGTGCAGGGACAGAGACCGGCAGGCCAGCAGGCAAGACCCGCGACACAGGGAGCCAGACCTACGGCACCCCAGGCCGGAAGACCCGCACCGCAGGGAACCAGACCTGCAGCACCCCAGACCGGAAGACCCGCACCGCAAGTAGACAGACCGGTAAAACCGGCACAGAATAACGGTAATCCGCAGGATCCCGGCTGGAAGTCCAAGAACTTCATGTCCGATGATGACGAGTTCGAATTCGAATTCCTGAACTGGGACGGCGACGAAGAACAATAGGAATAAAAAGACCGGAAACGGCATCTTACGAGAGTGGGATGCCGCTTTCTTTTTAAAATTTTGATAAACTTTCCCGGTCTGCAGTTGACAGCACCGCCCTCACTGTTATAATAGACGTATAACAATCGGTGACAGTGGGAAGGGAGTGATTTTGATGATAATAGAGATAGATTTCAATAGTGATGAAGCGCTCTATATGCAACTGCGCAATCAGATCATCATGGGAATTGCCACGTCACAGTTTCATGAGGGAGATTCCCTGCCGAGTGTACGGCAGCTGGCGGATACCATCGGGATCAATATGCATACTGTAAATAAGGCCTATACGGTTCTGAAGCAGGAGGGCTATGTCAAGGTCGACAGGCGAAAGGGAGCCGTGATCGCTCTGGATGTGGACCGTATGCGTGCGGTGGATGAATTGCGGAAGGAACTGCAGGTAATACTTGCTAAGAGCAGCTGCAAAAATATTTCCAGGCAGGAAGTACATGAATTGATTGATGAAATTTATGAAGAATATGGAGGACTGAATTGATGCAGTCACAGTTTACGGATAAAGCGCAGAATGCGCTTGCCCAGGCCGGCAGATGTGCCAGAGGCCTGAAACAGGGCTATATTGGGACCGAACACATTCTGGTGGGGCTCCTGAAGGAAGATACCGGTGTAGCCGCAAAAGTGTTGGCGGATAACGGAGTAGAAGTGGATCAGGTCATGGAAATGATCCGGGATCTGATCGCCTTTGAAAACGGTGTGGCCGTGAAGGACAAAGAGGGATATTCTCCCAGAGCTGCCCGGATTCTGGAAGAGGCACACCGCCAGGCTGCCCGTTTCGGACAGAAGCAGACCGGCACGGAGCATCTGCTTCTTGCACTGATCAAAGAGGGCGAGAATGTTGCCGTGCGTCTGCTGAACACGTTGGGAGCCAATGTGCAGAAGATCTATGTAGATACCCTGATCGCCATCGGACAGGACGGCAATCTGTACAAGGAAGATCTGGGGAAAAAGGGAGACCGCAAGGCGAAGCAGTCTACACTGGAACAATACAGCAGAGACCTGACGGCTCTGGCCAGAGAAGGAAAATTGGATCCTGTGGTAGGCAGAGAAGAAGAGATCCGCAGAGTAGTGCAGATCTTAAGTCGCCGCACGAAGAACAATCCCTGTCTCGTCGGAGAACCCGGTGTAGGTAAGACCGCCGTGGTAGAAGGTCTGGCAGCCCGCATTGTGGCAGGAGACGTACCTTTTACCGTGCAGAATAAGAGAGTACTGACACTAGATTTGTCGGGAATGGTGGCAGGAAGTAAGTACCGTGGCGAGTTCGAGGAACGTATCAAGAAGGTATTGAAGGAAGTGACGGAGGACGGGAATATTATTTTATTCCTGGATGAACTTCATACGATCATTGGTGCCGGAGGTGCGGAAGGCGCCATTGACGCTTCCAATATCATGAAGCCTTCCCTGGCCCGTGGAGAGATCCAGCTGATTGGTGCCACCACCATTGCGGAATACCGCAAGTATATTGAGAAGGATGCGGCTCTGGAGCGTAGATTCCAGCCGGTGACTGTGGAAGAACCTACAGAGGAAGAGGCGGTCCGTATTCTGGAGGGCATCAAAGGAAAATATGAGGATCATCACCATGTGCAGATCACCCCGGAGGCCATTGAGGCTGCTGTCAGATTGTCCAGCCGTTATATCAATGACAGAAATCTGCCGGATAAGGCCATCGATCTGATCGATGAAGCTTCGGCAAGCGCAAGACTGAGTGCATTGGATGCCCCGGATAAAGCGAAGGAGATCGCTGATCGTATCCACGAGATGGATCAGGAGATGGAGAGAGCTATCCGCATGGAAGCATTTGACCAGATGGCAGAGATCAAGAAGCAGCAGGATGCGCTGGTGAAAAAATATGACCGCCTGATGAAAAAGCGGGAGAAACAGGAAGCGGGCAATGTTATCAGTATCGGTGAGAATGAGATCGCCGAGGTCGTTGCCCAGTGGACCAAGATCCCCGTACAGAAGCTGGCGGAAAAAGAGAGCGAACGACTGTTAAAACTGGAGAAGACGCTGCATAAGCGTGTCATCGGCCAGGAGGAAGCAGTGACCGCAGTGGCCAGGGCCATGCGCAGAGGCCGTGTGGGTCTGAAGGATCCCAACCGTCCCATCGGCTCCTTCCTGTTCTTAGGTCCTACCGGTGTTGGTAAGACGGAACTGTCCAAGGCATTGGCAGAAGCCATGTTCGGCTCTGAAGATGCCATGATCCGTGTTGATATGTCCGAATACATGGAAGGCCATTCGGTCTCCAAGATGATCGGATCACCGCCCGGATATGTAGGTTTTGAAGAAGGCGGACAGCTGAGCGAGAAGGTTCGCCGTAATCCCTACTCTGTTGTTCTGTTTGACGAGATCGAGAAAGCGCATCCGGATGTATTTAATGTACTTTTGCAGGTACTGGATGACGGTCATATCACGGACTCCAAGGGACGCAAGGTCAGCTTCAAGAACACTGTGCTGATCATGACTTCCAATGCGGGTGCACAGCGTATCGTGGATCCCAAGAATCTGGGCTTTGCCACAGAGAAGAGCGAGACAAAGGATTACGAGAAGATGAAATCCAATGTCATGGAAGAAGTAAAGCGCAGCTTCAAGCCGGAATTTATCAACCGTATTGATGATATTATCGTGTTCCACCAGCTGAACAATGAGAACATGAAGGAGATCGTGAATCTTCTGGCATCCAATCTGTACAAGAGATGTGAGGATCAGCTGGGGATCCATCTGACCATCACAGCAGCGCTGAAGGAGCATCTGGTATCCAAATATGCGGATAACAAGATGGGAGCAAGACCCTTGAAGCGTGCGATCCAGTCCGTGGTAGAGGATGCTCTGGCAGAGGAGATCCTGCAGAAAAAGGTGGTACCGGGAGATAAGGTATCCGCCGGATTCAAGGATGGAAAAGTTGTATTTACCGTGAAAAATTAAGTATTTGTAACTATTCAGTCACTCAATTTGCAAAATCGCTCTTGCAGAGCGTTCCTTTTGCTCATTGAGGTTACTTCGTCCTATAAATTACGTCAAAGGTTCTTACGAATGCAAGCATTCAATGTACCTATGACACAATTTACATGACTCTGAATAGTTACAAAATAAATAAAACTTTTTGTAGAAAAACAGGGTGAGATATATTATACTGTAACTATTCAAACCCCATTCGCAAAGAACGAAAGAGAAAGATGTATTGCGGATGCAGTTACTTTCAGGAGGACAGACAGATGGCAGTAGTGGAAGAAATACTTCGCAGTGAAGCAGACGGATCTATCAGTTTTGGTAATCACAAGCTGGCCAAGAAGGCAAAAGTGGAAGATTATGAGCATGCAGGAGATCTGCTGAAGGTTAAGACCTACAATGAGATGACAAAGCTGGAAAAGAACGGCATGTTTTTATATGAATCTGTTCCCGGAACCAGTGTACTGGAGTTCAAGGAAGCTGACAACAGTGTGGAGTTCATCGTAGAAGGTGACGAGGATTCCCAGATCACTGTAGGACTGAAGGACGATACCGAGTACGAAGTATTTATCGACGGTAAGAACGTAGGAACCATGAAAACCGGACTTGGCGGCAAACTGAGCCTGAGCGTAGAACTGGAAGCAGCAGGTGAAGTACCTGTTAAGATCGTAGAGGCGTAAGGACGCACTGCAAAGGAGTCCAGGCACGGAGGATATTGTAGTACTTCGTGACTGGGCTTTTTTTTAATATTCAGAGTTTCCGGAGGCGGTTTTGCGGGGGCTGAATAGGTATTACAATGATTGAGGAGAGAGCATGGCAAAAGGAAAGACGGCCACTGTATTTTTCTGTCAGAACTGTGGCTATGAATCCACGAAATGGCTGGGACAATGTCCCGGCTGCAGAGAGTGGAATACTTTCGTGGAAGAGACGATAGATAAAACGGAATTGAAAAATACCGGAAACGGTGCAAAGAGAGACAGGAGAGAGGCTTCGGAGCCCTGTGTGCTGTCGGAGATCGCTATCCGGGAGGAAAATAAGACTCTCACCGGAATTAAGGAACTGGACCGGGTGCTGGGAGGCGGCATTGTGCAGGGATCTCTGACGCTGGTAGGCGGAGACCCCGGTATCGGTAAATCCACACTGTTATTGCAGGTCTGCCATAACTTATCCACGGCGGGACATAAAGTATTGTATATTTCCGGTGAGGAATCCAAGGTACAGATCAAGATGCGGGCGGACCGTCTGGGGGCTTTTTCGGAGCATATGCTGCTACTGTGTGAGACGAATCTGGATATCATCAGTGAAGTGATCCGCAAGAGCAAGCCGGAGGTCGTGATCATCGACTCCATACAGACCATGTACAACGAGAACGTGTCGGCGGCGCCGGGAAGCGTGTCTCAGGTGCGGGAATCCACCGGTATTTTGCTGCAGCTGGCAAAGGGACTGGGAATCTCAATCTTCATTGTAGGCCATGTGACCAAGGAAGGTACGGTGGCAGGTCCCAGAGTGCTGGAACATATGGTGGATACTGTTCTTTATTTTGAAGGGGACAGACATGCGTCCTACCGTATTCTGCGGGGGGTGAAGAACCGTTTTGGATCTACGAACGAGATCGGTGTTTTCGAGATGCGGGAAACGGGACTGGCAGAGGTCAAGAATCCTTCGGAATATATGCTGAACGGACGGCCGGAGAATGCCAGCGGCTCTGTGGTGGCGTGTACCATGGAGGGCACCAGACCGCTTCTGATCGAATTGCAGGCACTGGTGTGCCACAGTAATTTCGGCATCCCCAGAAGACAGACCACCGGTACGGATTTCAACCGTGTGAACCTGCTGATGGCGGTATTGGAGAAGAGATCGGGAGTGCAGCTGTCCTCCTGCGATGCCTACGTGAATATTACGGGAGGTATCAAGATCCAGGAGCCGGCCATTGATCTGGGAATCGTGCTGGCGATTCTGTCCAGCTTCCGGAATAAGGCATTGAATCCGAAAATGGTAGCTTTCGGAGAAGTGGGATTAAGCGGCGAAGTCCGCGCGGTCAGCATGGCAAAACAGCGTGTGGCGGAGGCGGAGAAACTGGGCTTCGAGGAATGCGTGGTGCCCTACGTGTCACTGGAAGAGTGCAAAAAAGGAAGCAAAATCCGTGTCATCGGCGTCAGCTCCGTGCAGGATGCCATGGACCGATTGTTCTAAAGAAGCTTTTTAGCATTTCATTATGAGGAGGACAAAGATATGGCCGTAAGAATAGGAATTGATATCGGCAGCAGTACCACCAAGATCGTAGCTTTTGAAGGAGAACATATGCTTCCGCCCATGGCAGTCAAGGCAGACAGCCAGGTGGCATCCCTCTACGGTGCTTTCGGAAGATATCTGTATGAGAATAATCTGCAGCTTTTAGATGTGGAAGGTGTCTATATCACCGGCGTGGGAAGCAAATATGTGGAGAAAGCGGTATACGATCGTCCGACCTATAAGGTAGATGAATTCGTTGCCACAGGAACCGGAGGCTATTATCTGACGGATAAAAGGGAAGTTATCGTTATCAGTATGGGAACCGGAAGCTTTTTCGTCAAGGTGACGGAGAATGAGATGAAGCATTTAGGTGGTGTCGGCCTCGGTGGCGGAACCATCTGCGGACTGTCCTCGATCATACTGAATACCGGGGACATCCATGAGATCGTCCCTCTGTCCCGGAAAGGTGATGTGGCAAAAATCGACCTGCGGATCGGCGATCTGGCCAAGGAAAAGCTCCCCGGCCTGAACCTGGACGTGACTGCGTCCAACTTCGGCAAAGCGGATGCCCAGTCCAAGCCCGAAGACATCGCGGCTGGTATCGTCCATATGGTCATCGAGAACATCTGCCAGGCCGGAATCCTGGCCTCCCGGAACACCGGCATCAAGGATTATATCCTCATCGGCGGTCTGACCAAATTCTTCGAGTGCCGCCAGATCATCGAAGACTTCAAGAGCCTGTGGGATGTGAAGGTCACTATTCCGGAGTACTCCGATTATGCTACCGCTATTGGGGCGGTGATTGCGCCGGATGCGGAGAAAGAGGAGATTTGAGAAATAAAAAAGTAAGAGGGATTGATTTCTCAATCCCTCTTGGTGTATAATCTATTTAGAAAGTAAGTCGGAGGTGAAAATTCCGATTTGCCCTCAGTAAAATACTAGAAAAGAAATAGCATCTACTTTAGCGAGGGGGTGCTATTTCTTTTTGTTATTATCGTCACCATGTCTGTCAATGTATGATAAAGCTGCAAAGACAACTAACAACAGAGTAAGTACTTCCATCGTATTCATGGGCATCACCCTCCTTTGTAAGACTAGAGGGCATCTAACAATCGGAAAATCGCATCCGCTTTCTGTTCGATTACACAAATACAGTATAACATAAATCGAACGTATGTTCAATATCATGATGAAAAACATTCCTGTTAATTCACATTAAAATAACACCCCATCATGGCGTGATTCTTCAGATCGCGCCATGGTGAGGTAAAAAGTGTTACCAAAACAGAAAATAAAAAAAGCCGATAACATCGACTTTTGAAAGCAGGGGAAGAGGGGATCGAACCGTCACCTATGGTTGGAGACCCAGTAAAATAAGGAGGTTTGAGCACGTCATCCAAAGTGTAAACAAAAGTGTGAACAAACTATGTGAACGAGCTTTTTAACAGGTATATTACCGTCAGTAATGTAATTGTTAAGGAGCTTGTTTTATTATGCCCGAATATATGAGAAAGGAGCGTATTTGACCAATGGAGAGCATATAAAAAATAATTGATAAAGTATAGGATAGTACAATAAAAATCGCTGTATGAGGCTCACAGAGCGTTAGAAAGACATTTATCATAAATGGGATAGGAGGAATTGAATGTTTGGAACAGTAACAAAGTATTTTAATGACAAGGGCTATGGATTTATTCGTGGAGAGGATGGCAGATCATACTTCGTTCATAATTCAAAATTACAAGGTGAACATATTGAACGAGGTTATTATGTATTCTTTAGGCCGTTTACAAGCGATAGAAGTGATTATAACGCAGGTGATGTAGCGGTAATTGAAGCACCAGAAAGGCACAGACGGCATGGCAAATATTGTAGATGATGGATTATTTAGGAAATAAAACTACATTTACAGTACAGAGAGGTAAAAATGGAAGAAAAATTAGTCACAAAAGATGATCTATTAAATAAGCTTCGTGCGTACAGCGATACTCCTGATGATGATAATATCGTATATAAACAAAAAATCAAAGATGCTCTTTTATCAAATCCTACACTTTTATATTTACTCCATGAAAAAGATTTAGAAGTTGAATTATTTGATGAAGATGGAAACATAAATTGGGAATTTGATGCTGCAACAGGTAAATATAAACCTTTAGGTGAATGGGATAGATATTTTGGAGGAAAATCTAATATTAGGCCATATTTATTTATCCCAGATACTCAGACAAATGTAAAACATTATATTTGTTATCAGGTTGGATTTGACAAATCTCCACGCAATAATAATATTCTCAAATATACAATTATAACGTTTACTATTTTTGTTCATGGTGATGACAGAGATGAGAAATGCAGTGGTCTTGCTAGACACGATCTCATTGCTTCTATTATTCGTGAACGTTTCAATTGGTCTAGTATTTTTGGAATGCAAGCAAGATTAATATCTAACAAAGAAAGCACAACAGATAATAACTATCTTGCACGCACTTTAAGTTTTCAAGTTGTTGATACCAATGGAATAGTTAATACAGTCAATGGAAAAACAATGATTAATAATTTTCAATTAAGAAGATAGCGGTAGAGAAAATTCGGCAGACATACACCGAAGATAAATAAATGTATGGATATTTCTCAGCGGACGAGAAGTAAAAGAAAGTCTGCATCGGATCAAGGATGGACACCTGCTGCCTCATCTGAATATCCGGTTGATCAAAAGGAGGACTATGTTAAATGATAATAAAGAAACAAAAATATGTAAGAAATGCGGGAGAGAACTTCCACTAGATAGGTTCAGATTTTCAAGTGCTAATGGACATCCGTATTATAGAGGTTTATGTAGGGATTGCGAAGGAGTGTATTTCAAGGAACATAGCAAAAAGAAGAGGGAGAAAGAGTTCACATTTTCTGATAATGTGAAAATCCGTATTGGCAGAGAATTTAAAGAAATCAATCCTGCAAGAATACTGAATATAGCTGGTTTGGGAATTATTCCATGCGGCACGGATGAAGTATTTGTTAGGCTGATGGATTATAAGGACACCTGGCTGTCAAATTATGGTCGCTGTATAACGAAAACGTGGGGAAAATATGGTCTACTGGATGGTTCATATATTAGAGGAGAACTGAGATATTCTCTGAGAAAAAATGTATTTTACAATGGTAAGTGGATATATAAACGGGATTATACTTATGCACCTAAAATGGTTGTAGAAACATTTATTGTCAATGAGGATAAAGCAAACAATATTTATGTATGGCATAGTGGCAATGATAAAGAGGATTGCTATTATAAAAATCTGTATCCTCTTAATCAGGAGCAATTCCGTATTGTGAGAAATCATTTCCTGAAAACCGGAGATGATTCAGAAGAATTTATACTGAAGGTTATGAACGATATTCGATATAAACCGGATGATTGGAGTGCAAAAACGGCAGAACCGGTTATGTATGGAATAGGATACCATGGAACACTATATACCAATAGTAATGAAGATTCTTACGATAAATGGCACTGGATGATGAGCAGGTGCTACAGTACAGCAATACATAAATTATATCCACAATATGAAAATTGCACTGTCTGCAAGGAATGGTTGAATTATAGTAATTATAAGCTATGGTACGATGAACATAAGATAGAGATGAAAGTGTTTTGGGGTAGGGTTTCGATTGATAAAGATATTCTGATAAAAGGAAACACGGTATATAGTCCTGAAACGGTATGTATTGTACCACAGACAATCAATACACTATTCGTAACGTGCAAGGAGAAAAGAGGAGATTTACCGCTAGGGGTATTTTTTGATGCAGATAAAAATAAATACAGAGCGTGTGTAGCAACCATGAGAAAATCTATTAAACTGGGGACTTTTAATACGGTTGAAGAAGCGTTTGACAAATATAAGATCACCAAAGAAAAGCTGATTAAAGATGTAGCAGAAAAATATAAAGACAAGATTCCGAGTAAAACGTACGAAGCAATGATGAACTGGAAGATTGAAATTACAGACTAATATAGGGCATATTGGGTAGAAAATATCTGATATGCCTTTTTTTACGTTATCGTACACTTTATCGAGATGGATTTTTGAAGATATATGAAAAGTCCGATTTTTGCCTAAAATACTACATTTTTTGAGATTTTATTTTTGATGAAGGTTCCGATAAAAACGGAAAAATGCCAATATTTGAAAATAAAAGTGGCATCGAGAAAATCCTTGATTTTCCTAGGAAAAATGAGGTTTTGTGTCAAAAAATCGGAAAATGAAAAAATATGCTGAAATGCCTGTAAAATGAGGAAAAAGTGGAGTTTTCAGGTGAAAACATTTTATCGCGAATAATAGGTTGGTTTTATATAATAACACATGATATTTAATTATGACAATATAAAAGGTGTAATAAGTATACACTTTTTGGATGTGAAAAAGGTATCTTCTTTATAGCACCCCTTATATATGGTAGTTTAGTCACTAGACTTATAACGAATCGTTACCCAGTTGTGTCAGCTTGTCACAACCGCATGAGATGCTGATTTTCAGATATGCACACAATGCACTTCCAATAAAAAAGAGATGCTCTAAAATAAAGCATCCCTACTTTCTCAACTTATCCACTAATTGTGAAATCAATCCCACGTCTTCATCATCAAGACCAGTAACATCAATATTCCGCTTATCTGCAATTCCCAAGAGATAATCAGTAGACACATGGAACATTCGTGCCAGCTTTATGAGCGTGTCATAAGTAGGATACCTGCTGCCGGATTCATAAGATGATACAGCACTGATGGCTAAACCGATTCGATCAGCTACTTGTTTCTGCGTTAAATTCTTTTCGATTCTGAGAGAACGTAATTTTTCACCCATGTTCACCATCTGTATCACCTACCTTCACTAATAGTGTATCAACAAGCATTTCCATATAGGTGAAAGAAATTACACACATATAGAAAATAATGATTGTAAACACGATGATACAGAAGTATAATTTTGACAAGAAGCAATAATTTTTTTGTGTTGGGAGGAAGAAAAATGGCAGAGAATCAAAATAAGTCGTATGTTGATGAAACAAATGGTGTAGCAAATGCGCTTGTGGTAATTGGGATTCTTGATATGATTATAGGCTGCTGTGGAGGCCTTTTTTCATTAGGAGAATCAGCAGTTATAGGCATTATAGTTATACTGTCATCCATTATATCAGGTATCATGTTTCTGGGATTTGCCGAGGTAATTTATTTGTTACAAAGTATAAAAAGTAGATTACATATTGTTGCTGAGAATACATCCTCGACAGCTATTGTTAGTAAAGAGAATACTACAAATAATATATCAGATGAATTACCTGATCTTTAATGGAGGTGCGGTATGACTAGCAGATTTCAAGAAGTTTTTAGATTGCCGTCGCAGCAATATATTGAAGGAAGTCCAGTAATTATTGAAGCCGGTGCACTTCAAAAGGATGAGCAGACTGGAAAGATACTTGCACAAATTAAGATAAAAAATATTTCACCTAATATTATAGTCGGTTGTAAGGTTTTTATTCGTGCTTTTGAGTTAAGCGGTGCTGAATTACAAGGAATAGACAGCTTTTCCTATTTGGATATCAGTGTGGCACGAGGTGGAGATTTCGGTACAAAGGTTCCAGTATTTTTGCCAAATGATTTGACACGCAAATTTTCAGTAGCTGTCACAGAAGTATTATTTAATGATAATACCATGTGGAAATCAGATCCTGTTGAATGGAAGAGTATTCCGAAGCAAAATAGGATAGAAAGTGTATTGCAAGATACTGATTTGACAGAGGAATATAAAATAGAGGCTGGGGATAATGCAGAATATTATCCTGAAATTTCAAATGGTCTTTTCCTTTGTACCTGTGGAAATATTAACATGGATGCATCCAGTCCATGCTTTAGGTGCCATAGAAAATACGATGCTTTAATGCACATTTTAGATGCTGAAAAATTAAGTAATAATAGAAAAGAACGACTTGAAAAGGAAAGACAAAAGAAGGAGAAAGAAGAACAATTAGCGGCTCTTATTGAAGCAGAAAAGAAAGAAAAAAAGCAAGGCATTAAGAAAAGAATAAAAAGAATTTTTATAGTTGCGATTCCAAGTATTTTGCTTGCAGGAGTAATTTTTTTTGTCGCAAATCGGTATATAAGACCTGAGATAGATAGAATAATATGTTATCGTGCAGCAATTAAGTACATGAATGAAAAGAATTATAATGAAGCAGAAAAAATTTTTGCGTTACTAGGTGACTATAAAGATTCTGAAGACCAGGTAAAGGAAGTGAGTTATAGAAAAGCAGATGATTTGTATCAAGAAGGAAATTATGATGCTGCTATTGACACATGGAAAACTATTATTGAATATTCTGATAGTAAAGATAGAATAACAATGGCAGAAAATGATATTTTAGAAGAAAAATATCAAGCCGCTGTTTCTTTGATGGATGCTAAAAAGTATATAGAAGCTGCAAAGGCATTTGATGAGTTAGGAGGATACAAAGATTCTAAAGACAAAAATAGTGAATGTTTAAATAATATGGTTGCTTATATTAAGCAAGTCGATTATAACAATTTGACCAATGAAGAATATGAACAGAGTATTAGCTATTTTAAAGTTATTTCTAACGATGACGCTCTTACAGTGGCGTATTACAAATATGGACGAAAAAAAATTGATGATAAAGATTATGAAAATGCGTCCTACTATTTGCAAAAAGCTGTTGGATATGAAGATGCAGAAGATTGGTATTTGAATGCAACATATACCGCGGCTTGTCAAAATTTTGATAACAAGAACTACATAAAAGCTGTTAACGAATTTGAAAAATGTTTAGATTATAAAGATAGCTCGGAGAAAATATTAGAAGCAAAATATGCTTATGTGTGTGCTCATAAGTATGATCCTGACGTTGATACTGAGAATTATACAAGGCAGTTAGCAAAAGTTGATTACAAGGATTCTAAAGATATATATGATCAAATATTTCAGTGGAAGATAACTGTTATAGCAATAAATGACAGTGAATCTAGTAACACGGACATGGATAGTGTAAGTAGACAAAGTACAATTTATGTCCACACAAAATTGGAGGGTGGTGAACAGGGAGAAAGCACGAAAATAAAATGTGTTACAAAATGGCCTGATGGAGGTAAAACAATCAGTTACTCTAGTAACAAATGGGGTAGAGGATATACAGGGACTTGGAGCTTTTGGTATAACAATCCTTCATATGGAACGACTGGACAACTTTCAGCAACATTTTATGATGATAAAGGAAATGAGATAGGAAGCGGATCAGTTCGGATAACATATTAGGTTTTCATCTGTTTTATCCCTATACTCTGGTTCTCGGCAGCAACAGGATATCGTAGGAGCCGATTTTTTAACTCACTATGTAGAACAACCAACTATAGGGTATTATAGAAATACGTTCCTGGAATCAAGTTTTTATACCCCCCGACATCATATGACAGCAGAAAAGGCTAGAGGTTTACGCCCCTAGCCTTATTTTTTACTCCGCCTCTCCAAGGATATATTTTACTGCTTTTTCCGCTTTACTGGATGCCGATATGATGAAATGGTTGTCATTTTTCAGAACTTGCAACCAGTTTTGTATATATGCGGTTGAGTTCTTGAAAGTTCCGGTTGTTTCGATTCCTAATAGATTCATTATCATTGCGGAACCACACTCGGCAGTCAATTCTTCCTTGCTGTATGTTTCACTTCCGAAATGTGCTTTCGTGGTGGTGTCCAGTCGGTCAAGTCTTGTCTTGTGTCCTGTGGAATGTATCAGCTCATGGAACAAAGTACTGTAAAATTCCTCTATATGTTCGTACTGTTCTTTGCAAGGTACTTGAATATAATCCATTGAAGGGCTGTAAAATGCTTTATTTGTTAGAATCTCTTCAATTCTTATGTGTTCTCTGTTCTTATAATCTTCCTTGATTTTTTCCGCTTGCTCTATCGGCTCTATATCCTCATTCAGTTTTGGAAGTTCTTTCGGCTCTACTCCATCGACTTGTGAGATGTGAAATACATTGTAATATCTCAATATGGGTAACTGTTTAATAACCTTTGTGCCGTCTTCCTTTTCTTCCTCTACTGGCTGTATCTTCCAAAAGACTACAATTTCCGCTTTCGCCCCCTTGCGAACATGACCGCCTAAATCTGTTGTCCATTGCTTGAAACTGGCATACTCTCCATCATGCTGTAAAAGCATCTGATTCATTAAGGAATAAGGCTTATTAGTAATTCTGTTATATGCTCCGGAGCGGATCCCGTGCCAATGTTTCTGCCAAGGAATGATTCCCTGTTTTAATTGTTCAATAATTCTTTCTGTTACCATATCATATACGTTTACGCTCATGTTTCTTTTCCTCCGTTTAGTTGAACTGATATTCTGTATCTTCATCAATATAAAGATTGATACTGTCTTTCATGGTCTTTGCTATACAGTAATCTTTGTGTACTTCTGTAATAATGGCTTTCATTGTTACAGTGCCGTCAAATTCTTCTGTATTCCATGTTACTGTCTGTCCTGCTTTAAATTGTTTTTTCATTTCTTTTTACCTCTCTTTTCAAGTGGTCTTGATTTATTTGTTAATATTATAATACACGAATACGTGTACTTATACAATTAACAAAGTGCATGAAAAAAAAATATTTTTATTGTGCAAGTCCACGAATAAGTGTACAAAGTGAATAAAAACAGAGTACACGAAAAAGTTTATTTTGTGCAGAATGCGAATTGTAAAAGTACACGATAACATGTACAATATGGCTACAAGGTCAAGGAAACAACGACCACACAGCAACCGAGCAAGCCGAAAGCACTCGAAACCTTAAGCCATATACCTGTGAGTGAGCCACCACGAGCAATACCAATAGACAGGAAGATGCTTAATGGGTTGCTGAACAATCAATATGAATATGGAGGAAAAATAAATGTGCAAATCTATGACAGACTTTGAAACACTGGTGCAAACTATCCAAGCGCAGAAAGAGGAGAGAGACAACCTCAACAAACAGATCAAGGAGAAAGAGGATGAGCTGAAAGCCTATATGAAGAAGAGGCAGAAGCAGGAGCTTGTATCCAAGTCCACCGGTGTAACAGTCTCCTATAAGGAAGTAGAGACACCGAAGTTTAACAAGGATCTATTTATTGAAAGCAACGGCGAAGATGCTTATAAAAAGTACCTTGTTACATCAATAGCAATGCGATTGAACTTCTTGAAGCCGAAGAAAGCATAAGCCAATAGGGGGAGCAGGTCTCCCCCCAGTCATACCACTGAAAGAGAGGAAAGCCACCATGAAAAAACAGACAGTCAATTTTGCAGTAGTTACCAAGAACGGCATAGTTCAGAGCACTGGAAGAAGTAGCATATTACAGCCAAAAACCAACTTTAAAGGTGGTTCTATCCAGTGGTATGAGGATAAGAAAAAAGCGGATAAATAGATCCGCAGGCAGTGACGGTTAAACCGTGGGAGGTTCAGTTCTCCGCTTGCCTATCAGCAATGAAAGCACACAATGCACGGAAGGAGTGGGAAGCAATGAATAGTGCAGAGCTAGCAATATTACAACCATATTGTGAAAATGATATGCGACAGCTGAAACGAATATCAAGAGCAATTTTCACAAAGCTGGGCGAACCATTAACAGAAGCGGACTATGATGATTTTTACAGTGTCGCAAATATGACTTTATGGCAAGCGTACAAGTCCTATGATCCTGGCAAGGGAGCAACGTTCTACACACATCTATATAACTGCTTGAAGAAGAAATTCAAAACAGAGATACGAGACAGGCACAGAACGAAAAGAGTTATAAATCAACTTACAGTCTCAATAGATGCCGAAAATGATGAAGAATGCAACCTACTGGAATATGTTGCTTCAGATTTTGACACATTCGAGGAAGCAATCAAAGACAGCAACGAACAGTTTCGGGATAAGGTACAAGAGTACATTTCAAGGCTGTCTAATCAGCAGGTAAATATATTAAATCTGCTGATAGATGGATATGAACCGAAAGACATACGGCAGATTTTGGAAGTGTCAGCAACGGAATACGCTGAAAATATAGCAGTTATGAGAAACTACGAAAACGTAAAAATTCTATTTTAGGAGGACAAATTACCATGAAAAACATCAGAAAGCAGACATTTACACTGGAGCAGTATTTGAAGGACATGAAGGAAGAGAAAATTAGAACAGACCAGGAGTGCCAGAGATTGAGCGGTCAGTGGACACCGAACATGGTGAATGAGTTGATTGCATCTGTATTGTCAGATGACTATATACCACCTATTATTTTAGGGGAAGAAACCACCGCAAACGGAATTACAAGGCAATGGATCATTGACGGATTGCAGAGAAGTACTACATTGTCATTATTCAGATACGGAAACGTAAAAATCACGAATAACCTTGATGAATATATAGTTACCTATCAGACAAAGGCAACCGATGAAAACGGAAATATAAAGCGAGACGAACATGGAGAAATTATTTGGGAGAATGTAAATTTTGACATTCGTAATAAGACTTATGAGCAGTTACCGGAAGAACTGAAATGTGCTTTCAATGGTTATCAGTTAGAAACCGTCATTCATCAGAATTGTGATACAACGGAAATTTCCAAGTTGGTACGCAAACTGAATAATTGTAAACCCATGAATCAGGCGCAGAAAGCATTCACTTATATTGATGCTTTTTCAAGAGAAATAAGGGAGATTACAGAGAACAGATATTTCAAGGATATCTATTCAGGCAACACTAAAGACAGAATTAATGGAACTTATGAGAGGGTAATCGGGGATATGGTTCTTTTATGTGAATATCCGAATCAGTACCGGAAGGATACAAAGGTAGGTTTTAAGTGGCTGAATGAAAATGGAACTATCATGGATTTTGAAAATCTGAATAGTCTGCTTACAAGATTGACGGAATCAATGGAAAACACAAGTGATATAACGGAACTCTTCAACGGAAAGAACGGTTACATTTTCGTTGCAACATTCAAAGCATTCACAACACTGGGAAGGGAAGATAAAGAGTTCGGAAAGTTTCTGCGTTGGTTCGTTGATGGTGGTAAGAATACAGAAATCAATGGAACGGTATGGAATGACTTGGATCTTGACAAATCAACAAGGGACAGCAGAACGGTACACGGAAAACTTGATTATCTGACCGCACTTGTCAATTACTACTTTTCAGAGAACGAGAAAATAGCATAAAGGCAAAGGGGATGGGGCAACCTTCCCCATGCAGCCAAAGTAAGAAAAGAGGCAAACAGAAATGAATACAATAACGGACATTTTAACAGATATAGATAGAGGTTGCATGGCAAATAATATTATTGAGGACTGCTTTACATACAGAATCATTTACTATGTCAATGTGAATAATACCGGTAGAAAGTATTATGAAGATTGCACATACAGAGATTTACGGAAAGCACTGGAAAACATTATAAAAGGGAATCTTACAGTGACTAATAACGTGATGGTCGCAGCTACAACGATTTTGAAAAATGGAAGATGTGTATATCTTCAAAGCAAAGCATATACATTCAGCCTTGCAGATTATTTTAAGCGGATCAATGGAGATACAGAAAGACCGAAACAGATATACAATAGATGTGCCGGATAAGCGAGTACTTAAAAATCTTGAATGGAAATAATTTAATTTTGTGGTATACTATAGAAAACAGCTCTGATTTTCATAAGGCAAAATTGAGTTGTTTATTATAGGGAAAGCGAGGATACAATGTTGGCACTAAAGGATACCTTTAAAGCCATTACAAAAAATAGAAAAGTTACACAGCTTGAAATGGCAGAAGCACTCGGAATAAGCAAACAGAACTTTAGCAATAAAGTACAGCGTAATACATTCTCTCCAGATGAGTTAGTAAAAATTGCAGATTTGCTTCAAATGGAGATAGCATTTATAGACAAGGGAGCAGAAATATCAAACGGAGAAAAATACACTATTCAATAAAGTAAATACCGGGAAATGTATATGTAAATAGCAAAACAACATACAATATATAGAATATATAAAAATCACAACCACTATATATTGTATAATGCGGTAATAAGAAACACGAATTTCATCCGAAAAAAGAGGGATTGATTTCTCAACCCCTCATGGTGTATAATCTACTTAGAAAGGTTGTCGGAGGTGAAAATTCCGATTTACCCTCAGCTAAATACTAGAAAAGAAATAGCATCTTACTTTCTCAGGGTAGGGATGCTATTTCTTTTTGTTATTATCGTCACCATGTCTGTCGATGTATGATAGAGCTGCAAAGACAACTAACAACAGAGTAAGTACTTCCATTGTATTCATGGACATCCCTCCTTTGCAGGCAAACGCTTATAGCGAGTACCTCTATAGTACTAGAGGGCATCTAACAATCGGAAAATCGCATCCGCTTTCGTTTCGATTAACACAATGATATTATAACATGAATCGAACAAATGTTCAATTAAAAAAGAGGTAAATCTTCTATATCATATAGGAAGAAAAACCTCTTATTTTTATGCCTATTTTTTGTGGATATTGTCTACCGCTTTTTCTAATTCTATCGTGTGCCAACGATCACGGACAAGCTGTTGTTGTAATTCTGATACACGTTTGTTGGTGTAATTTCCATCCATTTCATAAACGAAGCCGGAATATATTTTTCAGGAATCTTTAGAAATATATGAAACAGAATATCCTCTGTCTTATTATGAATCTTGTGTAATGTGTCTTTGAAACGGTTATGTTTCTGAATCTCAATATTTATGTAAATCAACTCCTTCCATAAATAGTATACCTAGAAAACTGCAAAGTCACAAGCAAAAATGGAAACTGTCTATAAAGGTGTCATTTTATGGAGAATGATATAGTGTGCGGAAAATATGTCTGTAAATGTAGTTATTCAATTTAGAGATATATCTGCAAATTTACAGGTATTTTATAGACGAGGAGGAAATTATATCATGGGTGAAGTATATGGATATGCCCGTGTGTCCACAACAGATCAGAACCTAGCAAGGCAACTGGAACAATTAAAACAGTTCGGTATCCCAGAAAGAAACATACGATGTGACAAGGTGAGCGGAAAGACGTTCAACCGGAGGGAATACAATGCTTTAGTTGGTACGTCAGACACAGCACCATTATTAAGGAAGGGAGACTTACTTGTTATTGTCAGCCTTGACAGACTAGGCAGAAACTACACAGAAATCAAAGAGCAATGGAATTACATAATCAATGACATCGGAGCGGATATTGTTGTGTTGGATATGCCGTTACTGGATACCAGGCAAACAGATGATAACCTGGACAAAAGGTTTATTGCAGATTTAGTGTTGCAGATTCTTTCTTATGTGGCACAAAAGGAGCTGGAAAATACAAGGCGCAGACAGAAACAGGGACTTGCAGTTATGCCAGTAATAAATGGAAAGAAAACATCTTTAAAGACCGGAAACCCAATAGGCAGACCAAACGCTGAATTTCCGGCTGGATGGAGCGAATATTATGAGCAGTGGAGAGTAGGAACAATAACAGCCGTTAAGTGCATGGAAAATCTTCACTTAAAGAGATCTACGTTTTATAAAATGGTCAAAGTATATGAAGCGGAAATCTGCAAAGGCACAGCACATTAAGATAAGAAATCGGAGGTAGAAGGATGAATCGAGCAAATGAAGTTAGTGCTTTCTGTACCGGTATGATGGCAGGAATTAATATTTTTCAAAAAAAGGTGGTTGCAGCACATAGAAATCACGAACCTATTAAGATTGATGGAGAATTGTATTATATCCAAAGTGCAAAGGAAAGATTGCAGGATATGGTTGACGAAATTTGTAAATAGGAAACGATTTAATAAGGAGAGCAGAATGTCAGAGAGAGAATTAGCAGTATACAAATTTATAATTTCCCATATACAAGAATATGGCTATGCACCAACTGTCATGGAAATAGCATCAGCGATGTCTATAAGTTTATCTACAGCGCTGTACTGTTTATCTGATTTAGAAAATGATGGCTGGATAAAAGTCAAACCGGCAACACCGAGAGCAATTAAGGTGGTAGGATACAAATTTGTAAAGGAGTAAATGTATGCAGACGGATGTAATATACCTTCAAGAGAGAAAACAGTCGGAGGAGAACAAGGAGCAGATCAAGCAGGATCTGATAGATGGACTGATTGATATGCTGCCCAGGGAACAGATACTTGCAATATGTGAATTGTTCGATGATGTTGCAAAGCCATATATTGTTTCAAAGAGGAGAGCGTAAAAGTGAAGCCATCGGAACTGTGAAAATTCCGGTGGCTTTTATAGAATTAAGACCATTCTTCTGGTGGCAAAAAAACAAAATTTTTCTTCATGGTGTTTAGAAAATCTTTGCCAGTATAAGATGTAATTTTAGCACGAATAGAATCTAAATATTCTTCAGCTTTTTTAATATTACCATTATTTGTTTCTTTTGTTATATCGTCTGTAACCTTTATTATATCTTGGAATAAAGAAAAAAGTTCTTCTTGTTTTGACTCATAAAGAAAATCAGCATAAGGCAATCCCATCAGAAAAACAATAAATAAAGGATCTATTTTTAAGGCAAGATTTGTGTTCTTTAATGCATTTAGAAAATGATCTCTATTTTCATTGTCGATTAAGGAATCATAAGTTTTTCTCAATAGTCTTTCCTGCATAGCTAACAGAGAATTAAGGAGACTGTCTTGCTCTTCTGTGGTTCTAACATGAGAGAGCTGATATAATTCTAATTTTTTAAGGGATTCCTTTAAAGGAAGAGCCTTAATGATTTTGTCTAAAAAAACTTCACTTTTTGAATGATGCAGTTCTAAATCTTTTGAATTTTTAGCATCATATTGAATAATGGAAATAATATCGATTAGATCAGGGCGATATATTGTTCTTTGACGATTATCATCTCCTTTTTTCCCATTTCGTTCAATTTGTGAATACCAATAATCATTGTGCTTAATTAGATTTGAAATTTGTTTTTTGGTAATTTTCTTGTTTAAGCGAAGTTCTTTAAGCAAATCAATAAGTTTGATATTTCTGTTGTCTATAGTCACTATTTGGTTTTTGTCATAACGTGGAATTGTTGTTGCAACAGCCATTGTATTGTATAAAACCTCCTTCTTGGCTACGGTAAAAATAATTAAATACATATTACTTTTATACAATAATAACATCATATATACAAAACGGCAATAAGAATGTACAAATATTGTTCGCGTACTACGGTAAAAAACATTATATACAATTAGATACATACAATAATTAAAATATTATACAAATTATTGTATGAAAATGCTTGACTATAACATAATAATATGGTAAGCTGTGTTCATACAAAAAGAAAGCCGATGCTACCAACACCGACTTTCAATGTATGGATGCTACCAACATCCACAGAAATTGCACAGACTTTCATCTGCGCTATGTAATTAAAGCATACATATTATAGCAGAATAATTTGAGAATTTCAATTCAAATTAAAAGTCTTTCGGGCAAATCAGCCTGACAATTTCCCAACACTTTTTACAAAATTCGTGGAGAAATCCGCAGGAGTTCTATTATTTATAAGATGGAACATAAGTTCGCACTTTGACAATTACATAGAGACAAAAGTATAAAATTTTTTGATCTGCCGTGTCCGAACTTGTCCCAGAGTGCGACTAGAACATGGCCGGAAAAGAGGTGAAATGGGGATGGAAATTAACAAACTTCAACTACTAATTCTTTCTATATTAGAAGACATGGGAGCTACTACACCAGGCACAGGAATGACAATTCACGAAATCACAGCTGAGGTCAATAAGTCTGATGATGAGCAGTTCGCTGAGAAAACTGTGAAAAGAAGAGTATTGGATTTGAGCAAGCGTGGATATGTTACGTGTAAGCTTAAAAATGGCAATGCAAAATTACACTACATAACTGCCAAGGGCAAAGAAATCAAAGGAGTGTTATTAAGAGATGAATAAAACATTGAAAGAAAATATCAGATTTTTATGTGTGGGTGCTGCCGGTGGCAATGTAGGACAGATGTTAGAGAAGAAAGGATACAAAGCGTACTACATCAATCTTGCAAAGCAGGACTTGGACTTGATACCCAGTCCGAACAAACTGCACATTCCCGGCGGTGAGGGCGCATCAAAGAACCGGACAAAAGCAAAAATGGTACTGTCGGAATCCATTGATGAAGTAATGGACATTGTAGATCAGCAGATCACAGAGGATTACATCTTCGTAGTGTATTCTCTCGGTGGGGGAACCGGCAGCGGTTTAGGAACATTTCTTGCATCTGTGATTGCGGAGAATCCCGATAAAAAAGTAGGACTTGTGATTATTCTTCCTGCTATGGATGAATCTCTGCAGTCCAGGATCAATGCTTATGAAGCGCTTACAGAGATCGTAGCATTGAAAAACAGTCTTTGCTCCATCTTTATACTGGACAACAATCAGAGAGAAGACAAGCTGTCTATCAATAGAAGCTATGCAACGCTGTTTGATTCCTTCATTAGTATAAGTAACTTTTCCTCTATCAGAGGTGTGATTGATACGGCAGAGCAGAAGACACTTTTAGAGACTTCCGGTGTTGCAATGATACACAAAATCGCACAGGGTGGTAAGACTGAGCTGCTTGCTTCTCTGAACCAAGGTATCTATGCACCGATGGACCCGAACAAGAGGATCAAATATATCGGTCTCTCCCAACCGGATGTAAAGGAGTGCATCAGCATCAGTGATGTAACAGATGTGGTTGGTGAACCGATTGATTCCTTTGTAGGATACGGCAACGAGGAAACAGTATTGTACCTTGCCGGTTGCTCATTCCCCAAGGCATATATCGAAAATCTAAAAAATTCCATCAAAGCAGAACAGGAAAGAGTTCAGAAAGTCATGGAAGATGATGACTTGCAGATGGATGAAAATATTAATTTCTTGACTGCTGCCAAGCCGGTAGAAAAGAAGGAACCCGAAAAGAAATTGTCCATGCGTGACAGACTGAGAGCTAGCGCAGGAAAGTAAGGAGGATGTGAAAAATGAACAAGACAATCGAAGCAATAAAAAACGGACAGCCGGTAACAACGGCAGAAATTTTTGATGTAGTAAATAATCTTATGATTATTGATTTGAGCATTAGATCGGCGGATAAAAATGTAGTCATGGCAATGTCGGTTAATCAGTGCGAAGAGACAGATGAAGCATACGAATTTTCACAATCCTGTACAGGTCTTGATTCCATGTATAAGCTGAACAAGGCTGACATTTCTGAAATCGAAGCAGAATATTGTGATGAAGCCGATGCTTTCTATGTTACCTGCAAGCTGAAAACTGGTATGGAATTATGGTTACTGGTGGTAAATGCTTCAGGGATGGACAGCCGGTTATCCGACTTCCGTGAAATGGACGTATATGAACTGCACGATTTCTTAGAGGAAACGGTCAGTCGGAAGAACGAGTATTCCTGTATCTCTGCTAGGATCACAGACATATTTGGATTTAATGCAAACGTGCATCCCAAGAGCGTATACATCAATGATTTAGATGATGACTGGAGACTGCATATCAGCTGTGACACCAGTAGTTTTGATGTTCCAGTAGTCGATGATAGCGTGAATGAATTCTACGTGAAAGATACGGATGCTTCTACGAGAAAAATCATCGTGAAACCTTACGGTCAACCGTTCATGGAGATCAGTTTACTTTTCTTCAAAAAGAGCAAGTAAAAAGGAGAACAATATATATGGAAGGAATACAGACAGTAAGAAGACTGCTCAAAGCAGACAACGGCAAGCTATCACAAGTGCTGGAATATGATTCGGGGAAGAGAGTAGAGATTCCTATTAACAAGGATGGTTCGATTAGATGGCTGCCCGATAAAATGAAAAATCAGTGAAAATATTTTTCCAAACGGAGAATATTAAATATAGGTGGAAGTCCTGATGAGGTATGCTCTCATCCCACCACTGCAAATAATATTAAGTATATGGTGAAATGCCGTGTACTACCTATAAAAACACGGAGGACAAAAAAATGGAAAGACCTAGTAACAAACAATGTAAACTTGCAAGATTATTAACAGGAGGCAAGGCAACAGACGAGAGGATATACAAAGAACTTAATAGTATGTCTCAGACGGAATGGAACAAACAGTGTGAAATTTTAAATAATTTCCTGCTTGCTCATGATATGCCGTTGGATGAAGGATGGTCATTGATGCACAATGATTTTTATAATATTGCATCTGCTAATCATGTGGATAATGCTACTTTATTTGTGGCATATATGGAGTGGATGTCACTAACGTCAGATTAAGAACAACAAGAAAATCATTCTCCGAACGGAGAATATATTACTACAGAGACCATGTTGCTATGAGAAGACGTAACCTACTGTTGAAGAGGACAGTTACCGTGCAATCGCCAAGGATTAAATATGCACATAAAAATTCTCCTAAAGTTATATATCGGTGAAGATACCGACTACATATTGAACGGAACAACCAGGCACATTGCTATTAACTAACAGCGGTGTGCCTAAAATGAGTGAAAAAATGGAGGAAATGGATTATGAAGTTTCATGTGTTAAAACCGGATTTTGATAATGATGAAATGGTTAGATTTTATACTAGCAAGGAAAATTTTGACAAGCGAACGGTGAAAAATGTTCTATATGAGGCAGGAAAAGCGGTGTTGCAACCTGGCTTCTATATGATTGTCGGTCATGAAAATGGCAAATACAAAAAGCTCTTAGGATGCTACGTGCATTCGGCTATTCGTGAAATAGCTACATACTTTGATAAAGTACCGCGACGCAATGTGGAAAGATTCTATTAAGGGTGAAGAAATTATACAGTAGGAATGGAGGAATGAATTATTAGTACAGAAGAAAGAACGGTAAAAATTACAGTAGTAGATTCCATTATGGGATCAGGTAAAACAAGTTGGAGTATCCAGCATATCAATGAGAGTCTATCTGAAAATGTGTTGTATATCACTCCATTTTTGGATGAGGTAGATCGAATAGTTAAGAATACTAATCGAGATTTTAAACAACCGAAATATAACGGTGGCACAAAATTGCAAAATCTCAATGAACTTTTAGCGTGTCAATATGACATAGCATCTACGCATGAATTATTTAAGAAGCTGACTCGTGAGAGCAGGGAATACATACAAGCCGGACATTATACATTGATATTAGATGAAGTCTTGAATGCCATAGATCCCTATGATGATATAAAAAAAGATGATATGAAATTATTACAGGATAGCGGTTGCATTACGATAGATGAAGACGGATTTATCATTTGGAATCAAGATAAAGCAGACTATGATACCCAATACAACAAAATTAAGATATTAGCGGAAAATAGAAGTCTATTGTATGTAAATCAGAAATTATTGTTATGGAGATACCCACCGGAAGTTTTCACATTGTTTGATAAGGTATATATTCTGACATACTTATTCGATGCAAGTATTCTGAAAAATTATTTTGATCTTTATCATATCCAATATATAAAGAAAAGCATTGTCCATGAAGACGGTAAGTATATCTTATCAGATTTCTTTATTCCAGATACAACAAAATATTCCCAACTAATTGATATATATAATGGCAAATTGAATGTAAATTTTGAACAGAAACAAAATGGATTATCTTCAACATGGTTTAAAGTACAATGTAGGACAAATGTTAAGACCATCCAGCAGATTAAGAAAAATTTAAATAACTATTTTCGGAATATTCTTAATGCAAAGAGTGAGACAATTTTATGGACAACTTTTAAAGACTATAAGACCAAGCTGAGGGGAAAGGGATATTCTAAAGAATTTGATGCGAAGCTATTAAAAGATATTGATGATGCATATGGATTTTTAGCTTGTAATGCAAGAGCAACAAACAAATATGCAAAGTGCTATAATCTTGCATACTGCGTAAATATATATTTACATCCATCTATTTCTCAATTTTTCATTCAAAAAGGAATCAAAGTAAATGAAGAATTATACGGATTATCAGAAATGATTCAGTGGATATGGAGAAGTCGTATTCGGAATGGAGAAAAAATAAAAATTTATGTTCCGTCTGTTAGAATGAGAACGCTATTAAAAGACTGGTTAAATATGAACTTAGACTATCAGAATGAAAAAGCAGCATAATAAATTTAGCACTTTTTTGGTGCTAAAATTTTTCAAAAACCCAGTAAAATCAAGGGTTTTAAGGGCGTGGCTGTTAAAAGAAAAAAGGTAATAAATGAGATGGCTGACTAACAGGGTGTGGGATGCTCCCGCTAATACATAGAGTCGTAGACAGTCTGGCAATCGCTGCAAGCAGCTCATGCCAACGTGTCCGCACAGCGTCCACGTTTAAAACTTGGCAGATGTATCAAAGAATTAGAAAGATTGTATGGAATTGAAAAAGGGAATAATCAATATGGATACGAAAAAAATTCGCATCCAAAAATAACACAAGAACAATTAGCTTCTCAAATGGATATGGATGTTAGGACTCTTCAGAATTACAAGATGCTTGCTGAACTTATAGAAGCAATGGTTCATCCGTAAAAGGTGTATATAAATACTTATTACACTTTTGGGTTGTGCCGGTCGAACTACGGTCTTCAAAAACATAGTAATATTACAATAAATCAGATAGCAAATTTCAATGAAAATACATCTGAGGTAATCTTTATAAGCTAACAGATTCTGAGCTGAAATCGGCTGAAATTCTCTTATGTATTATCAGGATAATTTTGTCATAAATGTACATTGAAAATTGAATATAAGAGATTAGTGTGGTATACTAAATTTAAATAAAATTTTGTACGAGATGAGTATATTTTAAACAGTGCAATATCCATGATTCATGACCAAGGGGAGGGAATGACCTAGACTTAGATGCAATCTTTATGAAAAAATGAAAATGTGAGAAGAAATGGTCTAAATAGAAAAACAAAGAGTATTGTAGGAGGGGTTATATGTCTTATATGTCATTTGTTTCAAGTATTGTATCAGGTATAATTTCGGGTATTATTGCATCTGTTCTTTTAAATTTTTATTATTGGAATAAAAGTCCTAAATTGTTAATATCGCATAAAATTGCGAGAAATGCAAAAGGTGAGTATAGAGTAAAAATAGTAAACCTATCGAAATTTTATGTTACAAATATAATTATTCAAGTACAATTAATCACAGTATGTAATGGAAATGGAGGGAATATACTTAATGTTATAAACCTAGATATTCCATATAAAATGATACAAATTATCGCACCATATGATAAGAATGATGTTAACGCTGCGTATGCAGTTAGATTTGTGTTACCAAAAGATTTAGAAAATGTATGGAAGAATGATGAACATACAAATTTAAAACTCGCTATATATTGCAGTAATGAACATAATAATTGTAAGCGCCAAATAATCCGGCGGTACCTATAAATTTACCCCAACCTATTTTCGGT